>Ga0182030_10001563_pt1 | contig 47307 bp, 32 predicted proteins | sample 812S3MmetaG_FD_121299 | JGI IMG/M metagenome (GOLD analysis project Ga0182030, IMG submission 121299) | Permafrost microbial communities from Stordalen Mire, Sweden - 812S3M metaG (Illumina Assembly) | ecosystem: Environmental > Terrestrial > Soil > Wetlands > Permafrost | place: Sweden...
GCCGATCGGCCTCGCGCACCGCCTCAAACTGAAGAACGACATCGCCCATGGCGCCGTGCTGCGCTGGCGCGACGTCGAGATCGACGCCGATGATGCGACGGTCAGGACGCGGCGGGCGATGGAGCAGAGGTTTGCCGGAGCAGGCGGGCAGTCCTGAGTCGAAGACCGCATTGTTTCTCCACCTTTCGGAACGAAAGCGATGACCTGAATGGGTCCGTGGATCGACGCTTCGCGCCAGGCCGGCGACTGCGTCGGTCACACCGTCTCATGCTTGGCGAGATCGCGGGCATGATCGAAACGGCAGGCCTGCAGGTCGGCGCCATCAGGCTGGATTTCGGGCGCCGCCGCCGCCGCCAGCACCTCGGCGGTGATGTCGTCGACGGCGGAGCCGTCGATTTCGTGGATGAAGCAGATGTTGCTGTATTCGCCGGACGCCACCCGCGCGATGACTTCGCGCCGCGTGATCTCGGGGTCGACGATGGCCTCGCGACCGCGCCGTCCGTAGTCGATCATCACGACGAAATACTGCATGGCGGCGCCCGAGGTTCCGGCGCGGAAGGGGCAGCCGGAAGCAAGACCCCTTTATTTCTGAAAATCAGAAATAGGTCAACTATTAAATTCTGAAAATCAGAATTTTGGCTGCGGCGAAGCAGCCGTCGCCCCGGGTCGGCCGAGAATCGCGCCGGCGCCGTTTGCGGGCTGGGCCCCGGCGACATTCGCTTGGGACCGCCATCGGCTCAGCCGCCGGCCTGGGCCTTGCCGGCCTTGCGCGTGCGGGCGGCGGCCTTGGCCCGCAAGCGCTCGATCTGGCCCCTCGGCAGGGTGACGCAGATCTCGCCGATCCACTCCAGTCTCACCCCGTTGATCGGCTTGGCATTGAAGCTGGTGAGGTTGACCACGGTGGCGGATTTTCCGCGTTCGATGGTCTTCAGATAGCGCTCGCCGGTTTTCAGCCGGACCGCGGCCTCTTCGCCATAAAAGCTCGAGATCGGGTGCCGCTGCTCGCGATAGACCACGATAATATCGCCGTTTTCGTATTTCGGCAGCATGGAATCGCCCGCCACTTCGAAGGCGATGGTCTCCTCGGCGATCGGAAATGGCAATTCGACGCTGCCAAGGCCCTCGGGGGGCACCTGCTCGTGTTCGGGCTCGATGGTCGCGCCGGCGCCGACCCGGCCCATGATCGGCACCGAATTGAGATCGAGATAGTCGATGATGGGCTGAATCTCCGACGCCTTGATCAGGCGGATGCCGGCCAGGATTTCGGACACCGCGCCGGGCCGCACGCCCATCGCCGTGGCCAGGCCGCCCTTGGTCTTGCCCGGCTTCTGCAGCCCTCGCTCGATCATCCGGATATCCAGCATGGTCCATCTTTTTTCGAGTTTCAGAAACGATATCAATTCCGATTATCCGAATCAAGCTTGACTTTTACTTCGGAATATCCGAAATCAGAGGCAGCATTTCTGGTCAAACCGGAGTCGGGGGGAAACCGATGCAGCCGAGCAACTGGCCGCCCGCGCATTGCGCGGCGCTGCGGGAGCATCTTGGCCGCGGCATGTCCTATTCGGAGATTGCCGAGGCGATCAACGCGAAATTCGACACCGCCTATTCCCGCAGCGCCACCATCGGTCGCGCCAGGCGCATGGGGCTCGCCGTCATCGATCGGCCCAAGGAGGCTGCAAAGGACGCTGAAAGCGGCTTGACCAGGCCGTTACGGCCCGAAGTCGGGCAGCCGGGCCTGCACCGGCTGCACGAGCGCTACGCCGCCGCGCTGCTGCTGCGGCCGATGCCGGTGTTCGAGCCCGTGGAGATGATTCCGCTGCGCTGTGTCGACATCGTGCCGCGTCATCTCTCACTGTTCGAACTCCAAGCCGGCGATTGCCGCTACCCCTATGGCGGCGACGAAGAGGGCGAGGTCATCACCTTCTGCGGCCACCCTTGCCGCCGGGATTCAAGCTACTGCACGGCACATTTTCACCTGACCCGCGGCCCCGGCACCGCTTCGGAACAGGCGGCCTGCGCCGTCGCGTTGCGCGTGGTGGAGATGGAACGAAACGCGGGCCGGCGCCGGTCATAAGGCCGCGCCGGCTGAACCGCCCGGATGCCGCTCGATGGCGGCGACGATTTCGGCGCGCCGTCGACCAGCGCATTCAAGCTTCACTTTGCAAAGGAGCAATCCGACATGACACGGGCAAAACGCACCCGACCCTACAACCCCGCCAAGGCGCACGACCGGCGATCGCGGGATCTGCTGCGCAACGCGGAGGTCGCGGCCGTCGAAGTCGACGATCCGCTGGCGCTGGAGCCCGGCGAAAAAATCGTCACGCTGCGCTCGATCCGCAACGATCCGCTGGCGCGGCTGCAGAGCCATCGCCAGATCGACGAGGCGCAGTATCAGGGTGGGCGGGCATTTCAGGACGATTGGGAGAAGGCCGAGCGCGGCCCGCGGGCGGTCGATCCGTCCAGGGAATATGTCGATGGCGGACAGTTTCGCGAGCCGATCACCGAACGCCAGCGCAAGGCCGTGTTGCGGCTGAATCGCGCCGAGCGCGAACTCGGCGCCGACGGGGCGGCGCTGGTGCACGACGTCCTGATCCTGGGCATGACCATGGAACAGATCGGAGAGCGGCGCGGATTGCGCGGCCAGCGCTGGATCGACTATCTGGCGAAGCGATTCCGCGAATGCCTCGACCGGCTGGCGTTGATCTATGGCTTTGCGACCGAGCGGCGGTAGTTGGCCGTTTCGACGATATCCGGGATTGATGCGCCGTCGGCGCCCAGGGCGTCAACCGGGGCATCGGAAAACGATAATTTCGTCTCGAATTGATTGCAGTCTGTTTAATCAACCTTAGAGCGTATATCGGTATATCTGGGCGGCCGGACGACCGAACACGACCTTATTGGAGGCAAGCGAGGAGCAACTCTTGAAGTTCTTGTCCGATCGGCCGGGAGCAACCGCGATGGAATGCGGTCTGATTGCCGCAGGCATCGCGATTGCGATTATCGCTGTGGCAAGCGGCTTGTGAGTTGAACCCAGCAACCTGTTCACCTCGATCAACGGCTCTTTGAAGTAAATTTGTCTTGGATTCTCCCTTTCTCAGAGGGAGCGCTTCGAGCTTGCCGAACGGCGACCGTGTACCGTGGCCCGCGCGAGGATTCGATCCTCGCGCGGGTGTTCTTTTTGCCCGAGATGTTGCTGAAAATGCAACGTCGTCGTGGCCCGGGACGGCGCCGGGATGGGTCGGGTTCGGGCACGTTCCGATGTCACGGCATGAAGTCCGCCGTCACCCTCTATCTCGTGAAACAGGATCGGAAGCTGCTGCAGCGGCGATGCGCGGCGGCCCAACCGCCGGGGTACCAGGGCAGGGTCGGGACAACGCCTGATACCGCGAATCTGAGCGGCCGCCGGCCCTTAAAACGACGGTCCGGCGTTGAAGCCGAGCGGCTGTACCACGTCGTAGGGCGCCTTGGTGACCGCGACGGCGTAGCTCACGCTCAGCGCGCCGAACGGCGAACCCCAGGTCAGGCCCACCCCGACCGACGAGCGCATGATGTTGGCATTGGCGAGCTGCATCGATTGCGTGGAGCCCGGGAAGGTGGTCGGGCCGCCGTAGTGAAACACGCTGCCGGCGTCGACAAAGGCCGAAGCCTTGAGGCCGTACTCCTGGGGCACGCCGGGGATCGCGCTCTGCAGCTCCGCGGTGGTGGCCCAGTACATGCTGCCGCCGACATTGTCCATGGTTGAGCCGGGGGTGAGATCGCGCGGCCCGAAACCGTCGGGGGCAAATCCCCGCACCAGCGACGGGCCGCCGAAAAAGCTGTCGATCAGCGGGACCTGCTGGCCGCCATAGCCGGTGATGTAGCCGCCTTGCGCGCGCACCATGCCGACCAGGTCGCTGTTGAGCGACTGATAGTAGCGCACGTCCTCGGTGGTGCGCAGGAAGTCGACGCCGCCTCCAATGCCGGCCAGATCCTGCTTGAGCTGCGAACTGATGCCGCTGGTCGGGTTTTTGTTGTCGTCCAGGGTATTGTAGTTGACGGTGTCGCCGACCGCGGAAACCCATTGCGGGCCTGCCAGCGCGGCCTGCTGGATCGGCAGCGACGGCGCCGCTGCCAGCGAGGTCGGATCGAGCGTCACCTGCTGCCGTGAGATCGAGTAGCGCCACTGCACGCCAAGCTGATCGTTGATCGGCGTGCCGATCTGCAGGGTCGCGCCATAGATGTCGCTGCCATAGGACTGGTAGGTGCTGGCATCGGTCTGCTTGGCGAACACGTCCACTCCCGCCGAAACGTGGTTGCCGAGAAAATACGGATCCGCGATCGACAGATCGGCGCCCTGGGCGTATTGGCCGTAGGTCAACGAGGTCTTGAGCACCTGGCCGGTACCCATGAAATTGTTCTCGCCCGCCTTGATCTCGGCGAGAAAGCCGTCGGTGGTCGAATAGCCTCCGGAAATCGAAAACTCGCCGGTCGACTGTTCCGCCAGTTCGACGTCGAGCACGACGCGATCCGGCACCGATCCCGGCAGCCGGGTAATCTTGACCGTCTTGAAATAGTTCAGGTTCTTGAGGCGGCGTTCGGCCCGATCGATCAGCGTCTTGTTATAGGCGTCGCCTTCGGCGATATCGAACTCGCGCCGGATCACGTACTCGCGGGTGCGGGTATTGCCGTGGATGTCAATGCGTTCGACATAGGCCCGCGGCCCCTGTTCGATCACCAGGGCGACATCGATGCGCCGGGCGTCGGGATCGCGCGTGGTGCGGGTAACCGGCTGCGCGAAGGGATAGCCGAGCTTCGCCATTTCCGCCGCGATGGTATCGGTGGCCTTGTCCAGCGCGCTGCCGTCGAATACGGCGCCGCCGTGGATCGGCAGCGCACGCTGGAGCTTTTGCGGATCCAGTCCCGGCACATTGCAGACCACGCTGATGTCGCCGAAGCGATAGAGCGGGCCCTCGTCAACGGCAAACTCGAGCACAAATCCGTGCCTGGCCGGATCGTATTCGGCTGACGCCGAGGGCACGCCGGCGTCGGCATAGCCCTTGCTGCGATAATACTGCCGCAACAGCTCGCGATCCGCAGCGACCCGGTCCGGATCGTAGACGTCACCGCCGGTCAGAAAGCTCAGCATGTTGGTCGCCGAGGTCTTGATTACGGCGGCAAGCTGCCGCTTGCTGAAAACCGTGTTTCCGACGAAGTCGATCTGCCGCACCGTGGTCTTCTGGCCCTCCGTCACCGCATAGACGAGGTCAACCCGGTCGTTGCCGTGGTTGATGATCTGCGGCACGATACCGACATCGTCGCGCCCGGCATGGCGGTAGACCTCCATGATGCGGCCGACGTCAGACTGCACCATGGCGCGCTGCAGGGCGCCGCGCGGCTTGGACTCGATGACCGCGGCAAGCTCCGCATCCTTGATCTTCTTGTTGCCCTCGAAGGCGACGCGATCGAGCACCGGGGCTTCGGTCAGGTGCACCACCAGCCGCTCGCCGGCGCGGTCGATCGCGACATGATCGAACAGACCGGTCGCCAGCAGCGCCTTGAGCGCCGCATCGAGCGCTGCGGCGTCGAAGCGTCCGTCGGGCGCGGCATGAAAATAGGAGCGCACGGTGTCGGCGTCGATGCGGCGATTGCCCTCCACGGTGATGGTCTCCTGCGCAGATGCGGCGGGCCCGGCCGCCAACGCCGGCGCGATAATCAGCCCGAGGGCGATGACCAGCCGCGCGGCTCTTATTGGCAATCGACGACCTGGTTTGGCCGGCACTACCGATATACGCATGACGTCCCGCCTGTCCCACGCTTGACCAGCCCGGATCGAATTGCCTGCGCGGGGCAAAAGAATGTCGGAGCCAAGGTGAGTTGCGGGCCAATCGTTAATGTCGCCACAATTTCGACGCGGCGCCGAACCGCTGTTCCTAAGATTCGTCGTATAGCCGCTTCAAATGCCCGCTAGCCAACACCTCAGGAAGCGTTCTCGCTGCAGCCATCGCCCGCGAGAACGCGCCCCTGGAGGATCACATGCGCTATGCAGCGTTCGTCACTGTCTTGTTTCTGATGATCCAGCCCGTGGATGCCGCGATCTCGCCGGAGATCGATCCGCGGACTTCGCTCAGCGTGGTCCAGCAATGGATCTACAACTACCGGGCCAAGCCGGACTACGGCCATGTCGCCGCCGCGGTGCGCGTGCTGTTTCATGCGCAGACCTTCAAGGAGCCGGAGAATGCCGGCATCTATCTCGGCTTCATCGCCGGCGCGATCGGGTCGAATCCCGCCAAGGCCGAGCAGCTCGCCACCAGTTTCTTTCCGGTGCCGCCGGAAGACGAATGGGTGATCGTCCGCGCCATCGCCTATTCCGGGCTGCCCGACTGGCGCAATTTGCTGCGCCGGATCGCGCCGCGAATGCCGGGGCGCCAGGTGATGATCGACAGCTACCTTGCCGGCACGCTGCCGACCCTGGCCGACATCCCGCTGGAGGAAGCAAAACCCGGCATGATGGACAGGCTGCGGGGCGTGTTCACCCACAACCCCTTCGCCAAGGAAGACAAGACCCTGCACCCGAAACTCACCTTCGCCACCAGCCAGGACCTGCTGGATACCTTGTGGGGATATTATTTCGCCACCGGCTCCCACGTTCCGATCCAGCGCATCCTGTCGATGCTGCCCTGGAGCAAAAGCCGTGACACCGTCGACAAGCTGACGGTCGGCAGCATGGCGCGCTACACGCTGGCGAGCTACGCGGTCCGCGATGCCGGCTTGCGCGAATATCTGCGTAGCGAGCTTGCAGTGCAGCCGGCGCCGGTCAAGGCGCCGCTCGGTGAGGTGATCGAAGCCGCCGACACGGTGCAGCTCGCGGCCGTTCGCAAGGACGCGCTGGCCGCCGTCGAAGACCTCAAGACCAAAGGCTCGGATTCCCGGCGCAACCTCGACTTCTGGGGCCAGGTCGGTGTCGGCGCGGTGGCGCTGGGCTGCGTCTCGGCGGCGGCGCTTGGCCAGGTCGCGGTCGGCATCCCCTGCGTGATCGGCGGCTCGGCGTCCCAGGGCCTGCTGTCATTCTGGGAAAAGCAGCAGTGATGCCGTTCGTGCCGTATCGTGACGATGCGCGGAACGGCGCGTTTGCTCATGCGATAGACCATTGAACGTCATGGCTCGCGGCGTCTTGTTGGCAGCATTGAAGGTGAAAAAAGAAAGGGGCCGAAGCCCCTTTCTCCGGATCACCAGTGATGCCAGTGATGCCAATAATGCCACCGGTGCCACTGATGCCACCGGTGCCAGTGATGCCACCGGTGCCAGTGGTGCCACCGGTGCCAGCCGTATCCCCAGCCGCCGTAATAATGCGGATGGTAGTAACCGTCGCCATAGCTCGGCCGGTGCCAGCAATGGCCCCACGCGTTGCAGACGTAGGCGGCCTGTTCGACGTTGGACGTTTGCAAGGCCCGGCCCGGAATTGGCGCAGGCATCGCAGACGCCTCCGCGGTAGAGAGCGCCACGCCGCCAAGCGCGGCGAGGCCAACAAGTGCAGAAGCAAGTTTCATGATATCACCTCCTAACGTTGGTTGGAGGTGCGCTGAGCGCGAAGGGTTCGGCGCATTACGCAGGTTTAATGCCGATGAACAAGTGCCGGCCGCTTGCGGTGGTGCAGCCGCACGAGTCGCGGCAGGCTTTCCAATTTGTAATCCATAGGCTTTGAACGGCGCCGTGGTTGCGACCCACCCATCTCAAGGAGATGGAGGGTTCGATGAAAAGGATGTCGTGGTCGCGGTATCATTGCCTGTCGTGGACCTTCGCGCGTATCCGCATCTCCCGGCGCCGCAGCGGACAGGCACCGACAGGTCGCGCGGTCGAAACTAGCGTCTCGGCAGTGGCTGCGCCCAGGCCCGGGTCGGGCGGGCCGCAGCATTCGCCGGCCCCCGAGAGCAACGGCGTGGATCGTCCCTTGCCACCTGTTTGCAATTCGTAGTCGGGTGTTTCGAACCAAACCGCGATCACGCGATACCGAGCTCTGACAGGATCGCCCTCGAAATCGTTGTTGTGACGGAAATCCATGAAAATTTGTCAGATCGGCCTGCCGTTCTGGGTTCGCGCCATCCTGCTGGCGGGGGTGCTTTGCTTCGTCGCCGGCGCGGGCCTGATCTCATATCGGCTCTATCTGCGGCCGACGACCCTGACCGTCGCGGTGGGGTCGCTCGACGGCGAGGGAAAGCAGATCGCGTCGATCGTCGCCGGCCGCCTTGCCACCACCAATTCTTCGATCAGGCTCAAGGTGGAGAACTCCGGCGACGCGCTCGACGCGGCCAGGGCCTTCGCCGCCGGCGCCGCCGATCTGGCGGTAGTCCGGGCCGACGTCGGCGACCTCTCGCAGGCTCGCACCGTCGCGCTCACCGCCCACGGCGTCGTGATGATGGTGGCGCCGCCGGGATCGGCCATCACCAGCATCGCCAAACTGCGCGATCATACCGTGGGTGTGGTGGGCGGCGAAATAAACCACGGCATCGTCGAGGTGCTGAAGAAAGAATATGATCTTGGCCATGCCAACGTCGTGTTCAAGGATCTGGTGCCCGCGGAGGCGCGGCGCGCGGTGCAGTCGAAGGAGGTCGGCGCGCTGCTGCTGGTGGTGCCATTGACCGGAAAATACCTGTCGTTCGTGAACAGCCTGTTTCGCGAAGGCCCCGACTTGTCGCCGGTCCTGATCCCGATCGATTCCGCCGGCGCCATTGCCGATGGCAAGGGACCGTATGAAAGCTTCGATATTCCGAAGGGTACGCTACGGGGTGCACCGCCGGTTCCGGGCGACGATGTCACCACCTTGAGGGTGGGGTATGATCTGGTGGCCAACCGGCATCTGGATGCCGGCCTGGTTGCCGAACTTGCCAGGAAGGTCATGAACGTCCGCCGCGATCTCGTCAGCGAGCAACCTATGCTGGCAGGGATCGCGCCGCCCGACCTCGACGCCGACGCCTACCTGTCCGTGCACCCGGGAGCCGCGGCGTTCTTCAACGGCACCCAGGAAAGCTTTATGGATCGATACGGCAACGCCATCTACCTGACGCCGATGGCGCTCGGCGCCTTGGCGTCGGTGTTGGCCGCGGCGTGGCGGTTTCTCGGCGTTCGCTCAACCGAAACGCAAATCGCGCTGGATGCGCTGTGCGGCTTACCGGGGCGAATCCGCAAAATCGACGATGAAGCCGGGCTGGCGGCGATCGAGGAGGAAGTCGATGCCATCCTTCGAAACCAATTGGCGAAATCCGCAAGCGGAGACGACAGCGGACCCGACGCCGCCGCGCTGATTGCCGCCGTGCATCGGCTCGATAATCTGATCCATCACCGCCGCATCGTGCTGGCGGCGCGAGGCTAGGGCGGGATGGAGAGGGTGCGTCTAAAATGGCCCCGATGAAACGATTGGCTGTATCGGCCTAGCTTCGCTGCCTGGTGAATATCTATTCCGCCATGATAGCCGGACGTAGCCATTCGAATCCGGCGTTTCATTTACGTCCGCCACCGTCATAAATATGTAGTGCGGGGCGGCTACCAACAACTGATCGTTGAGTGATGACTGTGGCGGCGATATGGAGTCACTCTGTATCGCCAGTCCGCTGGACGTTTTGCGGCAAGCGGAACTACCGTGTTCGTCTGCACGGGCGGACTTCTAACAGCCGAGTGTGAATTCGACCGGGTTGGAATGTCAGGTGTTGTGCTCGGTTTTCGCGTTGGCTTGGCTGGATTTTCGGCAATTATCCTCGCACTTGCCGCGACGGTCGCCTTTGCTGCTGCAGGCGAGGGACCGGAGGGAGCAGGTTTTCCGAAGGCGCCCGTCCAGTTTGACATTCCGGCTCAGGCTCTTTCCGAGGCTCTCTATACCTACAGCTCGGTGACGGGCATCGAGATTCTGGTCCCCGGCGAGATGCTTCTACGGCTACGATCGTCCCGCGTCACGGGCGCGCTGCCTCCCGAGGACGCATTGCGCATTTTGCTGGCGGGTACCGGATTGGTTCCGCGCGATACGGGAGCGAGCGCGTTCACGCTGGTGCCGGACACTCGCAATGCGACCACGTCAGCGCGCATACCGCGCTACCCGCAATATTCGGCCGCGCTTCAATCCGCGGTGACGAGCGCCCTTTGTCGTCTTCGCCAGACGCGGCCGGGCGGCTATCGGGTCGCGGCGCGACTCTGGGTCGGCCCGTCCGGGGCCGTCACCCGTGTCGGCTTTCTCGGCACCACCGGAGATGCGGATCGCGATGCGGCGCTGGCCAACCTGCTCGGACGACTTGTCGTCAGCGAACCCCCGCCGGCCAATCTGCCGCAGCCGACGACATTGGTGGTATTGCCGCGAGCGGAGAATGCGGCGGATTGCAATGCCGGTGGCGCTGGGGCGGCGCCATGACGGAGGCCACATGGGCGACGCTTCGCGCGCTGTTTGTCGATCGATACGGCGAATTCAAGCATCGTCTGGCGCGGCGCCTGGGCTCGGCCGATCTCGCTGCCGAGACCTTGCAGGAAACCTGGCTGCGTCTGGAGCGCCCGGGCAATCCTGGCGTCGTCGAACGCCCTGACGCCTATCTGTTCCGCATCGCGCTCAATGTGGCGGCCGATCGCCGCGACGCCGATAACCGCCGTCTTGCCCTGTCGGAGATCGAGATGTTGCGTCATCTCGACGAGGATGAACTCGACCCGGAACGGATTGCCGAATCCCGTTCGGAGATCACGGCGCTCGCCCGGGCGCTCGACGAGTTGCCGCCGCGGTGCCGGGCGATCTTCATCGCGGCGCGGCTGGACGAAACTCCGCACAAGGTCATCGCGGCGCGCTATCGCATCTCCACGCGCATGGTCGAGCGCGAACTGAAACGCGCGCTCGAGCATTGCGGCGAGCGGCTGGCCAGAAATTTACCCGAAAGGTTCGGGTCGCCGCCTTCAGAACCGTCCATATAATAGAGAGGCTCGCAGCGGCGGACCAATTCCGTCATGCGCCGGCAACAGCATTCGAGATGATGAACCCTGAACAGCCCGTAGTCGAGCAGGAAGCGCTGAAGCGCGAGGCGCATCAATGGCTGATGCGCCTGACCTCCGGCGAAATGACGGCGGCGGATGCCAGGGCATTGACGCGGTGGCGGCAGACCAGCCGGGCGCATCGGCGAGCCTTTGCGGAGGCCAACCTGCTGTGGGACAAGCTCGGCCCTGCCGCGGAGGAATCGGCCAGCCGAACTGCTGCCTCCGCACCGGCTGCTCGTCCGCTGGGCCGAAGGGCCTTTCTCGGCGGCGCGATGGCCGCCTCGGCCGTGGCCGCCGGCTATCTCTCCATGCGGCCTCCGCTCGATCTCTGGCCGTCGCTGGCGGAATTGGCTGCGGACTACCGGACCGGCACCGGCCAACAGCGGCAGATCGCATTTGAAGACAGTGTTTCGGTCAAGCTCAACACGCGCACCAGCATCACCGTGCTTTCGCCGGACGCCGGACCGGATCAGGCTGACCGGATCGAATTGATTTCCGGCGAAGCGGCGATCACGACCAGGCCGCGGGCTTTGAGGTCGTTCATCGTGGCGGCGGCCCATGGCCAGACGGCGGCCACCAATGCGCGCTTCAATGTCCGGCGCGATGGCGTGACGGTGCGCGTGACCTGCCTGGAGGGCGATATCCGGGTTCAACATCTCGGGCAGGTCTCGACGCTGCAATCACGTCAGCAGGTCGTCTACACCGCGGACAGTCTGGGCGCGGCCACCAGCGTCGACGATCCGGAAGCGGTGACGGCGTGGGAGAGGGGATTGCTGGTGTTTCGCAACGATCCGCTCGCGCATGTGATCGAGGAGGTGAATCGTTATCGGCCGGGTCAGATCATTCTGATGAACAGGGAACTTGGCAACCGGCCGGTTCTCGCCACCTTCCGGATCGACCGGATCGAAGAGGTGGTGCCGCGGCTGCAGGCGGTCTTTGGCGTGCAGGTCAAGGCCCTTCCTGGCGGTATCGTGCTTGTAAGCTAGGAGCGTCGACCCCTGCCGGCTGATCGGGAAAAAAATCGCGTCGGGCATGTCGGGTCGGGGCATTGGCGTCGGTCAACCTAGTGAGAGGGTGCGGATGACGCCGCCGGCGTCGTCCTCCCGGCCGATCCATCGTCGATGCCTGAAGGGGATTCCATGTCCGTCCGTAATGCCGCGCTCCGCCGACCCCGCCGGCTCCGAAAGACCGCGGCCTTGGTCCAGCATGAACTGGGATATCGCACGGCGTTGCAAAGGACATCCGGCGTATTCTCGCGGCGCGTGCTGCTGGCCGGGACAAGCGCCCTTGCACTGGTGCTGATGGCGCCCCAAGCGGCGAACGCGCGGCCACTTGGCAGCTCCGGTGCAACGGAATCGGCGGTCGCATCCGCGGCCAATGCGGCGATCGCGTCGGCGCAGCAGGCGGCGGCGGCAACCCAACAGTCGATGAATTCGCTAGTCCGGGCGACGCAGGCGATCCAGGCCATGCAGGCTGTGCAGAATGCGGCGCGCAATGCCGCGCTGGGCGCACCGGGCAATGTGCCGAACGGGCTTGCCCCGGGCGGCCTGCAGGTGGCGCCGAACAGCAGCGATCCGGCGGTGTGGCAGGGCGCCAGCCTGCCGACGCAGTCGACCGGCAATGGCCAGACCACGGTCACGGTGCTGCAGAACACCCAGAAGGCCATTCTGACCTGGTCGAGCTTCAATGTCGGCGCCAACACCCTCCTCTATTTCAACCAGAGCGGAGGCAACGCCAGCGACGGCACCAACACCTGGATCGCGCTCAACCGGGTCATCGATCCCTCCGGAGTGCCGAGCCAGATTCTCGGACAGATCAAGGCCGAGGGCTCGGTTTATCTGATCAACGCCAACGGCATCATCTTCGGCGGTTCATCGCAGATCGACGTGCACACCCTGATCGCCTCGTCGCTCGGCTTCCTCGGCGAGAGCGTGACCTCGGCCATGCTGCCCGGCTCGACCCAGTACGACAACGCGGTCCAAGCCAGCAATGCCCTGTTCCTGAATTCGACCAGTGGCGGCATTGCGCCGCAGGAGGCGACCGGGGCAGGGGGGACGACGACCGCCAACCTCGTGCTGGGGGTTGGGGGGCAACTCACCGGTTCGGCGGCGAGCAGCTACGTCGCGCCGGGCGCCATCACGATCGCCCCCGGCGCGACGATCACGACCCAGGCCAATGGCACGAGCAGCGACGGCGGCTTCGTGTTGATCGCGGCGCCCACGGTCAATAATGCCGGCTCGATCACGACGCCCAATGGCCAGACGATCCTCGCCGCCGGCATCGGCGTCAGCCTGATGCAGACTTCGACACGCTATCTCAATCCCGAACTGACCGGCCAGATCATCGTCAACGGCGCCGACATGACGCCGGTTGGGTCCTTGACCAATACCGGCCTCATCCAGGCGACGACCGGCAATGTGACCTTGCTCGGCACCAATGCGGCGATCGGCGGCGTGGTGGAGGTCACGACCAGCGTCAGCACGCCCGGCAGCATCACTATCTCGACGGTCGACGAGGCCTTCACCAGTGATGCGGCGCCCTACGTGCCGGCCGACCGCCGCGCCGGCCAGCTCGTCCTCTCCGGCACCCTCGCCAACCTGCCGGAAGACAACGGCCAGACCGTGCCGTCCGACGATACCACCTTCACCACCGGCAGCCTCACGCTGACCGCCGGCTCGGTCTGGCTGCAGAACGGCTCCTTGATCGAAGCGCCGGGCGCCAGCGTCGCCATTACCGCATTGACGCCCGGCGTTGCCCTCGATGCGACGCCGCCCGGCGATAGTCTCGTCCAGGGGCGGATCTATGTCGACAGCGGCGCGACAATCGATGTCGCCGGCCTCGCCAATGTGACCTTGCCGATGTCGGCGATCTTGGTGACGATCGGGCCGCTGACGGCCAATGATCTTGCCGACTCGCCGCTGCAGCGCGCCGGCTTCCTGCTCGGCCAGACGGTCGTCGTAGACAGCACCTTGTCGGGCACGAATGCGGACGGCGAGGCCTGGGTCGGTAGCCCGCTGCTCAATGCCTCGGGCTATGTCGAACTGATCCCGCGCTCGATCGACCAGTTGATGACCAATGCCGGCTCGATCACCTTGAGCGGCAATCAGGTGATGACGGCGGCGGGCTCAACGCTCAACCTCGATGGCGGCTATGTTCATTATCTCGGCGGCATGGTCAATACGACGCGGCTGATCAATGCCTATGGCCAAATAGTCAATATCGGCGATGCCGATCCCAATATACCGATCATCGGCGTGGCTGGGCAATTCACGGTTGACCATGCGCATTGGGGCGTCACCGAGACCTGGAGCAATCCACTCCTCTCCGGCAGCTATTACCAGCCAGATTACATCCAGGGCGGCAATGCCGGGACGTTGAGCGTGTTCGGCACGCAGGCCGTCGTGCTCGACGGCGTCATGTCGGCGCAGGCCTTCACCGGCCTCAAACAGGCCGCAGCGGGCCTCGCGCCCAGCGGCACGGCATTGGGCGGCAATTTCGTGCCGGAGGGCGGCTCGTTCATCCTGGGCGCGGCTTTTGCCACGAATGGCATCAACAATGGTTCGTCCGGCGAATTGGGCTCGGTCATCATCCAGGGCGAAGCACCGCAGCTTGCCAATCTCGCGCCTGACTTCGGCGCCACGACGCCCTTGAACACGACGGCGCTGAATGCGCTCGGTTCGAACGACCCCAACAACATTCTCGCCTGGACGACCGTTCCCGCCGTACCGCTCAGCACCGGCGGCTTCGCCAATGTCTCCGTAACCGTGAACAATGAGGTCGGCCAAATCGTCGTGGCCGCCGACACCACGCTTGCCGTGCAGCCGGGCGGCTCCATTACACTGAAGGCACCAGGAACCGTAAGCGTGCTGGGCGATCTGATCGCACCGGCCGGAACGATCTCCATCGCCTATGACGCCAAAGGGTTTTCGGCGACGCCGAGCAACATCGTTGTCGGGCCCAACGCGACGATCAGCGTCGCCGGCCAATGGGTCAACGACGGCAGCCCCAGTGCCGATACCGCCGGCGCCGCCAATTTCATCAATGGCGGCAGCATCATCCTGTCGACGGGGGATTCCGCAGGAAACAATACAGATACCACCGGTTCGATCATCCTGCAGCCGGGCAGCGTGCTCAACCTGGCGAGCGGCGGGGTGTTGCTGCCGACCGGCACGCTCTTGATGACGAATGGCATTCCGCAGGGCAAGGGCGGCAGCCTCTCATTGCTCACCTACAATTCGACAGCCTTCCTCTATGGCGAGACCGGCGATGGCGCGCCCGCCCTGCCGACGACGCAGCCGACGACCGCCCGCATCGAGATGGACGGAACCATCGAGAGTTGGGGCTTTGCCGGCGGCGGCACATTGACCCTGCAGGCCCTGGGCTTCCAGATCGGCGGCGATCCGAGCCAGGCGCCCGCCTGGGATCTCTATCTGCCGGCAAATTTCTTCGCAACGCAGGGCTTCGGCAAATACCAGCTCAACGCGATGTACGATGCGACGGTTGCGCCAGGCACGATTGTGCGTCTGACCCAGCAGAATCTCATTCCCAACTATACGGCTTTGCGGCAGGCAGCGAGCGGCGCCGACATCACCCGGAACGGTCTCACCACGCTCGGCACGCTCGATCCCTATGACCGGCAAGCGACGAGCCTGATCATGACCGCCGGCGGCGATCTGCAATGGTCGCCGATGCCGGACTATGCCGGAGTCACCAACGCAGTGACGATCGGGCTAGGGGCCGCGATCGTCGCCGATGCCGGCGCTTCGATCGGCCTCGGCTCGCCGGCGCAGGTGACGGTGCTGGGCTCGATTTTCGCGCCCGGCGGCTCGATCACGCTGAGCGCCGATGACGGGATCACCTATGGCTTCGTTCAGCCGGGGCAGGTGTCCGCCAACTACACATCGACGAGCAAATCGGTGTGGGTCGGGTCCGATGCCGTGCTCGACGTCGCCGGCATAGCGCTGACAGATCCGTTGGTTTCCCCGGTGTGGCTCGGCAACACATTTCAACAGCCGTTGACCGGCAAAGTGCTGGCCGGCGGCACCATCAATCTCTCCGACGACAGCGGTTTTGTGGTGGTGCAGGCAGGCGCCGTGATCGATGTCGCCGGCGCTGCGGCGGTGTTCGACGAACCGCAGAGCGCGACGGGCGGCTTGTCGACGCGGACGCCGATGTATGCGCCGCAGCCGGTCTGGAGCAATGCCGGCGCGATCACACTCGCCGCTTTCGGCGGGCTCTATTTCGACGGGACGATCGAAGCGCAGGGTGGGGCGCCGGTGGCGCAAGGCGGCACACTCACCCTCCAGCCGGAAACCAATAATAATACGCAATCCGGCCAATATCCCAGCGGCAGCTTGACGTTGGCGGAGGCCAACGGGTGGCAATTCGTCACGGTGGGCCCGGACGCCCTGATCCTGCAGCAGAGCGGCGATCTCGTGCCGGCGGGCCTGACCCTCGGCCAAAACTTTCCCTCGACGACGAGCGGCATGACGACAAGGACGGCCGGCGTTCTGCAATTTTCGCTCGACCGTCTGCTGGGATCGGGCATCGGCACGCTGGTGATCGGCAGCCCCTCATATAACAACGTTCCGGTCGCCTTCGCCGGCAATGTCAATCTCTCGCTCGCCAATGCGGTGGCGATCTATACGCCGCAACTCGTCGCCTTGGCGGCGGGGACCACGACATATTCCGCGCCGACGGCCGGCACCAACAACATTGGCGCGCCGACCGTGTCGATCAGCGCGCCCTACGTCGAAATCAACGGCAGTAATATCGATAACGCACCGGAAACGCCGAGCGTCACCGCCGCGCTGGCCGGCGCTACGCTCAACGTCAATGCTCAATTCATCGACCTCGAGAACGCGGTCAGTCTCGCCAATTTCGGCCAAGCGACGTTCATCAGCAGCGGCGACATCCGGCTGTCGTCGACCAATACGGACGGCACCAGCACCTTGTTTCCCGGCATGCTCTACACGCCCGGCAATCTGACCTTCCAGGCGGCGGATCTCTATCCGGCAAGCGGCGAGATTTTCATTCTCGACGCCGTCGGGCCGAACCCGACCACCATCACCTTCCTCGCCAACGGGCCGTCGCAGGTGCCGTTGTCGGCCGGCGGCACCTTGCTGATCGACGCCACCAACATTGTGCAGGCCGGCACGATCCGCGCGCCCTCGGGGACGATCGTGCTTGGCGTCGGCGACGCCACCGTGGCGGCGACGCAGACATTGTTCGACAGCCTGCCACTGACCAATACGCAGTCGGTGACGCTCGCCTCCGGCAGCGTCACCTCGGTCTCGCTCGACAATACGATCGTGCCCTACGGCGTCACGATCGACGGTACCGAGTGGCAGTATAACGCGGTGGCGAGCAATACGTCGCCCGCCGATTTGACCGCACCGCCGGCCAAGGTGATCGATATCAACGGCGCCAATGTCGCGCTGAACAGCGGCGCCACCATCGGCCTTTCCGGCGGCGGCGACCTGCAGGCGGTGGAATTTGTGGCGGGCACCGGTGGCTCGCGCAACGTGCTGGCGCAATATAACATCACCTATCCCGCCAGCGGCGCGGCGGTGGCGACGCCGCTCTATCCCGACGCGCGCAATGTCTATGCCATCGTGCCGAGCTACGAGGCCCCGGTCGCGGCCTATGATCCGGTCTATGCCCAGGTCACGCAGCCCGCGACGAATGCCAACGGCACCGCCACGACGCAGACCAAGTCGATGGGCGTCGGCCAGGCGGCGCTCGGCGGCGCGGTCGGCCAGGCGGTCTATCTCACTGGTGTGCCGGGGCTGCCGGCCGGCACCTATGTGCTGATGCCGGCGATGTATGCGACCTTGCCGGGTGCCTATCGCGTGGTGCAGAACACTGGCGCGACCAATGTCGTGCCGGGGCAGAGTGTCACCATGCCGGATGGCACCAACCTCGTCTCCGGCTATTACGTCGATGCTCTGAATGGTTCGCGCAGCGCGACGCCGGTGCAGTTCGAAGTGCAGTCGGCGGCGGTGTGGCGACAATATTCGCAATATACGCTGACCAGCGCCAACAGCTTCTTCGCCAGCCAGGCACAGAGCAACGGCACAGCCATTCCGGCGCTGCCGGTCGACGCAGGCCAGCTCGCGCTCGCCGCCACCCAAAGCCTCATCCTCAATACGACCTTGAAGGCAGCCGCGGCGCCGGGCGGCGTCGGCGCGCAGGTCGATATCGCTTCGCAGGACATCCAGATCACAGGCGCCGGCGAGACGGCGCTTGCCGGCTATCTGCAGCTCTCGGCCGATAGTCTCGACGCGCTCGGCGCCGGCAGCCTGCTGATCGGCGGCACCCGCACGGTGACGACGACCGGCATCGCCATCGATCCGATCGCCAACAGCGTGGTGGTGTCGAACGACGCAGCGAACCCGTTGACCGGTCCCGAAATCATCCTGGTCACCAAGACCGCTTCGGCCAGCGCCGATCCGAATGCAGTCAACGGCCTGACTGTCGACAGCGGCAGCGTCATCACCGCCAGCGGCAGCTATCCCGCTGCGTCGGATCGGCCGATCGTCATCGGCAGCAGCACGGTCTCGGGCTCGGGCGACGGCGCATTGCTGATGGTCACCAATGGCGCGCTGGTCTCGATCACTCGCAATGGCCTGCCGACGACATCGCTCGCCTCGCTCACGGTCGACGCCGGCGCCATGCTCAACGGCGGCCAGGCGCTGGTGCTGGATTCTTCGGGTACCTTGCACTTCGATCCGGCAGCGGGCTTCTCCGGCCAGACGATTGCCGTCGATGCCGCCGCCATCACCTTCACCACGGCGACTGGATCGGCCGCGGCGTCGCTGCCGGGCTTTGTCGTCGGCCCCAATGGCCTGGCGCAATTCGCCAATGCCCAGGAAGTTGCGCTGCGCAGCTACGGCACGCTCGACTTCGAGGGCAATGTCAGCGTCGATGTGCCGAACACCCTGGTGCTGAGTGCTGCGACCTTCACCGACGGCGCCTATGGCCAGGCCGGCCAGGTCTCGATTACCGCCGGCACCCTTGGCCTTACCAACGACCTCGCCGGCACGCCGCAAACGAGCGTCGCCGGCGCCGGCAGCCTGACGCTTGCCGGCAACGAGATCGACTTTGGCACCTCGGGCAGCACCAATGCGGTGTCGATCGGTTTCGCCGGCTTCGGCAGCGTCACGGCGACGGCACAGAATGGCATCGTCGGGCAGGGCCAGACCAGCATCAATTTCGGCGCCATGCCGGTCACCCTGGCGGCACCGGTCATCCTCGCCGACACCGACGCCAGCGCCGCGCTCACCACCACCGGCGCGCTCACCATCAATCCGCTCGCCGGCACGGCGCTCAATCGCCAGGTCGTGGGCGGCGCGATTGCGCTGGTCGGCGGCACGCTGACGGACAGCGGCACCATCGCCGCGCCGGCCGGCAACGTCTCGCTCGAAGCGACATCAGGCGATCTCACCATCGCCAGCGGCGCGCTGGTCTCCTCGGCCGGCGTCGCCAACCAGTTCTTCGACGTCACCGAATATGCGCCGGCCGGCAACATCGCGCTGACGGCGGATGTCGGCACGATCAATGTACTGGCGGGTGCGATCCTCGACTTCGCCGGCGCGCAGGGCGGCGGCGCGGCTGGCAGCCTGACCTTGTCGGCACCGGCCCAGACCGTCAATCTCAACGGCACTATCCTCGGCAATGCCGCCTCGGGCTATCTTGGGGGCTCGTTCTCGCTCAATACCACCGGGGCGGTGAACCTCGACAATCTTGCCGTCGAACTCGCGCAAAGCGGCGTCGATGATGCGATCGAGGTGCAGACGGGTGCCGGCAATCTGGTGCTGTCCACCGGCAATACCTTGACCGCCCACACTGTCCTGCTGGTTGCCGATGGCGGCGCCGGCGGCCAGGATCCGACCGGCGGCAATGTCAACATTTACGGCGCCATCAATGCCGCGGGCAATGCCGGCGGCACGATCGGGCTCTATGGCAAGAGCGGCGTCGATCTCGAAGGCTCGCTGATCGCCACCGGCTCCAGCGCCACGCAACAGGGCGGGACGGTCGAGATCGGCACCATCGGCGCCCCGAACACTGTCGGCGGTGTGGTGCAGCTCAATCCGACCTATGGCTATGAGCTGGTTTCGGCGGCCAATTCCGGCGTCATCACGCTGGGCGCCAATGCGCTGATCGACGTCTCCGGCGGCACCGCCGGCGGGCTGTCGGGAGGAACGGTGAACTTCCGGGCGCCTTTGCTCGACTCGGGCGACGTCAACATCGTGATCGCGCCTACAGCCGTCATCAGGGGATCACGCAGCACCACGCTCGAAGCTTTCGCGGTGTGGAGCACCACCGACCCCTTGACCTACGGCGCCGCCGAACACTTCGACGGCATCGTCGATCCCGCCGGCTGGTATGGCGACAGCGTTGCCGGTGCCGGCCAGCCTGGCCTGGTCGCCGGTGCATTCGTCAATGCCTCCGGCACGACCGTCGCCACCTGGAATGGCAGCACGCTCACCAATGACGACGGCACCACCAACATTCTCAGCTATTACCTGACCAACGATTACTTCACGCCGACGAACGTGAATACCGATCATCAGGCCTTCTATGGCTATCAGAGCGACGGCACGACGCCCGGCACCTTGATGGGCTTCGTCGAGAACTTCCCCATCGCGTCAACGGTCACGGCGCGCTTTGCCAATATTGCCAATTTCAGCGTGATGCCCGGCATCGAGCTCGACAATCCAAGCCCGGCGATCAACAACGGCAATATTTCGATCCTGACCAACTGGAATCTCGGCGCCGGCACCTCGCCGACCAATCTGGCCTATCGCTATCAGGGCCAGGCGCCGACGATCACCTTCCGCGCCGAGAATAATGTCGAGGTCGACGCCAGCCTGACCGATGGATTCTTCCAGATCGCCAACCCGACCGGGTCCGGCGTCTCAATATCGATTCCGGCGGCCTCCACATACGCAAAGGCGGAATACGCGATCTATACAAACAGCAATGGATATGGGAACATAGGCTATTATATCAAGAACTACGCCGCTCAAGTTCCATTCAGAGCGCCTCAGCTGTTCACATCCGGCGATGCTGCTGAAATTGGTCAATATTACGGTCTGTACAATTTCTACGTCAATTTCCTGTTGCAGAACACGACGCCGGCGGAACGACAGGCAACGTATTACTCTACCAATCCTGCCTCTAACTATATCCCCATCGCCGACCTGTTTTTACCCTTTGGCAACAACCTCCATGCTTGGCTGTCCGCCCCTATGGTGTCCGGACAGCCGACACTGTCGGTGGCCTATCCGACTGGCACGGCGGCGGACAACGCCTCCAACTATTTGCTTTATGTCGAGGCCTACGGGTCCTATCTGGCCGCGGAAGAAAATTTCAAGGTGACAACAGGCATCACGCCGAATTTGCAAGCCATCCTGCCTCCGCCAGCGGTGCTCGATCCGCTCTTGCCAAACACCCCCATCGTGATCACTCCGGCCGCGGTTGATAATTCACCGTCGCCGACGGCGAACGCGGGCAACGTTTTACCATTGTTGTATGCCTCGCTGAATGGCGGCGCCAGTTCCTCTTATCGGATTGTTGCTGGGGCAAATTTCTCCAGCGCCGATCCTGATGCTCTTCAGCCGGTTTCGAATTTCCCGAACGCGCAAGGCGGCAGCGTGACGCTGGACGACCATGTCGCCTATGTCGATACCAATGGTCAGACGATCAATACGCCGACGATGATCCGTACGGGAACGGGATCGATCGACATCGCGGCGGCGAACAACGTCAGCCTGCTCGATACGACCGCGCCCGGCGTGATCTATACGGCGGGCGCGCCCGCCGCCGGCGCACCGCAGGGGTCCACCACCGAGATTCTTGATGGCAAAACCGGATACGGCGCCAACGATCTTGTGGTGACGAACGCCGTCAACCCGGACTCGGCCGGCAGCATCTCGATCCATGCGCAGAACGACATTACCGGCGTCGAGAATGTGAGCGGTGTCAGTGGCGGATCTGCCGGCTACCTGAACAGCCAGTTCTGGTGGCAGTGGATGGGAGTCACTGCCGCGCCGACGGTTAGCACCAACGGCGTCACCGATATTACGACGCTTACGCAGATCACGCAGACCTCGATCAATTTCGGCGCCTTCGACCAGGGCGTGATGAGCGTCGGTGGCAATGTCACGATCGCGGCCGGCGGCAATATCACCAATTTGGCGGTGTCGCTGCCGACAACCTGGTATCTCAGCAACAACGACACGGTGGTGAATACCGTCGGCGGCGGTAATCTCACCGTCACCGCCGGCGGCAATATCCTCAGCGGCGATTATTTCGTCGCCAACGGCACCGGCACGCTCACCGCCGGCGGCCAGATCGGCTCCAGCGGCCTGACCTATGGCGCCAGCGAAGTCTCGACGATCCTGGCCGCGCAGAACGGCGTGTTCAACGTCAGCGCGCGCCAGGGCGTCGACATCGGCGCCATGGTCGATCCCTCCTATCTGCAGGGGGTTGCTCTTATTGAAGGCTACAGTATGCATGCGGATGCCCAAAGCTATTCGGGAGCATCGGCGTTGAACGTGATCTCCACCACCGGCAACGTGGCGCTCAATACGCTCGCCGACCCGACCTTGATCGGCGCGGGCGTGCCGGACTCGCCGGGGCTTAACGATGACAGCTATGTCCTGCCGGCGACGGTGACGCTGATCGCGTTGACGGGAGGAATCACCGTCGCGGCGCCCGGCGAACTTTATCCCTCCGCGACCGGCCAATTGAGCCTGATCGCCGGTCAGTCGATCGCTATCACCAACGCGAACGGCCGCGGATTTCCGGATTTCGGCATGATCGATGCGTCCGCATCGGCGCTGCCGTCGCCGCTCAACCCCATGCACTTGAGCTTGAATGGCGTGACCAACGAGTTCGACGGCAACCTCATCTCCAGCGCGCCGATCGATCACAGCCAGACGCCCTTGCATGCGCCCGACACGCAGCCGGTGCTGATCTACAGCCTCAATGGCAGCATCACCGACGGCGTGACGTTGAGCAGCGGCCTTGCGGGCGGGCTGCTGCAGATTGCGGTCGACAAGCCGGCGCAGATCGAGGCCGGGGAGAACATCTTCAACCTGGCTTTCCTCGGCCAGAATTTGCGCGGTGACGATGTGACGAGCATCATCGCCGGCCGCGATATCTATGACAGCGCCAATTTCTCTTTCAACGCCGATACGTTCGTCGGCCCGAGCCTGGTGCTCGGCGGCCCGGGCACGTTCGACATCGAAGCCGGCCGCAATATCGGGCCGCTGACCAATCAGGCCGAGATTTACGCCGTTGAAACCACCTCCTATCAGGCGGGCACCATCACCGGCATCGACACAATCGGCAATGCCGACAATCCCTACCTGCCGCATGAGAGCGCCAACGCGCAGGTGCTGTTCGGGGTCGGGCCGGGCATCGCCGATACGGCCTTCATCGCCGCCTATGTCAATCCCGCCGTGGCTGTGCCGGACATCCAGCAGGCCTTGATCGCCTTCATGGAGCAATATGACGAAGGGCAAGGGATCGATACCGGCCTCGTCAAGGACAAGCCGAGCGTAACATTGACGCTCGCCCAGGCCTGGGCGCAGTTCCAGGCGCTGCCGCAAAGCGTGCAGCAGCTCTTCAACGAGGAGGCGCTGTTCACCATCATGACCGATGTCGGCGCCGACTACCACAATCCGGCGAGCCCCTATTACGACCAATATGCCCGTGGCTATCAGGCGATCAACACGCTGTTCCCGGCCGCCTATGGCTACACCGCCAACAACCTCGGCGGCGGCACCAACGGCGCCAACCAGCTGGTCACCACCGGCAATCTCTATATCCCCTCGACGACGATCCAGACCCAGCAGGGCGGCAATGTCACCATTCTCGGACCGGGCGGCGAGGCGCTGGTCGGCAGCTCTTCGGCGCCGCCGGTGATCATGAATGGCAATACGGTGATCGTCGGCCCGGGCACCGAGGGCATCCTGACGCTTGAGCAGGGTGACGTGAACATCTTCACCGACCAGAGCCTGCTCTTGGCGCAAAGCCGCGTCTTCACCGAGCAGGGCGGCAACATGGTGATCTGGTCGTCGAACGGCGACATCAACGCCGGCAAGGGCGCAAAAACCATCGCCGATGTGCCGCCGCCGATCTATGTCAGCGACGACGACCACTACAACACGCTCGATGCGCGCGGCGAGGTCACGGGCGCCGGCATCGCCACCTTGCAGACGATTCCGGGCGCGGAGGCGGGCAGCGTTTATTTGATCGCGCCGCGCGGCACCGTCGACGCCGGCGCCGCCGGCATCCGGGTGTCGGGCAATCTGTTCATCGCGGCATTGCAGGTGCTCAACGCCAACAACATCCAGGTCCAGGGCGTCACGGTCGGCGTGCCTACCGTGCAGGGCCCGCCGGTGGCAGCGCTGACGACGGCTTCGAACGCGACTGCCGCGACCCAGCAAGCCGCGGTGCCGGCGCAGGCGAACAGCGATCGACCGTCGATAATCATCGTCGAGGTGGTCGGCTATGGTGGCGGCGGCGTTGACACGCCAGACAAAAACGAGGAAGACCGCCGTCGCCGAACCCAGGATCGTCGGAGTTACGACCTCAACGGCGCAGTGCAGATTCTAGGCCATGGCGACCTTACCGATCAGGAAAAGCAACTCCTGAACGATGACGAAAAACGGAGGCTCTAGTACAGCGATTCCATGAAACCAATCGTTTCCAAGCCCTCTGACCTTACCCTGAGGAGCAAGCCGTCGCCGTTAGGACGACGGCTTGCGTCTCGAAGGATGGCGGCTTGCACCGCCGTCGCCCGCGGCCATCCTTCGAGACGCATCGCTTGCGCGACGCTCCTCAGGATGAGGTTCGGAGAGGAGGCCGATGTGATTCGAATTTCAAAATCGCTGTACTAGGGGTCCACGACATGCGGTGTGATGGTCAGGCCAGAGTGGAATAGAGGATGAAGGACGATCTCTCTGTAGAAGAGAAGCCGGCGGAGACGCCGCTGGCTGAACCCGCCTTGATCGATCTGCGCAATCGGGGGCAGTTTCTTCACGTCCTGGAGTCCCTCAAATGTTCGCTGGCACTGAGCCGGCGTCCTTCGGGGGTGGCGCTGCTCGGTGTCACCGACGGTGCTCCGACATTGGCGGCCTGTCTGCTGCCGCGCTCCATGGGTCTGGCCGCCTCCGGGGATCGACTGGCGATCGCGACAACCCGCGAACTGATGATTTTCGCCAATGTGAAGACGCTGGCGCCGCTTTATCCCAAGCGACCCGACCACTATGATGCGGTGTTCGTGCCGCGCATGAGCTACTACACCGCCTATTGCGACCTGCATGACCTGGTGTTCGACAAGCAGATCGTGCTGGCGGTCAACACCCGCTACTCCTGCCTCAGCGTGATCGATGGCTACTTCAACTTCACCCCGATCTGGCAACCGCCGTTCGTGACGGAGTTTACAGGCGACGATCGCTGCCATTTGAACGGCATGGCTTTCCATGACGGCAAGGTGCGCTACGCCACCGCACTCGGCATGACCAACGAGCCCTATGGTTGGCGCGAAGGCATGGCGGAGAACGGTATCCTGATGGAGGTGCCGTCGGGGCGGATCGTCGCCGCGGGTCTCTCGATGCCGCATTCGCCACGGGTCATCGACGGCCAGCTTTATGTGCTCGAGGGCGGCCGCGGGCGGGTGTTGCAGGTCGACCAGATGTCAGGTGCCACGCGTGTCGTGGCGAAGCTGCCCGGCTTCACCCATGGGCTCGCAGCCTATGGCGGCGTGATGTTCGTCGGCGTCTCCAGGCTGCGCGACAAGCGCGGCCCGCAGGGCCTGCCGATCGAGAGCGAGAGCGAGGAACTGGTCGCCGGTGTCGCCGCGATCGAGATCAGAAGCGGAAACATCCTCGGGATCCTCGAATTCATCACCGGCGTCGAGGAGATCTTCGACCTCCAGGTGCTGCCGAACATCCGGCGTGGTGAGATCCTGGCACCGCATCAATGGTTCGAGCAGCCCTCCGTCGTCACCATGAAGGGCGGCATGTGGGAAGCCCGTCCGGTGGACGCGGAGAGCGGGCAGCCCGATCAAGGTCCCGCCTCGTGATGGGCGGACATTGCCGCACCGCGCCGGCGGCGCGAGGCCGGGCTAGGCCGGGTGGGGACGATCGGTCGATCCCGGATATCGCCAATGTGAACGGGCAAGCTCCCAATGTGTCACCCCTTGATCACACAGCATGTTTAAATGGCCTGGTCATTCAAGGAAGGCAGCCTCATGCTCGCTCGATTAAGTGTCGTCCTGCTCGCCACCTGCAGTTTTGTTTCCTCCGCTTTGCCTGGCACCGCACACGCTGCCGACCAGGCGGCGGTCCACATCACGGTCATCTCGGATTTGGACGACGATCTCTACGATGCCCGATCCGGCCGTGGGGGGGTGGATGCCACCCGGATGGCGGTCGCGGATTTCGGCGGCACTGTTCTGGGCCGGCCGGTCATCGTCGATGCGTTGAACGACCACAACAAGCCTGCGGAAGCGCCGGGGCTTGCGGCGCAGGCCTATGATTCGGGCGCCGACCTGCTCATGGACTTGCAGAACTCGCCGATTGCGCTGGCGATCGCCAAGGTAGCGAACGAGAGGCACAGATTGGCGATCAGCACCGGCTCGGCGGCTCCCGCCCTCACCAGGGGCGCCTGCAGCCGCTACGTCTACCATTACTCGTTTGACCTGCCGGCGATCGAAACCACGACCGCCGCTTATCTTGCGCAAAAATCGCAGGGCAAGCGTTGGGCCTTCATTTCGCAGGATAACGGTTTTGGTCGCGGCGGCGTAGCGACCATGACGCCGATCATCACGGCGCATGGCGGGCAGGTCGTGAAGTCGTCTATCGTGCCACCTGCAACAAGCGATTACTCAGCCATTCTTGACGAATTGCGCGGCCTGAAACCCGAGGTGGTGGCGGTGATCGATGCCGGTGCGAATGACGATGCCGGCGTATCGGCCGTGACCAAGGCAGGGCTGCCGGCGGTCACGACGACGGCGCTGCTCTATCTGTCCGACGTTGAGCGGGTGCAAGCGGGTTATGCCGGCGTGGAGGCAGCAGTGCCGTGGTACTGGAACCTCGACGCTGCGGCCCGGGCATGGTCTGACCGGTTCGCCGCGGCCCATGACGGCCGCCGGCCGACCGAAGCGCAAGCTGCGGATTACTCGGCCACGACACAATGGCTGAATGCGGTCCGCACCGCCGGCACCACGGAGGCCGATGCGGTGGTCCGGGCGCTGGACGGGCACAAGTTCGACGATTTTTTCGCCCACGGCGGCGAGTTTCGTGCCAGCGATCATGCGGTCGTGCATGATCTCTACGTCGTAAAGGTCAGGGTGCCGGCCGAACTGCCGGAGCCGCACGCCTGGTTCAAGGTGCTGGCAACCGTCCCCGCCGCGACCGCATTCCCGGTCGGGACAGAGTGCAAGATGGCTCAGTGAGCATCCGAACGCGTTCGCGATCGTGCCGTTTTCCGACGTCGCGGTCTACGCCGTGCGTGGTGGGTTGGCCATCAGGTACGCCGCAATCAGGCTCGAGAGCGCCACGGTGGCGGAGGCGACCAGATAGACCGTGTTGACGCTGGTGGCGCTGGCAATGGCGCCCGCCGCCGGCCCGGTGATGCCCAGCGACAGGTCGAGGAATGCCACGAAGGCGCCCATCGCGGCGCCGCGGCTCTGCGGCGGTGCGCGCCGCACCGCCTCGACGCCGAAACCGGGGAATGCCAGCGAGTAACCGAATCCGGTGAGAGCCGCACCCGCATAGGCCGTCAGCACGCCGGCGGACTGCCAGATCAAAAGCTGGCCTGCGGCCTCGATCATGACGCACACCAGGGCAACCCTGGCGCCGCCGATCTGATCCGGCAAATGCGCGAACATCAATCGCGCGCCGATGAATGCGGCACCAAAGGCGGTGAAGGCGAGCGAAGCGCTGCCCCAGTTTTTTGCGGCGAACAACAGCGCGATGAAGGTGGTGATGACGCCGAAGCCGACGCTGCACAGCGCCAGTCCGATTCCGGGCAGCGATACCGCTCCCAGCACTTTATAGAAGGGGACGCGGCGCGCCGTCATGACCGCCACCGCGCGGGCCGGAGCCACGACCGCCAATGCGATCAGCGGGATCACGATGGTGGCTGCGGCGATGCCGATGAAACCATGGCGGCCGTAGATCAACGCGCCGACCGGCGCGCCGGTCGCATAGGCGGCGTACATCGCGATTCCGACCCAGGCCATGACCTTGCCGGCATTTTGCGGGCCGACCAGGCCGATGCCCCAGCCCAGCGCGCCGGTCACCACCAGGCTCTCGGCGAGACCGAGCAGGACGCGGCCGAGCAGCAGGACCGCGAGTGACGCTGCGGGGGTTGCGATGAAAGCCAGCGACGCCAGATAGGCCACGCCGGAAATCGCCGCGACCACCAGGCCCTCCACCACGGCGCGTTTGGCGCCCCTGGTATCCGCGCGGCCGCCGGCCCAGGCCCGCGACAAAAGGGCGGCCGCGAACTGGCTGCCGATCGCGATGCCGACCACCAGATTGCTCATGCCCAGCGCGTAGTGCAGGTGCAGAGGCAATACAGGCAAAGGCAGGCCGATGGTGAGAAAGCCCACGAATACCGTCAGCGCGATCGGCAGCATTTTGAGAAACACGTTTTTCACCGCGGCGCTGGGCGCGGGAGCAGGGGAGTAAGTCATATGTCTTGCAGATTCCGTATGGCGGGGATTTCGATCAGCGTGCGGCCTGCAGCTGATCGGCCTGTCGTTTGAAGAAGGCCCAGAATGTCTCGATCAGGCCGGGGTCGAAGATTTCGGCATGTTTTTGCGCGATCCGTTCCGGCGCGGTGGCAGAATAGGCGATGTCGGTCGCGAGCAGCGCGAGCTCGGACCGGCAGGCCCGTTCCATGAAGACGCCCATCATGGTGGCGATGGCGATGCTGGGACCGACGAAGCTGATGCCGTGGTTGCGCATCAATACGGTCGAGGCGTCGCCGAGCGCGCGGGCCAGGCTGGCGCCGAGCGCGGGCGTATCGATCAGGCCGGTGGTTTCGCGGAAGCGGCGAGGCTGGCTGCCAAGATACACGGCCTCATTTGTCACGGCCGATAGTTCGACATCCAGAGCCGAGAACGCGGTGGCGTGGAAGGGGTGGCTGTGACCGACGACACTGATGTCGGGCCGCTTGAGCAATATCTCGGTGTGAATCGGCCACTCCTTGTGCAGCCGCCCGGTTCCGGAAAGCCGGTTGCCGGCGAAGTCGAGCAGCACGAAATCCCCGGCATCCCGCACCTCGCCCAATCCGATGCCGGACCGCTTCAGCCACACGCCGCGTCCCGCGGGATCGCGAAGCGACAGATGGCCCAGCGTCATATCGGCATGTCCCTCCATGGAGAGGATGCGACAGCCATAGGCGAGTTCGGTCAATGCCGTGTCGAGGTCCTGTTGCAGCATCGGATTTTCCATTCGGTGAGGGCGCTCGTTCGGGGAAAGGTCGCCGCGGTCGCGATCGGCCGCGTCAGGTCTTAGCTGCGCTCGATCGCGACCGCGGCGGCATCGAGGGCTGCGGCAATATCGCGGACCTGCTGTTCGGTGAGCGGACCGCGTCCCTCGCGCAGCCGAAGCGCGAGTTTGAGGTTTTCCCTGGCCCGCATGATCTCCGGCGCCGGACCGCCGCTGTGCGCGGTGTTGACCGATTGCATGCGGCGCAACGCCTGATCCAGAGCGGCCCGGTTGGCGGCGAGGTAATCGGTACCATTGGCGGTGATGGCATAGAGCTTCTTGCCGTCGCTTTCGGCCACGGTGGCGTGCCCGAGTTCTTCGAGCATGGTCAAGGTCGGATAGATCACGCCGGGGCTCGGGCTGTAGGTTCCGGCAACGCGATCCTCGATTTCCTTGATGATCTCGTAGCCATGCCGCGGACGCTCGGCGATCAAGGCCAGCACCACGAGGCGCAACTCGCCATGGTCGAACAGGCGGCCCGATTGGCGGCCACGCCGGTGGTGGCCGCGTCCGCCGCCGGGCTCGTGCCGAAAATCGCCGTCGGCGAACGATCCGCGGCCGAAGTCCCGGCCGTGATCTGAATGTCTGTGTCGCATGTTTTCCTCGATGCAGTTTCGATATATCTAACAATTAGATATATCTAGACTACATCGGAACTGGTTTCAAGCCCAAATCTCGGGAATCGTGGTATTGAAGAATATTCTGTTTTATTTCAGACGCTTACCTGCGCTAACCTGCGGCTGATCGCCAATCGACAGAGAGCAAGAGGACGAGCCGATCATGACGGGCAGACCGCAATTGCCGGACCGCGCGCCGCGCGCGAAGGACGCGCCAACCGCCCTCGACGGTCTGCTGGTGGTGGATTTCACCCGGGTGGTCGCCGGGCCAGCCTGCACGCAAACCCTGGCGGATTTCGGCGCCGAGGTCGTCAAGATCGAAAACCCTGACGGCGGCGACGATACCCGCAGCTATGAACATGCCGATCTGGCCGGCGAAAGTGCGGCCTTTGTCAGTTTGAATCGCAACAAGCAGGGCATCGCTCTCGATCTCAGCAAGCCTGCGGCGCGGGAGGTGGCGCGCGAACTGATCGCGCGCGCGGACGTGGTGGTGGAGAATTTTTCCGGCGGCGTGATGGAGCGATTTGGCCTCGACTATGCCGCCGTCGCGCCGACCAATCCCGGATTGGTCTATTGCTCGATTTCGGCCTATGGCCGCCAGGGGCCGTTCGCCACCCGCCCTGGTTTCGATCCGATCACGCAGGCCGAAAGCGGCTTCATGTCGCTGAACGGATTTCCGGACGGGCCGCCGCTGCGGACCGGATCGCCCATCGTCGACTTCGCAACGGGGATGTCGGCCTGCAACGCCATTCTGCTGGCGCTGCTCGCCCGCGATCGGCTCGGCCGCGGCCAGCATGTCGAGGTCGCGCTGTTCGACATCGCGGTGGGAATGACCGGCTTTTTCGGCATGACCTATCTGATGAACGGGGTGAATCAGAGCCGGTTCGGCAATTCGCCGAACGGATCGCCTTCGGTCGGCGTCTACGAGGCGGCCGACGGGCCGTTTTACATGGCCTGCGCCAACGACCGGCTGTATCGCCGCCTCGTCATCGAAGTGCTCGGCCGGCCCGAACTCGCCAGCGGTCCTGAATTCGCCGACCGGCGTAAACGAACGGCGAACAGGGAGAAGCTGCGCGGAATTCTGGCCGAAATCTTTGCCGGCGACCTGCGCGACAACTGGGTGGCGAAGCTGAAGGCGGCCAATGTACCCGTCGGCTTTGTCCGCACCGTCGAGGAAGCGTTCAATTCGCCAGAACTGCGCGCGCGCCATCGCCTCAGCCAGATCCCGCATCCGGCTGCGGGCACGGTCCCTAACATCGAATCGCCGCTGCATCTCGAGCTGACGCCGGCCGTCGATCCCGTGGCGGCGCCGATGCTCGGCGAGCATACCAAGGCAGTGCTGCGCAAGACGCTCGGTTATGACGACGGCCGCATCGCCACGCTTTCCGCTGAGGGAGTTTTCGGGTCACAACCGCGCGACGGCTGAGGTTGCAGGGCTGTGTTTCCACGCTGTCCGAGCGTGAGGTTTTCCAATTTTGTACAGCGTTTCAGCGGGTCGTCCCTGCGTTCGCAGGGACGACCCGCTGAGAGTTTGTGCAAGGCCATGACCGCTTCAACGCGCGGTTCAATTCGATAGCCCTGTCCGCAAGGGAGAGGGGAGAAGAGACGATCGCCGCTGCGCATCAACTCCATCAAGCCCCTAATGCACCGCCGCGTACATGATTTTTTCCTCGGTCGCTTCCAGCGCGGAGAATTCCTCGACCACCTTGCCCTGCCGCGACACCAGGATGCGATCGGACAGCGCCATGATCTCGGGCAGATAGGACGAGATCACCACCACCGCCTTGCCTTCGTCGGCCAATTGCTGGATCAGCTCATGGATCTCGACGATCGCGCCGACGTCGACGCCGCGGGTCGGCTCATCGAAGATGATGAGATCCGGTTGCTGCACCAGCGATTTGGCGATCACCACCTTCTGCTGGTTGCCGCCTGACAGTTCGACGACCTTCATGTCGTTGCCGGTGGTGCGGACCCTGAGCCTGCTGACCCAGCTGCTACCGACCTTGTCGGCCTCGCGTCCGGACAGCAGGAAGCGGCCGCCCGGAACCTTGGCCAGCAATCCGAGATAGATATTGCGGGCGACCGACATGGTCTCGAAGAAGCCCTCGACCTTGCGGTCCTCGGTGACATAGGCGATGCCCGCCCGCACCGCCGGGGCGGGAACGCGGTAGCGCACCGGCTTGTCGTGCAGGATCACTTCGCCGCCGTGAAAGAAATCGCGCTTCAGAACGCCGGCGACCACCTTGAATGTCTCGGTGCGGCCGGCGCCGACCAGACCGAACACACCGGTGATCTGCCCGGCGAACACCGACAGCGAATTATTCTTGACCATCGGCGCCATTTTGAGGTTTTGCACCGTGAGCACCCGTGCGCCGGCGGGCCGCACCGTGGTCTTGCGCCTGCCATAGAGCGTATTCGACAGATCGCGTCCGACCATGGCCTGCACGATCCGCGCGCGGTCGAAGTTGACGGCGTCGTCGGTGACGACATGCTTGCCGTCGCGAAGCACGGTGATTCGATCGGCCAGTATCAGCGCCTCCTCGAGCGCGTGCGAGATGAAGACGATCGACACCCCGCGGCGCTTCAGGTCGCGCACCAGATCGAAAAAATACTTCTTTTCTTCCGGCGTCAGCGTGGCAGTGGGCTCGTCGAAGATGATGACCTTGGCCTGATGCAGCACGGCGCGCGCGATCTCGACCATCTGCTTCTTGGCGGCGCCGAGCAGCCCGACCGTTGCGGTCGGCGTGACGTCGAAATTGAGCGATTGCAGGAATTGCTGGGCGGCGATGTAAATGCCGCGCAGCCGGTTATAGAAGCGCTCCTGGCCCAGAAACAGGTTCTGCGCCACGGTCATGGTCGGCACCAGGCTGTTTTCCTGAAACACCATCGCGATGCCGAGGTGGCGCGCCTCGAGCGGCGTTCTGGGCGCCACATCGACGCCGTTGATCTGCATCGTCCCGGACGTAAGGGTGACGACCCCGGCCATCACCTTGGTCAGCGTCGACTTGCCGGCGCCGTTCTCTCCGACCAGAGCATGAATTTCGCCGCGCCGGAGTTCGAAATCGACGTTCTCGATCGCGGCAACCCCGGCATAGAGCTTGGTCGCGTTGCGAAGCGCGAGGATAATGTCGCTCATATCCGCAACTCCCGCTCGATCATGGTGAGCGGCGCGCGCAGCAGGCGGCCGGGCCCCTTGGCAAGCGCGAACAGCGATCCATCGATTTCGACCGCCGCGACGATCCCATGGTTGACGCCATCGACCCGGCTATGCAGCGCGTAAAGCGGTACGCCGGCCGCATCGAGCCTGATGACGAGGCCGTAGGATCGCGGCGGCGCCCAGGGCTTGACCACGCCCATGGTCTTGATATGGGCGCCCTGCATCGGTTCGAGAAACGACTGGCCGGATTTCAGCTTTGGCGCGATCCAGTAGGCTGGATCGATTTCGCTCATCATGCGGCGCCGATAGGCGTTTTCGCGCAGCACGAATTCGATCAGCTGGGTACGCGCGGCGAACGCGGTGAGCCAGAAGCCGCCGGAAGCCGCCGGCGACAGCCGTGAAGGATAGACCGGCAGATTGTCGAGGATGGCGTGCCGGCTGCCATCGGCGGCGAGGCCGATGACGCGGTGGCGCCAGCTCTCGCTGACCAGCAGCACGTCGCCGGCGGCACAGACGCCGAAGGCGTATTGCAGCCCCGAAGCGATGGTGCGCACGCTTCCGCTTGCGATGTCGAGGGACAGCACCCGCCCGGTGCGGCCGCGTTCCATGAGGTCGTAGACCCATTGCCGATAGGGGCGCAGCGTCGAGCCGTCGGTCGCGATCAGGGTGCCGCGCGGCCCCGGCGCAAGCGCGTTGATCGCATTGATCGACGGATCCGAAAAGGTCGCTGCGGCCGCTGCGGCCGACGGCGTCGCCAACAGCTGCACCTCGCGTCCGTCGAGCGCGACGGCGAGGCCGCCGTCCGGCAGGCAACACAGCGCGGTGATGACGCGGTCAAAACGTCTGACCTCCGTGGCGGTGTTGCCGTCGAGGCGCAGAATGGCCGCGCCGTCGGCGATGTAGAGCGCCTTGCCGTCGGTGGCGAGATCCTCGGGCGCGTCGAATTGCCCCACCGTCTCGGTCTTTTCCAGGATCTGGTTCGGCTTCAGCGCGCCGTCGAAGGACGGCACCGTGATGGTCGCGTCGCCGCGCCCCAGAAAACGATCGGCAAAGTCCTTCAAGGCGGATATCACTGGCTCTTCCCCCATCGCCGGTCGTACTGGACGAAATCAGGGTCGGCGCCGGCGAGCTTGTAGCGACCGATGCGATTGTTGGCGATGCCACCGAGATAGAGATAGCCGCGATGCTCGCGCATCGAGGTGATCATCGGATGGTTGACGCCGCGGAGATCCCAAAGCGAGTCGAGTACTTCGCCGCGCTCGTTGAACTTGATGACGCACCCGGTGTTGATGTTCGGGAACAGCCACTCGTCGATCGGAACCCGCTTGCCCATGCGCTTGCGGAAGCCGGGCATTCGCCATGCCAGATCGAGCGCGGGGCTCCGCATGCCGACCAGCGCCAGCCAATAGTTTCCGTCGGACGCCAGATTGATGTTGTCGGGATAGCCCGGCAGGTTGTCGATCACCGTCTCGGTCTTTCCGGTGTTCGGGCCATCGAACCAGTAGCGCTTGATCGAGCAGCCGAAGGTCTCGGCGAACAGGATCGATTTGCCGTCGCTGGCGATACAGATGCCGTTGGGGAACTTCAAGCCGCGCAGCACGGTTCGCGTCGTCCCGGTGGCCGGATCGTAGCAGATGATCCGGCCGTTGCCGCGCGCCTCCAGTCCGTCGACCGGCCATTCGTCCATTTCGTAACGAACGGTGGCCTCGGAAAAGAAGATGCGGCCGTCATCCGCGATGTCGAGATCGTCGGCGAGCCGCAATCGGCTGTCGTCGTTGACCGAATAGAGACTGCGGTTGGTCTCGTCGGTCACTTTCTCGACCTTCCGGTCGGGCGTGACGCGGTAGAGGCCCATGCCGCCGATGCACACATAGAGATTATCGGCGCGGTCGAAGGCCATGCCGAGCGGCTGGCCGCCGATGTGGGCGAACACCTCCATCTCCTGGTAGTCGGGCGCCAGGAAGCGGATGATGTCGCCGTGGCGCGAGCCTGCGTAGAGATTGTCGTTGCGGTCGAGAATGACGTCTTCCGGCGCCTCGATGCGGCCGAGACCGATCAGCGTCACGTCGCGCAATTTGTCGTTCTGCCCGAACGGGCCGCTGCCGGGCTCGGTCGAAGGCGCCGGGGCAAGGCCATGAAAGGTCGGGCTGACATAGACCTTGCTGATGATGCGGGTCCGATTCTTAAGCCAGCGAATGTCGATCATGGCGGCGACCAAAAGGACGCTGGCGAGTACCATGCGGTTGACGCCGCCGCTCACTGACAGCGTAGTCAGCCCGTTGATCACGAACAGCACGATCAGGGTGCCGACCAGGGCCTTTGCGACCGAGCCCTTGCCGCCGCCGAGGCTGATGCCGCCGAGCACCGTGGCCGTCAGCACCGTGACTTCCAGCCCGACGCCGACATCGCCGCCTACGGTGCCGAGCCGGGCTGCGAAAAACAGCGCGCCGATCGCGGTCAGCATCCCGCTGGCGGTGTAGCAGAGCGCGATCGTGCGCCGCACCGCAATGCCTGAATTATAGGCCGAGCGACGCGACCCGCCGATCGCGGTGACATGCCACCCCGGGCGCAACCGGGTCAGAAAGACATGTCCGAACAGCGCGACGACGATATAGACAAGCACCACGGCGGGAACGCCGAGGAGCCCGCCACCGCCCATGAAATTCCAGGACGGGATATCGGGAAAGGCGGCCGCGATGGTGTTGGAATAGTCGAACAACAACAGGTCGTAGGCCGAGCGATAGATGATCAGCGTGATCAGCGTGGTGATGAAGGCACGCAGCCGCAGGTATCCGACCAGCAGGCCGTTGACGGCGCCGAGCACCGCGCCGCATGCGATGGTCGCGACGATGACCGCCGGTACCGGCCAATTGAGAACGTTGAGGCAGAACAGCGCGCAGAAGTCGCAGAGGGCGAACATCGATCCCACCGAAAGGTCGATGCCGCCGACGATGACGACGATCGCCATGCCGAGCACCACAAAGCCGATCTCGCCGGCCTGCCGTCCGGTATCGGCGAGGCTGGCGACGGAAAGGAACCCGTCGATCGATCGGCTGAGCGCGATGGTGATGATCAAAAGCACGATGACCGGAATCGCAGTTTCGGTCCAGCGCTTGGATAGGATTTCGCCGAGCAGATGGTCGGGCCAGTAGCGGTATCTCAAACGAAGCAATGCGTCGCGCATCGGCGGCCCGGGGTGGCAGGAGGAAGCTGGATCGGCATGTGGCCAGCGCGCGCGCTGGGGGACGAGCGACTACGTCAAGGCGCAGCCGCTCGTCGATTTGGCGCGACGACGACCTATTTCTTCAGATCGCTGAGATTCCAGCAGGCGATGTCGCTTGCCGCGTTGTCCTTGGTGATCGGAATCAGGGTGGTGTAGATCGCCCCCTTCACCGATCCGGGTTTTGCGCCGGAGGAGACCAGCCATTTGACCATGCCCGCCATATCCGCAGCCTGGGTCGGCACATCATAGCTCAGGTTGAGGTCGAACGCGCCCGACTTGACCAGTTCGCACGCGCCCCTGCGCTCGCCGCCACCGGAGGTCGCGACAAACACCTTGCCGGTCAGGCCGGCTTCCTTCACGGCCGCCGCGGTGCCGATATCCATGCCGTCCCAGAAGCCGACGATACCGCACAGGTCGGGATTCTGTTTCAAGACCGTCTGGGTGATCGCCTTGGCCTTGGCTGCATCCCAATCGGCAGCCTGGCTCGAGACCACCTTGATATCCGGGTTCTTGGCAAGGACGTTTTCAACGCCCTTCAGCGTGTAGGCGCTCGCCGCGGCCGACAAGGCGCCCTGGATGATCGCGATCTTGTTCGACTTGCCCTGGCAGGCCTTCACCACCGCCTCGGTGTCGCGTTCGCCGATCTCGATCCAGTTCGCACCCACGAAAGCCGAGCTGCGATAATTCGAGCCCATATTGATCTGGATGACATAAATGCCTTCGTTCTCGGCACGCTGCAGCAGCTTGGCGTAGGTCTGGACGTCCGGATTGTGGATGACCATCACCGCGGGTTTTTCCGAGATCAACGTCGTCACCGCCTGCGCGCCGGCATTGGTGCTCCAGTTCGGATCGCGGACGATGACCTTGACGCCGTAGGGCTCCAGCTCCTTCTTGAGGCCCGCGAACCAGCCCTCGGTAAGATCGAAATTCATCGCCACCGGCACGTAAGCCACGGTCTTGCCGGCGAGCGCCTCCTTGAACGCGCCCTGAAACGGCTCGTCGAGGCCCTTCTGTGCGAGCGCCGGTGCCGTCGCCGCGGCGATCAAGCCGATCCCGAACAATGCTGCCGTGAGTGTCCTCGATCCAGATCTAGTCATGTCGTCCTCCGGTTGGTGATTTATTGATTGCCTTGATGTGCCGTCAGATGTCGCCTTGTTGCGCGGTCTCCTCGTTGCGCGGATTGAGGAAGGAGTCCGCGATGACGGCGGCCAGCAGCACCACGCCCTTGACGAGGTTCTGGCCGGAATAGGAGACATCCATGATGGTCATGCCGTTGAGCATGGTGCCGATCAGAAGCGTACCGATGATGACATTGAGAACGCCGCCGCGGCCGCCCGACAGCCCGATGCCGCCAAGCACGACGACCAGGATGACATCGTAGATCAAGGTCGAGTTGAAGATGCGCGTCGGCATGCTGTTGACGGAGGCAGCGAGGATGAGGCCGGCCGCGCAGCCGATCAGCGCCGCCATGACATATTGCAGCACGATGATGGGCCGCGTCGGAATGCCGGTGACCCTTGCTGCGTAGGGATTGTCGCCGATCGCGTAGATATAGGCGCCGATCCGGGTCCGCCGCAGCAGGAACGCCACCACGATGCACGACAGCGCGAACATCACGATCGCCATTGGAATTCCCAGCAGGTTGCCCTGTCCGAGGCGCTCGAAGCCGTCGAGCCCGGGGCTCCACTGCACCACGTCGAGCTTGAAAAGCGCGGCCTGGCCGAGGCCTGCGAGAAACAATCCGGACGCCAATGTCGTAAACAACGACGGCACCTCGGCATAGGCAATCAGCCATCCGTTGGCGAGACCGAACAAGGCGGTCAAGGCAAAGGCCGCGGCGAGCGAGGTCGGCAGCGAGTGGCCGTCCTGGACCATTTGCAGCATCAGCCCCGGCGGCACCGCCAGGGCGGCGATCAGTGAAATGTCGATGCCGCGGCCGATCACGACGATCGCCATCGCCAGACCCAGGATGCCCAGCACCGCCACGTTTTGCAGCAGCGTCAGCATGTTCGCGGTGGTGAGAAAACCGGGGAGAATAATCGAGAAGACGGCAAAAAGTGCCGCAAAAACCGCGAATACGATTCCCTGCTGTCCGAAGCGCCTGATTCCCATCCCCGGGTTCTCTTGTTGGTTTTCTTCGTCTTTCCGGCGATGTTGGCGCGCTTTGATCGCGAATGCAACATCGCGTGGGTTGCGCGGTTGGAAATTCCGCAAGGCGGTTTTTTATTGCCAACCCGGCCTGGAGGCTGCAATCTGCAGATGCGCGGCTCCGGTGACAGCATGGCCTGCAAGCCGACGGGTCGGGAGGCGGTGAGGAAATGGCGTCGAGTTTTCATCGTGCTGTTCCTGACCGGGTTCGCAGCCAGGGGCGCGTCAACATCGTCATCCTCGATGCCTGTCGCAACGATCCGTTCGGCGAAGAGCTTGCGCGCGGCGGTCGCGGGACGCGCCGCTGTGTCGTCGATCGTCGCAAGCGCCTCGGCGGGTGCGACTGGATGCGGTGTTCGGTCGGCCCGCGGGTTTCAATGCAGAGGCTCGGCATGTTGCGGCCGAAACAACCGGTGAGGACGCCATGGCCTGGATCTCTCTTCTTGTCGTACTGGTGGCTCTCTATGTCATCGTTTCGCTGCGGGTACTGAAGCAGTATGAGCGCGGGGTGGTGTTCCTGCTCGGCAGGTTCGCCGACGTGCGCGGTCCGGGACTGACGCTGATCTTCGTTCCGGTGCAGCAGATGGTGCGGGTGTCGTTGCGAACCGTCACCATGCAGATCCCCTCGCAGAAGATCATCACCAAGGACAATGTGTCGATCGATATCGCGGCGGTCGCCTATTATCACATTACCGATCCGGAAAAGGCCGTGATCGCGATCGAGAACGTCTATAACGCGATCAACCAGATCAGCCAGACCACCGTGCGCAATGTGGTCGGACGGTTCAGCCTCGATCAGCTGCTCTCGGATACCGCGAGCATCAACGACCAGATCAAGAACGTCATCGACCTGCACACCGAGCCATGGGGCACCCAGGTCACCGCGGTGGAGATCAAGGACATTACGCTGCCCGACAACATGCAGCGGGCGATGGCCAAGGAGGCCGAGGCCGAGCGCGAGCGTCGCGCCAAGATCGTCGCCGCCGAAGGCGAATACCAGGCGGCGGTGAAGCTCGGCGAGGCGGCCGACATCATCACCCAGCATCCGGTAGCGCTGCAGCTCCGCACCCTGCAAACGATGGCGGAAATCTCGGTCGAGAGGAATTCCACCATCATCTTCCCCGCCCAGTTCATGACCACGGTGCAGGAGGCGGTCGCGCTGCTGTCGAAGGATTCGGCGTCGAAGTAGTCCGCAAAAGCGGCGGGCTGCCTTGCGGGCTGATACCGGCCGCCGTCAGCGATGCACGGATGCGCCGGCCTTGGCGGTGCCGGAGGTTGCGAACTTCTGCAACATCGCATCGAAGGCCAGTTTGATCCGAAGCACGAACGGGGCCTTGTAAGGAAAGTCGTCGTTGCGCTCGTGCACCAGCATCGAGGCGTTGACTTCGAACACGACGAGGTTTCCCGAACCGTCCAGTCCGCAATCGATGCCGAAATATTCAAGGCCGATGCGCTGCCGGATGGCTCGCAACACCTGATAATGGCCGGAATTGAACACCGCGGCGGGATCGTTCAAAAACGCCAGTTCTTCCGCTTGCATCCATTTCTGGTTGGCCATGTCGGTGTTGACGTGATGCACCTTCCAGTCGCCGGATATCGCCAGGTGGTAGGGCAGGATCTCATCATCGACGAAAATGAAGCGGTACTTCCGGAAAAGTCCGTCCGCAGAGCGGTAATCGATATATTCGATGATATAGTGGTCGATATCGGGGTGTTGCGCCAGAAACGCCGCGAGCTCGGCCGGCGCTTCGATCTTTTCGAAATCATCGCCGCCATGGGTCCCGACCGGCCGGGCAAGCACGGGGTACGAGAACCCCAGCGCCGCCTGCAGCGAGGCGACGGAACAATCGGCCCCCGCCTTGTGACGCAAGGCCCGCGGGATCCGCGATCCCGGTATCCCGGCCAGCAGATCCGCCACCGCGTCGCGCGTGGTGCGCTGGATCTTGCCGGGATGATTGACGGTCGGCTTGCCAAGCCGGTCGGTCAATTCGGCCGCCAGCGGCAACAGCGCCTCGGCCTGGTCCGCATCGGAAATCAGGTTGACGACGACCTCGACGTCTTGTCGCAAAGGCTCGATGTCATATTCCCTGGCGGCAAACAGCGCCAGCGTGGCCGTGTCGTAGGCCGGTTCCTTGAAAAGATATTCGGTCGGGGTGTTGCCGGCGAACGGCGCATACAGCGCCAGAACGCGAAAATCCGCCGGTGATTTCGCCGCCGGCCGCCGGATCAAAGGCTGGATACGCGCCGCTTCGGCGTAGGCGGCCTGGGCGGCTTCGGGGTCACCCAGCCGCTGCTTGATGCCGCCGAGCCAGTAGATGCTGTCGGCATCATTCGGATTGAGGGCGATGGCCTGCTCAAAGCACTCGAGCGCGGTGTTCACTTCATTCAGCTCGAAATAGGCCTTGCCAAGCTGATGGCGCAACTGGCCGTCCTGCGGCCGCTCCTCGACCAGTTCCAGCAACAGCGCCCTGGCGATAATGTGTTGCTTGGTGGCCACCAGCGCCTCGACCAGGTTGGTGCGCGAGGGCCAATGGCCGGGATTGAGCTTGAGGGCCTGAAGGTAAAAGGCGATGGCTTCCTGCGGCTTTCCGGTCTTCTGGTTGACGTTGCCGAGGTTGCACCAGCAGGACGTCAGATGAGGCGCCAGCCGCAAGGCGGCTTTGTAGCTTGCCGCCGCCAATTCGAGGTTGCCCCGGAGCATGCAGGCGTTGCCGAGGTTGGCATGCAGCTCCGAAAGGGTATCGACCGAAACGCCGCCGGGTGCTGCATTGCCGGCGGCAACGATACCAAGCTGAAAGGCCGCAATGGCCTGTTCGATCCTGCCGGCGGTATAATGTTCCAAGCCGATGTGCAGCAGACGCGCGACCGACGCGCCGGCCGGTTCGGCGTCCGGGGGAGAAGTGGCCAACGCAGCTGCAGTCATGAATAACCACTTTATTTTGGGTGAAGATGCCTAGACCATGTCGATTCTTGGTAAACAAAGTCCTTCCAGCGCGGCATTCCGCATTGCGGAAGCGGGAAATTTGTTTTCCGGATGTTTCGGGATCGGAAGCGGGGAAACGTCGGCGGGCGCGGGCAGCGGCCGGAAACGCCGATTTGGCCGGCAAGCACCGGCGAATCAGCAGAGAGTAGTATAATTGAAGGTGATCGGCGCCGAACCGGTGCGCGTCGTGACCGGAATTAGACAGAGCGCGGCTCCCTTGCCTGACATTGCCAGCAGCAATTGCGACTGGGCTCCCCGGCTGGCCCAGGAATCGAGACTGGGTGAGCTCGAGGCTCTGCTCGCCCGGCATCCCGCGCAGGGCGACGCGAGTGCTGCCGAAATCGAGCGCGCGGTTCTGCTCGGTGCGCTCGACCGGCGCCAGGACGCCCAGCAGGCCTTTGTCGATATCCTGCGCCGGGCGCCGACCAATTTCAGCGCCCTCAACGAATTCGGCACCCTGCTGACGAATATGGGCGCGATCGACGCCGCCTGCCGCGTCTATGCCGAGGCGATCCTGCATCACCCCGAAAATCCGATGGCGCATGTCAACCTCGCCAACCTGCTGCTTCGCGCCAACAAACACGCCGAGGCCCGCGAGCATTACGAAGCGGTGTTGCGGATCGATCCGGATCACGCCGAGGCCCATCAGGGATTGGGCGCGGTGCTCTCCGATATCGGCGACCGCGCCGGCGCGCTCTATCATTTCCAGAAGGGCTTTCGCGACCACGCCATTTCAAGCCTGCCGTACCGCGGCACCCGGCCGCCGGTGACCTTGCTGCAACTGGTCTCCTCGGGCGGCGGCAACATCCCGACCGCTTCGTTGCTGGACGACTGCACCTTCCTGACCTCGGTGATCGTCGCCGACTATCTCGATTCCTCGCTGCCGCTGCCGCCGCACCAGCTGATCTTCAACGCGATCGGGGATGCCGACCTCTGCGAACCGGCGCTGCAGGCCGCCGTCCGGCTGCTGGCGCGGACCAAGGCACCTGTCATCAACGACCCCTGCGCCGTGATGAAGACCGGCCGGATCAGCAATGCAAGGCGGCTTCGCACCGTGCCGGGCGTGGTGACGCCGCGAACGGTTCTGATCGCCCGCGGTACCCTCGCAGGCCCGCAAGGTGCGGCTTCGATCGCCAACCACCAGTTTACGTTTCCGCTGCTGCTGCGTTCTCCGGGCTATCATACCGGACGCAATTTCATCCTGGTCGAGACCGCCGCTGAATTGGCGGCGGCGGCGGCCGGCCTGCCGGGAAACGAGCTGCTTGTCATCGAGTATCTCGACGCCCGCGGCAAGGACGGCAATGCGCGGAAATACCGCGTGATGATGATCGGCGGCCAGATCTATCCATTGCATCTGGCAATATCGCGGCAATGGAAGGTGCATTATTTCACCTCCGACATGGCCGACCAGCCGGATCATCGTCTTGAGGAATCAAGCTTTCTCGGCGATATGCGGACAGCGCTTGGCGACAAGGCGATGGCGGCGCTGGTGCAGATCCAGGACATGCTCGGCCTCGATTATGCCGGCATCGATTTCGGGATCGGCCCTGATGGCGAGCTGTTGCTGTTCGAGGCCAACGCCACCATGGTGATCGCGACGCCGGACGCTGACCCGCGCTGGGCCTATCGGCGCGCGGCGATCAACCGGATCATCGACGCGGTGGTCGCCATGATCCTGCAAAAATCAACCCAGGCCGGTCGGGCCTGAACCGGTAAAGACAGCGCTGGTTCCGCGGGATTTCGCCGGGCGCTTCAGGCGTTGCGCCTTCTGCGGTACCGCCAGCCCATGGCGATGATCGACAGCACCACGCGAATCAAGATGATCAGCGCGGTGATCTGGATCCAGACAAAGCCGCCGAGCTCGCGCAGCACGATTTCGACGCGATCGCCCCACGGCGACGGCAACGCGTCGCCGATTGCCTCGATGCCGTGCGTTGCGGTTCGCAGACCCCATGTGATCCACTCCGGTCGCCAATAAAACGCAACCGCGATCAGCACCCACGCCAGGATGGCGGTGAAAATGCGGAAACCGTGCACCTTGGCGTGATGCCTCAGCCCGGAATAATTTCGCGCGCGACCGACAGTCTGAGCCATGTGATTTATTTCGCAACCTCCGCCGGTGCCGGCGCGTCCGACATTGCGCGATCCATCATGATCGGACGATGTAGCGGCGAGCGGCTTCGCGTCTGGCCTAGTTGTCTCCCGCCGGCGTCGCCCCGGCGTCCGTCGCCGCATGCATGGTGGCTAGGGAAGCCGCAGCGATTTGAACCGGCGGCGGCAGCACCGGCTTGGTCGGGAGCGCCTTGCGCAGATTGATTTCCTTGCTGACGGCGGCGATGGAATTGCCGACTTTCCCAACCACGCGCTTGAGGTCGTCGGCCGAGATGTCCCATCGCCGGGCCAGGACCCGGACCTGGGCGGGATCGGTCAGATCGATCTTGTTACGGACTGGCTGGGGCCTGGCTCGGCGCATTCGAATTCTCCCGCGACAGCTGATAATGGCCGCCGGGCGGGATTTGTTCCGCGGGCCGGACAAATCAGTTGGGAACCTGCGGCCGGCCGGCAGCTTGTCTTTGCAGACGCTCCCTCGATTGCAATTGAAAGTGGCGGATGAAAGATTTCTCAAATGCCTCGTTTTCTCCGGACCTGATCGAGGCGATGGATCAGGCGCTGGAGCAAGCGGTGGCGACGCTGCCGCACCCGGTGAGTTCAATACGCGTGCAGAACATCGCCGAAAGCATTCTTCGCAGCGCGAAGGAAGGCGAAACCAATCCCAGGACCCTGCAGACAATGGCGCTGGTCGAAATGCAGCTTCGATCGGGCGAGGCCGGCTGAATTGATCAGCCGCATCACTTCGCGGGATCAGTCTTTCCGGGTAGGCCGGCCGCTGCCTTGCGCTTTACGATGTCGTCTGGCCGGCCGGCCTTGGTCTCGCCGCGCCAGGCCTGGATAGCCTCTTCCACGCTGTGAAACAGCCTGCCCGCGGCGAGCAGCCGTTCGATGCCGAACCGTTGGATCGCATCCTGGGCGCGGACCGACTCCAGCCGCGCGATGGCGAAATCAACGCTGGCCAGGCGGCAGGCACGGACGACGTCGTTCAGAATCTGCGCGGCGGTGAAGTCGATCTCCACGATCCCGGTCGCCTCGAGAACGATCAGGCGCGTCCGCTGCGGCGAGGACTGCAGCAGTCGCATCATGTCGGCGCGGAACTGATAGGCATTGAGAAACGACAGCGGCGCCTGGAAACCTGCGACAATGACGTCAGCTTCGGTCTCGCCGAGAATATGCGGACTGGATGGCCACCAGATCGAGGTGCCCGGCACCCGTTCGTAGGGCGCGAGGCGGGCGCGGGTGGTGCTCCAGATGCCGTGCAAAAGCGACAGCGCGATTCCGAGCCCGACGCCTTGTTCGATGGGCAGGATGATGATGGCGGCGGCGGTCGCCAGGATCAAAAGGAATTCGCTGAACGACTGCCGGTAGATCGTAACGATCTGGCCGACACGAATGATCCGCAAGGCGACGAACAGCAGCACGCCGCCGAGCGCCGCCTGCGGGACATGACGCAGCAGCGAGCTGCCGAATGCGAGCAGCGCAATCAGGATGGCCGCGGCGACCAGGCCGGCGAGTTGCGACCGCCCGCCGGTCTCCGACACCACAGCGGTACGCGGCGGGCTGGCATTGACCGGAAATCCACCGATCAGGCCCGACAGGATGCTGCCGGCTCCGACCCCGATGAAGTCGCGATCGACATCCGGCGGCTCGTTGCGATCCGACACGAACGACCGCGTCGTGGCCGCGGTCTGCACCATGACGACGACGGCAATGATCAGGGTCAGCGGCACCAGTTGCAGCCAGCGGTCAAAGGCAATGTCGGGCATGGCGAGCGCCGGCAGCGCCGCCGGGACATCGCCGAGCACCGCGACGCCCCGGCTTTCGAGTCCCATCGACACCACGGCGGCGGCCGCCGCGGCCAGGCCGATCAAGGCCGCCGGAACACGGGCGTCGATCCGCTCCCAAACCGCGATCAGCGCCAGCACGCCAAGGCCGATTCCGAGCGAGAACAGGTTGGCCTCGGGCAACTGCCGCGCCAGCGTCGCAAGCCGCGGCAGCATGGCGCCATCGGGCGAGGCCAGCCCGAGGATGGCCGGCATTTGCGAGATCAGAATGTGGATCGAGATGCCCGCCATAAAGCCGACGGTGACCGGAATCGACAGCAGATCCGCGATCCAGCCGAGCCGGAAAATGCCGCCGACGACAAGTACCAGGCCAACCATCAGCGCCAGCACGACGGAAAGCGCCGCATAGTCGGACGAGCCCGATGCGGCCAGCAATGCCAGGCCGCCGGCAAAGATCGGCGTGATGGTCGAATCCGCGCCGCTGGACAGGAAGCGGTTGCTGCCGAAAACCGCGAACGCCAGCGAGCCGGCCAGAAACGCGAAAAACCCGATCTGCGGGGAAAACCCTCCGAGCCGCGCCGTCGCCAGTTGCTCCGGGATCGCGATCGCGGCGAGCGTGAGCCCGGCCACCAGATCGTGGCTCAGGAAAGAGGGGCGATAGCCGTGCAGCGAACGCAGCACCGGCCAGCCCTTACGGTCGGCTGCGAGACCCGAAACCGGGGGCGTGTCTGCCATCATCAATGATTCGTTTCCTAAAAAGCCGTCCGGGGCGGTGACAAGCGAACGACCTTGCCGGGAAACTTTGCTTAGAGTGCTTCCGGATTTCGAACAAGCCTGTCTGCAAACCGCTGCGGCTTGCGGCCGGTTGGCCGCGCTCAAGAGGATGCGGCGCGCCTGCGCGGGCAGCCTCCAAACCGCGCGGACTTCCAGCTCGGCAGGGTCCTGGAGGGGGAGGGTAAGCGGAACGCTTCGGCGAAAACGGGGCAAGCGAAAACCTGAGCGGATCGGGTGCCGTCTCCAAAGCGCCGCCGCCTATTTGTCGCGGTGATCGCCTTCAATGGTAAACGGGCCCATCGCCATCGGGCCTGGATGCTCGGCGTAGAGCAAAGCCGCTTCGCGCTCGGCCAGGTCTTTCCAGCGGGCCGCCTGGCCGAGCCATTTCCAGCTATGTTGCCGGTCGAGCGCGGCGCGGTGACGGCACAACAACTCCATGTCGCGACAGCCTACACGGTCATTCATGGGCATCTCCCGTGGACCTGATGTGCGATGCTACGCCCGCTGCGGCAAAAGCCGCATTAAATCGGCGTGACCCTTTCGAGTCGGCATTGCGTTTTAAGGAAGAAGCGACAGTTCGGCTGACAGATGTTTGGCGCAACCGGACGCGCCCAAAAGGCGGCGTCCCAAATCCCGGATGGCCAGGGCCGCGACGCCTCTGGCGGGTATCGCGGCGCGTATGTCGAAAGAATCTTGCGTGGTGTTTTACTTGGTGTCGCCCTTCGGCGTGTCCTTCATGCTGTCGTCGGACTTCGTGGCTTTCTTCATTTTGTGATGCTTTTTCTTCATCTTGGCATTGGAGCCCATGGAATTTTCGGTCTTCGTGGCATCCTGGTTGGCCGGGCTTGCGGTCTGGGCGGAAGCAACGGTTACGCTTCCCACCAGCGCCGCGCAGCACGCCGCAATCAGCAGATTTCGCATCTTGGTCTCCTGTTGGAATGATCGCGGAAGGAGAATGCGATCGGCAGTCCTCGGTTCCCCGAAGCCGGCAAAAACCCGCCTGCAACGCCC
>Ga0182030_10001565_pt1 | contig 47296 bp, 40 predicted proteins | sample 812S3MmetaG_FD_121299 | JGI IMG/M metagenome (GOLD analysis project Ga0182030, IMG submission 121299) | Permafrost microbial communities from Stordalen Mire, Sweden - 812S3M metaG (Illumina Assembly) | ecosystem: Environmental > Terrestrial > Soil > Wetlands > Permafrost | place: Sweden...
CCCGCGCCGGACGTGGCAGGAAGCCAAGGCGATACAGGATTTGTTCGCCCAGGAACCTCGTAGCTGCAACACCACCGCGAAGGGGCGGTGTAGTCCATTCAGTACTATGGTCTGCGCTACCTGCCTATAGAGAGGAGCCCCACAGACAGGTAAGTTGCGATCAGAACAAGCCGTTCGCGGCTAGAAGGGGATCATCGTGGATCTACTGCTGGTTTTGATTCTGCTGTTGCTGCTCTTCGGCGGCGGCGGCGGCATTTATTGGGGCCTCGGCGCCGGCTGGGGCATCGGTCCCATCGGCCTGATTGTTGTGGTGCTCGTAGTGGTGTGGCTGCTCCACGGGGTGCGCGGGCGCCGCGGTCCGCGACTCTAGGTCGACGTCGGCCGTAGCCAGCGTGCCGCCAGCGGTGGCACGAGCAGCAGGCTCACGAGCGTCGAGGACACCAGTCCGCCGAGGATGACGACGGCCATGGGGCCTTCGATCTCGTGACCGGGCTGATGCAGTTGCACGGCCACCGGCAGCAGCGCGAGGCCGGTTAGCAAGGCAGTCAGCAGCACCGGCGTCAGGCGCTCTTCGGCGCCGCGCAGCGCGGTCTCCAGGTTCCAGGTGCAGCCCTCGGCCAGCACCAGGTGATCGTAGTGCGAGATCAGCAGGATGGTGTTGCGCGCGGCCATGCCGAACAGCGCGACGAAGCCGACCATGGCACCCAGCGAGAGTGAGCCGCCCGTGAGTGCGACCGCGGCGACCCCACCGATCAGTGTGCTTGGCAATGCAATGACCACCAGCAGCACGTGGCGCGCGTGACCGAATGCCAGCGCGAGCAGCAGCACGATGAGCATGAGAGCGGCTGCCGAATGCAGAATCAGTTCGCGCGCGGCGCTGGCCTGCGCCTCCGCGGAGCCGCCGAAGCGCAGATAGACCCCGGGCGGCAGCTTCACCTGCGCTGCAATCGCGCGCCGCGCGGCCTGCGCGAAGCCGCGCTGGTCGGCGGTGTGCGGGTTGACTTCCACGACCTGGCGACGCAGGCCATCCTCGTGATCGATGAGGCTGCGCGCCGATATCAACTGCAGGTCCGCAACCGTCGAGAGCGGCACCAGCGCGCCGCCGCTGCCCGTGAGCAACAGCGCGCCCACGCCCTGCGGGGAGTTATCGGTGTGCGCGATGCGCACCGTCACCGGCACGCTGCGATCGGCCTGGTTGAGCTGTGCCACTACGGTGCCGTGATAGGCCGCGTTGACGGTCTGCAGCACGTCGGCGGCCTGCAGGCCATAGAGCGCCAGCTGCTCCGGCCGCAATTGCAGCTGCAGTTCGGGCTGGCGCGGCGGCACCTTGAGCCGTACGTTGCCCGCATCGGGCAGCGACTGCAGCGCTTTGGCGATCCCGGCGGCCACATCATCGTCGGCATCCAGGTCCGATCCGAAGATACTGACGAAGAACTGCGACGATTCCCCCGAGAGTGTCTCACCGATACGCTCCACCAGCACCGAGTAGATCTCCACCAATTGATTCGGAAAAGCATCGAAGGTCTCGCGGATGCGCTTCTCGATGTCGCTGGCGATGAAGCCCTGCGCGGGATCGATCTGCACTTCGAACTCGCTCTTGTTCGGCGCATCCGGGTCCTGGCCGTTCTCGGCGCGGCCGATCTGCTCGGCGACACTCTTCACGCCCGGAATGGCGCTCAGACGCGCGGAGATACGCTGGCCGAGCCGCGCGGTTTCGGCCAGCGAGATGCCGGGTCGCAGCGAAGCGTGGGCGATCAGATAATCTTCGCGGAAATCCGGCAACAGCCGCGCGCCGAGCAGCGGCAGCAGCACGATGCCGGCCATGCCCGTCAGCAGCAGCAGTGCCAGGACGACGCGCGGCCGTGCATGCAGCGTCTGGATGACGCGCTGCTGCGCGCGCTTGCAATAATGCAGGAACGAGGCTTCCGGCTGCGGCGTATAGCGACTCATGACCAGCGCGCACAGCGCCGGCGTCGCGCTCATCGCCACCAGCAGCGAGATGCCGACCGCCAGCAGGAAGGAGATCGACAGCGGCCGGAAGAATGAGCCCTGAATTCCCGAGAGCATCAGGATGGGCAGGAAGGCTACCACGACCGCCAGCGTTGCGTAGAAGACGGGCTGACGCACCTCGAGCGAGGCACTGACGAACAGCGCGCGGATGTCGCTGATTCCTACGGCGCCGCGCCGGCGACGCGTGATGTTCTCGACATCGATGACCGCATCATCGACCACCACGCCGAGTGCGACCACGAGGCCGCCGAGACTCATCGTGTTGAGCGTGATGCCGAAACTCGTGAGCAGCCAGATGGTTGCCAGCAGCGACAGCGGGATCGAACTGAAGGACACCAGCGCGCCGCGCCAGTCGCGCAGTGCGAACAGCAGCAGCGTTACGACCAGCACCGCGCCGATCAGCAGCGAATTACGCAGCTTTGCGATCGCGCTCTCGATGAAGCTTGCAGGCCGCAACAGTGCCGGGTGGTAGTGAACCCCGTGCTGCTCGAGCGTCGGTGCCAGCGCATCGAGTCGCTGCTCGAGTGCGTGCGTGACCTCGAGTGTGTTAGCGCCGAACTGCGTGGAGGTCTCGATCAGGATACCCGGGCGGCCGCCGATCATGGCATCGCCAAAGCGCGGCTCGCTGCCATCCGTGATCGTCGCTACATCTCCCAGGCGCAACGGCAGCCCTTTGGGCCGCGCGATGATGGCCTGCGAGAGATCCGCGGCAGTGGCGCCCGCGGCCTGCGCCTGCAGCACGATGCGCTGGCTGGCGGTCTCGACGTAGCCGCCGCCGATCAGTTCGGTGCCGCGCCTGGCGGCCGTGTAGACATCCTCGAGCGTCAGGCCCGCGGCCGAGAGCTTGAACGGGTCGATGAGAACCTGGCGCTCACGTGATTCACCACCGAATATCTGCGACTGCGCCACGCCCGGCACGGCCAGGATCTGCGGCTGCAGCGTCCATCGCACCAGATCGCGCAGCTCGATCGGCGACAACCGATCACTGGTGTAGCCGAAATGCACGAGGTACTCCATCGAAGAACTCAGCGGCGAGAGCAGCGGTGGTCCGGTGCCGGTCGGCAGCAGGCCGCTGGACTCGGTCAGGCGTTCCGTGACGAGCTGGCGCTGTCGGAATGGATCGCCGCCGCGCGTGAACACGACCTGGATTGCCGACAGCCCCTGGCTCGAGGTGGAGCGCACCGCTTCGACATCAGCGGTGCCTGCCAGCAGCCCTTCGAGCGGCCGCGTGACCAGCGCTTCTACCTGGGTGGCGTCCAGTCCCGGGGCTTCGGCCTGCACCAGCACGTGCGGCGGGGCGAAGTCGGGAAAGACATCGAACTGCGCATTTAGCAGTGCGGCGGCGCCCAGCAGCGCGACCAGGATCGACAGCGCGGTGATGATGCGCGGATGCGCCAGGGAAGTGCGGACGATGAAAGCCAGCATGGGCTAGTCGTGGTCCTCTTCCTCGGCCGAGAAGGTGCCCAGCCCCTGCAGCGACCAGAGCACGCCTGCACCGTTGGCCACGATGAAATCGTCATCGTCGATGCCCTGCACGAGCCAGGCGTCCCCGGAGGCCTGCAGCAGCTTGACCGGCACCGGTGCGAACTGCTGCTTGCCATTCTTGGTCGTGGTGTCGCCGCCGATGCGCCGATAGACGTAGGCGCCCTGATCGCCGTAGAGCAGCGCTGCGCTCGGAACCAGCACGCCCTTATCCGGGCCGCCCTGCAGCGAGACGAGTACGCGCGCGCCCGCGCCGATTCCGGCGGGCACGTGATCGATCTCCAGCAGCAGGCCCACGCTCTGCGAATCGGTGGCGCTGCGCTGGAGCGTACCGAGCACGCGTGCGGCCACCGGCGTGCCATCGACACTGACCATCGCCGTCCGCGGCACCGTGCCGAGTCGCAGCCGCCCGGGAAGATCCGCGCGCAGCAGGATGCTGCGTCCGCCGGCCACCGCTTCGATCAGTGCAGCGCGCTGCGCGTCGGAAAGTTTTGCGATCGGTCCCCATTGCAGCACAAAAGTGGAGCTTGCCATCTGCGCCTGTGTCGTCGCCTCGATCTGCGCGGCCTGGGCGCTTTCGACCGCGCGCAGCGAAGCTTCGGCGCCGCTGTTGTAAAGCGCCGAGAGCCGTTGTTCTTCGGCATTTGCGGTACGCGCGGCCGCCCGCGTGCTCGCAAGCTTACCGGCATCGCCGATCAGCGATGCTGCATCGAGCACTTCGCCGTAGCCGTCAATGCGTGCCGCGGCGCTGGCCCTGATCGGATGCACGAGGGTGATGCCCACCGCGGAGCTTTGCGCGGCCGTGAGTTCCGGCTGCGCCGTGTTGACGGGCGAGCCCGCCGGCTTGTCATCGTCGTCGTCCTGGGGGTTGGCCGGCACCGAGATCAAAGCGGCCAGCAGCATGGCGACCAGCAGCATGGCAATCAGCGGTGCCCGTCGTGGAATGGTTTCTGACATTGTCTTCACTCCGTGCGCCAGCTCATAGGCAGGTCGCACTCGGGTCCATCGAGCGGCCGGCGATAGGCGCTCTCGAGTTCGGCAAACACCTGCTGCGCCTCGTAAGCCGCATCCAGGCTCAGCAGCTGGGCTTCGGTTGCGGCCGCGGCCGCGGTCAGTGCACTGGAGCGATCGGCCGCTCCGGCCCGCAGCGCCCGCTGCTGCAGCTCGTTCTGCCTCTGCGCCGTGATCGCGGCCAAGGCGGCGTTCTGCCAGGCGACACGCGCGTGCGGCCACGCACGCTCGGCGCGTTCCATCTGCTCGAAGAGATCGGCCTGCACGGCTTCCAGGTGCTTGCCCGCAAGCTCGCGCCGCGCCACCGCTTCACCGATCGGTCCTTCGTTGCGATGAAACAGCGGCAGTTCGGTGCTCAGCCCGATCTCATTGTCGTGCAGAGTTTCATTGAGCTGGTTCTCGCGCACGCCGCCCTTGTCCCAGGCGTAGCCCGGCACCAGGTGAAACTCGGGCCAGCGGCGCGCGAGTTCTGTGCGCACCGCGTTGTCGGCAATGTCGTATTCATGCAGCGTGCGCACCAGGTCGGGCCGGCCGATGAGCGCCTCCGCGCGCCACTGATCGGAGAGAGAGGGCGAGAGCGCATCGATGTCGGCCCATCCGTTCCACTGCAGCGGCGTCTGCTCCAGCGCGGCTGCAGGCACGCCCACCGCGGCGGCCAGACGCGATCGCGCATCGATGCCGCGCGCACGCGCCCGTTCCAGCCGCTGTTGCGCGGCGGCGAGCTCGAGCGTTGCCGCCGGCACCTCGCTGAAGCTGATCTCGCCGGCTCGCGCGCGCACCTCGGCCGACGCCAATTGACCCTGCCGGTTGTCCAGCAATTGCTGCAGGAGATCGATCTGATCGTTGGCGTAAACCGCATCGAGCAGCGCCTGGTGTACCTGCGTTCGCACCGTCCAGATCGACTCGGCCACGTCTGATTGCGCCGCCTGGGTTTGCAACGCTGCCGTGGCCTTGGCGCGGTCGCGGTCACCGGGCCGCTGCAGCAGGAAATCCAGCGACAGGCCATACAGCCAGCCCACGCCACCGGCGGCCGCGGCAATATATTCGCCAAATAGATTGAGTGTCGGGTTGGGGCGCTGGGCGGCCGTGCGTTCCGCGGCGGCAACGGACGTCGCCCTGGCGCGGGCCTCGGCGAGGTCAGGATTGAGAATCAGGGCAGCATTGAGCCACTGGGCCCGATCCCAGCCGGATGCCGGGGAAGCCTCGCCGGAATAGAGGTTATCGAGGCGTCGCTGCTCGAAGCTGTGGGCGGTTGCGGCCAGATCGGGCCGTGGGCCGGGAGGCACCGATACGCACCCCAGCGGCAGAGTGACGCACAGCGCCATTACCCCCCAGCGGCGCAGGTGATCGCCTCGAATCGGCGGTGCGCTGCCTGCTACGCGGCCCGGCATGTCTCCCCCATGTCATTACTCGCTCGCTCTGCACCGAGCCATCCCTTGCTATGTGGCGAATGCTGCAGTTTGCCACGCCGTCTGGCAATGGGTCGCCGGCGATACATCGCAGCGGCCAGCGCCTCGGGCCGCGGGTACACTGGCGTCATGGCAGCGGAATTGAGCTCATGAAAGCCCTGGTGCTGGGCGCGGCGGCAGGCGGCGGCTTTCCGCAATGGAATTCCAATGCCGCGGCCTGTAGGCGGGCGCGATCTTGCGACCCGGCGGCACCGGCGCGCACGCAGGCATCTTTGGCCGTCAGTGCCAATGGGGCGCACTGGTTTCTGTTCAATGCCTCGCCCGACCTGCGGCAGCAGATCGAGGTCACACCCGAACTGCATCCGCGCGGCGGGCTGCGATCGACGCCGATCGAGGGTGTCGTGCTCACGGGCGGGGATGTGGATGCCATCGCCGGACTGCTGACGCTGCGCGAACGCCAGCCGCTGAACATTTACGCCACTGCCAAGGTGCAGGGCATCCTGAAGGCCAATCCGATATTCGAGGTTCTAGCCGCCGATGTGGTCGTACGCCACAGCCTGGCACTGGATCAGCCACAGGAGCTGGCACTGACAGATGGCTCTAGGAGCGGTCTGACTGTCGAGCTGTTCGCGGTGCCCGGCAAGGTGCCGCTGTATCTGGAAGAGCGAGAGGGCACGCCGCCGATCGTGCTGGGCGAGGACACGGTCGGCGTGGCCATCGCCGATGCGCACTCAAGACTCTTCTATATTCCCGGCTGTGCCGCGATGATCGATCCGATCTCGGGCCGTCTGCGCGGAGCGGACCTGGTGCTGTTCGACGGCACACTCTGGCGCGACGATGAAATGATCCGCCTGGGGTTGGGCAACAAAAGCGGTCGGCGCATGGGGCACATGAGCCTGAGCGGTCCCGAGGGTACGATCGCTGCTTTTGCGGGGTTGGGGGTCAAGCGCAAGATCCTCGTGCACATCAATAATTCCAACCCCGTGCTGCTGGCGGACTCCAGCGAACGCGCTACGCTTGAAGCCGCCGGGTGGGAAGTGGCGTACGATGGCATGTGGCTATCGATATGAATGCGGACACTTCCGCAACGCTGCGCACTCCCGAACAGCTCGAGGCCGAGCTGCGCCACATCGGCGCCACCCGCTATCACAATCTGCACCCCTTCCATCGCCTATTGCACGGCGGTCAGCTCAATCGCGGTCAGGTCCAGGCCTGGGCGCTCAATCGCTACTACTACCAAAGCCGTATTCCGGCCAAGGATGCGACGCTGATGGCGCGGCTGCCGACTGCCGATTTGCGTCGCGCCTGGCGCTGCCGCATCGAGGATCACGATGGCACCGGACCGGGAACGGGCGGCATCGAGCGCTGGCTGAAACTCGCCACCGGCGTCGGACTCGACCGTGAATATGTGGAGTCGACCGAAGGGCTGTTGCCGGGCACGCGATTTGCCGTGGATGCCTATGTGAATTTCGTGCGCGATCGCAGCCTGCTCGAGGCCATCGCCTCATCGCTGACCGAGCTGTTCTCGCCGACGATCATCTCCGAGCGTGTCTCGGGGATGCTGCGCAGTTACAGTTTCGTAACGCCCGAGACGCTGGCCTACTTTACGCCGCGGCTGACGCAGGCTCCCCGCGACAGCGACTTTGCACTCGCCTACGTCAAGGACAACGCGCGCACGGCGGAACAGCAGGACGCCGCACTGGCTGCCTTAAGCTTCAAATGCGACGTGCTCTGGTCGCAGCTCGATGCGCTGCATTTCGCCTACGTGGCGCCCGGATACATTCCGCCCGGCGCTTTCGATCCCGGGCCGCAGGAACGCGTCGAAAAGCGCGCTTAGGGAGATTGAGTCCAGGACTGCAGCTGCAGTGACTTCCAGGCGGGAGGTTGCAGGCTGATGCTCGCGCATCGATCCGCGAATTCCGGACTCGCCACGCCGCGCATTCGTTCGCGGTCATAGATTATCGCGTCGAGTTGCTGCACGCGGCTGGCCAGCGATCCTTCCACGCCGCCAGGCCGGTTGTAGCCATAGAAGCCTGCATCGAAGGCGCGGGGCAGGCAGGGATAGGCGATCGATTGATCCAGTTGCTCCTGGATCCGCCGCAGCAATCCATCCTGCTCGACGAAGCCGAGGCTGACCTGGCTGGCAGGAAACCGGGAACGCAGGTACCGCTTCGGATTTCGCATATAGGACAGATTCACATGCGGCGCGACCTGCTTCAGCAGCACACGCCGATCGAAGCAGACACCGTAGGAACAGTAGTCCCCGCGATTGAGGTAGTAACCCTCGGGGTTTCCGGACAGTTCATGACGTCGGTTTGGATTCTTGACGGCGATCGAACAGAACAGTTCGCCGGCTACGGCGTGCACGGCTCGATGCCAAAGAAAGAAATCCCTGGCTACCATGATGTCTTCTTCGACGAGATACACGAATCGTCTGGTTCGCGCCGCTGCCTCCAGATACCCCAGCAGCACATTGGCGCTCTGCTTGGTGCGGCGATACGGGCAAGGAAGGGCAAACCGCATTTGAAGGTGCGGCAGGCGATCGGCGTATTCGCGCACCACCTCCAGGTTTTCCGGAGCGAAGCCGGTATCAGCCCGGACAATCACCAGATGGCTGGAGCTGTCCTGCGCCAGTGACAGATTGCGCAGGCAATGCCAGAGGAATTCGGGCCGCCGCCAGCACGGAATCAGCACGACATCCCGTTCTCCTGGAGATGTGGGGATGTCGCCGCTGGTCGCTTCCATGACGGCCTGTCTGAATTTCCACCAGTTTCGGGCGCGCTTTAACACCGCACTGCCATCATCTCACTTTGCAACGCAAAGCTTTGGGGAAAATCTCGCACGTCTTTACCGCAGTAGCCGCTCTGGCGCGCGAACTCCAGCTTGCCATTAGCATACTGATCCGGCGTGTACAGGAGCAGACACTACGCCAAGGCTCTTTATCTCTGGTTCTTTGCCGCCGCGGTCGTCGGTTCCCAGCCGCCCCCGAGCGCACGGTACAGGCTCACGAGGTCCTCGCCGACGACCGTTTCGCTCTGGGCCCTGGCTAATTCGTTCTGCCGCAGGGTGCGCTCGGCATCGAGCACCTCGATGAAACTGGCCACGCCACTGCCGTAGCGCTGCCGTGTCAGATCAAGCGCATCCCGATCCTGCTCAACCGTGGCGCTAAGCCGGGCATCCCGGTCCTGATCGGCATCGTAGGCGGCGCGGGCGTTCTCTGCTTCCTGCAATGCATTGAGCACGGTGTTGGCGTAGACGACGGCCGCTTCGCGTGCGCGAACGCGCTGCAGCGACACGGTGCGCCACTGGCCGCGATCGAGCACCGGCAGTTCCAGCGTCGGGCCGAAGCTGAAGAAGCGACTGGCCCACTCGGTGACTTCGCCGGCCGTTTCTGACTGCAGCCCGCCGGCGCCGGTCAAGGTCAGGCGCGGATAGAGCCCGGCAATTGCCACGCCAATATCGGCGGTGGCCTCGTGCAGGCTGGCCTCGGCACCGCGGATATCCGGGCGGCGGCGCGCCAGGTCCGCCGGCAGTCCCAGCGGTACCGCGGCCGGCAAGGGCGGCGGTGTGGCGTCGGTCTCGAGTTCGGCGCGGAGCGCTCCCGGGGGCAGGGCCAGCAGCCGGCTCAATTGATTGATCGACTGCGTGATGGCCAGTTCGTACGTGGGGAGCTGCGCCTGCGTGGCACTGAGTTCCGCGGCGGCTTCGACCACATCGACCTCGCTCGTGAGCCCTGCCGCGCGCCGCTGGCGGGTCAGCTCCAGCAGTTCATCGTCAGCCGCGATGATCCGCTGTGCCGTCGCGCGGCTGCGCTGCGCGCCGCGCAGGTCGATATAAGCCCGCGCGACATCGCCGAACAGCGCCACGAGCGCGGCGTGCTGGTCTTCCACGGAAACGGCGATGCCCGCGTCGGCCGCCTCGGCTCCGCGGCGCACGCGGCCGAACAGATCCGGCTCCCAGGAGACGTCCGCGCCCAACTGGTACTGGTTGTAGGGATTCGGAATACCGAGTTTCGGCGCGCCGGGGATCGTCACGTGATCGAAGCTCGTGAACAGCGAACCGGTGGGCGTGGTTTCGCTCAGGCGCGTGCGTGAGTAGCCGGCATTGGCCGAGAGGCTGGGCCACCAGGCGGCCGTGGTCACGCCGCGCTGCGCGCGCGCCTCTTCGATGCGCAGCACCGCCGCGCGCAGATCGAGGTTGGTAGCCTCAGCGCGATCAATGAGGGAGTTGAGCGTGGGGTCGTTGAAGTTCGACCACCAGCGCGCGAGATCCGCGGCATCCTCGGTCGTGACACTGTCGCGGGGAGCGCTGGGCGCCGCGCTCCAATGGGCCGGCGTGTCGGCTTTCGGCGGCACGTAATCCGGCCCCGCCGCGCAGCCTGCGGCCAGCGTGGCGAGCAGCGCGAAACCGTCCAGGAGCCAGCGGCGGATTGAAGGCGTCGTGAATCTCACTGTGAGTCTCATTGCATCCGGTGACTGAACATCCACGAAGCACCGCCCAGCGTGATGGTGGCGATCAGCCCCAGTGGCCACAGATCCGACCACAGCAGAGGCAGCCCCACACCCTCCAGGTATACACGCCGTGCCACATCGATGGCATAGCGCAGCGGATTGAGCGCCGTAAAGTATTGCAGCACCAGCGGCATATTGGTCAGCGGCGTGGTCAGGCCGGAGAGCAGCGAGAAGGGCATGATCAGCAGCATGGAATAGAGCATGGCCTGCTGCATGGTCGTCGCCACTGAGGACAACAGCAGCCCGATACCGATCGCCGCCAGCAGAAACAGCAGCAAGCCGGTGTAGAGCGTCAGGTAGGAGCCGGCAAAGGGAATATGGAACCAGAGCTGCGCTACCAGCAGCACACCGGTGGCCTGCGACGTGCCGACTACCATCGAGGGCAGTGCCTTGCCCGCCATGATCTCGTAGGGGCGAAACGGGGTGACCAGCAATTGATCGAAGGTTCCCTGCTCGCGTTCGCGCGCCACCGACATTGCCGTGAGCATCATGGTCTGAATGAGTGTCAAGGTGCCGATCAGGCCCGGGATCATATTCCAGCGAGTCTCGAGATTGGGGTTGTACCAGGCGCGGGTGACCACCTCGATGCTCGCGGCGGGAAGCGCATGCGAGCTTCGCCATTCGCTGTTGAACTGATCGACGATACTACCGAGGTATCCGAGCGCGGTGCCGGCGGTATTCGAATTGCGGCCATCGGCGATGACCTGGACGACGGCGCCGGATCCGTTCTGCAGGCGACGCTCGAAGTCCGATGGAATCTGCAGCACCAGCAGCGCGCGGCGCGCATCGATCCAGGTGGCGATATCCGCGGCGCGATGCAGTTCGGCGACACGCTCGAAGAGACCGGAGCCGTCGAGCCCTGCCAGCAGTGTGCGCGAACTCTGGCTTTGATCCTGGTCGATGACCGCGTAGGGCACGTGATTGAGGTCGTAGGTGGCCGCATAGCCGAATACCAGCGCCTGCACGATGGCCGGCACCAGCAGACTCATGCGCGCACGCCGGTCCTTGAGCACGGCCAGCAACTCCTTGCGGGTCAGCGCCAGGATACGCAGCAATGAGGCTCGCAATCCATTCATTGGAGACGCTTGTTCATGACCGCGCGGCTCGTGAGGCCCAATCCCGCCGCCATGAGCGCGAGTACCAGGGTGTTGGGCACGATGACGGCCCAGACATTGCCGGCAAGAAACACCGATTGCAGCAACGCCACGTAATACCGTGCCGGCAGCACATAGGTGATCAGGCGCACGAACAACGGCACGCTGCGCAGATCGAACAGGAAGCCCGACAGCATGAAGGCGGGCATGAAGGTCACCAGCATCGTGAGCTGGCTGGCCACGAGCTGATTCTTGACCCACGAGGAGATCAAAAGGCCGATGCCGAGCGCCACGAGCACATACAGCATCGAGGCCCCGATCAGGATCCAGAGGCTCCCGCGCAAGGGCACGTGAAACAGGAATTCGGCGGCCAGCACGCACACGGCAAGCCCGATCATTCCGAGCAGGAAGTAGGGCAGCGTTTTGCCCAGCAGGATTTCATCGGCCCGCACCGGTGTGACCAGCAGCGCTTCGAGCGTGCCGCGTTCCCATTCGCGCGCCATGACCATGGAGGTCAGAAGGCCGCCGATGAGCGTCATGACCAGCACGATGAGCCCCGGCACCAGGAAGTAGGAGCTGTCATTGGCTTCGTTGAACCAGACTCGCGTCTCGAGCGTGACTGGGGCGATGTCAGCTGCTTGTCCCTGGGCATGCCGCTGCGCCGACCAGGCACCCACCGCGCCCGTCACGTAGCTCTGGATGATGCGTGCGCGATTGGCGTCGGCACCGTGCACGATCAGCTGCAGCGAGGTGTGGCCGTCGTTGAGGCGTTGCGAGAAATCGGACTGGATGTGCACGATGCCATCGATCTTCTGCTGCAGCAGCAGCCGCTGGGCGGCGGCCAGCGTCGGTTGCCGCTGCGGACGGAAATAGGGCGAGAGCTCAAACGCACCCGCGAGTGCGCTGGCATCGGCCGAGTTGTCATCCATGACCAGGGCGATCGGGACGTGTTTGACATCGAGTGAGAGGCCGTAGCCGAACAGCAGTATGAGGATCAGCGGCAGCACGACTCCGATTGCGATGCTCGAGGGATCCCGCAATACCTGCAAAGTCTCCTTGCGCACCAGCGCACGGATGCGCCGCAGCTTTGCTATCCAGGCATCGGCCGGGGCGCCAGCGGGCTCCTTCACGCGGCGGCCTGCTTGCCAATACGCGAGCGCTCGACGATGGCGATAAAGGCGTCTTCCATGCTGGGGTTGGGTGTGGTTGCACTGCCGGCGTCGCGACGGATTTCACCCGGTGAGCCTTGTGCGAGCACGCGGCCCGAATCCATGATGGCCACGCGATCGCAGTACTCCGCCTCCTGCATGAAGTGAGTGGTGACGATGATCGTGACGCCCTGTTGCGACAGCGCGGTGATGCGTCGCCAGAAGACGCGCCGGGCATGTGGGTCGGCGCCGCTGGTCGGTTCATCAAGAAAGAGGATCTCGGGCTCGTGAAGCAGCGCTGCGGCCATTGCGAGGCGCTGCTTGAAGCCGCCAGGCAGCAGCGCGCTGGTGGAGCGCGCCTGGTCTGCCAGCTCGAACTCGCGTATGGCCCAGTCGATTCGCTGTCGCCGCCGAGCGCCGCGCAGTCCGTAGGCGCTGGCGAAGAATTCGAGATTTTCGGTGACCGACAGCGGCCCGTAGAGCGAAAATTTCTGCGCCACGTAGCCGAGCCGTTCGCGTGCCGCCGCCGGCGTGCGCCGCACGTCGGTGCCTGCGACGCGCAACTCGCCGCCGCTGGGCGACAGCAGACCGCACAGCATGCGAAATGTGGTCGTTTTGCCGGCGCCGTTAGGGCCGAGCAGGCCAAAGATTTCCCCGCGATGCACATCGAACCCGATCTGATCGACTGCGGTGAAGTCGCCAAACCGCTTCACGAGTTGGCGCACTGTGACCGCCTGCTGCGCGCCATTGTTCGGTACCGGCCGATCCATGCTGACCGGATGCACGCCTTCCGGAACGATGATTTGCCGCAGCAGCGTCATGAATCCGTCCTCGAAGCTCGGCTCCGTTGCCGTCACGGTGAGTCCCTGCAACAGTGCATCGGTAGCGGCCGTAGCCTGATTGCGTGCGGGCGCGCGCACGAAGCGCACGCGGCCCGCGGCGGGCACCGCATCGATGATGTCCGGCTGATCGAATAGCTGCGCCTGCAGCGCGCGGGCGCCGTTTGGTGCTTGCGGCTGCACGATGAAGGTCAACCCTTGAGCGTGCTGGGTGACCTCGGCCGGCGTGCCCTGCGACAGCAAGCGACCCTGGTTGAGCAGCACGATGTGACTGCAGCGCTCCGCTTCATCGAGGTAGGCCGTACTCAGCAATACGGTGAGCCCCTGTTCGGTGACCAGGCTATGCACGATTTCCCATAGCTCGCGGCGCGACAGCGGGTCGACCCCAACGGTGGGCTCATCGAGCAGCAGCAGCTGCGGCGAGCGCACCAGGGTGCAGGCCAGCCCGAGCTTCTGCTTCATGCCGCCGGAGAGACGCCCCGCCAGCCGCTCCCGGAACGGTCCGAGCGCGGTCATGGCCATGAGCTGCGGGTAGCGCTGCGCGCGCTGCTGCGCGGTGACTCCGTGAAGGTCCGCGTACAGATCGAGATTCTCGGCGACCGTGAGATCCTCGTAGAGTCCGAACCGCTGGGGCATATAGCTGATGCGGTCCTGTATCTCCTGCGGATGAGCGGTCACGTCGAGGTCGAGCACCTTGAGCGTGCCGGATTCCGGTCGGAGCAGGGCCGCGGCGAGTCGCATCAACGTCGTCTTGCCGGCGCCGTCGGGCCCGATCAGCGCCGATAAGGTGCCGTGACGGATCTCGAACGACACGCCGCAGAGCGCCTCAACGGAGGGCTCGCGCTTGCGTCGGTAGGTATAGTGCAGCGACTCCGCGTGCAGCGCCGGGATCTGTGCGTTCACGAACCTCCCTGCGCCGTGACCAGTGGCAGGTGCACGGTCGCCGGACTGCCCAGGCGCAGCTGATCCCCGGGATCCTTGACGAACACGCGCACCTCGTAGACCAAGCTCGAACGCAGTTCGCGCGTTTCGACCGACTTGGGCGTGAACTCCGCGGTCGGACTGATAAAGCCAACCCAGCCCTCGAAGCGACGGTTCGGGAAGGCGTCCACGCTGACGGTGCCGCGCAGTCCCTCGTGCACCGACCCGAGGTCCGTTTCCGCGACGTAGGCACGAACCCACTTGGGATCGACGATGGCGAGCGTGAAGGCGGCCTTCTGCGGCGAGGAGATTTCCCCCGGCTCGACCACCCGCGAGCGCACCACCGCGTCCACCGGTGCGCGCAGTTCGGCGTCCTTTAGCTGCTGCTGCAGCATCGCGAGCGCCGCCTGCTGCGATTGCAGCTGCGCCTCGCCCTGCGCCACATCTTCCCGCCGCGGCCCGGCCAGTTCGAGCGCCAGGGCTTTTTCGCTGGCATTGAGTTTGGCCTCGCCCGCATCGGCCGCGGCCTGCGCGCTATCGAGGTCCTGCCGGCTGAGCGCGCGGCCGGCCGTGTTCTGCGACAGCGTGCGCAGCCGTTCGAGCTGCGCGTGCGCATTGACCGCATCGGCGCGCGCCGCCGCGGTGTTGGCGCGCGCCTGATCGATCTCGGCCGGGCGATTGCCTCTGTGCAGCCGGTTGACCATCTGCTGCTGCGCTTCCAGGTCCGCCTGGGCGCGGGCGACCTGCGGGCCAAGCCGGCTTGTCTCCAGGCGAGCCAGTAGCTGGCCCTGCTTGACGTGATCGCCCTCCTGCACCAGCACCTCGGCGACGCGCTCGCTGCCATTGAAGGGCAGGTCGATCTGCCGCAGATCGATGTTGCCGTACAGCGCAAGTTCCTGGCGGGCGGTGCCCCGGCCCGACATCCACCACCAGAACGCGGCGCCGACCGCCACCAGGGCGGCAAGGATCAGGGCCGCTCGGAGTCGTTTTTGCATGGAATCACACCTGGAGGACGATGGTCGCTGTAGTTCGGGACTTTAAGGATACCTTGTCGGGGCTGCGGCTGACGGCCGCGGTGAGACCACGCCGACAGGGACTCGATCGTCGGGCAGCGTGCCCGACAAGAGTTCGAATTTCGACTCGCAATGCTCAACCCAGCCAGGCCCCTCGGGGCGCGCCGTGGCCGTAGTCGCCGTCAGGGCTCTACCGTGATGGTGCCCACCATGTAGGGGTGGATGCTACACAGGAAGTGGTAGGTGCCTGGCTTGTCGAACTTGAACGAAAAGCTCTCGTTGGTATCGAGGGCGCCTGAACGAAAGACTCCCGCATCGCTCGCCACCGTATGTGGCTCGTTGTCCTGATTGGTCCAGCTGACCACCGATCCTGCCTTTACAGTCAGCGCCACCGGCGCGAACATGAAATCCCTGATCATCACGTGCGCGGCAGGGTCGGCCTCCGCTCCTAAGGCCAGCATGGCCGCGCCCGTCCAAAGCGCCGCCGCGAGGGCGAGTGCGCGCACTCTCTTTGCTGCTCCCGTATTCATGTGAAGAAATCCTCTCAGGCCAGCGTGCTATCGCGTAGCGCGAAGGCTCGCGGGTGCTTCACAACCGAGACACTCGTGACCCCCAGCATGTGCGGCAACTGCTCGTCGGGCACCTTGAGCGGAGACGGGCCGGGACCTTCCCCGGCCACCGGCTGCGGATAGGCAGTCGAGCGCGCGGAGTGAAAGGTAATGTTGCCTTCCACCTTCTGCACGATCTGGTGGATGTGGCCGTTGAGCATGGTGACCGATCCGAATCGGCGCAGCATGGACACCAGCTGGTCGGCATCGCCGGTGCCCCAGCCCCAGGGCTCATAGATGGTCCAGAGCGGCATATGCGCAAAGACCACGATCGGCGTGCTCGATGATCGCGCCTTAAGGTCGGCGCCCACCCAGGCGAGCTGCTCCTCGCCCAGTGTGCCCAGTCCGCCGGGCTTGAACTGCAATACATTGATCAGCGCGATGAAGTGCACGCCGGCATGGTCGAAACTGTAGTAGCCCTTGTTGTCGGAGGCTTTGCCGAATCGATTGAAGTATTCAGTGACAGTCGCATCGCTGGTGTCGTGCTCGCCGGGCACCGTGTGCAATTCGGTGATCCGCAGCTGACCGAGCAGCTGCTGCGCAAGATCGAATTCGGCCGGCCGCGACAAGTGGGTGATATCGCCGGTATGGATGATCAGCTCGGGTTGCTCCGGCATCGCGTTCACCAGTTCGATGGTCCGATTTAGCGTCCCGTCGACGTCAGGATTGGCATCCTTGTTGAAGCCAATGTGGGTGTCGCTGATCTGGAGGAAGAGCGGCCGTCCCAGGAGCGGCGCTTTCGCATCGCTGCCCGCGAGGGCCAGCTCGATCGGGGTCAGAATTCCACCGGCCAGCGTGAAGAGGGTGCCGGCGCCGCCATAGGCGAGACACTTGAGCGCCTTGCGGCGGGATTCGAGCGAAGGGGCGTCCGACACGGGTCTCTCCTTGAAAGGGTGTTCGCGGAGAAGACCACCGGCCCGGGGGTTTTATTCCCGATGCCGCCTCGAAGGACCTAGAAGGCGCTCTTGATGGTGCCTCCGTCCACGCGCAGCGCCGCACCCGTGGTGGCCGAGGCGAGTGGACTTGCCAGGTAGACAATCAGGGATGCGACTTCCTCCGGGGTGGCGAAGCGCTTGATCAGCGAAGTCGGGCGCACGGTCCTGAAGAACTCGGCCTGAAACGTCTCGAAGCTCTGGCCGCTGCTCTTCGAGAGAGTGTCGACGAACTGCGTGACGCCGCGCGACTTAGTCGGACCGGGCAGCACGGAATTGACGGTGATACCGGTGCCGGCCACGGCCTCGGCCAGTCCGCGCGAGACCCCGAGCTGCGCCGTCTTGGTGACCCCGTAATGAATCATTTCCGCGGGGATCTGCACACCGCTTTCGCTCGAGATGAAAATGATGCGCCCCCAGTTGGCGCGTCGCATGGCCGGCAGGTAGAGGCGTGCCAGCCGCACGCCGCTGAGCACGTTGACGTCGAAGAAACGTCGCCAATCCTCATCGTTGGTGTCCTCGAATGCGCTGGGCTCGAAGATGCCGAGATTGTTGATGAGGATCTCGACGTCGGGAAATTCCCGCGCCAGCCGCTCGGCGGTTGCCGCATCGCTCAGGTCGCCCGCAAACCCCAACACCTGGTCGTGTTCATTGGAGCGGATGGTCGCAATCGCCGCATCGACGGATGACTGCTGACGTCCGTTGACGATCACACGTGCGCCCTCTCGCGCCAGCGCCGTGACCGTTGCCAGTCCAATGCCGGCTGTGCTGCCGCTTACGAGTGCCAGTTTGCCTTTCAGCTGCAGATCCACGGGGGTTCTCCTGTGCTATTTAGCCGCCTGCTCCAGCAGCGGAATCACCGCCGCCAGATTGGCGCTCAGCGCCTGGCTGATGCCATGACGCTGAACCACGTAGCGCGGGTCGTTGTAGGCCAGCCAGGTCTTGCCAGTTTCATCCTCAAAAGCCAGGGCCTTGAGGGGCAGGTCGAGGCCGACAGTCGGTGAGGCGATCATAAGGGGCGTGCCCGCCTTTGGATTTCCGAACACGAGCAGTTGCTCGGGCCGCATCGTGAGCCCGGCACGCGCCGCATCGCCGCTGAAGTCGATGCGCGCGAATATCAGGATCCCACGTTCCCGCAGCAGGGACTCGAGGCGGTCGATCGTCGCCGCGGCGGATCGGCTGGCGGGAATGAGAATGATGCCGCCTCGGGGATCCTCTTCGGGCATTGGAGTATCGCCATTGGCCATGATGCACGCACGTGTACCACACCAGCGCGCTGTTATCACGCGGTAGAATCGGCCGGTGAACCCCCTGACTCGAGCGTCCGTCCTGGTTGCCGCGTTGCTGTCGACGCGCGCAATGGGTGCCACCGCGCCGCCGCCGGCGGTAGTCCCGGACGATGTCATCGTGCAGCGCGTGCAGGCGCTGCTCCACGATGCGAACAGCACCTGGTCGCAGCAGTTTCAATCGCTGGGAGCTCAGTACCCGGCGCCTGAGATTACTTTTTTCAGGCAGACAGTCCGAAAAGCCTGCGGCAGCGATATAGCGCTGACGGGGACTTTTTACTGTCCGGACGAGCGCAGGATCTTTTTCGATCAGTCCGCAGGTTCTCCAGACGATGCCGCCATTGCCTACCTCATCGGTCACGAGCTGGGTCATCATGTGCAGAGCCTGCTGGGTACCACCGCGCTGGTGGCGCAGGCCCGCTCGCGCAGCTCGCCGGCCGTCTCCGCGCGCACCTGGATGGTCGCGGAGCTGCAGGCGGATTGCTATGCCGGCATCTGGCTGGGTTCGGCTATCAAGCGCGGCGTGATTCACCCTGACCGCGCGCTGTCGGCGGTGCTGGACACCGCGGCGGCCGTGAGCCAATCGACGAATGCCCACTTGCCGAGCGGTGCGCAGGCCCCCGATCCGGTGCTGACCTATGGAACGGCGCCGCAGCGCCTTAGCTGGCTGCAACGCGGAATCGACGGCGGCAGCATCAATCAATGCGATACTTTCGGCGCCGAAGCTTCGGGCAAGTTGTAACGAAAGGATACGGTCTTGGGGATGTTTAATTTCGATGAGCCTCGTTTCTTAAGGATTCAGGCCGGTGCCGTGGCGCTCGCCGGTCCGATCGATAAGGCGATGGGGCAGCTGTTGGCAGAAGGTGCCCAGAACATATTCTTTGTTGGCACGGGCGGCGCCGGCATACTGATGCAGCCGGCCTGGCAGTTGCTATCGATGCGCTCGGACATCCCCGTGTTTTCAGTCATGCCGGCGGAGCTGGTGCTGACCGGTGATCCGCATCTGAACGCCCAGTCGATCGTGGTGATGCCATCGCTCTCGGGCACCACGCGCGAAACGATAGCGGCGCTGGAATATTGCAAGCGCCATGGCGCCCGCGTGATCGCGCTAACCGGCCATGCCGACACGCCGCTGGCCCGCGGCGCCGATTCCGCATTCGTCAACTTTGCCGAGGACGATACCTCGTGCGAATCCTTCTATCTGCAGGCGTTGTATGTCGCGCTATCGGTGATGCGGCAGCGGGGGGAATGCGACACCTATAAGTCGGTCGTCGCCGATCTGCAGCGCTTGCCGGCGCTGTTGCTGAACGTCAAGCGCGCGTTCGAGCCCAGGGCGGAGCGATTCGCCGAGGAGATCAAGTCCGAGCCTTATCACATCATTACAGGCGCGGGGTCGACCTGGCCGGAAGCTTACTATTACGGCATGTGCATTCTGGAGGAGATGCAGTGGATCCGCATGCGCCCGGTGCATGCGTCGGATTTCTTTCACGGGGCGCTTGAACTGCTCGACAAAGACGTGAGCCTGATCGTCTTCAAGGGCGAGGACGTCTTGCGGCCGCTGGCCGAGCGCGTGGAAGTATTTGCACGCGAACACACATCCAAGCTCCACGTATTCGACACGGCGAGCTTCGATCTACCGGCAATAGGCGCCGAGACCCGGGCGTTGATATCGCCGATTCTGCTGGCGACCGCGATGGAGCGGGTCAGCGCGCACCTGGAGGCCAAGCGCAAGCATCCGCTCACGACGCGGCGCTACTACAACCGCGTGCCCTATTGATGCGCGGGCAAGCGGCTCAGCGAACCGCGAAGATCTGATTCGGCCGCAGGAAAAATGGGGCCACGATGCCGGGTGTGTTGGAGAGTGGCAGCACCTCTTCCGCCAGGTCGATGCCCAGCACGTCGATCATGAATGAGCGGCGTTTCCGGCAGCGTGCGAAGCAGTCCGGATATTGGGCCTTGAGGCTGGCGCGCAGGCTCGCATCGGCCAGGACCACCCCTTCTTCCATTCGGGTCGAGAAGTAGACCGGAGAGGAGGGGATCACATCCACCTGCATGACCATCCCGGAATGCATCGGCACGTCCGATCCGGCATAGATGGGGGAACTGATCCACTCTTCCAGATGAATCAGGTGACCGGGATTCAGGAAAATGCGGAAGCGGTCGAATGGCAGCTTCCCGGCAATCAGTGCGGCGAGTTTTCCTCCGGGGGTGCCTATCCTGAGCAGGCCGAACCATTCGGCCATGACCTGGAAGTAAGGACCTGCGAACGCATCGACGTAGTCGTGAGCGGCTGGCACCAGGTCGTTCGCCGAATGGGCGACCCAGCCAGCGCGACAGTTGTTGCTGCCCCAATAGGCGATGTTTGTGGCCAGCGGAGAGCCCAGAGCAATCGTAGCGCCCATCGGGCCTGAGAGACCCAGCGTCCGGTTAGCCTCTGTCACCAGCGTCATGTGACAGGAAAGGGGCTCGCCGTTATAGCCGCAGAGGCTGGCAAGTTCGTTGTCCGTCATGCCGGGACGAAGGCCGAAGATCATGCGCCTCATGCCTTCGGCGGCCAGCACGTTGGTGTATTCGAAATGCGCGATCTCCGACGCAGAGCAACGGGTGCGCAAGCCATGGCCCGGGTGCATCAGCAGGTCCGTGGCATTGACGACGCACTCGCGACCGGCGAGATCCCGCAGCGTGTCGACCATGTAGGCGGGAATGTCGATGGTGTGTGCGCCATCCGGGAATTCCGAGTCGGCGAAGTACTTGGAACCGACGCAACCGACCCGGGAATTGGCACCGATGCCTTCACCGGCAAGGATGTCGCGCAGCTTGCGGCTGGAATCGCGCGGCTGGTTCAGCAGCGACAGCGGCTGGAAGCGCTCCGAGCGAAGCTTGCCCGCCGTGTAGAGCGGGCTGATCCCTAAGTAAGCCTCGCATTCGTTGCCGACGACGACCAGCGGTTTGCCGCTGGTGGCAACGATCAGAATCGCCTCTTCGAAACGCGGATCGAAGTTGGTGAGCCAGGCCATGCTCGCGAAGTGCTCTCGATCGGCGTAGATCACGACATGCGTGAGCCGCGCAGACGCCATGGCGTCGCGCAGCGATTCCAGCCGTTGCTCCAACTCGGAGCAATCGACGCCGGGCGGACGCGCGGCCCAGCCAAATTCGGGCCACTCGTGATCAATCAGACAATGTTTCTTGGTTGCGGCGGTCATGAGTGGGTCCACGCAGAGAGAAGAAGAATGGCATGCGGCGCCTGCGCGTCGCAGCCGGGCTGGTGGGGTGTCACGGGAGACACCCCACCAGGGACGAGGGCCGGAGATCCTTAGCCGATCAGAATGACAGGTTGGCCGTCAAGCCAAGGGTCCGTGGCCGAAAGGTCGTGTAACTGACCAGGTCCGACCCGCCGTTGGCCTGGTACTTACTCAACGCCTGCGAATTGTTGAAGATGTTGTTCAGGAAGAGCGATAGATCGAGCTTGCCCATCGTGTAACCCAGGCGTGCGTTGTACAGGTGGGTGGCCGGATCGGGCACTGCCAGCGCATAGCCATTGACCTCAGTGTTCTGCGTGATGAACGGACCGGGGCTCTGGCTGGTGTAGAGAGCGACAACCTGCGAGTGAAACTTGTTGCCGTTGCTCAGCGGCTGCTCGTAATCGAGAGTCGCGTTGATGTTCCACGGCGCGTTGACCTGCTGCAGGATACCGACTTTGTCGCCTTCCCGGACAATGATGCTGGCGTCCGATTGCACCTGGCCTGGAATGTAGCCGCTCTTGCTGTAGTAGGCATTCACGTAGCCAACGTTCAGGTCGAACCGCAGTTCCTGCGTCAGCAATGCGTGCAGTTGCAGGTCGAAGCCGTTGCTGACGGCATTACCCGCGTTGGTTCCATAGGCGTACGGGCCGCAGGACTCGCTGATGTACTGCTGAATGTTGTTCCACTCACTGTGGAAAATCGCGGCATTCACCTGCACTCGACCATCCAGCACCGTGTTCTTGGTGCCCAGTTCCAGCGCATGCACGTAGTCGGGTGAATAGGTCAGAGGTACCTGGGGCTGGCCGTTGCAGGGACCCGAGGTATTCGGAATTTCGCCGTTGCCGCCGCCTGGCCGATAACCTTCGCTGAAGGCGATGTAAGCCAGGTTATTTCTGTCGAACTGATAGGACAGTCCGAGGCGCGGCGTCACCGGATTGTTCTTGGAATGGAACGGCGCTACCGGCGGCGCGCCTGTCAGGTACGAGATGCTCGTGGTGTCGGCGCCGTCTACTGTCACATGCGCCACGCGCTCGCCGACCGTCAACGTCAGCGCGTGCGTCAGGTGAAAGTCGCCTTGCGCGAATATGGCCGTCTGCACGTCGGTGAACAGCTCGTGCTGGTCCTGGATGATGGAGCAGAGCAGACCCGTGCACGGAGCCGGGTGACCGAAGTACTGCGGATAGGCCGCCTCGTCGTAGTCGGTCTGGAAGTCGCGCTGCTGGCGGTGCTCATAGTACAGACCGGCGACCCAGCTGAAGAAAGTGTCCTTGGCGGTCGAGGCCAGGCGTACCTCGGCCGTGTAGGCATTCACACTCAGGTTGGTGGGCGTGTATGCCGTTTGTGAAGCCGACGTCGGAAAGCCGGTGCCGAGCGGATTGCCGCAACCAAAGTTTCCAGAACCCGCAGGTGTCTGCAGTCCCGGGCAGACGAAAGCGCTTTCATCCAGTATCTCGGTCGCCTGACGACTCAGGTAAGAGACATTGGCGGTGGCGTCCGCGAACGGCAGGTGATCTTCGGCCTTGATGGAGGGCAGCACCCACTTGTCCGTCCAGACTTCCGGCAGCAGCACGCCGTTGTTGAACACGCCGTCTTCGGGATCGGAGAAGGCACCGTAGAAGCGCTGCGCGTCATCCTGATGCACGCGCTGGTAGTAGATCGCGGGCGTCACCAGGACGTCGCCGACCTTGAATGCCAGCGCTCCTTTGACCACCGTCTTGGTGTTGGTGTTGGCGTCCGGCGCGATCACGTTGCCGAAGTCCGGGCCTGGCAGTGGATCGATACGGTTGACCCAGCCGCCGTCCTGTCGATCCCAGACGCTCAGGCGGAAGCCCAGTTCATCCGGGATGATCGGGCCGCCGTACGCGACACCGGCCTCGTAGCTCAAGCGACCGCCCTCGGTGGAGGACAATTCCGAGCGAGCCAGCCCGCTGTACTCCGTGAGGCTCGGCTGGTTGGTGATGAAACGCACCGTGCCCGCCTCAGCGCCGGCACCGAACAGCGTGCCTTGCGGGCCGCGCTCGACCTCGACGCGATTCAGGTCGAATACATAGGGATAAACGTTGCCCTGATTGGCCGTGCCCGAGAGGCGGCTCGAGATCACGGTGTCATCGAGATACAGGCCGACCGTCGGCGGCCCGGTATTGGTGTTGAGACCACGGATCGAAATGGTGGTGAAGGCGGCGCTAAAGCCGTTGGGCACCGCGAACTGCAATCCGGGGGTCAAGGCCGCGATGTCATCGATGCTCTTGATCGCTCCCAGCGCGAGCTGCTCCTCGCCGAAGGCGTTGATACTGATCGGCACATCCTCGACGGATTCCGCGCGCCGGGTTGCGGTAACGATAACCTCTCCCAACACGCCGGGAGCCGCGGCCGTGGTGGAGGTGTCCTCCGCAGACGCTGCGCCGCCTGTCATGGCGACTGCGCCGACAGCGAGCAGAAAACTCAGCAGACAACGTTCCGTGTGGCTTTTTTCCCTAATCGTCATGGTCGCACCGTTTCGTTTTTGTGTGAGAAGCTGGCGTCAAAGACACGACTCTGGTCGCGGTTGAATCAGTCTGTGCATCTGAGGCGCGCATCCGATTCGCAATTGAGTGTAGCGGATTGGATACGCGCCGAAATGTAGAGAATCGGTCGATGTTTGTAGAAATCGGAGCGCTGTCGCGTGCAGCCAACGTGTCACGCATGCGCGGCTCATGCGCCGCATCTGACAATGCACCGCAACAGCTCAAGCGCAGGTGAGTTCGCATCGTTAGCGGGCATCTTCGCGCACCTGCGCGGGGGTCTTGCCTACACGGGCACGGAACACGGCGCCCAGGTACTCCTGATGTTTGAAGCCGGCCTGTTCTGCGACAGCGGCCAGCGATATCTCGGTGGTGGCCAGCAGCTCACGTGCGTGCCGGATCCTGACATTCAGGATTTCCTGGTGGATTGAGCAGTGCAAGCTTGCGCGGAAACGGCGCTGCAACACACTGCGCGACAGCCCCACTTCACGCGCGATATCGTCGATGCGCATGCCCGAGGGAGCGTTTTCGCGAATCAGTCGCAGCGCCATGCCAACGCGCGAATCGGCGACGGCCAGAGTGTCCGAGGATTGCCGGGTCACGGTCTCCAGGGGCTGCACATGCAGCGGCTTTCTGGATGTCGATGCGCCCCGCAGCACCGAATCGAGCAGTGCCGCGGCCTGGTAACCCACGTTCAGGTGCCCTGGTTCGACGCTCGAGAGCGGCGGCAGACACACTTCGCACAAGGGCTCATCGTTATCCACGCTGACGACCGCGATGTCATTCGGCACCGACACACCGGCCCGACGACAGGCCTCGAGAAACTGCGAGCCGCGCTGGTCGCTGCAGATGAGTACGCCCGCGGGTTTGGGTAACGCCGCTATCCAGCGCGCTATATCATCCTCGGCGCGCTCCCATGACCGGCGTCCCTTGGTATCCCGGGGCAGCCGGCAGATCGGGACCTGCGACTGGATTGACGCCACTGCGGCGCAAAAGCCCGCATAACGCTGCTCCGACCAGTTTTCCCCTTCGATGCCGAAAAAGCCAAATCGCCTGAAGCCCCGTTCAAGCAGGTGTTCGGCGGCCATGCGTGCGATCGCGAGGTTGTCGACGGAGACCAGCGGAAAGGCACATTCAGGCACGACGCCCAGCACGTCGACTACCGGAATGCCGCTGGCGGCCAGCTGCTGCGCGATGCGCCGGGTCTGAATGCGGGCAATGATGCCATCGCCATTCCAGCGTCGCAGCCACTGCGGTACCGACGCCTCCAGTCCGTGGGGCTCGTGATACAGCGCCCATGGTTCGTGCTCGCGCACGTAGCGAGCGACGCCGCGCAGAATATCGCGCCCCGAACCCAGAGAGGTTTCGATGATGAGCGCAACATGAGGTCTGCGGCCCTCTCGCCCGGCGGCTTTACGGCGCGTCATGGCGATCGCACCAATCGTTTACGAGGCCATGATCCGCTACACTGGCGCATCAGTCTCTCCCTGACAGAATTCAAAATAGTGGGAATGTTCACGATATCCGGCACCGCGCTGGCGAGCGACCTTGACCGCTGATGCCACCAACGCGGCTGCGGATCCGCAGTTGCGGCGAAATGCGCTCGGTCTGACCGAACTGGTTTTCCAGGGCGTTACGCACATTGCGCCAGCCGCGAACATCATGTTCGCGTTCCCGCTGATCGCGCTCAAGGCGGGCCCCGCCATGCCGCTTTCCTTTCTGCTGGCGACGATTGTGTGCCTGTTGATCGCCAATACCGTGTCGCAGTTTTCTCGCTACCTGCCATCGAGCGGCGGCTATTACGCCTTTACGACCTGCGGTCTCGGAAGCCGCACCGGCTTCATGGCCACATGGAGCTACCTGATTTACGATTTCCTTGGACCTGCCGGTACCACGGGTTTCCTCGGCTACCTGATCTCGGACACACTGCAATCCCAGTTTGGGATTCATTGTCCGTGGTGGCTGATTGCCCTGGTGACCTTCGCCGGCATCTGGATGCTCACGCGCCACGGTATCCGCCTGTCGATGCAGATCACTGCACTCCTGGGCGGCCTGGAACTGTTGATCATGCTGGCGCTGGCCGTCACCTTTCTGATTCATCCGGGGCCCGGCTCCAGCTACCAGGCGCCCTTGAGCCCGAACGCATCGCCCAATCATCTGGAAGGCATCGTGGCGGGGATGGTCTTCTCGATACTGTCCCTGAGTGGTTTCGAAGGCCCGGCGCCGCTGGCGCAGGAATCGCGCCGCGCCGACAAACTCGTGGGCCAGGCGGTCATGCTCTCGCTGGCCGCCATCGGCGTGGTCTATATCTTCACCTCGTATGCGAGCGCCATCGGCTGGGGAACGGGCCGTATGGCCAGCTTCGCCGCCGATCCGAATCCCTACTATGGCCTGGGGCACGCGCTCTGGGGCGCGGGCTGGTGGCTCGTGGTGCTCGCCCTCATTAACAGCGCGATCGCCGTGGGTCTTGCCTGCACCAATTCCGCATCGCGAGTGCTGTACACGATGGGCAGGGCAGGGACGCTGCCGGCCCGTTTCGGCAGCATCCATCCCGTTCACCACACTCCGACGTTTGCAATTGCCTTTCAACAAATGTTTGGCATCGGCTCAGTGCTGTTGGTCGGACTGTTGATGAAGCCCGAATACATCTTTGGCTTTCTCGAAACCATATCCGCTCTGGCGGTCATCGTCCTTTATGCCATGGCCAATCTCGCCCTGACGTCCTATATGCGTCGGGTGCATCGCGAGCGCTTTACCATATGGCAGCACGTGGTCGTGCCGTGGGTGGCGACACTGGCGTTGCTGCCGGTGCTGTTCGTGACCCTGTATCCGGTACCGTCGTGGCCTGACAATCTGACGCCCTATCTGTTTCTGCTCGCCATGCTGCTCGGCTTCGTCTACATGCGTTGGCTCGAAGCGCGCAGTCCAGGCGCGCTGCAGCGCGCGGCGACCATGCTGGTCGGCACTCGCGATAGCCCCCAAGAAGAGAGACCTCATGCCTGATACGTTGCCGCTCGGCTACGAGGATGCCCGCCGGGCACTCGACGTGATTGCAAAAGAACTCGCAGCCCGGGGTCTTGCCGCGGTCATTACTGTCGCCGACGATCATGGTGAACTGATCGCACTCATGCGCATGGACGGAGCGCCGCTGTCTTCCATCGCCATTGCCACCAACAAGGCATGGACCGCGGCTCGCGAAAGACGCACCTCCTACGAAATTGGTCAGGCGGCGCGACACCCCGAGACGGGATTCGATATCGCCTACTTTGGCGATCCACGCTTTGTCGGCTGGGGCGGCGGCGTACCCATTACGATCGCGGGCGCCGTCGTGGGCGCAGTGGCTGTCAGCGGTGCGCCGGAAACCGTGGATATGGAATTGGCGGCGCTCGGTGTCCGCGCAATTCTCGAGGGCAGGGACGCGCTGCGCTAGCATCAATGCGGTGCCCGCGGGGCATCGTCCACCGTGCCGCATGGTCCGCCGCCGGTTGCCGGCGCAATCGACAGTAGCTCGCCGTTGAAGCGGTAAGGGGTCTTGTACCACTCGCTCATCATGGTCGTGCTCTGGGGCACGTAGTGGAATATCAATGAGCGCCGGAAGCGCGTCTTGCTTCGATTCGGTCCGCTGCCGTGAATGACATTGCCATTGAAGAACAACACGTCGCCTGCCTTCATTGAAATGACCTCGACCCGTGATCCCTTGGGTGGTGTCACTCGCTCGGTCGTGAAGGATTCCGCCAGGTTAGATTGCTCCGGGCATTGAATCGGATGATTCTGCGTGTTTGACACGCACTGGATACTGCCGTTCTCTTCATCGGCGTCGTCCACGGCCACCCAGGCCGCCACGCAGGTGCCCGGCTTGACCCGCAGATAGAAATTGTCCTGATGAAACGCCTGGCCGCGCGATTGCGGTGGCTTGAAGTAGAACATGCTCTGCACCGCCAGTGGCTCCTCGGCCAGCAGCGCGGCGAGAATCCCCTCCAATTTGGGATGGAGCATGTACCGCATGCTCAAGGGGCCAACGGGCTTATCCGGATGGACGTGGGGATGCATCATGCGCGGATAGAACGACAGCGGGTCGCTGGGGGCGTACTGCGAGCTGCCGCCGCGATTGAGATCTCCCTTTCCTTCCGACAGTCCCTCGACCGGCCCGTTCCTGGCCATGTCCATGAAGGTGTCGCGGATTTCGGCAATCTCGTGCGGTGAAAACACCTGCCGGACCGGCAGGAAGCCATCGCGACGAAACCGAGCCACCTGGTAGGCACTCAGGCTGGCCTTTTGCGGGACTGGTTTGATTGCGTTCATGCGCTGATGCTCTGGCAAATCATGATGGGTTTGAGACGGTGACGGCCCGACCCGTGCGCGCCGACTGCGCAACCGCGGCTTCGAGACGCATGGCGGCGAGGCCGTCCGCACCGCTGACGGGGGCGGGCCGGCCCTCATGCAGCGCTTCGACGAAGGCCAACACGGATCGATCGAATGACTCAGGATAGGAACAGGGCGGCAGCGTCATCAGGCGCTCAGCGATGGCCCCAAGACTGGCGGTGCCGCCCAGATTCGGATTGGTAGCTGCCTGAACCGACACGGCGGCGCGACCGCCGTAGAGGGCAAAGGACCAGAAGTGCTCGTCGTAGGGCACCAGGGCGGAGCCTGCAACGGTCGCGATGAAGTCGGGATCGCGATACCGAAATGCGGCCGACACGGCGACCGAGGGGTGATAGACCATGTCGTCCGCATACATCCACGGCTGCCCCGCATGCGGCGTCGCCGGTGGCCGCTGCCGCTGATCATCGACGATGCTGGCGGATACCTCGGCCGGATCGCCGAAGAAGAATCGCATCAGATCCAGCAGGTGCGCCCACAGATAGGTGTGAGTCGTGGCGGTGAAGAGTGCCGGTACGCCGAAGCTGCCCTGAATCAATTCCTGCCGGATGATCGCGTGCGAGGGTACGAAGCGATAGTTATAGTTGACTCCGAGCGTGCGCCCCGTTCGACGCGCGGTGGCCACCATGTTCTCGCCTATCGCGAGGGTGTGCGCCATGATTTTCTCGCACAGCACATGGCTCCCCGCTTCGAGTGATCGCAGCACCGGGGCTTCGTGATCCCACTCGAGCGTGGCGACCGTAACGACGTCCGGCTTTTCCTGCCGCAGCATGTCATCGAGCGAGGTATAGGCGGTGACGCCAAATGCCTTGCCGAAGGCCTGCGCGCGGCCGGCATGAGTGCCGCATACGGCGGTAACCTCGGTGGCCGGGCACTTGCGGTAGGCCTGCACGTGAAAGCGTGCCGCTGCGCCTGTACCGATGACGGCTGCCCGCAGTGTCTTCATGACGGCAGATGCCCCGAGGCGCAGTCGACCCAGGCACCCTGCGCCTTCGCAGATGCGACTGCGGCCTGAATGGCGGCAATACTGTGGAAGCCGTCTTCGGCCGTTGGGCAGCTCAGCGCCAGCGGATTCGGCGCTCGCCGTTCGCGCTTCGCGCGCAGCTGTTCGGCCAGATCCGCGTAGATATTCCCAAAAGCACCAAAGAAACCCTCGGCATGACCGACGGTGACGCGAGTGGCGCGGTCCGCTTCGGGCGAGATGCCGGCAACGCCGCGATCGATGATCGAGGTGCCTGCGCCGACCGGCGTCCAGTACAGCTGGTTCGGCTGCTCCTGCGCCCAGCGCAAGCCGCCCTTTTCGCCAAACAACTGAATGGTCAGTCCGTGCATGCGACCGACGGCGACAGCGCTGGTCCAGAGTCGTCCGATGGTGCCGCCGGACATGCGAAATGCGATCAGCGCATCGTCTTCCAGTCCCCGACCTGGGACCGTGGTAGCGAAATCGGCCGATAGCGAGCGCACTTCCTGTCCGGTGATGTAGCAGGCCATGTGCAGCGCATGGATACCGCAATCCGCGACGATCGATGAAATGCCGGCAAGCTTCGGATCGTAGCGCCAGCGTATGCGCGGGTTGTCCGCATCGGCCGCATTGGCGTGATGACCGTGTGCGAATTCGGCCACGACGACACGAATGCGACCAAGATCCCCGCGCGCCACCATGGCGCGCGCGTGGCGCACGAGCGCATAGCCGGAATAGCCGTAGTTCACCGCGCAGATCCGGTCCCGCGTGCGTGCGATCCGGACGATCTCCCGCGCCTCCGCCAGTGTCGTGGTCAGCGGCTTCTCGCACAGAACGTCGAAGCCTGCCTCGAGGAAGGCGCGTGTGATTTCGAAGTGAGATGCGTTGGGCGTCGCGACTGTGACCAGCGCGAGTCGGTCGGGTCGTGACTTTTCCGCCTCGAGCATCGCTCGCCAATCGCCATAGGCGCGATCGCCGGCGATGCCCAGTCGCATGCCATAGTCACGCGCTCGTGCCGATTCGATATCGAGCGCACCGGCCACCAACTGGAAATCACCGTCGAGCCCGGCAGCAATGCGGTGCGTGCCGCCGATCTGACTGCCTTCGCCCCCACCGATCATTCCCCAGTTCAATCGCATGCTTCAGGCCAGTCCGCTCGACTTCAGGTAATCCAGGTTCGCTTTGGCATCAGCCAGCGTCGATCGCGCGCCGGTCGGGTCACGGTCCTGCTCGACGGTGGCCCAGCCGGAGAATCCTGCCGCAGCGAGTGCGCCTTTGAGCGCGTTGAAGTCAACGATGCCCTGGCCCAGATTGCAGAACAGTCCGGCAGCGCAGGCATCGTAGAAGCCGATGCGCTCATCGATCGCCCGGCGCCGGATGCGCGGATCGATGTCCTTGAAGTGCAGGTACGAGACGCGCTGCGCATGCCGGCGATAAAAGTCCACTGGATCGAAGCCCGCATATTCGCAGTGACCCGTGTCGAGGCACACGCCGAGCAGCGCAGGTTCGATAGCGTCCAGCACGGTCTCGAGTTCGTCCTCGAATTCGACGAATCCGGCCGCGTGCGCGTGCATGGTGACCTCGAGGCCGTATTCCTCGCTGCCGAGCTTGGCGACCCATCCAATGCGGTCAAGAAATCCTTCGCGTTCACTGCCGCCGAGCCGTGGCGCCTCGGCGCTGCGGCCGGCGGTCGGCGCGCGCCGCGGGGAGATGGAGTCGATCAACACCAGTCGCCTGGCGCCGTGTGCGGTGAGCGTGCGACAGGTTCGCAGGGCGGCGTCCTTTACCTGTGGCCATTGCGCGGGGTCGTGAAAGGGCCGGAACAGCACGCCGCCGATCAGGGTCAGATTGCGTTCGGCGAGCGCCGGTCCCAAAACCGCCGGATCCTCCGGCATGTAACCCAAAGGTCCCAGCTCGATGCCGGTATAGCCGGCGGCCTGCGCCTCATCGAGCACGCGTGTCCACGGCGGATTGCGCGGATCGTCGGCAAATTCAACGCCCCAGGAGCACGGCGCATTACCGATCGAAAGCTGCATGGATGACTCCGTTGTTGATCGCAAATTCAAAGTTCGGCCATGCGAACCCAGCCGCCGAGCTGCTGCGAGCGGAATGCGGCGGCAATCACGCGGCTCACCTGCAGTCCGTCCTCAAAGGTTGGGAACATCGACTTGCCACTGTCGATGGCACTCAGGAAGTCGCGCGCCTCGATGATGATCTGCGCGGCATAGCCAGTCCCATGGCCCGCGCCCTCACAGAAGGCGCCGAAATCCGGATGCTCCGGAGCGGTCAGAATCTTGGTGAAACCCTGCCGGCCGCGACGCAGGCGCGCATCGTAGAACCACAGCGCGTTCTGATCCTCGGCGTCGAAGCGCAGTGCGCCCTGGGTGCCGGTGATATCGAAGGCGTAGCCCATCTTGCGTCCGGTCGCCACGCGGCTGACATGCAGGGAACCCATGACGCCGCTTTCGAAGCGACACAGCACGTTGACCTGATCGTCGTTGGTCACCGCTTCGCGACCGTTGGCGCCGGGGCGGCTTAGGTACACGGTTTGAACGTCCGCCACCAGGCGCTCGATGGGTCCTATCAGTCGCAGCACCGCATTGACGATGTGCGGTGCCAGGTCGCCCAGGTTTCCGGCGCAGGCATCGCGCGTGCGCCAGCTGGCCGCTTCTTCCGGGTCAGCCAGGAAATCCTCGGTATGCTCGGCGCGCACGTGCACCGGTTCGCCGATCTCCCCGCCGGCGATCATCTGTCGCGCGAGTTGCATGGCAGGCGCGCGAATGTAGTTGAACCCAACCATGTTGGGCACACCGGCGGCGCCCGCGGCAGCCGCCATGACCTGCGCATCATCGAGCGATGCACCGAGCGGCTTTTCGCAGAATACCGGTTTACCCGCGGCGATGGCCTGGAGCGCAATGTCGCGATGCGTGGTCTGGGGGGAGGCGATGACGATGGCCTCGACGCGCGGATTGGCGACCAATGATTGCCAAAGATGGGTCGAGTCGTTGAAGCCGTATTCGGCAGCTTTGCGGGCGGCCCCGTCGGCGGTGGTGCTGCAGATGACTTCACAGATCGGGCGCAGCCGCGTATTGAACACCGCTCCCACGGACTGCAGTGCTACCGCGTGGGCCTTGCCCATATAGCCGGTACCCACCAGTCCGATGCCGATTGTCGTCACCATCCCTCCGGTGCGGGCTGCAAGCGCTTGCAACCACTTTCGCGCAACCGCGTCGCGTAGTCAAGACTGGACATCGAGCCCAAACGCGCTAGGCGCCCAAGGTCTTGGGCACTACATCCGGCGGCAACTCGAAACTGACGAGGTTGCGTTTAAAGCCGCGTGTTTGCCAGGCGGCGGCGGCAACCCCGATCGTCATCCACACGGCACCGAGGATCCACGCCTGCGAGCTCAAGTTCCACCACAGCAGCAGGCAGACGATGAACCCCAGGACAGGGGCGGCCAGATTGAGCGGGTTTTTCCTGTCGGCGCGCACGTAGAAGCGCACGAAGGCGGCGGCATTGACGCCCATGAAGGAGATCAGGGCGCCGAAATTCAGCATGCTCGCACCCAGGTCGAATCCCGTTGCCGCACCCGCGATCGCCGGCAGGATCAGCGCGCCGAGCAAGGCGATGGCACCGACGAACAGCACACAATTGCGCGGGATACGACGCTTGGCTTCGAGTGCGCCGAAGAACTTCCTGGGTATGGCGCCACCGCGACCCATGCCATAGAGCAATCGCGCGGCACCCAGTTGCATACCTGTGCCCGAGCCGACGCAGGCCACGACCAGTGTGAATCCCAGCACGCCAAATAGCGGCGGCCACGCACGCCCGGCCACCGAGGTGAAGGCGGTATCGATGTCGGGGAAGTGTTCCGATGCAGGCCAGACCAGCTGCGCGGCGTACACTTCCAGCACCGAGAGCAGTCCGATGGCGATGCAGGTGAGGATGGTGGCCGGCAGCACATCGTTCGGATTCTTCGCTTCTTCCGAGAGAGTCGAGATACCGTCAAACCCTAAGTAAGCCAGCACTGCCAGCGAAGTGCCGCTCAGGATCGCCGGCATCGACCAGGTCTTTGGATTGTAGAAAGGCTGGGTGAAGAATTCGCTGCCGTTGTGTGCGTGGTGCGCCACGTAAAGACTCGCCGCCACGAAGAACACCGCGACCACGACGCCCATGCCGACGGCCAGCACGGCGTTGAACCGCGCCGACATCTTGATGCCCTGGACGTTCAGCGCCGAGAACAGTAGCGTGAAGAGGATGGCCCACACCCAATAGTCGATCCCCGGAAACAGGACGTGACTCTGCTGGCTGCAGAAAATCACGTTGATGATCGGCTGCATCAGGTAGTCGAGCACCATGCTCCAGCCGGTCACATACCCCCAGGCCGGCCCAATTTCGCGCCCGACATAGGTGAAGCCGGAACCGGCGCTGGGATAGGCGCGCGCCATGCGCCCATAACTGATCGCGGTCAGCAGCATGGCGAACATCGCGATCAGGATGGTGCTGGCGGCGTGACCGTGTCCGCGCGCGCTCAGGATGCCGAAAAAAGTCATCGGCGCCGTCGGCGAGATGACGATCACACCGTAGATGATCAGATCGCGCAGCGATAGCGCGCGGCGCAGGCGCGCGCCGCCCACAGGGCCGCCTGGCTGCGGCCCTGGCGCTAAGCCTTCTACCAGGAGACCACCTTCAGGTCGTACTTGGTGGCGTCGACGGCACCGGCATTGCGGACATTGACCTCGGCCGTCTTGACGTGGCCGAGCGCCACACGCGTGGCGGCTTTGATGTTGTAGATGATGTCCGCGATTTCCTGCGCCGAATGTTCAGGATGTGTCGGGACGAGAATCGTGCGATTGAGGATTTCCAGCGATCGCGCGCACATGTCCCTGGAATAGGTTCTGCGACACTCGGCATTCGCCGGCATGTTGTACGGGTTCATGAGCGGATGCGCCGCCCCCAGGCCCATCAGAACCTGATCCCACTCCGTGTAGGTGTGTCGCCCCGTCTTACCGGCAATCACGCTCGGAAATGTCTGGACGAACAGTGTGGCGGCCTCGGCATTGGGCAACGTCAAAAAGACATTGGTGCCACAATCGAATTCCCGGCTATTGAGCGGCGCCGCGCGCAGTCCGAGTTTTTCCGCTTCGCGGATGCCCGTGAGAATCGTATCGCGCTCGCGGCGCATGGCCTCGATGATGCCGTCGATGCGATCCAGCTGAACGTTCAGCACAGCGCCCATGAATTCCGAGGCGCGCGCGCCATTGCCGGCGAATGGCTTGGAATCCTCATCCCGCCCGGTCCAGAACGCGTGGCAGGGATCGATGGCGCAGTTGACGCGCTTGGCGACGGCATCGTCGCTGGTCAGCACGCCGCCGCCTTCTCCGGCCGTCATGTTCTTGTAGAAATTGAAGCTGTAGCAGCCAACATCACCGATCGAGCCGGCCTTGCGTCCCTTGTAACTGCCGCCGACGGCCTGGCAACAATCCTCAATGACAAAGAGCTTCCGCCGGCGCGCAATCTCCATGATGGCATCCATGTCGCACATCGTGCCCCACATGTGCACCGGAATGACGGCACGCGTGCGCGACCCGATCGCCGCTTCGATCGCCGTGGGGTCGATGGTGACGGATTCGTTGACATCCACGATCACGGGAATGGCTCCCGCGGCCAGCACGGAGGTGGCTGAGGCCATGTAGGTGTGCGCCGGAACGAGCACCTCGTCGCCGGGCCCGATGCCGAGGCCAATCATTGCGGCCGTGAGCGCGTAGGAGCCGCTGGCCGCGAGCGAAAAATGCTTGCCACCAAGATAGGCCGCATACCGCTGCTCGAAGCGCTCGCACTCGTGTCCAAGCCCGTACCGAAACAGCGCCTTGGAGTTGACCACCCGCGCCATGGCGTCGATTTCCTGCTGACCGATGATGTACATGGATGTCCTCCGCCGATAGAGACTTGCAGTGCGCCAATGGTGAGTGCGACTCTTGGGGTCACTGGGCACTCAAGCATCTTTTAGCACTACGGCTGGCGCGGCGCAAGCGCTTGCAAGAGTCTCGATTACATCGGCTAGAATCGCCCTCAGTGGACGAAAACATGCCGCTATCAAGCAAATCAAAGAGAAGTGCACCCGCCGTCGATCGCAGGGTAACGGCCAAGGAAGTGGCGGAACTTGCGGGGGTTTCGATCTCGGCGGTCTCGCGCAGCTTCACAGCCGGAGCCTCGGTATCGTCCGTGACGCGGGGGAAGGTCATGGCCGCTACCCAATCGCTCGGTTACCAGCCCAACGCGCTGGCGCGCAGCCTCATGACCGGTCGCACCGAGCTGATCGCACTGATATCGAACGCCTTCGATAACCCGCTGTTCATGGAGATCTTCGATCTGTTCACGCGACGGCTGCAGCAGCGCGGCCGGCGCCCGTTGCTCGCCAATCTCTCGGGAGGGGCGCGCACCGACGTCGCCCTTGAGATGCTGCTGAAGTACAGCGTCGATGGGGTCATCGTGGCCTCCTCGACGCTGCCGCCCGGGTTCACCGAGGAGTGCGCGGCAGCCGGCATGCCGGTGGTGCAGGCATTCGGCCGCGTGGGCAGCTCCGCATCGGGCAACATCGTGGGCTGCGACAATCTGCAGGGCGGACGCCTGGCGGGTGAGATGTTGCGCCAGCGCGGCTATAAAAACGTTGCCTTCCTGGGTGGACCGCAGCCGGCCACCTCGACCGCGGACCGCCTTGCGGGCCTCAGAGACAGTCTGGCACTCGGCGGACTGGCGCCGAGCGCCATCGTGTTCGGCCACTCCTATTGCCACGAAGCGGGCTATACCCTCATGAAGCAATTGCTTCGCAATGGCGGGATCGATGCTGTTTTCTGCGGCGATGACGTGCTGGCCATGGGGGCCATGGACGCCTGCCGGGATTCGGGCGTACAGGTGCCACGCGACATCGGCTTGATCGGTTTCAACAACATGGCCATGGCCGCATGGCCCGCCTACAACCTGACCACCATTCATCAACCGGTGGCCGACATCATCATCACGGCTGTGGAACTGCTGTTTGCCGTCATCGATCGATCCACCCAGAGCGATGCACGCCTGTTCGAATGCAGCGTCATCGAGCGTGGGACGCTCCGGCCGCGATGATCCGCATCGCCTTGTTCGGCGCGGGCCGCATCGGCGCCCTGCACGCTGCCAACATTGCGGCGCTGCGCCCGCGTGCCGAACTCGCCTGGATCTACGATACCAACGCTGCCGCGGCGGAGGCCGTCGCGGCGCGCTTCGATGCAAGGCCAGCGCCCAGCGTGGACTCGGTGCTGCGCGACCCTGGCGTCGATGCCGTGCTCATTGCGTCATCGACTGCCACGCATGTCGATCTGATCACAGCCGCAGCGCTGGCCGGCAAGGCGATACTGTGCGAAAAGCCCATCGATCTGGATATCGCACGAGTGGAGCGCTGCCGCGCCGCGATCGCGGGCACGGGCGTGCCGTTGCAGCTCGGGTTCAATCGCCGCTACGATCGCAGCCATCGGGCGGTGCACGATGCGGTAAGAGCCGGGGACATCGGCGCGCTGGAGTTGCTTATCATCACCAGCCGCGATCCCGGTCTGCCGTCAGCGGCGTACCTGAAAGGATCCGGCGGCCTGTTTCGCGACATGACCATCCACGATTTCGACCTGGCGCGCTTCATGCTCGGCGAGGATCCGATTATCGAGCTTTACGCGACCGGCAGCGTCATAGTGGATCCGAAGCTGCGCGATTTTGGCGATGTGGATACGGCGATGGTGATCATGAAGGCGGCCTCCGGCGCGCTCGTGCACATCAACAATTCGCGCCGGGCCGTGTACGGCTACGATCAGCGCGTCGAGGCATTTGGTTCCGCCGGCATGGTGCAATCGGACAATCTGCGCGCCAGTTCGCTGACGCGTTCCAATGCCCTGGCCACGGACGCGAAAGAGCCGCTGTTGAACTTCTTCCTCGACCGATACGGGCAGGCCTATCGGGATGAATTGGCCGAGTTCATCGAAGTCGTGGAGAGCGGCCGGCTGCCGACCGCGGGGTTCGAGGATGGACGCTGCGCGCTGATCCTGGCCGATGCGGCCTGGGAAGCGTTGCGCAGCGGGCGCAGCGTGGCGATCCGCTACGACTAGGCCCCGAGCAGGCGCATGATGCGCATCGCCTCGGCCGAAACAACCGGCATGACCTCGGCCATGATTTCGAGCCGATCGAATCGCCCGGGATGGCGGCTCAGCGTGTCGCGCAGTCCACTGCCAAACGCCTGCCGCAGTCGCGTGCCGATATTGAACTTCGCCACGCGCGCGCGGGCCAGCCGCTGTATGTCCTGATCGGATATTCCCGAGGTACCGTGGATCACGAGGGGGACGCTGACGGCGGCTGCGATCTGCGCCAGGCGATCGAAGTCGATGACGGCGCCTGGCGTATTCAGGCGGTGCACATTGCCGACCGACACCGCCAGGGCATCAACGCCCGTCTCGAATGCCAGGCGCACGGCATCGCCGACCTCGGTGATCTCTGACTTGATGTGGGCACGTCCCTCGGCATACGGCACCGAACCGATCTCTGCCTCGACCGAGCAGCCGGCCGCATGTGCGTACTGCACGACGCGCGCCGTAGCGGTGATATTGTCCGCCAGCGCCAGCTGCGAGCCGTCGAACATGACCGAGCTGAAGCCCAGGTCCACACCGCGCAGCACTTCGTTCACATCGTAGGTGTGATCCAGGTGCGCGCACACCGGCACGGGCGCACGCTGCGCCAGCGAACGCAGCATTACGGCGATGACTTGCGCGGGCACGGCGCGTCTGAAATCCAGATTGGCGGCCAGAATCACGGGCGCGTCCAGTTGCGTGGCGGCATCCACCACCGCAGACGCATCCTCCCATCCGAAGACGTTGAAACAGGCGACTGCGCAGCGGCGCTTTGCGGCACCGGCCAGTATGGTGGCCAGATTTTCGAGCACGCCAGCGCCTGCTTACTTGAACTTGGCGATCATGTCCTTGATGCCGGGAATGGTTTCGACCTGGTAGGCATAGGCAGGCTGAAAGAACTGGTGCAGGGGACGCTGCTTCTGACCCGCCAGCACGGTGAAGTAGTACATCTCGTGTCCCGGTGCCGCGACGCAGGGGTGATAGCCGCGCGGAATCTTGAGTGTCGAGGCATTGCGGATGTGAAACGCATTACCGAGTACCTCACCCTCGGTCTGCAACAATTGCAGGCCAAAGCCGTTATCGGGCCGAAAGCGGAAGTTGTAGACCTCGTTGTGACGGGTCTCTTCCGGCATGCGATCGCTGTCGTGCTTGTGCGGCGGATAGCCGGACCAGCCGCCCGCGCCGACCGTGAACAATTCTGACACCAGCAGGCGGCCCACCCGACCAGGTGGCTTGCGACCGAGAATGTGTTTGATCTTGCGGTGGGTCTTGGTGTCATCCGAGCCGTACTGCACCGGATCGATATGCTCGGCGCGTACCGCGAAGGGCTCGAACCGCTCATCGAAGCGCGCACCGGCGACGAAGGTCTCGGTGGTATCCGAGCGACATACGATCGTGGCGCTGCAACCCACGGGAACGTAGACGGCCGCGGGCTGTCCCTCCCAGATAGAGGCGCGACCGCCGACGGCTTCGAAGGGTTGGTTCGTCAGGCCCTCGCCGCGCACCTCCACATCGATGCTGCCATGCGCCGGTACCAGGCAAGTCTCGTAGCCGGGCACATCGGAGACGAAGCTCTCGCCGCGCTTGAGCCGCACGATGTTGAAATATGCCAGCGGCACATCCGGATCGTCGCGACCGACAATGGCGGCGTTGCGGTTGTCGTAGTGCGGAATGTGCATGGACATGATTGCTGACCTCAATTCGTCAAATGCGCGTTATAGAAAGTGTCGAGCTCGGCCGCGGTCGGCATGGCGAAGGCGCAGCCTCGACGAGCGACCACATAGGCGGCTGCGGCGGAAGCGCGTGCTACCGCACGCTCGAGTGGCAGCCCCTGCAACAGGGCGCTGACCAGGTTGCCGAGAAAGGCATCGCCGGCACCGAAGGGCTTCTTGACGTCGACGACCAGGACGTCGGACTTGAAAGTACCCTCGGCGGAAATGGTGATGGAGCCGGCGCCGCCTTTCTTGAAGACCGCAAAGCGTGCGCCGCGCGAGACCAGCCCGGTCGCGGCCTCGAACGCACCCGCGGTGTCTCCGGCAATCAAGCCGAACTCATCATCGTTGCCGACCACGGCGTCGCAGCGACTGGCGGCGAGCGAGTAGATCCGCGTCGCCTCCTCGCTGGATTGCCAGGAGACGGCGCGATGGTCCACATCGAGGATCGTAAAGGTGTCCGACTGGCGGCCCAGTGCAATGGCCTGCAGCGCTGCCGTGCGCGAGGGTTCGGCGGCCAGCGCGGTGCCGGTGACGATCAGCACGCTGGCACTTGCGATAAACGCGGCGTCAAAGTCATCCGCGCGCAACTCGAGATCGACCGCGCCATTGCGATAGAACACGGTTTCGCTGTCGTCGCGCCGCGTTTCGCAAATGGCCAGGCTGACGCGGTGACGGCCGCCGACGGTCCGGCAACGGGAAGTATCCACGCCCAATCGCGCCAGATGCCGCCGCACGAACCGGCCGGCCGCATCGTCCGACAGCGGACCGAGCAATGCGGTGGCGTGGCCCTGACGCGACAGCGCCACCGCGATATTGCCCGCGGAGCCACCGATCTCGGCGGCGAATTGTTCGGCGTATTCGGTTTCGGTGCCATCGGGCAGCGGATAAAGATCCATGCCTGCGCGGCCGACGACGATGGCGGCCAGTGGCCGCGTGCGGTCAAACGCGAGCCTCATCTTCAGACGCCTCGGCGCTGACGACTGCGCCCCAGATCCCAGGCCTTGCTGGCGGCGAGCACGTCGGGCCGCTTGCTGACTTCAGCGGTACCCACTTCCCACCAGGCATGGCCGCCCTCGGTCCACGCATAGGGGTCGACTTTTACATCGATGAGGCAGGTGCGGTCCGCGCTCTTCGCGCGACTGAAGGCCGCCTCGAATGCCGCGATGTCGGTGACCGACTCGGTCAGTGCCCCCATCGAGCGGGCGTGCAGCGGGAAGTCGACTGCAAAGGTGGCATGGTCCCAGGCGCTGTCGGCAATGTAATTGTTGAAGGGGACGTTGCCAGTCGCGCGCTGCAGTTTGTCGATGACGGCAAAGCCGCCGTTATCGCACAGGATGATGATGAGCTTGCGGCCGGACAGGACGCTCGAGTAGATATCCGAATTGAGCAGCAAATACGAGCCATCGCCGACCAGCACGATGGTGTCGGCTTTCCCGACGCGTTGCGCATCGCGCTCCATTTGCGCGATGCGCGCACCCCAGCCGCCCGCGATTTCATAGCCCATGCAGGAGTAGCCGTACTCGATGTCGATCGAGCCCACGGAGCGCGCGCGCCAGTTGGCGGCCAGTTCGCCGGGTAGACCACCGGCTGCCGTGACGATCCGGTCGGCCGATGAGCAGAGCCGATTCACGGCATCGATGACCTGGGCGTAGGCGGGCGGACCGTCCGCCGTTTTGCCGGTGGCCATGGATCGGCTGTTCCACTGATCCCGCCACGCTGTGGCTCGCGACTCCCACTGCGCATCGGCGCGCCAGTCTCCGAGCGCCGCGTCAATTGCCAGCAGCGCCTCGCGTGCGTCGCCGACCACCGGCAGCGCCAGATGCTTGCCCGCATCGAAGCGGGCCGCGTTGATACCGATGAGCCTGGCGGATGCATCGAACACGGTCCACGAGCCGGTGGTGAAATCCTGCAGCCGGGTACCCACGGCGAGCACGAGGTCCGCATCGGCGCAGATGGCATTGGCGCAATCCGTGCCCGTGACGCCCACCCGGCCGAAATTGAAAGGGTCGGTGTGCAGCAGCGTGGACATGCCGGCGATGGTCTCGACCACGGGGATGTGATGGCGCGCGGCGAACTCGGCCAGCGTGCCGGTGGCCTGGGAGTAGTGAACACCGCCGCCGGCGATGATGACGGGGCGCGAGGCGGCGCGAATGCGGGCAACGGCAGCATCGATCTCCGCGACATCGGGTCGCAGTCTGCGGATGCGGTGGACGCGCGGTTCGAAGAAGGCCAGCGGAAAATCGTAGGCGATTCCCTGCACGTCCTGCGGCAGCGCCAGAAAGGCAGGTCCGCAATCGGCCGCATCGAGCATGGTGGCAACAGCCGCCGGCAGCGATTGCAGCAGCTGTGCGGGATGCGTGATGCGATCCCAATAACGCGTTACGGGTTTGAACGCATCGTTCACCGACAGCGTGGGATCGCCGAAGTGCTCGATCTGCTGCAGCACAGGATTGGGCAGACGGTGGTGATAGACATCGCCCGCCAGGAACAGCACCGGCAGCCGATTGGCGTGCGCCACGGCAGCGGCGGTCACCATGTTGGTCGCGCCGGGACCGATCGAGGAACTGGCCACGCAGATGCGGCGGCGACCATACGCCTTGGCGTAGGCCGCCGCGGCAAAGCCCATCGATTGTTCGTTCTGGCCGCGCCACGTGGGCAGCCTGCCGCGAGCCTCGTACAGCGCTTCGCCCAGACAGGTCACATTGCCGTGACCGAAGATGGCAAACACGCCGCCAAACAGCGACTGCTCGCGCCCGTCATCGGCAATTTTCTGCGCCACCAGAAACTGCACCAGCGCCTGAGCCATGGTCAGTCGAGCGTATTGATGCGATCCGGTCGACAAGACCTTAGCTCCCCGCCGCGCCTCAAGGGTGTGCTGTTGGAGGTTGAACCACAGCCAGTTTTAGACTTTAAACGAGCGATCGGGTGATTGCAAGCGCTTGCACTGAGGCGTCGGGCAGGGGTCGCGCGACCTGCCAATCGGGATCGCGACGCTGGCGTCGCAGCGCTGCGAAGATCTCGCGGTACGCGGTCCGGCAATTGGGATACGGCGGCGGACAGTCAGCCTTTACGAGCTCGTGCAGCTTCGGCAGCGCATGGTAGGGAACCATCGGAAACATGTGGTGTTCCACGTGGTAGTTCATATTCGAGTACAGGAAGCGGAACAGCGGATTCATGTAGATCGTGCGCGTGTTGAGCCGGTGATCCAGCACGTCCTCGGCCATCCCCGCGTGCTGCGTCAAACCAAAGAACAGCAGCAAAGGGGCGCCGTAAATCGTCGGCAGCCCGACCAGCATGGCGGGCAACAGCGAATGAGTCACGGCACAGGTCGCGACAACAGCAGCGAGAATGCCAACCCAGACCCGCGCGACCCACGGCACTTTCCAGCGCTCGCGCTTGGGGATGAAACTCAACTCCGCCGGGGTCAGGCGGCCGCAGGCATGCCGTGCCAGCTCGCGCAGCGAAATCCCGGTCGATCGCAGTGCAAACACATTGAGTCCGAGATGCAGGTAGCTTGGTGGCCGCGGCACGGCGATCTCCGGGTCCCGTCCGACGATCAGCGTGTCGGTGTGGTGGCGCGTATGGCTCCAGCGCCACACGGTGGGTTCCCGCAGCAGCATGAAGCAGGCAATCTGATAGACGAATTCGTTGAGCCAGCGGGTCTTGAAAGCCGTGCGGTGGCCACACTCGTGCCAGCGGCTATCGGCTGAGGAGCCATAGAGCAGCCCGTAGACCACAAAGCAGGGAACTGCGAGCCAACTGCCCCAGAAGTAAACGCCGAGCGCGCCGCTCAGCAGCAGCGCGCCCAGCCATATCGATGTATCCCGAAGCGCCGGCAGGTCGCGGCGACGCATGAGCTCGCGCAGCGCGGCGCTGTCGAGCGGGCAGGCGTAGCCGCGCGCCTGAGCCAGTCCGCGCTGCTCGGCGCGCCTCGTTTCCGTGCCTGTCAGGCTGTAATCTTTCAACTCGACGCTCGTGCGACTCGGCTCAACTGCGAAGTGCAGAGCTGCAGAATAGTAGAGTACGGACCGCAGCGCCAAGCGCTCAGGCGATAGACTGGGCCGCAAAGCTACAATTCGCCTGGCGCTCGAACGCCGGGACAGAGGGGGATCGTGAAGCTGACACCGGCGCCGTCTTGAGCCACGTGAAAGTCAACGAGGATTACCTGGTGCTGCAGCAGGGCGCGGGGCGCGTGACGCTGGATCCGGTTCGCGGCGGCACCGTGCGCGAGTTCGACTGGCAAGGGGTTCCCATATTCAGGCCCACCGGGCCGGACGCCGGCGATGAGCCGCTGGAGGTGGCCTGCTTTCCGATGATTCCCTTCGCCAATCGCATCGCGCAGGGCCGCTTTGAGTTTGGCGGCCGCAGCGTGCAGTTGTCGCGCAATTGGAGCGGAGATCCGCATCCGCTGCACGGTTATGGCTGGCGCGCGCCCTGGTCGGTCGCGGGCAGCTCCGCCTCGAGCGCCACGATCCGCTTCGACGGCGCCGCGGACGAGTGGCCGTGGCACTATCGCTGCGAGCAGAATTTCCAGCTGCTGCAAGACGGGCTGTCGATCGAGCTGTCGATTCGAAACTTAAGCCTCACGCCCATGCCGGCCATGCTCGGGCTGCATCCCTATTTCCACGACGCGGCCAGCGCACGACTTTCAGTGGCGCTGCCGCGGGTGTGGTTGACGGATGAGGCGGCGCTTCCGATAGCGGAGGCGCCGACACCGATCGCCTGGGGCTTCGAGCCGGCCCGGGTGGTCAACACCATTCCGCTCGATCATTGTTTCTCGGGTTGGGATGGCATTGCCACGCTGCGCTGGCCCGATCGAACCGTGACCGTGCGCGCGACCGGCTGCAACTGCCTGCATATCTACGCGCCCGCCGGCAAGGATTTCTTTTGCCTGGAGCCGCAATCGGCGGCAGCCGGCGCGCTGGGTCGCAAACCTCAGCTGGTGACCGTGATCGCTCCGGGCGAGCGCTCTGCCATTCGCGTGCACTTTTCAGTGGGAACGATCTAAGTGTACTTAGGCATCGACATCGGCACCTCGGGCGTGAAGGCGCTGCTACTGGATGAGCGAGGTGCCATCGTCGCGCAGGCTGCCGATGCCCTGCAGGTCAGCCGGCCGCAGCCTGGATTTTCCGAACAGGATCCGGACAGCTGGTGGCAGGCGACGGTCAACGCGGTCGCGGCGTTGCCCGCCGACGCGCGCGCCGCGGTGCGGGCCGTGGGCTTGAGCGGACAGATGCACGGCGCGACGCTGCTGGACCGCGAGGATCGGCCGCTGCGCCCGGCCATCCTGTGGAACGATGGACGCTCGGCGCTGGAGTGCCTGGAGATCGAGCGGCGCGAGCCCGCATCGCGCGCCATCACCGGCAACATCATGATGCCGGGATTCACGGCTCCAAAATTGCTGTGGGTGTCGCAGCACGAGCCGGAGATTTTCCGGCGCACCGCCTGCGTGCTTCTGCCTAAGGACTACGTACGCCTGAAACTGACGGGTGAGAAAATCAGCGACACTTCCGATGCGTCCGGAACCGGATGGCTGAACGTCGGCGAGCGACGCTGGTCCGAGGCGATGCTCGCCGCTACCGGAATGATCCCGGCGCAGATGCCGCGGCTGGTCGAGGGCAGCGAACCATCAGGGGCCGTGTCGGCGTCGGCAGCCAATCAATTAGAGATACCCCAGGTCGTGGTGGCCGGCGGCGGCGGCGACAATGCGGCCAGCGCCATCGGTCTTGGCGTGGTCTCACCGGGCCAGGCGTTCCTGTCATTGGGTACCTCCGGTGTGCTGTTCGTGGTGACGGATCGCTTCCGCCCCAATCCCGATCGGGCCGCCCATGCGTTCTGCCACTGTCTGCCGCAGCGCTGGCACCAGATGTCGGTGATGCTTAGTGCGGCCAGCGTGCTCGACTGGGTGGCGCAGTTGACCGGTGAAACGAATCTGGCGCGCCTGGTCGAAGCCGCGAAGGTGCGCGGCATCAATCGCCAGTCGCCGTTTTTTCTGCCCTATCTGTCCGGTGAGCGCACACCGCACAACGATCCGCATGCGCGCGGCGTTTTCTTCGGTATTCGCGCCGATACGAATGCGGCGGATCTTACCGGTGCGGTGCTCGAGGGCGTGGCGCTGGCCTTCGCCGATGGACTGGATGTGCTGCTCGAAAAGGGCGGCTGTATGGCGGAGATCAATGTCACCGGCGGCGGTGCGCGCCTGCCGTACTGGGGGGAAGTGCTGTCCGCGGCCCTGCAGCGCCCGCTGACCTATCGCTTAAGGGGTGAGGTCGGCGCGGCACTGGGCGCCGCGCGACTGGGTCGCCTGGCACTCAATGAATCCTCGGTGGAGCAGGTGTGCCCGGCGCCGCCCGTCGAACGCGTGGTCGAGCCGAACGCTGCGATGGCCGCTGTGCTCGCAAGTCGCCGCCCGATCTTCGCGCGGCTATACCAGGATCTTAAGAACACTTATCTGGAGTATTCAGAATGACGCTGTTTTCAGGTGTTGAGCCGGTTCGATTCGAAGCAGCCGACACAAAAAACGAATTTGCCTATCGCGTCTATGACAAGGACCGCATCGTCCTGGGCGGGCGCATGGAGGAGTGGCTCAAGGTGGCCGTGTGCTACTGGCATTCCTTCAATTGGCCCGGCGCCGATGTCTTTGGTGCGGGCACGCTGAACCGTCCCTGGCTGGGCAGCCCGGTGACACAGGCCATGGCCGATGCCAAGCTCGAGGCGGCATTTGATTTCTTCGCGCGCCTGGGCGTGCCGTATTTTACTTTTCACGACTTGGACGCCATGGCCTCAGCCGCGACGCTGAAAGAGCACAACCGGGCGCTGCGCACGATCGAAACCGGCATCGGGGAGAAAATGGCGGCCAGCGGCGTGAAGCTGCTATGGGGTACCGCCAATCTCTTCAGCCACCCGCGCTACGCGGGCGGTGCGGCCACCAGCCCGGATCCCGAGGTGTATGCCTGGGCGGCCGCGCAGGTGCGAGGCTGTCTGGAAATGACGCACCGCCTCGGCGGCCAGAACTACGTGCTCTGGGGCGGTCGCGAAGGCTATGACTCGCTGCTCAACACGGACCTGCGCCGGGAACTTGATCAGTATGGCCGATTTCTGTCGATGGTGGTGGAGCACAAGCACCGCATCGGCTTCAAGGGCACCATTCTGATCGAGCCCAAGCCCTTCGAGCCCACCAAGCATCAGTACGACCACGATGTCGCGGCGGTGTTTGCCTTCCTGCAGCGTTATGGATTGACCAAGGAGGTCAAGGTCAACATTGAAGTCAATCACGCCACCCTGGCGGGACTGGATTTCGAACATGAAATAGCGGTCGCGCGCGCCTACGGCATCTTCGGCTCGATCGATATCAATCGCGGCGATCCACGCAATGGCTGGGATACCGACCAGTTCCCGAACAACGCGCAGGAGCTGGTGCCGGCGCTGGTGCAACTGGTCGAGGATCAGGGCTTCGTCAATGGCGGTTTCAACTTCGATGCCAAGCTGCGCCGCCAGTCCGTGGACCCGGCGGACCTCTACCTGGCACATATCGGCGGCATCGACACCATCGCGCGCGCGCTGCTGGCGGCGGCCGATGTGGTGGCGGAGGGCGCACTGGAGCGGCTGCGTCGCGAGCGCTATGCCGGATGGCAAAATGCATTGGGCCAGCAGATCACCGCTGGCTCATTGAATCTTGCAACGCTCGCCGATCTTGCCACCGAGAAGGATCTGAATCCCGGCCCCCGCTCGGGGCGGCAGGAGCTGGCCGAGAGCATCATCGCCAGGCACTGCAGGTATTGAGGCCGCCATGCGACACCGCTTGATCAAATCAGCGGCCGCCGTGTTGCTGCTGGTCATTGTCATTGTGACCGTGGCGGGGATGCTGCTCGCCTGGAACGCAGATCTGCTGCGCTCGAGCTTCATTCGGTATGTCTCCTGGCAAAGCGGCCGTCCCATCGATGTGCGCGGGGCATTGCGTCTGCACCTGTTAACAAACAGTCCGCGGATCGAGGCAGAACAGGTCACCATCGGCAATCCGCCCTGGACCGAGCCGGGTATCACGGCAGAAATCGCGAAGCTCACTGTCACATTCGCGCCCCTGCTGAGC
>Ga0182030_10001566_pt1 | contig 47279 bp, 34 predicted proteins | sample 812S3MmetaG_FD_121299 | JGI IMG/M metagenome (GOLD analysis project Ga0182030, IMG submission 121299) | Permafrost microbial communities from Stordalen Mire, Sweden - 812S3M metaG (Illumina Assembly) | ecosystem: Environmental > Terrestrial > Soil > Wetlands > Permafrost | place: Sweden...
GTAATCCTGCGCCCCTGAACGGCCCTGATGGATCGGATAATGACGATACAATTGGATTAAATATGAGGGGTATGCCAAACTGCAGGTCATTAATTATCAAGGAAGGATCTGCCGAAACCACCACGTTGGTGCTTGGTGGATAAGAATACGGGATATTATATTGCTGCCCAATCAGGTACTGTCCCGTGCGCTGATCCAAAAAAGTGCGATAGGTGGTAGACCCTTTAGTTGTATAAACTGAATTTGTATCAAAATTGCTATAATAGTCGGCTGCGCTGCAGTAACCGTTCCATGGGCTTCCACTGAGCGGGAAGTTTAAATTATTTTGATAGTGCAATGTGGCCATTTCAAAATTCATACCCCCGATATTAGCTTTATCAAAAGGCACAACAAATATGCTTTCATTACCGCTACTGGTCAGGTTGCTGTTGGTAGGTGCAAAAAGATCAAAGTAATTAGGGTTTAAAGCGAAGAGGCCAGAATTTATAATAGAATCACAGGCCGCAATACACTGCGCCCAGCATGCAGGCGCAGCAGCAGCATTTGCCTGACCTGTAGTACTCGTCGTATACACTTCTGCGTTAAGATACAACTTCGCCAGCAACGCAAAGCCTGCCCACTTGGTAAAGCGGCCATAAGTAGTTGCATCCACATTAGCTGGCAACAATTCAATATTTGCCTGCAATTCTGTGAGTATTGAGTCATAGATCTGTGCTCTGGGGATTGTTTTTACTGTTGATGGATCCACATTAAAACTGGTAACATAAGGTACATTACCAAAAGCATCCATAGCGAGAAAATAAAAATAATCTCTCAGACATTTCACTTCGGCATTGATGGCAGCCAAATTTGGAGGAGGGGTGGGCAATGAGTTCACAATGCTCAAAGTGAAATTCGCTTTTCCAATCCCGCCGAAGAGCGTCGTCCACAATCCATCCATGCTGGGGTTCTGCGGTGTCCAGGTATGAAGCCATTCCTGGGTATGCTGATTGCCATCCAACCAGTCTGCTCCCCTCACCGGGATCACCATTTCATCAGTAGATGCGGAAATCAGTTCAATATTGCCTTCAGGAAGACCCTGCAATGCTGCATAGGCAGGTGCTACACCCGCAGCTATCTCGGCAGGTGTTTGCCAGAATTCTGTATTAGGCACAACACTATAAACCTTTGCATCCAGTTTGGTGCAGGAAGATATACTAAAACCTGCGATAGCCAGTGTTAGTATTGTTGAGGCTAAGATTATTTTTTTTGTTGACATAATATTTATATTATTCTGTTTAATATAGAAAGACCATTAATACATTTTATGAGCACAAAAGTAAAAAGACTTTATGCAATTAATTAGAACTATTTAGAACACTACGCTTAGACCCAAAACAAAACTGCGCGTTCTTGGATAATAGGCATCGCCTCCATAAGTTGCATCAATATACGACTGATTGTCAAGCACACCGCCTGGGCTAATTTGGACGTTATTACCTGGCTTAACGCTTAAACCATTCTTGATCTCAGGGTCTATACCGTCATACTTGGTAATCACAAAAAGGTTTCTTACCGTGGCATATAATCTGAAATTTTCGATTCCCTTTATTTTAGGTAAAGTATAACCCAAAGTCACATTGTCCAGACGGAGATAACCAGCTTTTTCGAGGTATAGATCAGAAGCGGTCGCATTATCCCTGATACCATTAGTCAATGCGGATTTAAACACATTATTACCAGGCAAACGGGTAATATTTGCATAATCTAAAGCAGTATTATTAAATATTTTCTGACCGTAAACACCTCTTGCAAAAATACCAAGGCTCCAGTTGTCATAAGTAACGTTGGTATTAAGTCCATAAGCGAATTTGGGAGCAGGGTCTGTGTAATAATTAGTAGCGTTTGAATAAGGAACCCTGGCTACGCCTGCAGAGTCGAACAATTGGTTGCCACTGTGATCCACTCCCTCATAGTGAGGAAGATAGAAAACATAAGGAGAATACCCTACTTTAAGATAAGTGATTGGGTTACTGCTCAGGCCTCTTCCCTCTGCAACACCACCAGGGATGTTGTCAGTGGAAAGCTTATACCCCTGATAAGTACCAGATAAACTAGTTACCCGGGTTTTTACAGCGGTGATATTACCGCCAATAGTCCAGGTAACGTGGTTATTCTTTATTAGTTTAGCATCTAATTGAAGGTCAACCCCCTTGTTACCAAGTGAACCTACGTTGGCCAGAATAGTGCTTATATAAAAAGGTGGCACAGGTACTGTGTACGTATAAAGCAAGTTGGTCGTTTTAGCACTGTAGTAATCTAAACCACCTGTTATAATATTATTGAACAAAGCAAAATCAACCCCCACGTTTGTTTCAGCCTTTTGCTCCCATTTCAGATCCGGATTTGCATTCTGTGAAGGACTGTAAGATTGCGGATATTGATTAGAAGAGCTGGAAGGGTCGAAATATGCACCAGAGCCGCTCAACAATAATAGTGTATTATAAGGACTGATTGCATCTTGGTTACCAGTAACACCATAACCAGCTCTAAGCTTCAGGTAATTTACCCATGAAACATCTTTCATGAAATTTTCATTGGTCATAGCCCATGCCACATCCGCAAAAGGAAAATTACCCCAGCGATTATTTACCCCAAATTTTGAAGAACCATCCCTGCGTACACCTGCAGTAGCATAAAACCTGCTATCATAATTGTAGGTCAACCTTCCAAGAAAAGAAATGAGATAAGTTTCATCCTTGTAAGACTGCGGTTGATTTAATGTAGTATTCCCGCCTTGCAGATAATTGTTCTGAAGCTGAGAAACCAAATACTGCTGGCCTGCTACGCCATAATTGTAATTGGTGAAATAGTTATATTCATATACACCAGTTGCACCTAAACTATGCTTGCCCCATTGGTTATTGTAGTTAATGTGAAAATCTCCCTTCTTGGAATCAACATTAAAAGCAAAAACATTTGCTTGGGTAAAAGTATTTTCGACTGGGAAAGCCGGAGCATAATATTGGGTCTGTTTGTTAAAATCAGAAGTAGAACCTGTTACACCTACTTTTAGTCCTTTTGTAAGTGAATAGTCAACAGAACCGAATAATTGGGTCAAGGTTTCTTTTCCCGTGTTCACTTCCTGGTTCAGGTGCGCCACCGGGTTGGCTTCAGAGAAATCAGAAAAATAATAATAACCTCCATTCTTGTACACTGGATAAGAAGGAGGGTTAAAAAAAACATAAGCAAAATTAGAATAGTCAGTATATTTTCTATTATACGCAGTATTCACTATACCAATATTTATTACTAATTTATCATGAAGTGCCTTTTGCTGTGCATTAAACCGCAAACCGAGACCTGACTTGCCACTATTTAACACAATACCCTGCTGGTCAATATAACTTACCGAACCACGATAATTAAAACCCCCTGTGCCACCGGAAATAGCTATATTATGGCTCTGTGTATAGCCCGTGCGTGTAATAGCTTTTTGCCAATCTGTATTGCCTCCCTGATCATACGTGGATACCAGGTTCTGTGCTGAGTCCTGCGAATACCCTAAATCTTGTACCAGGTGATTGATAGACGCTGATTCCCATTGACCCTTGTTCAGCAAAGGGTAATATTTTGCTTGAACATCCGCACCTACATAGGCATTATATTCAACTGTCGTTTTCCCGGCATGGCCTCTTTTGGTGTTGATGATGATAACGCCATTTGCAGCACGAGTACCATAAATGGAAGCTGCAGAAGCATCTTTGAGCACATCAAAAGAAGAAATATCATTGGGAGGGATATTCGCGATTTGAGTGGGGTCGTCAAGAGCCACTCCGTCCAATACAATTAAGGGAGATTGAGAACCAGTAAGCGAAGCCTGGCCTCTTAATCGAAGGATCGGATACCCGTTAGGATCACCTCCGGGAGTAGTGATCGTTAAGCCAGGAACCTTGCCCTCTATTGATTCTAGTGGTGTAGAGACCCCGACAGAAAAATCCTTTGCTGAAATGCTGGAAATTGACCCGGTGACATCCTTCTTTTTGGCGGTACCGTATCCTGTTACAACCACCTCATTCAGGTTAGAACCAGAAGCAGCAAGCCCAACTGATACTTCAGTTATACCTGAAATATTGGCTTCCACCGTGGTAAACCCTACAGAACTAATTACAAGGGTTTTTGTGTTTTCTGGAACATTTAACTTAAATGCACCGGAAACATCTGTTGATGTACCCAGCCTGGAACCTTTTACAGAGACAGTGGCGCCTTGTACGGGAGCTCCCTGCGCATCTGAAACCTTACCCGTGATTGTTTTTGTCTGTGAAAATGCTAATTGTGTTAAGATTACACAAAGCGAAAGCAGTGTGAATTGCCGCAGCAATCGTTTGATGGTCATAATCAATGGTTTAAGCAATTAATAATCAAAGTTATAAAATTGAATCCAAATTTAACAAAAATTTTTTATATGGCAGGTAGTATGAGACAATTGGATAATAATTATTGCTGCATAACATCCTGAACATTTTTCACTTTTTTTCATCTACATTTCAAAGCAGGTGTAAAAATAATTTTTAACACATCATTCTCTCAAATAAAAAGTCCTTTTCCACTGCAAACGTTTGCGAAAATGGTTGGCTTTTCTTCAGTTTTCAAAATTCTTCAACTTCAAGTACACACCGTTGCTCCACCCAAAGCCGTCCTGATTCGGATATTCACCCCCGCTGGCAGCAATCTCTGTTTCAAAAACATTGTATTTTTCAGTCACCTTACCGCTCTTTTTAAAAATATGTTCAATTGTGCTGGTCCAATTATTTTTTATTTTTTTCGCCAACACGGTAAATCCATAGTTCATCGCTCCTCTAAAACCCGCCCATTGAATAGGAGCCCATCCATTGGGAGCATCCCACTGCTGACTATTAAATGAAAGCGTCGTTGCCAAACCTCCTTTCTTCAAAAAACTCTTTTCCAACTGATCTGCTATGCGGATACTTTGCTCTTTTGTGGCAATATTCAGAAACAATGGATAGATAATTACGGATGTCCATTTACCTGTTGGTTTCTTATTCACAAAATCATAGTCTCCGAATGTGCTCTCGTTTTTGTCCCAAAGATATTTTTGAATAGCTTCCGATCTCTTCCCGGCTTTATCATTATATTCATTAGAAAACAAACGTTCCTTTTTCAATTCAAATCCTGTTGCCAGAATTTTTTCCAAATGGAAAAGCAGGCAGTTCAAATCAAGGGGAATGATATCAGTCGTGAATATAGTGCCCATATCCTTTTCATCCCTGAACCAGCGGCTGCTGAAATCCCATCCTGATTCTGCGGCTGCTCTGATATGCCTGAAAACTTGTTTACTGTCTCTGGCAGACTTCTTTGCCGTTACCACATCATCAGCATAAGCTTCCTGCCTTGGCGTATCCAATTTATCCCAGTATCTGTTCAGGGTTTCTCCATCCTGCATCATTACTACATGGCTTTCTGAAATGTTACCTTTATCAAGCCTGTCCTTTCCATTCATCCAAAACTGATATTCTTTTTCGAGTTGTGGCAGGTATTTTATAATGATTTCCTGCCCTTTTTCTTCCGCCAGTAATTCAATCATCAAAGAAAAAAATGGCGGCTGCGAACGGCTCAGAAAATACGACCTGTTTCCGTTTGGAATGAACCCATAATTGTCAATCAGGTATGCAAAATTGTTAACCATATTTTCAATAAGCTCAATTTTTTTAGAAACCTGCAGACCAAGCATGGTGAAATAACTGTCCCAATAATAGACTTCTCTGAACCTTCCTCCGGGAACAACAAATGGATGTGGCAGCATAATTTGCGTCCCGCCTTTCTGGTCGGTTTGTTTTGTCAGAACATCCCATAAAATATTGATATGCTCTTCAACCGGTTTTGACGGATCGCTTACAAATCCTGTTGCTGAACTCGCCGGAAAATGAAAATAGGTTTTGCAAAATTCAAAGAGCTTAAAATCCTTTCTGGCCCTTTCTGCCTTGTAATATTCTAAAATTTCTTTTGTCGAAAGCTTCGGCACACAATCCGTAAAAAATTTCTGGTCTTCAAATACATGCTGCGTTTGCACATCAACAAATAATTCTTCAAAATCTTCAACAAATATCAATGGCTCTGTTGCATTCATGCTTCCTCTTTAACACTTTTTACACCAGCAACGTATTTGCTATCGGCGCCGAAATGATTTTCTTATTTTTTATTTTGTCAAACACAAAAAGTGCCACAGCCAAAATCGACATTGGCACAAGTGAAAAATAGAATGCGGTTTTCCCGCCGTAATATTGAAATATAAAACCGGTTATCACCGAGCCTAAAGTGCCTCCCAACGCAGAAAAAACAACAATAAGGCCGGACATAAAACCATGCTTGCTTTTAGCTAACGATGCAAGGATAACAGAATTGATCGCTGGATAAATAGGTGCCAGCAAAAAACCGATCAATGGAAAAATAAAAGCCGCAAAAGGCACATCCGCCCAACCACTTATTGGCTTTGAGCCAGCACTGCCTGCCAATGGTAATGCAAGTAAAACAAGTACCGCTGCTGCTGCCAGGCAAAAAATCAATACAATAAACCAACTGAATTTCTTCATCACAACACCTGCAAAAAATCTTCCCAGGGCATAAGAAGCAGCAAGCACACTCGCCATTTGAATGCTTATGGAAGAAGGCAATTGCAACACCTTGTTATTAAAAGTCGGCAACCAACTCATGATGCTTTGCTCAATCAATACATATATAAATGCGCAAACGAGAAACGAAATAACAACAGGAAGAATGATTAATTTCAGCATGCCCGAAATATCTTCCCCCAATGGTACAGATTGTCCAACTTTTGCAGCCGATTCATCCAAAGGAGATGATAATAACAACACAAAAGCAATTGCAGACAGGGCACCAAGCAAATAATACACATTGAACCAATGAGCAGATGAGGGATTTTTGTCATCAATATAACTGCTGAAAATAAAATATCCGGAAAAAATACCTACCATGAAAAAGGATTCAATAAAGCTCATCATGCTGATATGTTCTTTATTGTCCTTTGTTATCAGGCCAATCGTTCCGTAAACAGATACTTTTGTAAGCGCAAAACTTGCTCCTGTTATTGCAAAAAGCATTTTCACTGCAATAAAGGTTTTCACAAAAGGAATTATAAAACATCCTCCGGCCACCAAACCCAGTGCTATTAGCATTGATTTTTTGTATCCGATCCGGGTAATAAAAGAAGCTACAATGAAAGAAGTGATCGCAATGCTCAGGTCTTTAAAAGGTTCTAAAACGGAGGCTGCGGATTCTGAAGCCCCAAAATAATGCTGGGCTTGTAAAATAACGGTACCCACGCTGTTCAGCAAAATAGCGAAGAGAAAATAATTTATAAAAATTGAAAACTTTATTCTCAGTGTGGGCATGACAAGCAATCCGTTTAGTTTTACTGCGACAAACTGACGGTACAAAACCCTTCAGTTATCACAATGAAGGATAAAATTGGTTTTTAATAATCAAAATAAATTCATCTCTATTTGCTTTTTCTTCATCTCTATTACGATATAATTGGTAATTTTAAATACCAAACGATTAATGCCAATGAAAATCGAGTTCGAAATAATCCATCCGGATGAAGGAAGTTCTTTCAGGCTGCTCCATACCAACACAGAGGCTGAACAGTTTGCCTGGCAATATCATTACCACCCCGAATATGAGATTGCTTGTGTACTCAGGGGCAGCGGCACAAGGCATGTTGGCAACCATTTCAGTAGCTATGAAAACGGAGACCTGGTTTTTTTAGGCCCCAACCTCCCGCATGCAGGTTTTGGGCTCAATGCGCATGGCCCGCATGAAGAAATTGTGATTCAGGTAAAAGAAGACGTCTTCAATCAGTCCATTATCATAAGGCCAGAGATGGGATCTATAAAAAAACTTTTAGATAATACAAAATATGGTATCTTCTTCACTGGCTACACAAAAGATAAAGTGACAAGGAAACTACAGAAATGTTTGAGGCTTCCGCCATTCGAGAGATTTATGGAATTGGTTTCGGTTTTGCAGATAATGGCGACCTCTGAAGAGTACGAACTCATTAATCCATCTACTGACCTTTCTTCTATCATCAAAAAAAACAATGCAAGGCTGCAAAAAATATTCACTTACGTAGAACAGCATTTCAATGAAGAAGTGAATATCCAAAAAGTCGCTTCAACAGCGAACTTATCAGTTCCTTCTTTTTGTAATTATTTCAAAAAAACAATGGGCACTACTTTTACCGATTTTATAAACCAGTACCGGATACAGCGTGCCTGCTTATTATTGCTACAGGAAAAATCAGTTTCTGAAACCAGTTTTGAATGCGGGTTCAACAATGTGGCCTACTTCAATAAAGTCTTTAAAACAGTCATAAAGAAAACGCCCACTGAATTTAGGAAAGAAAAAAATCTCGCTTCAGTTATTTAAATATCCTGAGCAACCGTCTTTGCTATTTTGTTGCATAATCTTTTTAACCACCAATGCTATATGAAAGAAGTTGCTACATTAAAGAAAATCTCCGGATTACTCAACCTGAGCATTTCAACCATTTCCAGAGCGCTCAAGAATCATCCCGAAATTTCTGAAAAAACAAAAGAAAAGGTTCGTCAGTTAGCCGCAAAACTTGAATACGTTCCCGATGCCAATGCCATCCATCTTCGGACAAACAACAGCAGGATATTCGGGCTTATGGTACCTTCTGTATCTTATTATTTTTACGACTCTTTTATTTCTGCAGCAGAAGAAGAATGCAGGAGAAATGGATATTCGTTGCTCATACTCCAGTCAGGCGATGACCCCTCTATAGAACTAAATAATTTAAAATTATGCAGACAGAATAGGATGATAGGACTGTTTGTTTGCATTACTCCTCAAACGAAAGATATAAAGCCTTTTATAAAATTGAATGATTCAGGAACGCCTGTTATTTTTTTTGATAAAGTCCCTTCTTACGAAGCCTGCAATAAAGTATGTGCCGCAGATGCAGAAGCAGCAAGGATATCGGCACAAGCGATATTACGGAAGAAAAAGAAAAAAGTGCTTGCACTTTTTGGCAACAACCACTTATCGATAACAAAAAAAAGGCTTCCTGCTTTTATTGAGGTTTTTGAAAAAGAAAAAACCAAACCAAAATTAGTTATTGACCATGCCTTGGATGCAGAAGAAGCAAGAATGAAAACTCATGAAAACCTTTTGCTGAAAAACAAACCTGATACTATTTTTTGCATGAGCGACGAAATACTTTCAGGCGCGATGAAAGCCATCCAGCAGTTGGGCCTGAAAGTGCCTGAGGATGTTTCTGTCATTGCAATCAGCAATGGCTTTATACCAAAATTATACCACCCCGAAATCACCTATGCAGAAACAAGCGGATATAAACTTGGAAAGCTTGCTTTCAGTCGCATGATGTCCTGCCTTGCCGGAAGCACTTTTATACAAATGCTCACTGCAGAATCTGAGCTTGTTGAAGGGGGTTCTCTATAGCTATTTAATGCAACACTGTGAACGTCACGTGCATTGTTTTCTGGCTGCTGTTCAGTTTTAAGATATAAATGCCATTTTTTAATGAGTAAATATTGAAAGGCAGATTACTTAGTTCGATTAAATGCATGCCCGATGCCTGATTGCCAAAATCAAAAGAAAAAATCTCTTGCCCCATGATATTATAAAGAGACAAGTTAACATCTCCTGAAGCTGGCAATAAATACTTAATAACAGCACTGCTGTTTACAACAGGATTCGGATATATACCTATACCATTCACGTTACTGGTATCTATTGGCGGTATAGTATTACCTATGCCTCCATTTCCCCCGATATGTGTTGATGTGTCGTTCAGGTTTTTATTGATATAAACTTTATAATCTCCCGGATTGAGCGGAATGCTCTGACTGCTTCCGGTAGCAGTAATGGAATCTGATCCCAGATAATTATACCATGTCCCCGCATTTTGGAAAGTAACATTGCCACTCGTTGGGACAATATCAAAGTTGCCAATAACAGTGACGCTGATACCAGACCCGGTAACCTGCAAGCTTCGAAAAGAATTAGCCAATGAATAGTTTACATTGGTTGAGGAAGCTAATGAAGGAAAGCTGTCGCTTAACTTAAACAACGAAGCATATACATCATGCAAATGCTTTCGTCTTGAGTCCTGAAGATAATCCCATCTGGGGGGCTTCGCAACCAGCCTGCAACTGCCGCTTGGGTCAACAGTCCCGTTCGTGCACCAGTTAATAGAATAATCATACCCCAATTCACCAAATTCCCACATCATTTTTGGCCCCGGTATCATTGCCCAGAATGAAGCTGCCATTTCATTTCGCAAAAGTCCTGTTGCAGTATCTTTAATATTGTAAGAACCACTGCTATTGCCATATTGCTCATTTTTGTATTGCAGCCTTTCTTCATCATGGCTCTCCTGATAATTGACTAATCCCTGCTGAGCAACACCAATATTGGCGGCAGTAGATCCGCTGAGATCCCATCCGCTATTGTATCCCATAGTAGATTGCTGATAATTATAGCTCATATTATTCCATACCATCATACCATTATTTGCATAAACAGCTCTTTCATTATTATCGGAAAACATCTCCAATATGCAATAAGAACCTGCAGATGCAGCTTGCTCTGCGGCAAACAAAGTATTCCAGATATTAATTCTTGTTGTATCATAAGCATCCCAAATAGCATCATTGCATGATGTGCCGGTTGCGTTGCATGAATTTACCTTTGTAAACCCTGTTGCCAGATCGAAACGATATCCATCAATATGATAATTCTGCAGCCAATATGTAATCACGCGTTCTCTGAAATGCGCGGTTGCCTGGCTCGAATTGTTGAACTGGTAACCTACATCATAATCATGGGTGTAGTATTGGCTGAACCAGGGACTATTTGCGGCCGGTATATTATTTGTGGCATCCCAATACATCTGCACCATGGGTGAACTGCCAAACGAATGATTCAGTACCATATCCATTACCACAGCCATGCCTTTCTGATGGCATACATCAATAAACTGTTTGAGGGCGGTTTCAGAGCCATATACTTTATCAGGGGCAAAATAAAAATTAGGGTTATATCCCCAACTGCTTGCGCCTTCAAAATTGGCGAAGGGCATCACTTCAATAGTATTCACACCAAGTGTCTTTAAATAATTGAGGGTATCCATCAGCGTTTGCCAATTGCCCCCAGCCGTAAAATCCCTTATCAACAATTCGTAAATTCTTAGATTGGTATTGGCAGGCCTTTGAAAATTGGTGACCTGCCAGTTGTATTGAGGTTTAGCGGTTTGGATAATGCCTGCAAGCGTTCCGCCGGCCTGCGAAGGAAATGATTTAAGGTTTGGATATGTAGTGGATGGAATGGAAGCATCCACATTTTTATCAAGCACTTTTTCTGTATTATAGTCTGCTAACACAAGTGTATCATCAATTACATACTGATATGCATATTCCGTTCCGGCAGCAAGCCCGTTAATTTGTATCCAGAAATAATTGCTGTCGGGTGTTTCATTCATCTGATAAGAGGTTTGTTGCGTCCAGTTATTAAAATCCCCAACAACCACAATTTTATTTTTTTGTGGTGCGAATAAAACGAGAGTAACAGATGTATCACCCGGCAAATAATTAATCCCCTCTGTTACGCCAGATGGCAAAGGAGCAAAATTTGTTGCGCCGCCAACATAAAAATTAATGGTGTCAGATGCGGCAGTAATATTATCGGTCGCAGTTGCAATAATTTGCTGGTTGCCGGGTGAGGTAATATGCAGGTTCGATGTTAATGAATCGGCATTGTTAACTGAATTGACCAATGCGCCGTTAAAATACAACTTAAACGATGCTAACCTGTTTGAAATGTAATCAATGGAAACCGAATCTCCAACAACTTTGTTGATTGGTTCGGGAATAGGGGTAAAAGTAGGCTGGAAGAGTGGCTGAACAAATTGCGTGGCAAGGGATGTCGTGTATACTGCCCGGTACATATCGCTTCCATCGCTGTTGCGCTGAACCGTATTGCCATCTCCGCTTCGGAATAAAATAGCTATCCTTTGTATTATTTCCCCGGCGGGTACACCATAATAATTCCGGATATTACTGATTGTGAATGAATATTTATTATTGCCAAGATAAGTAGCAAGCAGCGCAGGGTTCGGTTGGTTGAAATTCTGATTGAATTTTACATATCTCCAGTCGCTTTGTGAGGTGCTTAAATTAGTGATCACTCCTGTGTGAACGTACACTGCATTCGTGCTGTCATAATTTAATAACCCCTGATTGCCTTTGGTGCAGTCAACTATAATGTTAACTGTACTCGAGTCCAGAGGAAAAGATGGAACGGCGCTTAGTAGTTGTGAATAAGACCCCGGTGCAGATAAAAGAAACACTGACAACATCAAACCTGTATATTTCCTCATATAGAGACGGTTTTATAACAAATCAAAATAAATCAAAATCCTGTCAATATTTGCTGAAAAAGGGCGCTCCGGAAGGAACAGCCCTTTTCTATGTAGCTATTATAAAGTTTACACAATTCTAATGCGGGGTAACCGTATATGCGCCGGTTATAAAGTTTACGTCGATCAAATAATTGCCACTGGTAGCTGGTGCCGGCGTGTTAGACCCTGGAACACTATTGTCAAACAACAAAGTTCCGCCACCCGCCTCTGTGCCATCCGTAGTGCCACCATATTTATTGCTCCAGTCTCCCGCCGCGGGCAGGAATAAATAAGAATTACCGCTTGTCAATGCAATTGTAATTTGGAAATCTGCATTGGTTAACTGAGTAAACTGTTGTGTAGATAATGCAGCAAAAGTATTAGTCCAGGCAGGCGTCTGGGGCGTTGCGTTTCCAATGATCCATAGCCCGGTTTGCAGCGTGCTGGGGCTGGGAACTACATTGGCCGGCAATGGAGGTCCGGTGTAAGGGGTAACGGTATAAGTATTTGTTACAAAATTCACTATGATCTCATAAACACCGGTAGTCGCTGGTGCCGGAGTATTTGAACCAGGCACCGCATTGTCGGCTAACAAAGTTCCCCCACTTGATGCTGTTCCATCTGTTGCCCCGCCAAATTTATGCGTCCAGTCTCCGTTTAAGGGAAGGAATAGATAGCTGTTGCCGGCCGTAAGGGTCATAATAATTCCAAAAGAAGCACCATCTATCTGGGTGAATTGCTGGGTAGGTGTTGGTACTGGATTAGACCAGCCACCTGGAGTTGCATTTCCGACGATATAAAGATTGGAAGGTATTGTACCAGTAAAAGGATTGACACTGTAGGAATTGGTCTGGAAATTTACAACAATCTCATATAGTCCCGTAGTTGCAGGCGCCGGAGTATTCGAACCAGGCACCAGGCCATCTGCCAGCAATGTTCCTCCCGTAGCACTTGCCCCTCCATATTTGTGGGTCCAGTCTCCATTTAACGGTAAAAACAAATAGCTTTTGCCTGCTGTTAAATTAATGACTAAGCCAAATGAAACGGCATTGATTTTTGTAAACTGTTGGGAAGGGAGAGGAACAGGATTGCTCCATCCACCCGGTGTTGCATCACCCACAATATATAAATTGGGTGGCACTGGTACAAAGGTTGTAAGATTGATTGTATCAGTATTGGAATAAACTAAAGGAGTACTGTAGGTGCTTCCCTGGTAACTGACGATCCTGAACTCAACATTTTTTGTTGAGCCACCAAAAACGCCGGCATTGATGGCCGCTGTGTTCAGGTCATTTTCAATCAAAGTTGAATTCAGGGATGTGCTATATTTAAAAACCTGAGGGCTTGCAAAATTGCCACCGACAGTATCAAATTGCAAAGCATAATTGATAATATCGTTCCCATAAGGACTGGCTGTCCAGTTGAAGGTTACTGCATTTCCTGTGGCATTGCTGATCTGTAAAGTCAACGCCCCCTTCACCGAAGACGTCAACGTGATGGGAACCAAAAAAGGAGTCATCGCGATAGTGACCACATTGGACTTATATTGCTCATTATTGTTAGCATAAGAAGAAGTTATTCTTATGTCAACATTAAAGGACTTGCCTGCTGTGAATCCAAAATTCGCGAGTATGTTATTTAACTTACTGCCAGTGAAATTATAGCTCAAAGGGCCATCCGACTCAAAAGTAACTTCATGCGAAAAGTTCCTTCCGGAAGAATCCATTTCTATGATAAATTTCTGATGTGCAGAATCGGTAGAATAATTGGGATTGCTCCAGGTAAGTGTTAGAACCGTGGTGTTAGAATCCGATGCATTGGGCACTATGGTGGTAACAGAACTTTTCAGAACAGGGGCATTTCCATTGGGGAAAAAAGGCGTCGTATCTTTCTTACAGGAAAAAAAGGTGGAAAGCATTAATACGGCAAGAAGAAGTTTGAAATTTTTTTTCATACAATTTTTTTTATGCTTTGTATTGCTGACTTTTACTTATTCACCCATTATCACTGGGTAATGGTATATAGTCCTGTTTGAAAATTAAATGTCACGGTATAGGTTCCACTGGTGGCAGGGCCATTAAAATTATTGGCAGCGTTATAACTAAAAGACCCGCCATTAGTAGCTGAAGAAGCGTTAGATGTAGCATATTTGTTGCTCCAGTCTCCGGCTACGGGAACCAATAGAAACTGTTGACCACCTATAAGCGACAATGTGATTGTATATAGCAATGGTGTCACCTGAGTCATTTGCTGGTTTATAGGCGAAGTTACAGAACTCGGTGTACCGCCTACCATCCAGCTATCCGGCGTTGCGCTTCCGGTGATAAATAGCGTACCTGATGAAGGCGGGGCTACCACAGGTGGTGGCGCATAAGGAGTCACAATATAGTTGTAAACATTTGAGTATAATGTGCTGGCATTAGACAATGTAGGTGAATTAACGGGAGCTAAAAAAGACACTATCCTTATCTGAATATTATGTGGTTCGCCAAATGCAACCTGAAGGCCATTTCCGATAATCGCATTGAATTGCGTTACAGTAAATGATGTATCCAGTGCAGAATTGATTGCAATCGTTTGCATATTGGGGCTGCTGAAATTAGCGCCCATAGTATCAATTTGCAAGTAATACGTTACATTAAGAGAACTGATACCATCACTAAACTGATAGTTGGGATTTGTCCAGGATAATGTCAGTGCTGTGTTAAGAGAATCATCCGATATCAATGGCAGAGTGTCTCCTGTTGCTACCGTGGAAGTCAGGACAGGTGCCGACCCTCCTTTGAAAACTATTTGGGCTTCATCTTTTTTACAGGCAGTAAAAAGAATGGCAGCTACCGCAATAAATGCTAATATTTTGAAATGAAAAATTTTCATAAACGATGTTTTGTCTGTCAATAAAGAAAGATTAATATCCGGGGTTTTGTTTTAGATTGGGGTTAACCGCAATATCCTGAGTTGGAATCGCAAAAAGATTAAAATGCGAATCAATCCCGGTTCCTGAAGCAACACCTCCTTTCCATTGCCACAAATAATTTCCAGTCGTAAAAAGCCCAAATCGGATCAAATCCGTTCGGCGGAAACATTCCCAGTACAACTCACGCTGGCGTTCATCTAAAATAAACGGTAATGTAAGCTGCGATGCATTGATGTTTCCGGATGCATTTCCATAAGCCCGGGTTCTTAATAAATTGATATAGTTAAGTGCAGTTGCAGCGTCACCGCCATTACCTCCCTGCAGAACGGCTTCTGCATAAATAAGATATTGCTCAGCCAACCTGAACAAAGGAAAATCTGCAGAGCAATATGTTTGGATTAATCCATTGGCACCCAAAGCAGGTATATTTCCCTGATAAAATAGAAGGTTTGTAAATTTATGCACCTCTATGCCTTGCGAAAATTGGAAAAGACTTTGCATATCGGGCGAACTGGAATCTCCAAAAATAGCTCTTGAATCCCCATTGCCGCTGAAAGCTCCAAATGTTAAAGGAAGGTTCTTGGTAGACCGGTTGCCTGCCCAGTCACCATTCACGCCAAAATTATTTCCGTCACTTGAACCATTGGCACTGCATACAAGATAGGTCGTGCCACCATATGTTTGGGTATAATTCAGGTCATAAACTATTGGGAAAATGACTTCCGTATTGTTCAGGTTATTATCTGCGCCGAATAAAGATGCAAAACTGGAGTTCAAAGCATATCCTGCATTGATGACCTTGCTCGAATAAATGATTGCACTATCATATTTTGTTGTACCTGTATATACGCCTGCGTTCAAATATAACCGTGCCAGCAACGCCCATTCCGCACCCTGATCAACCCGGCCATATTCATTTTTTTGCGGCGCCACCAGTTCCCCGTCAATCGCCTGTAATTCCGACACTATATAATTGAACAAATTACTCCTGGTTATCTGGGGGGGGAGGAAAGTCCCCACTGGGTCGTTTTCCGTTACAAATGGAGGATTACCAAAGAGATCCATCAACACCCAATATTGAAATGCTCTCAGAAACCTCACTTCGGCCCGATAAGTCTTTATATTGGCAACATCAGCAGCACTGAATCCCTTTCCCGAAATAATGCCATCGGTAGAATTCCTTAAAAAATCGTTCGCCGCTAATATCTGCAAAAGGCTGCGCTCGTACACATAATACAGTGCCCCGTCAGATGCCAAAGGGGTTGAAGTTACCAGATCCGGAACACCAGGATTGTTATTCCAAACACATTTTGCCTCATCAGTAGGCCACTCTTCCGCATTCCATAAATTGCGCAAAAAATCAGTTGATCCCGGATCTACGCCAGGGCCGCCAATAGTGGCAGATGCAGAACCCGAAGGGCTGGTTACAGCGAATTCCGAGTAAACACCAGCCAGTACTTGTTTGTATCCCGCAGCCGTGGTATAAGGTTGTATCGTATTAGGCTGCAGCCTGTTCAGGTCTTTATTGCACGAGCCCAATACCACAATTATAATTGTGGTAGCGCAGACCAACTTCAAAAAACTATTTTTCATATACATATTTTTAAATGATTTGGCTTTTAATAAGTGAGATTCAAACTTAAAGTATATGTCCTTGGTCTTGGATAAATATTGTTGTCCAATCCCCCGTACACTTCAGGATCCATTCCAGTATACTTGGTAACAGTGAACACATTTTGACAATTTGCGCTGATACGGAGGGTAGCCTGATTGTTGATCACTTTCCCTACATAGTAAGCCAGCCCCAGATTATCCATTTTAAGAAACGACGCATTCTCTACATAATAATTGGACAAGAATTCATTATTGAGGAATTGTGTTTTGAAATAGGCTGTAGGCACATTTTGTAAAAAACCTTTATTTAACGCATTGCCTGCTATAGCCATATTCGCATCCACTACATTATAATCGTAGTTGCCTATGTTGGCACGGAGCACCGTGCTGATCGTCCATTTTTTATAGCTCGCTTGGGTAGAAAATCCAAGAATAACCTGTGGTATTGGGTTTTTATAAACTGTCAGGTCTGAAGATGTAATTGTGCCATCCCTGTTCAAATCTGCATATAGACCCTCGATAGGCGCGCCATTGGTATTATAAACCTGTTTGTACAGATAATAAGAATAGGGAGATTGTCCGGCTATATTAATTTGCGAATTGGGGCTCATAAATACTGGTAAAGCACCTGTGAGGCTACCGACGGTATTAGACAAACCAGGGAAAGTTAAATTAGTAATGGTATGTTTGTCATAAGCGCCATTGAGATTTACTTCCCATTTAAAATCCCTGTTGCTGATCGGTATCAGGTTCAGTGAAATTTCAATACCCTTGCTTTCCATGTCGCCGAGATTCACATTTCCATTATTGGTATAATTAGAGCCTCCCGCAAGGTTTGTTTGTGTGAAGAGGTTCTTGGTTTTGCGGTCATATAAATCAATTGCACCGGCAATGCGGTTGTTCAGAAACCCATAATCTAGTCCGAGATTCCATGTGGCTGTTTGTTCCCAGATCAGGTTGCTTAGATAAGACTGCGGGTTATATGTATAATAAGGAGTGCCACCAAAAATATATTGTGTGCTCACGTTGCCAGAAACATAAACCGGTTGATACCCGTAATTGCCCAATCCATCTTGATTGCCGGTAACACCATAACTCCCACGCAATTTAAGGTCAGACAATACATTTGAATTCTTCAGAAAGTCTTCCTGGTTGATCCTCCATGTTAATGCAATGGAAGGGAAAAAACTCCAGCGATTGGCTTGCCCTATTTTTGCGTCTAACGGGCCGAATCTGGAGGAACCATCCTCACGGGCAGAAGCGGCCAGTATGTATTTAGAGTCATAAGAGTACACCAACCTGCCATAATAAGAAAGAATCGTATGTTCATTGGGGTAAGTAGGATATAAAGGCTTTGTATTAGGCACTGTGTCACCATTTGCATAAAAATTATATTCGCCCAGATAGCTGTTATAAAAATCCTGGTATTCCGAACCTAAAGTCGCATTGATACTGCTTTTGATGCTCTTGATATCCTTTACATAATTGAGATAATATTGAAATGTCCGATTGTCGGTTTTTTGCCTGCCCGGGTTATTATTGCCAAGGAGATTATCAAAAGTATTAGCATAAGTGAAATTGTTTGTATTGCCTTGAGAAACATCAAAGCCCATGTTTGCTACAAGATGCAGTTCAGGCAAAAAATGAAGCTTATAGTCCAACTGCACGTTCCCAAATCCCCGGTAAACGTCTCCGGTATTAATGGTGCGCATCAGGTCTTCAACCGGGTTTTTGCCTGCCACCGTATTGAAAAGAAGGGTGTCGCCACCTGTGCTGCTGCCGGTTGGGCTGTTATTGTACCAGTCAAAATAAGGATTGCCGTTTAGGCTCTTACCACTACTGCTATAAACAGGTTGCGTGGGATCAAAAGCAATCGCATCGCCGATAGCTGCAGTATTGGCAAACCTTGATTTGGTATATGATCCATGAAGATTTATTTCCAATTTCAAATGGTTGTCAAGGAAATGCGGTGAAACACTGACTGTAGCCGTAACCCGCTGCAGTTTATCAGTTTTCAATATGCCGGTCTGATCAAGAAAATTAAAGCTGGCGCGGTAAGGTGTATTTTTTACTGATCCGCCGTAACTGATATTGTTGTTTGTTGTAATCGCAGTCTGGTAAATCTGCTTTTGCCAGTCAGTATTTGAATTCCCCAAAGCAGAATCAACCGGAGCATTTACCAGTTCCCCATGATTTTGCGCAAGAGTATCAATAAAAGTTCGGAACGTGCTCGCATTCATCACCGGAATCTCTTTGATAATATGCCCCGCAGAAAATGAAGTGGAGAAATTCAGTACCCCCTTCCCTATCTTGCCATGCTTGGTAGTGATCAATATCACCCCATTTGAACCCCTGGAACCATAAATGGCGGTTGAAGCAGCATCTTTAAGTACAGTGAAAGACTCGATATCATCCGGATTGATCAGACTAAGCGGATTCGCTACCCCATTGATCCCATCACCCAACGCACTTAAGGGAACTCCATCAATGACAATCAGGGGGTCATTGCTCGCGTTCAATGAGGCGCCGCCTCTGATACGAATTGTAGTCCCTGAGCCGGGTGAACCGCCGTTTGAAGTAATGGATACGCCTGCAATTTTACCGGCAATCAATTGTTCAGGAGTGGTAATGGCGCCCTGTTGAAAATCCTTTGCAGTAACTACACTGATTGCTCCGGTTAGCTCTTTCTTTTTAATGGTTCCATATCCAACAACCACTATTTCACCGAGTGTGCTATTTGCCTGGGTGAGCCTCACATTTACATCCCCGTTCCCAATAGCCACTTCCTGTGTACCAAAACCAACGGATGAAAAAATGAGCGCAGTTGTTTGCTGGCTCAAACTGATGTGAAAAACCCCGTCAGCACCAGTGGTCGTACCTCTGGTTGACCCTTTTGGGATAACAGAAACCCCTGCAATGGGCGAACCGTCTTTCGAATCAGTGACTTTTCCGGAAATGATTTTTGTCTGGGCGAAGCTGGTGGTAAATGATAATAAAATAAGCAGTTGGGTAACTAACCCTGCAAGCAGTCGTCTTCTTTTCATATATGGCAATTATTTAGTTGGTTTTGCTACTAAAGTGTAACGATTACACATTTAATTGTGTAATTTGTACACAATATATTTGAAAATATTTCACTCTTCCAAATTTTGTTAAATAAATTTTAAACTATTATACGATTCGATATTAATCCCTTCTGTAGAGTTTGTCCGGATGATGATGAATACCTTGTTGGGGCAACTAAGAGTAAGTTTAAGACAAACAAATTCTCCGGATGGCTGCATGGGATGTTTAATTTTGTTAAGTGGCTTATGAAAATTATTAGCCCGGATTTAAAACACTAATTTGGTTCTGTCAATTTTTGACTCTAAATATTAATAATGAAATCTGCATACCTGGTTTTGGCTTTTTATATACTCGCTGTTTGCAGTTGCAAAAAAGCATCCACTGGAAATCCGTCAGGAGGCTCAACAGATACAGTAAAAAGTTCATCTCTATTCATTAAGGGGGCAGACATAAGCTGGCTCACGCAAATGGAAGCCGCCAGTATAAAATTCTACGACAGCAACGGCACACAAAAAGATTGTATGCAGATATTGAAAGATTTGGGCATGAATGCAATCAGGCTCCGCGCCTGGGTCAATCCATCTGATGGATGGTGCAATACAACCGATGTTTTGAATAAAGCGCTGCGGGCAAAAAACCTCGGCTTAAAAATCATGATCGATTTTCATTACAGTGATATATGGGCAGACCCGGGACACCAAACCAAACCTGTTGCGTGGGATTCACTGACTTTCGCTTCATTGGATTCGGCTTTATATGATTATACTTTCCACGTGATGGATACTTTGAAGACAAATGGCGTCACACCACAATGGGCACAAGTTGGAAACGAAACCAACGATGGGATGCTGTGGGAAGATGGCAGAGCGTCAACGAATTTCAGGAATTTTGCATCGCTTGTAACCTCAGGTTATAAAGCAATCAAAGCAGTAAGCGACTCAACAAAAGTGATCGTTCACATTTCAAACGGCTTTGATAACAGCCTGTTCAGATGGGTATTCGACAGCCTGAAGATATACAATGCGCAATGGGATATTATCGGTATGTCATTATACCCCTCAACAACTGACTGGCAAAGCTTGGATCAGCAATGCCTTGCAAATATGAATGATATGGTAACCCGCTATAATAAACAAGTAATGGTCTGTGAGGTCGGCATGGATGTAACGGCCGCGGCTATCTGTGACTCTTTTCTAACAGATATTATTAGCAAAACAAAATCTGTTTCAGGAAATAATGGCCTTGCTGTTTTTTATTGGGAACCTGAATCGTATAACAACTGGCAGGGATATACGCTGGGTGCATTCGACAACACGGGAAAACCGACTGTAGCTTTAAATGCTTTTTTGAATTGACTCTTTATCAGAAATCTATTCCGAACCACTTCTTTCTTTCCTTCTTTTTGTACTTATCGTAATTGAACTTGTATAGTTTGCCAGGCCGGTGCGGCACATCGGTTTCATATTCTTTTGTGTCTTCAAGTAGACCCATCGTGAAAAATTTTTTCCTGAAATTTCTCCTGTCAAGCTTAACACCCAGGATGGCTTCATAAAGGTTCTGCAATTCGCGCAGCGAAAATTTCTTAGGTAATAAACTGAACCCAAGGGGATGCTCCTGGATGCGCTTCTGCAACCACTCATAGCACAAATTCAAAATCTTCTTATGGTCGAATGCCATATTCGACAATGAACTAACCTTGTGCCAGTGCAGCTCATTGTCATGGATCTTTAGCTGATGGTGCTGAATATTGATGAGCGAGCAATAAGCAATGGTTACCACTCTGGCGGCGGGGTGTCGGCCTACTTCGCCGAAAGCTTTCACCTCTTCCAGGTACACATCATTCATGCCGGTCCTTTCTTTCAAAATCCGGTAAGCAGCTTCGTTCAGATCTTCATGGTTATTTACAAGATCTCCGAGCAATGACCATTTGCCTTCATATTTTTCCAGATCGGATTTTATCAGCAGCACTTTCAGCTCATTTTCATCAAAACCGAAAATCACACAATCAACCGAAACGCCAATAGTGCCGTCGCTTTTTAATTGCTTTAAAATGGTCGTGATTTTTTTTTGCTGTGCTGTCATAGCGGTATTCAATGGCATGCGTAAAATGTTCGTTAGTTTAAGTATCAGGACGGCGAATTTAATATTCTCGTTTAATTTTTCACAACTATTTTTTATAAATATGCTTAAGTTGCAGGCAACGTTGCCTTAATTGCATTCCTTTAATTTTACCATTTCAAATCAATGCCATGTATTCGCAACAACAAACCGTAAAGCTGCAAAAGCTCAGCACGAGCTTGCTTGAACAATCAAAAAATCATTCTTTTAAAACTGATGAACTGGACAATTTACGGGAAGTGCTTCGGTTTCATGAATACAGATATTATATTTTGAACGATCCGCTTGTATCCGATTTTGAATACGACACTTTATACAAGCAACTTGAAAAAACTGAAAGCGGGCGTCCTGATCTGATAACTCCGGATTCGCCAACGCAGCGGGTTGCAAAAGGCCTGACAAAAGATTTCCCCACCGTCCAGCATCTGGTGCCGATGTTATCTTTGGAAAATTCTTATAACGCAGATGACCTGATTGACTGGGACAGGAAAGCACGTGAGCTCACGGGGTTAGAGAACATAGAATATTGTGTTGAGCCAAAATTTGATGGGGCAAGCATTTCACTGATATATGAAAATGATTTTCTGGTACGCGGTGCCACCCGGGGCGACGGCGTGGAGGGAGATGATATAACAATCAACATTAAGCAAATTCGTTCTGTTCCATTATCTGCAAAATTTTCTGCGTATGGTATTCAGCAGATAGAAATCCGTGGCGAAGTGCTGTTGACGAAAAATAATTTTAAAAAATACAACGAGCAGCTTGCAGAACAGAACCTGCCGCCACTGGCCAATCCCCGCAATGCTGCTGCCGGCTCCCTCAGGATTAAAGATCCGAAAGAAGTAAGCCGCAGAAACCTGGAAGCGTTCCTGTATCATGTAAGCTATTATACTAACATTGATGGCCAACCGAAAATAACTGATGCACTGAGAACCCACAGCGGCTCATTGCAAATGCTATGGGATCTGGGTTTCCGCAGTCCGCAAAAAGAAAAAAAGATCTTCAACGGTATACAAACTGTTATCGATCATTGCCGTGAGTTTGAAATCACCCGTGATGCACTTCCTTATGAGATTGATGGGATTGTGATCAAAGTGAATGATATTTCATTGCAAGATAAAATGGGCATGACCACGCATCACCCAAGATGGGCCATTGCTTTTAAATTCAAGGCCAGACAGGCAACTACAAAACTGAGAGCCATAGAATTTCAGGTTGGAAGAACGGGTGCCGTAACCCCCGTCGCAAAATTAGATCCCGTCTCAATTGGCGGTGTAACGGTTTCAAGTATCTCTGTGCACAATGAAGAATACATAAAAGAAAAAGATCTGAAGACAGGCGATGCTGTTTTAATAGAAAGAGCCGGCGATGTGATTCCTCAAATTGTTAAGTCGTTGCCCGAGCTGAGGGATGGGAGTGAAAAAAAAATCCACTTCCCAAAGCATTGCCCCGTATGCAATAGCGAATTGGCCAAAGAAGAAGAAGAAGCAGTTTGGCGATGCCCCAACATCAACTGCCCTGCACAGGTAGTCGAGCGCATCATTCATTTCACAAGCAAAGATGCCATGGATATAAGAAGCTTCGGCGATGCGAATGTGCGCAAATTTTTTGAACTTGGATTCCTGAAAAATATTCCTGACATATACAAATTACCTTTTGATAAAATAAGCGCATTGGAAGGGTTTGGCGAAAAAAGCATCAGCAATCTCAAAGCTGCCATAGAGGCTTCAAAACAACAGCCATTACACCGGCTTATTTACGCTCTTGGCATTCGCTTTGTTGGTGAAACCACCGCCAAAGTCCTGGCAAATGCTGTTGATTATCTGCCCGATTTCAAAAACAAATCTTCTGAAGATCTGCAAAACCTGGAAGACATTGGCCCAAAGGTGGCAGGCAGTATATCAAAATTTTTCAGCATCCCGGAGAATATATTAATGCTGCAACAATTGGAAGATCTGGGCTTAAATCTGAAGAGCAATAAATCCAATATGGCAGCGGGGGGTAACCTTGATGGACAAACGTTTTTATTCACGGGCACACTATTGGAACTGAAGCGCAGCGAAGCAGAAGAAATGGTAGAAAAAAACGGAGGCAAATTATTATCCGGTGTCAGCAGCAAGCTTAATTATCTGGTGGTGGGCGATGACGCGGGCTCCAAACTGGAGAAGGCGAAAAAAATTCCTTCTGTCAAAATATTGTCTGAAAAGGAATTCCTGCATCTCATCAATCCGTAAGTTTATTTTATTGTGTTGCTCATAATTCGAAATTCTTTTTCGTAACTTTAGTAAAATTGCCAGTTATGATTAAAAAAATTACCGGCGAAACATGGAAACCATTAGAGTTCCCTGGCTGGAAACAACTCCGAAAAAAATATGCATTATCTTCTCATGGCCGCGTTGCCAGTTATTCAGAAGACATTCATGAAGATGGCAAACTGTTGAATGGCTCTATAACAACAGGATACAAGACACTTAACCTGCATCGCTCCGGCAGCAACGGCACTTTGTACATCCATCGGGAAGTTGCCAGAGCATTTCTGAAAAAATCATCTCCAAAACATAAGTATGTGATACACGCTAATTATGATAAGCTGGACAACACATCCAAAAATTTAAAATGGGCAACGCTTGAAGAGATGATAGAGCATCAGCAAAAAAGCCCTGCAAAAATTGCTTACAAAAAAGTACAAGCCACGCGTACAAAAGGGCTTAAGCTTTCTGTAACTGATGTAAGAAATATCAAGAAGACATTCAGCAGCAAAACACACCAGACGCCTATTAAAAAACTGGCAGAAAAATATGGCGTGAGCGAAATGACCGTTTACCGCATCAAAAGCGGAGAGAATTGGGGAAGAGTGAAATAACAATTGATAATGAATGATTGATAATTGGGAATTGAGTTTATCTTAATTCCTTTTTTATTTATGTAAATTGAAGCCCTAAAAATATTATTACATGCTGCAACCTGCAACAATTAAATTTTTGAAAGATTTAAAAAAGAATAATAGCAAGCCATGGTTTGATGCTAACCGGATGAAATATGAAGATGCAAAAAAGGATTTTGCAGAATTTATACAATCCGTAATTGATAAGCATTCAAAAAAAGATGGTTCAATAAAAGACTTGAAAGCAAAAGATTGCATGTTTCGTATCAATCGGGATATCCGTTTTGCAAAAGACAAATCACCTTATAAAACAAATTTTGGTGCAAGCATAAATCGCGGCGGGAAGAAATCTTTATTCGCCGGATATTATTTTCATCTGGAGCCTGGCGAAAGTTTTGTTGGTGGGGGAATATGGATGCCTATGCCGCCCGAGCTGAAAAAAGTAAGACAGGAAATCGATTACAATCTTGACGAGTTCAAAAAAATCATCACAGCAAAAAAATTCAAATCGGTTTATGGTGAATTGAGCAAAGGCGATGACATCAGCCTTAGCAAAGTGCCACAAGGTTTTGAAAAAGACAATCCCGCTTCAGATTACCTGAAGCTCAAAAGTTTTCTGGCAATGAAAACATTAAAAGAGACAGACCTCGCTTCCAAAGACCTGATAAAAATGGTAATCGAAGCATTTGATGCTTTGCAGCCGCTGGTTGAGTTTATTAATAAAGCGATAGAGGAGTAAGCGATACCCGCTCGCAGATGGCTGGCTTTATAATGTCAGCCAGCCATCATCTGACATCCATCGCTTTTACAGTAATCCTTTTTCAACAAGATACTCCGCTATCTGCACTGCATTTGTTGCTGCTCCTTTGCGAAGGTTATCGCTCACGATCCAAAGGTTCAGCGTGTTAGCCTGGGTCTCATCTCTTCTTATCCTTCCGACAAACACTTCATCCTTTTCATGCGCATCTTTTGGCATCGGATATTGCTGCGTCAGCGGATCATCCACTACAATGACACCAGGCGCTTCGATTAATAATCTTCTTATTTCGGTAAGATCAAATTCGTCTTCAAATTCTACGTTCACCGATTCGCTGTGGCCACCCATTACTGGTATACGTACAGTTGTTGCCGTTACACGAATTGAGTCATCCCGCATGATTTTCCTTGTTTCGTTCACCATTTTCATTTCTTCCTTCGTGTAGCCATTATCAAGGAACACATCAATTTGCGGGATCACATTCAGATCAATGGGATATTTATATGCCATCTCTCCCTGAACGCCTTTGCGTTCATTCATTAATTGTGTAACCGCTTTCACGCCCGTGCCTGTAACGCTTTGATAAGTGGATACCACAATTCTTTTTATTTTATATCTCTTGTGCAACGGGTTTAATGCAACCACCATTTGTATAGTCGAGCAGTTTGGGTTAGCGATAATTTTATCCTCTTTCGTCAATGCATCTGCATTTATTTCAGGCACCACCAATTTCTTTGTACTATCCATTCTCCATGCTGAAGAATTGTCAATCACAGTAATACCCGCGGCTGCAAACTTTGGCGCCCATTCCAGCGATGTGCCGCCGCCTGCTGAAAATAAAGCCACATCTGGTTTTGCTGCGATAGCATCTGTTGCGCTGATCACTTTATACTTTTTCCCTTTGAACTCCACTTCCTTGCCTACTGATTTTTCTGACGCAACGGGCAACAATTCCGTCACCGGAAAATTTCTTTCTGCTAATACCTGTAACATTTTAGTGCCAACCAGTCCGGTAGCACCTACAACTGCAACTCTCATTTTAATTTATTTAGTGAATAATAAAAAGTTATAGACTAAGCAGAATAAGCTCAAACCAAATTAAGTAAGCCCGTCAGTTCGAATCCCGCTTTGGTTCTTTCGAAATGAGCGACTGCTTGTTTATCTGCATTTGCCGCCATTATACCAAATCCTCAAAAGTGATGCTCAAAACTGCGTTAGGGCTTCGTGTGCTCCTTGCTGTCTTTGAGTATTCATCTGATATTTTGTATTTTTTACATCAATCCCAAACTCTCTCCAAATCATAGTTCATGCAAACTAAAAAGCCCTCCCGGACCGGGAAGGCTTTTATTATTTTGACAAACAAAACAATCAGGCATCTTCCCCTTGAGAGAACTGTTTCTTCGTTTGCTTTGTATGTTTCTTTATGATCATTGGAGAACAAAAATAATTAGCTATCGCATGAATCCCAAATTTTTCTACTTTTACTGTCTAACCTTAACTATATGAAATATCTATTCATTGCATTTTATCTTTTTTGCATTTTATCCGAATGCGCATTTTCACAAAAAGCGAACCGTTTCGATATTATTATTGATGAGATTTTCCCGGATCCTTCTCCGGCCGTTGGCCTTCCTCAAATGAAGTTTATTGAATTAAAAAATGTATCTGCTTCCGCTTTTAATTTACGCAACTGGCAGATAAGTGATAGCAACAGCACAGCGACGATAAAAAAAGATTTCATATTAGAGCCGGACAGTTTTGTGGTAATTTGCGCGACCTCGGCGGCGGCGGCATATTCAAAATTTGGTGCAACCATCGGCGTCACCGGATTTCCCACATTGAATATCGGTGGCGATATTGTTTATTTAAAATCCCCTGAAGGGCTTACCGTCCATGCGATTTCATACAACACTTCCTGGTATGAAAACAATATCAAAAGCAGCGGGGGATGGACATTGGAAATGATAGATACAAAAAACCCATGCACTGGTTTCAGAAACTGGAAAGCAAGCACCGATGCCAATGGTGGCACGCCCGGCAAAAAAAACAGTATAGACGGCAATAATAAAGACGAACAACCGCCAACATTATTGAGGACTTATACAATTGACAGCGCAACCATTGTCGCTGTATTTGATGAACCACTTGACAGCAATAATGCTTCGCAGGTAAATAATTATATAATTGATACCGGTATCAATAAACCACTTGCAGCATTTCCAAGACCCCCCTTATTCAGCGAAGTATTGCTGAAACTGCCTAAGCCGCTATCATCACATTCAATTTATCAGCTCACTACAAACAATATTTCAGATTGCATCGGCAATATCAGCACTGAAAATACTGCGAAAGCAGGCCTGCCGGTTTTGCCAGATACAGATGATATCGTAATCAATGAAATCCTTTTCAATCCAAAAATCGGCGGGTATGATTACATCGAGTTTTATAACCGCAGCAATAAAGTGATTGACATGAGACAATTGTTTGTTGCGGGAAGAGATGAAATTGGCGTATTGAAATCTGTTTCGCAATTGAGCAAAACGCCTCTATTGCTTTTTCCGGGCGAGTACTGGGTCGCTACAAAAAACAAATTATGGTTAGAGCAAACCTATCTCGTCAAAAACCCTGACAACGTCCTTGAATTAAGCACATTGCCTTCTTGGCCGGATGATGAGGGAATAGCTGTATTGCTTAACATAAACCAGTCAGTGATTGATGAACTGCATTACAGCAGCAAATGGCAGTTCGCTTTGCTAAACGATCGGTCTGGTGTTGCTTTGGAAAGAATTGAATTCAACAAGCCAACCCAGGATGCGAACAACTGGACATCTGCCGCTTCCACTGCAGGTTTCGGCACACCTACTTATCAGAATTCTGAATTCAAATCAGGTCAGGAACTAAAAGGTGGCATAAACATTACACCAAAAATATTTTCTCCCGACAATGATAGTTACGAGGATTATTGTTTTATCAATTATCAGTTCCCCGATCCGGGGTATGTTGCAAACATCATTATTTATGACGCATCAGGAAGAATTGTGAGAGTGCTTGCAAACAATATAACGCTCGCTACGAGTGGAAGCATCAAGTGGGACGGGCTGGATGATAAACAGCAAAAGCTGCCTGTTGGCATGTATATCATCTTCACACAAATTTTCAATCTGAGTGGCAAAACCAGTCAGTTCAAGAATGCAGTAACGCTGGCGAGAAATTAATAATTTGTACGCTCGACTTTTATGAACTTACTTGAGCGTTCATGCATATTAAATCACACTAGGGATATATCAAAATTCACCAACTGCACAAATTCCTGTATCCGCTCATCAATATCGGTCTTATTGATTTCACGCAAGCGTTGCGTTCCGAATTTTTCTACGCAAAAACTTGCCATGGCAGAACCTACGATGATGGCCGTTTTCATATTATCAAATGAAATGTCTCTAGTTTTTGCAAGGTGTCCAATAAATCCTCCTGCAAAAGTGTCGCCTGCCCCGGTCGGGTCAAACACTTCTTCTAACGGCAACGCAGGAGCGAAGAAAACTTTTTTGTCATGAAACAACAATGCGCCATGTTCCCCTTTCTTTATGATCAGGTATTTAGGCCCCATCTTTGCAATCTCAGCGGCTGCTTTTACAAGGGAATATTGCCCGCTCAATTGCCTTGCTTCGCTGTCGTTTACCAAAAGCACATCTACTTTTGAAATCACTTTTTCCAGATCAGGCAGCGCAATATCCATCCAGAAATTCATGGTGTCCATTGCGATCAGCTTCGGCCTGACTTTTAGTTGCTCTATCACGCTCAATTGCACAGAAGGCGCAAGATTGCCAAGCATCAGGAATTCACAGTCCTGATAACTGTCTGGTACCACTGGCTGAAAGGTGCCAAGCACGTTCAGTTCTGTGACCAGTGTATCACGGGTATTCATATCCAGATGATATTTGCCTGCCCAATAAAAAGACTTTTCATCTTTTTTTATCTGCACTCCATCCAGGGCAACCCCACGTGATGATAAAGCATCCAGCTCTTCCTGAGGAAAATCGCCACCCACGACTGAAATCTGATTTACCTGGGTAAAATTGCTTGCACACCAGGCAATATATGTGGCGGCGCCACCAACAATCTTATCGCTTTTACCAAAAGGCGTTTCTATATCATCGAACGCCATAGAACCAACTACAATTAATGACATGGGTATATTTTTTAAAAACCGCACAAACCTACATGAAATTTATTGTTTCTCACAACGGGGCTATGAAAACAAAGCACATGATGGTCTTTCCGTTGCGCCTTGCGTTCGTGGCATTCGTGGCCTTGTTGCCGAAACCGATTCCTAACACTTGTTAGTTTTCTTTATTTTTGAAGCCAGGTATGGCAAAAATTCAAAGCAAAAAGAATACAACCAAAAAAGAAATCATTATTGAAAAGGCGGCAAGGCTTTTCCGTGAGAAAGGCTTTGGCGCTGCATCTATGCGCGACCTCGCAGAAACCGTGGGGGTGGAAGCGGCCAGTTTATATAACCACATTCAATCCAAATCAGAAATATTGCAGGCCATTTGTTTTAAGGTAGCGAATGAATTCATTTCGCATCTGGAAATTATAGAAATGAGCAGCGATCCCACTTTAAAAAAAATGGAAACCATCATCCGGCTTCACATCCGCATGATGCTGGAGCAATATGAGTTCGTCTATATTTCAGATCATGAATGGCGTCATCTCCCGGAACCCTACCTTTCCAATTTTTTGAACCAGCGAAGGAGTTATCGTAAGCGATTAGGTGATATTATTGAAGACGGGATCAATAGAAATGAAATGAAGGATATCGAACCTTATGTAGCTGTGCTTACAATCTTGTCTGCCATCAGCGGCATAGAATCATGGCAGCGCTCGCGCAAAAGCACGAGCGCCGAAACGCTGGAAGCCAATATGGTCAAATATCTGATTGAAGGATTGAAGAAGTAGTCCGGAAGCCGGAGAGACCGAAAGCCTGGAAAATAACCGAAACAATGAACTACAAACTATAAACTACAAACCCTTGCTTTGTCAACACATTTCCATAAGCTAACAATCAAGGACATACGAAATGAAACACCTGACTGCACTTCGATTGCATTTCATGTTCCTGATGAATTGAAAGAAGTGTTCTGTTTCACACAAGGCCAGAACATCACTGTCAGGGCATTTATTGATAACGAAGAAATCCGCCGCTCCTATTCTATCTGTAGCAGCCCGCTTGATAATGAGTTGCGTATTGCCGTGAAGAAATTAGACAATGGCAAATTTTCATCTTATGCTGATACTTTAAAAAGGAATGACCAGCTTGAAGTGCTCCCTCCAACCGGGAAATTTTACACGACCTTACTTCCTTCGAACACTAAAAACTACATCGCCTTTGCAGCCGGGAGCGGTATCACGCCTATTATTTCCATTATCAAGACTACTTTGGCAATCGAGCCAGATAGCAGTTTTACTTTAATCTATGGCAACAAGAACCGCAGCGCTGTTATTTTTAAAGAAGAACTTGATGCACTCAAGAACCGTTATATGAGCCGGTTTGCTCTTCACCATATTTTCAGCCGTGAAGAAACCGATGCAGCAGTCAATCATGGAAGGATCACAACAGAAAAATGTGATGAGCTTTGCAATAAACTAATTGATCTAAAAAAAGAAGATGAGTTTTTTATTTGTGGCCCGGAGCAAATGATTTTTTCAGTGAAAGATTGGCTCGAAAAAAAGGGTGTTGATAAAAGTAAAATCCATTTTGAATTGTTCACTATTCCCGGTCAATCGTTCGAAGCTCGAAACTCAAAGGCCATAGCTTCTAAAGAGGAAGCTCAAAACAAAAGCAGCCACGTTACAATTAAATCAGATGGCATTGCATTTAGTTTCGAGTTGCATTTTGACGCAGCACCAATTTTAGATGCCGCTATAAAACATGGCGCAGACCTGCCTTTCTCTTGCAAAGGAGGTGTCTGCGGCACTTGCAGGGCAAAACTGGTAGAAGGCAAAGTTCAGATGGAACATAACTATGCATTAGAACCAGATGAACTTGAAAAAGGTTTCATACTCACCTGCCAATCACATCCACGAACAGAAAAAGTGGTGATCGATTTTGATGTTAAATAATAAAGCAAACAGCATAGTGTATGCTATTTGCTTTCCTTAGTCTGATACTCATTATTGTTTTTGCCAGTAATAATCCGGAGGGGTAATCCCGGAACTTGGATCCTCGGCATAATGCACATACAATGTCGTGTTATTATTTTGCAATGTCAAAATAGCGTTGGCATGACCCACAGTTTGACTCCCGGTTCCATACCGGTATTCTCCCAGCGCAGAATACGTGCCATTTCCGGATAAGGTAATACCTGTAAAAATCACTTCATTCACAGAGAATGCAGTGGCTGTGATCGCTCCGGGGTTTAGATAAGTCATGGTGCCGGTGCCTGCACTGGTGCTGATGTTAATCATTGCCGTATCATTGGGTCCACCCCATACAGAGGTGACCCAACTGCCATTTATTGAGGCAGTGTTTGTTTTTGCGCTGCTCTTTGAGCACGAAGATGCATAAATAAAGCAAACTGAAAGCAGCATGCAATTTCTGATGTAGATAACAGTTTTCATTTTAAATAATTGAATTGACAAATTGTTTATCAGTACAAAATTGCATTTCGGATACGCGAGTTACAATACCAAGTCTGTAGTATTTTTGCTGAGTAATGCAAGTTCGGGTGGCGCTATAAAGACCTAAGTGATTTTGATATGAAATAAAAAAACACCCGGTTGTTTAGCCTGAAACATGGAAAGGGAAACTGTCAAAACAGTTTCCCTTTCTTATAAAGTTGCAAGCCAGATTAGATAATTCCGTATGGATGAGAGACGGCTTAAAGATATGATTCAGTTTATGTAAGTATAAGTTCGGGTAAGGGTGGTAGATCCACTTACGATTTTTAGCGTTGATGCCCTCCCATTAGCATCATAAGTATATGTAAATCCGTAGTTGATCCCATTAATACCTTCTGACTGGTAAAGACTGGCGTTGGCTGACCCCAGAAATGTGTCTCCGAATTTTATTGTGTTGGCTCTGCTCATATAAGTGAATGTGTAAGTGGTCGTCACCCCGGTTGACGTAGTTTGAACTGAAGTAGTAATATTGTCATTCGAAATGGTATTGACAGTGGAAGCCCCGTCCGTGTTGGTTATATTTGTCAGGTATCCATTACCATCATAAGTGTAAGTATTGCCTTGGTTGTCTGATGCAGCAAAACCTGCACTATTTAGTGTATAAACGGTTGTTGTAGTGCCCTGCGTTTTGGTCACGATACCTGAGCCATAGGTATAAGTAGCCGGAGCAGTGCCATCTGAAATCTGCTCTTCAGTCAGGCGATTCTGCGCATCATAAGTGAAAGTGTAAGTAGTGCTTGCGCCGGTAGCACTGTTGGTATTTGTAAAGCTTGCTACAAGATCACTTGCGGAAGTATTGCCACCGCCACCACTACCCGAAGAACTGGATTTTGTGCATCCGCTGGTAAGCAATAAAAGAAATATTGAAACTGCAACAATCAAGGAATGAAACATCTTTTTCATAAACTTATTTTTTGAACTACAAAAATTGCTATTTGATGCTCAGCGATAAATACATAATTTGTAGTATGGGAATAGACTGCCCGTTGTCCAAAATAATCTGGTCTCATTCAGAAATAAAGCGCAAAATTTTCTTTTAAATGAATTTGGATATGAGGCACATCAAATACATATTATTTAATATAGCATTTGCGTTATATCAGATGTGCCTATTTGGCCAAACCAATAAAAGCCTGCCAATAAAAAGATGCCCCGTTAAAACAATCGGCTTGGAAAATGGGTTACTTAATGAAAGAACAAATAGCATTGTTACTGATTCATTAGGTTTCACCTGGGTCTCCACCTGGGTAGGCTTGCAGCGTTACAACGGATATGCTTTGGAAAATATAAATCCAGTTGTTGGCAATGACACTATAATTATCAATAAACCTGTTTTTCTGTTTGGCCTGCATAATGGTTCTCTGTGGATATGCCACAAAAAGGGGATACTTGAATACAGCCCGGCTACCAACTCATTTAAGAATATTGCTGCCATCCCTGCTTTAGAAAATTCTTTTTTTTCAACAATGCCCCTGATGCAAACATCTGAAGGAATATGGTGCATCCAACAAAACAAAGGCATTGTTCTTTATCGCCATGGGGTTTTTTATCCTAAAGACAATGACAGCAATTGCATTCAATCTGTTAATGCAGCATTAAGCTCAGAAGATATCCTTACAAGAAAAATTGCCACGAATAATAACTCCTATATTTTCATTAGAGCGGGCGCAGGAAAAATACTGCAAATAAATACTGAAAGGAACCAGTTTGGTTATTTAAATGATGTTGACGGCAACATTATGGCAATCGGATGCGATTCACAGAAATTATATCTGGAGACAAATATTTACCTGTATAGTTTTAATATTTCACCACACAGCTTGGTTAAAAAATTGCCTGCCAAAAATTATTACAATGATAATTTAACCCTGGGCTGCATTCAGCCATCCGGAAAAAATAGTCTTCTGATCGGTATGAACGGGCTTTTATTTGAATTTGACACAGCCCTGCAAATACGAAGAGAACTGACCACATTGAGCAAAGAACCACTTGGGCATTCAAGCCTGAAGCACCTGATTTATATCGATAAGATGAAAAGGTTTTGGCTGCTGACTAATAATGAAATTGAGATTGTGCGTAATACTGAAATCCCCTTTGAGCATTTTATTTACCCTTTGGAAAAAAGCAATTCAACAAGGTGCATTTACTATGATAAAGAAAAACATGTAGTGCTGTCAGGATGCATCAATGTTGATAATGGTTATAATGGCGGTATAAGGATATTCGATACGCTTTCAAATGCTTTATCGGAAAAGCCTTTAGCTTCGGAACAGGTAGGTGGCGTGAATATGATAGAAAAATTAAGCAGGGATTGTTACCTCATTGCGACTTTTGATCGCCATGGCTGGTTTATTCTGAACCTGAATAAAAAAAAATTTTCTCCATTGCATCTTGCTGTTGATGAGCAAACCAAAACTGATTTGTATGCGGATCAATGGATAAATAATCTTCAGCGAATTAATGATTCAACTCTTTATGTGGCCCGCCCGGCGAATGTGTTCAGATGTGTTTTAAAGAAAAATATATTAGTGAGGGCTGACCGGTTATTGCCCTTCAACAGCAATTCTTCTAATTCCATTACCTGCCTTATTTACACATCGGACAGCACATTGTGGGTGGGAACAAATTTAGGTCTCATTTACAGGTTTAAAAAAAACCAACAGCTCAAAAACCTGCAGATAAAAGATCAATATACAATTAGATGTTTTGCCGAGGATTCGCTCAACCATATATGGGTTGGGACCGACAAGGGGATTCGCGTTTTTTCAGCGGATGGAGGTCTTTTGAAAACGATAGATATGCATGTCGGGTTGCTGAATGAATATATTTATGCCATACTGCCCTTTGGAAAAACGTCATCTGTTTTTGCCAGCAGTAACATGGGCTTATCCTTTGTATCTATAAACGGAATCATCAAAAATTATACAAAAGAATTCGGGCTTCAGTCAAATGAATTCAATACCGAATCTGCAGTGGAAGGTGAAAACGGCAAATTATACTTCGGTGGCGTAAACGGCATAAATTCGTTTTACCCTCAGGAGCTGTTGCCATCAACTGATACCCCTATTTTAAACATCACCCGGCTTGTGATAAATGATTCGCTTCCGAATTCTTCACTTGCCAATTGGATTGGTGATACACTTTTATTAAAGTACCCGCAAAATCATATTCAGTTCGATCTGGCCGCAATGGGATTATTTAATGCTGATGAATATACTTACACTTATCGGTTAAAAGACTTTGAGCTGGCTTGGCAAGTCACCCATCAGCCCACAGGCATTAAATATACCATGACACCCGGAACATATTTGCTTGAAGTGAAATGTAGCCCTATACTTTCCCCGGAAAATATTTTCTATAAAAAAATTACGATCATAGTTCAGCCTCCCTGGTGGCAAACATGGTGGGCACGGTTTGCTGCATTATTTACGCTGATAGCGATTATTTTCTCAATTGTCTGGCAATTCAACAAAAGGAAATTCGTAAAAAAACTAAGGGAAATGCAATTGCAACAGGAACTGCAGCACGAGCGGGAACGCATCAGCCGCGATCTCCATGATAACCTGGGAGCCTATGCCGCTGCCATTGCAGTGAACGTGAGCAAAGTAAAAGAAGGATCAAAGGCTACGAAAATGATCGAAGAACTTCAGAGTAATTCGCAGGCCATCGTGACTCAGTTGAATGATACCATTTGGGCGTTAAACCGTGAAGCAATCTCACTAACCGCTATAAGTGACAGGTTTAAAGTTTTTTTGCAAAAAATTCAACCAAGTTATCAGCAAATAAATGTTATTATTCACGAATCAATACACAAAGATGCATACTTGTCGCCGGCCAATGCGTTGCACCTGTTCAGGATCATGCAGGAAGCTGTAAACAATGCAGCCCGTCATAGCAAATGCACATATATCAATATTATAATTGAAAGCAATGATAACTGGCGTGTAGTAATTAAAGATGATGGCTTAGGGATAAATGATGATGATAGAAAAACTTCGGGCAATGGCCTCAGAAATATGCGGCAAAGGGCTACTGAAGCCGGATGGGAAATCAAATGGGAAGATGAAGAACCTCATGGCACCAGGCTGACTATCAGTCCAGGTACCGGCGACGTACTATAAATTAATTATTGCCTTGCCGTATTCAACAACTCAACTTCGCATAATGGGCGAGACAGACATCATACGAATAGCGCTTGCCGAAGACAATCCGGTTAACAGAAACACATTCAGGCAAAACGTGCAGGGGCATGCTAAATGGAAAGTTGCTTTTATAGCAAACAATGGCAGCGAATGCCTTACCGAGTTAAAGGGCACGCCGCCGGAATTACTGCCCCACATTATTTTTATGGATATTGAAATGCCGTTGCTGAATGGCATTGAAACAATTAGCATAGCAAAACCTCTTTACCCGGAAATTCATTTCATTGTGCTAAGTGTGTTCGATGATGATGATAAGATTTTTGAAGCCATCAGGGCCGGGGCTTCTGGTTATTTGCTGAAACATGAAAACCAATCAGGCATAGAGGATGCCATTACATCTGTTCTTGAATATCAGGGCGCCCCCATGAGTCCGGCCATTGCGCGAAAGACACTGCAAATACTGAGCAAGTATCCGGTAATTGATCCAAAGAACAAGTCAACTCCACTGCCCCAGATAATTACTGAGCGTGAAAAGGATATTTTAGAACATACTGTCAATGGCAAAGATGCCAAACAGATTGCAATTATCTTAAACATAAGCGTTCTCACCGTTCGCAAGCATATTGCCAACATATATGAAAAGTTACAAGTGCAGTCTAAAGCACAGATTATACAAATTGCTCATAAGAACAATTGGTACAAGCACTAATGCTTCTATGCGGACGCCGCAATAATTATAAGAGTTCATCTTGACATTAAAAGCGTGTTTACAGAATGGCAACTGTATATCTGAAGTATACTTAAAGCGTACTTAAAGTATAGGAATGGTATGGCAACAGTAGAGCTAAGGTATAGTTGAAGCGTATTTGTAGCATGTCAATACCCACCTATCGATAAAGCGCTCAACCTGTCAGGAAAAAAATTCCAAACTTACTACTATGCTACTAAAAATGAATTTGTTCAGCTTTATTCTTATCACTATGCTATAAAGTCCTCGTGCGACCAACAATACTTCCTCCTGGGATAATACAGAACAAATTATACAAAATATTTATTCGTTGAAAACTGCTCAAAGTACCAGTGTCGCAATAGAATGGGGCAATGCTTTCACATCAGCAGCCTTCCCTGCAATCCAGAGTTTATAGGGGATTTCTTTGCCCGATTGGTTCATTACCACTACCACCAATTTTCCATCGTTGTTCAGGAATGCCGTCGTTAAGAAAGGGCTTCGGCTCGATGCGCTGATCACCCGTTTTGCTCCGGGCCTGATGAATTTTGAAAAATGCCCGATATAATAGTAAGCATTTGTATAAATCAATTTCCCGGTTTTTGTATCGGCATGAACAGGTGCAAAACAAAAATTCTGCACATGGTTCGGGCCGCCGGTTTCATCCAACAGTATGTTCCAGTCCGTCCAGCCAACTGTGCCATTGTTGAAATCATTGATCATCGTACGACCGTATCTTTCGCCCAAATCCCAATTATATACGCTATCCATGCTGAATGGGCCATTACACCCTTCGGAAAATAATAAATTTTTATCAGGGAATGATTCATGTACACGTTTCAGGTTATCGAACATTTGTGTGCCCCCGCTCCAATCCTCATACCAGTGAAAAGCCACGCCCCAGGCATATTTTGCTGCCTCCGGATCGCTCAGTATAGTGCTTGCCTGCTGATAAATCAGATCCTTGTTGTGATCCCACACCATAATTTTTTTATCGCTCAATCCTTCCTTTTCTAAAGTGGGGCCGAGATATTTTTTCAAAAAGTCTCTCTCATCTTCCGCAGAGTAAATGCAAGACTCCCATCTTTGCGTTGCCATCGGCTCATTCTGGATAGTCAGGCCCCAAACAGGAATGCCTTCGCCTTCATAAGCTTTGATAAATTTCACATAATAGTTTGCCCAGGCCTGATAAAAATCAGGCTTTAATTTGCCGCCATGAAGAATATCATTATTCGTCTTCATCCATGCCGGCGGGCTCCACGGGCTGCTGAATAAAGTAAGCTTGCCTCCGGCGGCCGCGATAGCCTGTTTTATAAATGGGATGCGGAATTTTTTATCATGATCAATGCTGAACGACTTTAAAGTGCTGTCATTGTCTGCAACATAAGTATAAGTATCGCTCGAAAAATCGCAGCTATGTATATTGGTTCTTGCCAGCGTGTAGCCAATGCCTTTCAGCGTATCGTAATATGCAGTCAATAATTCCTGCTGCTTTTCTTTTGGCAATTTGGCAAATGTCTCTGCCGATGCATCCGTCAATGCACCGCCAATACCTAACAGACTTTGAAAAGATTTTGTCGGGTCAACGAAAATGCACACATCTGTTTCCAGAGGCTGAGCTAAATCTTTAAATGCCAGCGTATCGGTGATGGACAACCGGAGATGGGTACTGTCTGCCGTTGTATAAACAATCACTTTTTTCCCTTCGGTAGAAAAAGCAGGGGCTGATGAATCGGTCTTTTCACTTTGTTGATTGCATGCAAATGATAAGAGAACTAATGCAGCAAGAATCGTCTTTTTCATTTTTACTATATTTAGAAGTAAATCGAAAATGTACTAACAACTGTTAGTTTGCTAGCCGGAAAAAATCTAACTTTGAATATCAAAATAAATGTATGCATAACCATGATGAAGAAAAAATATTCTTGGACAAAATAACTGAAGAAATAAAAATCGAGCCGAAGGACTGGATGCCGGAACAATATCGCAAAACACTGATCAGGCAGATATCGCAGCATGCGCACAGTGAAATAGTAGGCATGCTTCCTGAAGCAAACTGGATCACCCGTGCGCCATCCTTAAAAAGAAAAGCAACGCTGATAGCAAAGGTGCAGGATGAAGCTGGCCATGGATTGTATTTATATGCTGCTGCTGAAACTTTAAATATTTCGAGAGATGAAATGATCGGTCAGCTTCATGCAGGCAAAGCAAAATATTCATCCATCTTTAATTACCCCACCTTATCATGGGCAGATATGGGCGCCATCGGCTGGCTGGTTGACGGCGCGGCCATCATGAACCAGGTGCCACTGTGCAGGTGCAGTTACGGGCCTTATGCCAGGGCTATGATCCGGATATGCAAAGAAGAAAGCTTCCACCAGCGACAGGGTTTTGAAATATTATTAACGCTCAGCAAAGGAACAATAGCACAACGGAAAATGGCTCAGGATTCGATCAATCGCTGGTGGTGGCCCAGCATTATGATGTTCGGCCCGAATGACGATGCATCGCCGCATACCAAACAGAGCATGGACTGGAAAATAAAACGTTTCAGCAATGATGAACTGCGCCAGAAATTTATTGATGTGTGCGCGGAGCAGGTAAAAATATTAGGCCTTACACTACCAGATGAAAAATTAAAATGGAACGACGAAAGATCTCACTATGATTTTGGTGAAATAAACTGGGAGGAATTCTGGAACGTAGTGAATGGCAATGGCCCCTGCAATAAAGAAAGGCTTGCAGCAAGGGTAAAAGCCCATGAAGATGGCGCATGGGTGCGTGAAGCTGCTTCAGCCTACGCCGAAAAAAGAAAAGCAAGATCAGAGAAAGCAGTTGCATAAAATAAAAATCAAGACGATGGCACAACACGATTGGCCTTTATGGGAAGTTTTTATCCGCAGCAAACAAGGCCTTGACCACAAACATGCAGGCAGTCTCCATGCCGCAGACTCACAGATGGCTATTGAAAATGCCCGCGATGTGTATACCCGCCGTATGGAAGGCGTCAGCATCTGGGTGGTGGAATCAAAATATATTCATGCATCAAACCCGGATGAAGCATCATCTCTCTATGATCCTGCCAATGACAAAGCATACAGGCATCCGACGTTTTATAATTTGCCTGATGAATTGAAGAACATGTAATCCCAATCCATTAGTCGAACAACTATGAATGAATTAATCAACTATACCCTCCACCTTGCCGATAACTCGCTCATCCTCGGTCATCGGAACAGCGAGTGGACCGGACACGGGCCTGTACTGGAGCAAGATATTGCCATTTCAAATATTGCATTGGATCTGATCGGCCAGGCAAGAAATTTCTATCAATATGCAGCCTTACTGATCAACCAATCAACTAATCAACCTGCCACCGAAGATACACTCGCTTATCTGCGTGATGCCAATGAATTCAAAAATTGCTTACTGGTTGAGCTAACAAATGGAGATTGGGCAAAAACCATTCTGCGCCAGTTGTTTTTCAGCGCCTACCAGTATTTTTTGTATCAGCAATTGCAAAATAGCAAAGATGAAGCCATTGCTGCCATTGCAGAAAAATCTTTGAAAGAAGTTACTTACCATTTGCGATGGAGCAGCGAATGGGTTATACGCCTGGGAGATGGCACTGATGAAAGCCACGCAAGAATGATGAAAGCGGTTGATGAATTATGGGTGTACAAGGATGAAATGTTTGAAGCGGCAGGCTATGAACTCACTGCAGCAAGTGAAGGGTATGGTGTTGATGTCACATTATTGAAGAATGATTGGACGAAAAAAATAAAGGCGGTTTTCGATGAAGCAATGATACCATTTCCTGCTGATGAGAAAACGGGTGTAAGATGGTTTGGCAAAGAAGGAAAACATTCCGAGCACCTGGGCTATATTTTGGCTGAGTTGCAATTTTTACAAAGGGCTTATCCAAACAGTGACTGGTGACTAAGATTTTTTGATTCAACTGATTTCCATGATTGAAAGCGAAAATATAACCTCTGACAAAATTTGGGAACTGCTGGAAAGTGTAAACGACCCGGAAGTTCCTGTGCTTTCCGTAGTTGATCTGGGCATCATAAGAGATGTAAAAACAAATAATGATGAGATTGAAATTACAATTACCCCAACATATTCTGGCTGCCCTGCAATGGATGCAATAAGAATGAACATAAGAATGGCATTGCTGCAAGAAGGATACAAAAAAATAAATATCATGACCACGCTTTCACCCGCATGGACAACCGATTGGATGAGCAATACCGGAAAAGAAAAATTAAAAGCATTTGGCATTGCGCCGCCAACAGCAAAGCAGCAGGTTTGCCATACTGAATTATTTCACGGCGGCGAAGCCATCCAATGCCCCAGATGCAATTCTTATAATACCAGATTGATAAGCCAATTTGGTTCTACTGCATGCAAAGCACTATATGCGTGCCATGACTGCAGAGAGCCTTTTGACTATTTTAAATGCCATTGAACCCTAACTGAATTTAATAGCTATATTTCATTATAAACTGAATCTCATGTCACCCATTCTTCTGGAGAAAAAAAACAACATCGCTTTCATCAATTTAAACAGACCAGAAAAATTCAATTCCTTCAACAGAGAGATGGCATTGCTGCTTCAGAAAGTGTTAGACAATTGCGCTCATGATAAAACCATTCGCTCCATTTATCTGACAGGAAATGGCAAAGCCTTTTCTGCCGGCCAGGATTTGGGAGAACTAACACAGGAAAACGCACCCGGATTTGATAAGATACTTTCTGAACATTATAATCCTATTGTGACAAGAATACGCAATATCGAAAAACCGATTGTGTGCGCAGTGAATGGTGTTGCAGCGGGTGCTGGCGCAAATATCGCATTATGCTGCGATGTAGTAATAGCAAGCACATCTGCTTCTTTCATACAGGCATTTTCGAAAATCGGCCTGATACCCGACAGCGGCGGCACTTATTTTTTGCCCAGACTGATCGGCTTCCAGAAGGCATCTGCATTCATGATGCTTGGAGATAAAGTAAGCGCGGAAGATGCTGAAAGAATAGGGATGGTTTACAAAATATTCCCAGATGAAACTTTTGCCGAAGATTCTTTGAAGATCGCAACAACACTTTCTCAAATGCCAACCAAAGGTTTAGCTTTCACAAAACAGGCACTGAATGCTACTTTCAGTAATTCATTAGAACAGCAATTGCATGTGGAAGATACATTGCAATACACTGCGGCACACACGCACGATTACAAGGAAGGAGTGAAATCATTTCTGGAAAAAAGAATACCGAAATTTAAAGGGCAATAGCCCAGCGTTCTTGCCCGCAGCTTGCGGCTCAAAGCTTGTAGCTATACCCAAAAATATCAATCATGGATACAAAAAACGCACTGGCAAAAAAATCAGTCAAGAAAATGATGGAGCTTGATCATTTCAGCCAATGGATGGGCGTGGAGATTATTGAGGTTGCTTATCATTACAGCAAAATTAAAATGCTGCTTCGCTATGAAATGATGAATGCGTTTGGCATTGCGCACGGAGGTATCACATTTGCACTAGCCGACAGTGCATTTGCCTTTGCCTGCAACAGCGAAGGAAAAATCACAGTAGCATTAGATGTTTCTATCTCATTTCCCAAAGCCGCTAAGGAAGGTGATGTCTTGACAGCCGAAGCAAAAGAAATCAATAGCACTAATAAAACAGGTTTGTACCTCATCGAAGTGAAAAACCAGAACGATGAATTGGTTGCTTTGTTCAAAGGCACTTGCTACAAAACGGAGAAACTATTGCCAATCAGTTAATCAAAAACCCGCTATTTCAGTCCCAAGATCATCCCATAAACTTGCGCATTTCATTGACCTTCATCAAATACCCATGCCGTCACAGTCTGCCGAAATAGTACTTTTTTTTGTTTTGCATTGATTTCGAAGTGTTTATGCCAATTTATCTTTTGCATGAGGGCATTTGAGCAATGCCGATACTATAATCTACCATATATCTCAAGCATATGTAACTCGGATTTAAATTATATGAAAATAATAGTTAAGTCACATATAACTCAGAGATAAGCCAGAGTTAAGTCAGAGATAATTCAGTCTTTTAAAGTCTGACTTATCTATGGCTTATCTATAGTTTAAATATAGTTTATAAATATCTTATATAAATATTTCCTACGTCTCAAACCTACCGATCCACTGCCTAACCTTTGAATGTTACCCTATTGTACAATACAAGGTCTTCAGACAATCTTTTTAGGACTTAGGAACGCTTTTTCGCTCAAGTTTCGAATTGAGCACACAGGAACTGAATTAAATTGCAAATCATGAATCTTATTCCCGATTTTTCATTTCTGGCAATAATGCATAAACCATGAACCTGAGGATAGGGGCCTTATTGTTTGCCACGTTACCCAAAACATAGTTTAAAAGGTGGTTTTATAAAAATATCTTTGCGCCTCAATTAGTTAAGTTGGAGAAATCAAATTTTGTCGATCAGATAAGGGTTTTTTGCAAAAGCGGGCATGGCGGTGCAGGCATCAAGCATTTTATGCGCACCAAATTTAACGCGCTTGCCGGGCCGGACGGCGGTGATGGTGGGCGGGGAGGCCATATCATTTTACGCGGCAATAAAAATCTTTGGACGCTATTGCACCTTCGTTATTATAAAAATGTGCATGCAGAAAATGGCGAGAGCGGCAGTGGCAGCAATTGTACAGGCCGTTTCGGGAAAGATGTCATTATTGAGGTTCCCCTTGGCACCATTGCGCGGGATGAAGAAAGCGGCAAAATAGAAGCAGAAATTTTGGAAGATGCGGAGGAAATCATCTGGATAAAAGGAGGCCGTGGCGGATTGGGCAATGCTCGTTTTGCAACGCCGACCAATCAGGCGCCTGAACATGCCCAACCCGGTGAGCCAGGTGAAGAAGGATGGAAAGTGCTTGAATTGAAAGTGCTTGCAGATGTTGGACTTGTGGGCTTTCCAAATGCCGGCAAGTCAACATTGCTGTCAGTAATCACGGCTGCAACGCCAAAAATCGCAGATTACGCATTCACCACTTTAACGCCTCAACTTGGCATGGTTGAATACCGCGATGGAAAAAGTTTTTGTATTGCAGATCTGCCGGGCATTATTGAAGGCGCTGCCGAAGGCAAGGGACTAGGACACCGGTTTTTGCGGCATATCGAACGCAATCCAGTTCTGTTATTTTTGATTCCGGCCGATAGCAAAGACCATAAAAAGGAATTTGAGATCCTGTTAAATGAGCTTGAAAAATACAATCCCGAATTGTTGCACAAACAATTTGTTATTGCAGTGAGCAAAAGCGACATGCTGGATGATGAATTGAAAGAAGCCATCGCAAAAGAACTGCCGGCAAATATCCCGCATTTGTTCATTTCCTCTGTTACTCAACAAGGTCTGACAGAATTAAAAGACTTGCTATGGAAGGCGCTAAATGCAGTTGATAAGTTGACTAGTTGACTTCCCATTTCGAGGATTTGAATTAAATAAGCTGTCAACCTGATCAACATTTCAACATATCAACTAATCACGTAGGTTTGTTATCCAAAAAAAACTTTCGGTATGAAAAAAATAATCATTGCGTTCACATTTTTAGTTTTTGCATTCCGGAGCTTTGCAGATGAAGGTATGTGGCTTCCAATGCTGCTTGGCGAACAGGTATATGCCAACATGGTGAAGAAAGGTCTTAAGCTTACCAAAGAACAGTTGTACAGCATCAACAAAGCTTCCATTAAAGATGCAGTGATCATTTTTGGTGGTGGCTGCACAGGGGAAATAGTGAGCAATGAAGGCTTGATATTCACCAACCATCACTGCGGTTACGAAGCAATTACCTCCGCAAGTTCAATTGAGCACAATTATCTCCACGATGGTTTTTATGCAAAAAGCAAACAGGAAGAAATCCCTGCACAAAATCTGTATGCGGATTTTCTCATCAAAATTGAAGATGTGACCAAAGAGGTGGAAGATTCGCTGAAAGGATTGAGCGATATGGATAGAAGTGCGAAACTCCAATCCTTGATTTCGGCTATAAATAAACGTTATTCTGATGAATCCAGCCACACTATTGCAAAAGTGAGCCCGCTATTCAAAGGCAATCAGTTTTTGGTTTTTGTCTATCAACGCTATAATGATATTCGCCTGGTTGGCGCGCCACCGGAAAGCGTGGGCAAGTTTGGTGGCGATACAGATAACTGGGAATGGCCTAGGCACACTGGCGATTTTTCCATCTTCCGCGTTTACATGAGCAAGGACGGAAAGCCTTCAAACTATTCTCCTGGCGATGTTCCGTTAAAGCCCAAGTATTTTTTGCCTGTGTCCATTAAAGGATTGAAAGATGGAGATTACGCAATGATTTATGGTTACCCGGGAAGCACCAATCGTTATGAGACTTCATTTGGCGTAAAACAAAAAATTGATATTGATAATCCTTCGCTTGTGAACCTGCGTGATGTGCGGCTGAAATACATGTTCGCTGAAATGAGAAAAAATCCTGCGGTAAAATTGCAGCTCGCGTCCAACTATGCCAGCGTTGCCAACTACTGGAAGTTTTATGATGGTGAAACAAAACAATTACTGAAATATCATATTTACGATCAGAAAAAAGCCCAGGAAGATGATTTTCAAAAATGGGCAAAGGGCAAACCGGAGTTTGAAAATATTTTCAGCGATTGGGAAAAGGCATACAATGCATGGCGACCTTATTCAAAACATCGCGTGTATATCAATGAAGGCATTTTTGGCTCGCCATTGATTGCTTTTGCCGCATCATTACAGCAGCTCGAAAATGCCCTGGTGAAACAAAATGGCGGTGACGTCAAAAAAATCCTTGAAGCTGCAAACACGGCAAGAAAAAAATTCCTTGCTGATGAAAACAAAATTTCTGATGAGGAAATTGTTGCCGCCGTAACCATGATGTACTATTCCGATATTGATAAAAACCAGCATCCCATTGGCTTTTATGAAAGCCTCAAAGGAAGTTTCGGCGACCTGAGAGATGAAAATACATACAAAAAATATGCTGCCATATTGTTCAGTAGTACGATGATTTTTGATGATGCAAAATGGAATGCATTTAACGCAAATCCAGACGCAACCGTTCTTCAAAACGACCCGGCTTATGCCCATGCAAGTGCTTTTTTGAAAAACTGGCAGGGAAAATATTTTTCGTTCTATCAGCAGTTCACGGCAAAGAATAACGATCTGGGAAGATTGTACATGAAAGGCATCATGCAAATAGACCCGAAAAAAGTCCGTTATCCTGATGCCACTTTCACGATGCGGGTTTCTTACGGAAATGTCAAATCATACAACCCGCGGGACGCTGTACATTACGATTATGTCTGCACGATGAAAGGTGTACTAGAAAAATATGTGCCGGGAGATTATGAGTTTGATCTGCCTGATAAATTAGTTGAGCTCGCGAATAAAAAAGATTTCGGGCAGTACATAGACAAACAGCGCAATGACCTCGTTGTAACATTCATCACGACAAATGATATAACAGGTGGAAATTCAGGCTCGCCGGTGATTAATGCAGACGGGCAATTGATAGGCCTGGCATTCGATGGGAACTATGAAGCGCTGAGCCACAAAATCGCATTTGATGCCGTGTACAACCGCACTATATGTGTTGATATCCGATATGTGCTTTGGTGCATTGATAAATTAGGCGGGGCGTCAAATATCATCAATGAATTGAAGTTGGTGAAGCAATAGTTTGAATGGAATTTGTGGAGATTGATAAGATTATCATGATTATTTTCAATGGCAAAAGCCCCGCACTAAATTATGCGGGGCTTTTTAATATTTGATTTGAGCTTTTAATTCGGGGTTTTCTTTTCGCTTATGTGAAGTGCATTGGCAATGAAGTTATAATCTGCAGCTTTCAACTGTGCTTTGGTATA
>Ga0182030_10001571_pt1 | contig 47236 bp, 41 predicted proteins | sample 812S3MmetaG_FD_121299 | JGI IMG/M metagenome (GOLD analysis project Ga0182030, IMG submission 121299) | Permafrost microbial communities from Stordalen Mire, Sweden - 812S3M metaG (Illumina Assembly) | ecosystem: Environmental > Terrestrial > Soil > Wetlands > Permafrost | place: Sweden...
CCGCCACTCGCTCGCGACAAATCTGCGAACGCTTGGCGTGGGCATCAAGGTGGCCCAGGAATTGTTGCGGCACTCGAGTTGCCGGACGACGCTCGACATCCGCACTCGTGCCGTGTCCCAGCGAAAGCGGGAAGCGAGCTCGAAAGTTGTCGAGATGATGCAACCGTTGGAAGTTGGAAAAAATCAGCACCGTGCAGCACCCTCGGAGCAACGAAAGGCTACCGAATGGATGTCAAAAGCTACTAAAAATAACTAAATACTTGGTGGACCTGATCGGGATCGAACCGATGACCTCTTCCATGCCATGGAATGCTTCAAAAGTCAAATTATAGACGGCACAGGACTTATGAGTCGGTACAGTCGGCAAAACCGGCACAATCGGCGATATTTGCTGCCAAAATGCTGCCAAATTTGCAACCAGCGGGCCACGGGCTGATCGTGTGGGATCAGCCCAGCATCTCCTCCGCACTTCACTCCGCGCCAACCTTCAGCAATGGCACGTACGCACAAAGAGACCTTTGACCACATTGGTCATTCTGGGAGTAGGCAACATTGACTGCAAGGCGAGTGCAGCAATCCGCGCCCATAGAAGTTTACGTCGCGCAACAGGAGAGACAAGAGAAACAGGCTATTCATTTCGCTAGCGAATATCTCCCCGAAGTCCGCCGCGGTTGCGTACCTGAATTTGCCCGCTCTCAGAGTGTGTATTGTCCTCATCTCACTCACTCGGCGTGCTGCGCGGTCAGCATGAGGTCGACGGTCGTGAATAGAACACCAGGGGGAAGAGCTGACGAATCCAACAAGCTGGAGGCAGGGTGAGCAGTCGGCCCAGACACTTGAATGGACCGATCTCCAATGATTCGCTCGAGTTCCAACACGGCTTCCCGACTCCAACTCGGATGCGGCTTTCTGCGGGAAACAGCAGTATTCGCTGACTCGCCTGCCGGCTGCAGATATGCAACTTGGTTTGCCTGGCCAAACCGCGTGAGAACATCATTCATCGTGTCCTGAACGCGGGTTCCCGGTCGGTGGAGCGCGCGGCATGCGAGCGCAACAAGCTTGGTTAGTTGGTATCGGTTCGGTACGTGCACCGTCGCGCCAAAAATCAGTTCGGAACGCATCGACTCCTCCAAGAACATGCGGATTTGCACTTGCTTTGCGGCTACTCGAAATGATCGAGGCCGACGACAGTCTGGACAAATGCCCCATGTGATTCTTGAGGCGGATTGTGCCCGACGCCCCGGTGTTCTGATTTGACGGTGAGTGCTCCGCTCTTGCTGAGCACGGTTTCCACCGAATTTCGAAACCTCTTTCAACAAGCCCCTAGAGATGGCCTACGTCTATGACCGCTTGCGCAAATTCAACTGGAGCTTCCTGAGGCAGGTTGTGCCCAATGCCGCCGCCGATGATCCGGTTCGCATACTTGCCGGTGAACTTCTGGCGGTAGGATGGTGGGTCCCCGTGCGCGGCGCCATTGGCATCGCCCTCAAGTGTGATTGCAGGGACGGAGATGGTCGGGCTTTCCGCCAGCCGCTTTTCCAGATCGTCGTATTGCGATTCGCCGGCGGCCAAGCCAATCCGCCAGCGGTAGTCATGGATGACGATGGCAACGTGGTCTGGGTTGTCGAAAGACGCTGCGGTGCGATCGAATGTCGCATCATCGAAGTTCCACTTTGGCGAAGCGGTCTGCCAAATGAGCTTGGCGAAGTCGCGCCGGTAGTTTTCATACCCAACGCGTCCGCGCTCCGTGGCGAAGTAGTACTGGTACCACCAGACGAGCTCCGCCTTGGGAGGCAATGGCTTCTTGTTGGCTTCTGGGCTGCCAATCAAATACCCACTCACAGAGACGACAGCCTTGCAACGTTCCGGCCAAAGCGCGGCGATAATGTCGGCCGTCCGCGCACCCCAGTCAAAGCCGCCGATGATTGCTTCCTTGACTTTTAGAGCGTCCATCAAGTGAATAATGTCGAGGGCAACCGCCGACTGTTGGGCATTGCGAAACGCGTCGCTGGAGAGAAAGCGCGTCGTGCCATACCCACGCAAATAGGGCACAATAACCCGGTAGCCGGCTGACGCTAGCAAAGGAGCGACATCGACGAAGCTGTAAATATCGTAGGGCCAGCCGTGCAGTAGGAGTACCACTGGGCCATCGGCAGGACCAGCCTCGGCGTACCCAATGTTGAGGATGCCGGCGTCAATCTGTTTCAAAGAGGCGAACGATGTGTTCGTCCCCGGTCTGACTGCCGGCACCTCTAGAGCGTCAGCGTTGGAAGGGAGCTGGCTCTCGCCCGCGAATAGCGCACTCGGTGTCAGCAACGCCGCACCTGCTGATAATCCGGCGATGGTGAAATTACGACGGGACATCCCAATTGACTTCGTTTGCTCCATAGCGATTTTCTCCTTGATCATGCGTGCGACAATTTCTTACGAGACACGTGATGTTGGCGTCAGTGAAGGTGGTGATTATGTACTTTCGCTCTGCGAGGGCGCTCCAGTGTGTAACACAGTTTCGATTAGGCCAGAGGTGCAAAGTGAAATCTATTGGACGATGGTGTTGGTCGATACCTTGGTATGAGTAGCCGAGACTGTCCGAGCGAAGATACACAACGATGGACTGGAACCCGAAAAGGCTTGCACATTGAGCGTTAACCGGAGTCGCTAATGGCCTTTAGGAACGTTGACATTGCCTCTTACCGCTCGGACCAAAATCAGCAGAGGAACGACCGCGATGGTCAGGAGACCGATGAATCGAAAACAATCCATAAAAGCCAGAAAACTGGACTGACGAAGGAGCTGCCGGTATACAAAGCCGTTGGCCGCGGAGAGCGCATCCGCATTTGAGAATCCTTTTTGCATTAGATAGTCGGAGACGGATCCGACACTTTGTTGAAGGCTCTGCGACGCCGGGGCAAGCTGAGAGGAAACTCGCAGTTGATGGAAGTTCTGTCTCCGCTCGCTAACGGTGCTTATCATGGCGATTCCGAAACTTCCTCCCCAATTGCGGAAGAAATTGGTAAGACTTGAGGCCTTGTTGTTTTGGTCGGGACGGAGCGTTGAGTATGCGATGATGCTCACCGGAACAAAGAAGAAACCGTAACCCACTCCTTGTAACACTCGTCCCCACGCATAGTGCCCAGTATTGGTGTCGAGAGTGAGGGTGCTGAAATACCACATTGCCCCCGCTACCGTGCAAAGGCTCAATGCGACCAGGGTGGACGGCTGGGCGAGGCGACGCTGAATCAGTTGTGCGGCGATAGGCGCAAGCACTGTGATAACCAACGCACCTGGAGCCAGGACCAGCCCGGCGTCCGTTGCTTTGTACCCGTAAAGCGATTGCAGTATCTGAGGAACGAGGACTGTCGTTCCGAATAAACCGATTCCAAACACAAAGAACAGGATGCTGGCAATGGCGAAGTTGCGATTTGCCATCATGCGAAAGTCAATCACTGGCGTTCGGCTGTTCAACTCCCATACGACCGTGGACGCCCATCCCACTATTGCTATTCCTAACAGCCAGCATATGAATGAGCTGCCGAACCAATCGTCAATCTGACCGCGATCCAGCGCAATCTCCAATGCAGCAGAAGACAGGACAATGAGTGTGATTCCTATGCCGTCGACGGACAGTTTCCCGCCTGCGCGCAAACCGGCTCGCTCGGCTACAAAAGAAGGAGGATCGTGCACCAGCCTGGTCGATAGAAGAAGGGCAATCAGCCCAATAGGGATGTTGATGAAGAAGATCCACCGCCAACTAGAGTTGTCGGTAATCCATCCACCGAGGACCGGCCCGACTGCCGGAGCTGTAACCAGGACCACCGTATAGAGAGCGAACGCAGAGGCACGCTTCTCAGGAGGGAAGGTATCGATCAGGATGGCCTGCGCTACTGGTGCCAGACCTCCGCCAGCGACTCCCTGCAGTACGCGCCCCACCAGCATCAATTCCAATGACGGCGCGAGCCCACAGAGGAGCGACATCGCCGTAAAAAGTGCCACACAGATCAAGTAGTAGTTCTTTCGCCCAAGGGCACGACTGAGCCAGGCGCTCATGGGCAATATGATTGCGTTTGCAACAAGGTAAGTCGTGAGCACCCATGTTACCTCGTCATAGCTTCGTCCCAGACCTCCGCCGATGTAGGGGAGTGCCACGTTCGCAATGGATGTATCGAGCAACTCCATAAACGTCGGCAACGTCACGGTCAGGGCAATAAGCCATGGATTGATCGTCCGTAGCGCTACGGGTGCTTGGCGTGTTGTGACGGTCAAAGTTGCCAATTCAGTTCTCCGCCAGCATCTTTCTCGGATGTGAGTTGGGGTGGACGGTGAGAGATCCTTCGAAAGATCAGCCGAACGTGAAGTCGAACGCTTCTACTCCGGATCCGAGAAACTCGATTTCGAATGACCGATCTGCAGCGGGTTCCGGTTGCCGGATCAACTGATACAACCGCTGCTCAGTCACTGTGCCATTGCCTTGCTCGTCAACGTCGCTACCATGAGATGTGCCCGGCGGATGTCCATCGATGAGCACGCGAAAGGAGACGGAGGTCCCTCGCACTGCAGGTCCCATGACAAGATGAAGATCGCGAGCGTGAAAACGGTACGCAATTCGCCCTCCGACCGCATTCAGGGCAACCGCTTCTTTACCGACAGTCCAATCACCTTTTAGCGCCCAATGGTTGATATCTAACCGGTTGGGATACTTGTAGATACGGCTCTTGTTAGAGTGTTCGCCACCAGGGGACGCAAATCCTGTGGTAAGTCCATTTCCGGTATAGGTCTCCGGAGAGCGCAGGCTGTTCCAATCCGCTGCGGCTTCCAGGCCGCGAGGATCGATCGAAACAAGTTGACGGTCAATGCCACGAGCTCCGGCCTCAACCAGCATTTGCTGAAGGATTCTTTCAGATCGTTCGTAGTCACCCTCCCCAAATTGATGGTGGCGAATGCGGCCCCGTGCATCGGCGAAGTAGACAGCCGGCCACGCTTCATTGTTGAAAGCGCTCCAGACCGCATGGTCGTTATCGACGGCGACCGGATAATCAATCTTCATTGCACTGATGGCCCATCGGATGTTATCGATGTTCTTTTCGAATGAAAACTCCGGTGCTTGCACACCGATTACCACCAATCCCTGATCCTTATACTTTTCAGCCCACGCGCGAACGTAGGGGAGTGCGCGCAGAGAGTTGATGCAGGTATAAGTCCAGAAATTGACGAGAACGACCTTTCCGCGCAGGCCCGCAGTGGTTAATGGTTGCGAGTTCAGCCACGTCGTCACGCCATTGAACGAAGGTAAATCACCTTCGACAGGCAATTTGGCCTGTGACAGTAGCAGTGCCATCGCATTCTCTGCAAAGCCGAGTTTGGAAACGGCCATATACATCGCCGCTGTAGAAAGAAGCCAGCGGCGATCAAGGTTGATTTCAGTCGACATGTTTTGACTCCAGATCGACTCAGAGAGCCGATGAGTAGTGTTCCTCGTGTGTCCGCGACGGAATTCCATAGCTTGCTGCTGGCGAACTGAGCGACAAGTTGGGTATCATCCTTTGTCGCGCATTCTCATATGCGTTCCACTCCGAGAGTTCCGGAAGCGAAGGAATGGTTACGAGTTCTCCCTGATCCAGACCGGTAAGTGCCGCGTCGACCAAATCGTCAGCCGTCATGACGATTTGTGACGGGAGGTGTTCGATTGAAGTGCCGGCTATGCCCCAGAACTCCGTCGCAGTGGCGCCTGGCAGAACCGCTTGAATGCGGATGTTGTGTGCGGCAAGCTCTTTGTGAAGCGAGAGACTGAAGGCAAGAACAAAAGCCTTGGTGGCTCCATAGACACCATTCAGCAGTTCGGGCGCGATGCCCACAATCGACGCGATGTTGATGATCGTGCCTCCGTCGCGCTTCAAAAGCTCCGGCACAAGCGCATGCGTCAAACGCACTAACGCAGTTATGTTGAGCCCAATCATCTCTGTCATCTTGTTGATGTCGGAGTTGACAAGTGGCGTTGTCGCGCCGAAGCCTGCGTTGTTGACCAACACGCTGATCTGGTCGTCAGTACTCAAGACCCGCTCAACGCGAGCGAGATCCGTGTCGTTGTTGAGGTCGGCAACGATAACCTCGACGGCGCGCCCCGTCTCGTTTGCGAGCCGTGCTGCAAGTGCGGCGAGTCGCTCGCGATTGCGAGCCACGAGGATCAGGTCGTAGCCCCGCCGAACCAGCCGGTCAGCGTAGATTGCACCAATTCCGGATGACGCGCCTGTGATCAGTGCTTTGCCGGGTGAGCGTCGGCTTGCAACCGCAGTATCGATTTGGCTGTGGCCATTGTTGGATTCATTTGACATTCTTCTCTCCTCACGAGGATTGATTCAACTCACTGGGAAGTTTATGCGGCGCCATGGACAAATTCAGTACTGCGTGAAGAGCCACCGTCCCGACCGCCTCTGGCATGAACTCTGGCCGTGTACCGACCTTTGTCTAATTGAGCCATGGAGAGCTCTCCTTCACAAAAGCACTTCCGTGCGCGAATCTGGTGGTCATTGCGCGCTGCACAATTGCAATATCACTGGAAGTGCTGTCGCTAATCCATCAGACGAAGGTATTGATGCATACCTTCGTATCAGAGGGCGCAAGATGTCGCACACGCTTTCATTGGGGATTCGAGCGGCACACTTCTGTCGAAGGGTGATTTAAGTCGGCCACGTCAAGGCGGGAGCCAACGTCAAAGCGGTCAGATTCCACTCCCCTTAGCGTCGCTCCCATCCCCCGCACTTGGAGCGACTCATATCAAGGTATCGATCGACACGAAGGTCTAATGGATTCGCCTTCGGGCTTCTGGCCTAATCACAGCAATGTGTCGGGTACAAATCGCGCAGAGGAGGACTTGGGCTCTCCGCTTTTCTGCGTTTGGCTGTTCTGCTGCGCTATCGAGCTGGATATGTTCAGTGCCGAAAAGATTGCGAGGAGCGTCAAGTTGAAGAACAACAACCGATGCCGATTGATGCTCTTTGACATATGCTGCCTCACGGATCTGCCGCGATTAACGCCTCCGATCAATGCGACGGCGCCAAGGCCAATCGCTCGTTTGCGTCTTAATAAGCTGGTCATGTTTATCTGCCTCAAAACATCTTGATCTCTCACAGCTTCGATTCAGTTGAACGAAGTTTCGGATCGGTACTTTGGTATCAGGGGCGACCTCTTTTGGACAATTCCGCACCCGATCACACCGAAAGTCGGTAGCCGATAACGAAGGAGTGCTAGCACACGTTCTCCTTCATCCGTACACACAACGGCAGATTGTGCGGACCTGAAGGAAACGGAAGCGCGTCCCCCGACGGCGGAGCATTGCCGCTACCCTCGGTTCCAGGGCGCGGGTCGTGGCCCCACGAAAAGCTGCACAACTCAAACCGCGTGTGAAGCATCTTGACCCAGAATCCAAAAAACAATGGGGCCTGCTACGAAACGCACCAATTCATACCTAGGTATCACTCAATACCTTTGTCTAATAGATTCGACTTCGTCCTTCTGGCTTAATCGTAATTGTGACTGAAACAACACACATATCGAGAGCGCTGAGGATCAATCGTCGACGCTTTGTCGTCGGGGTAACGGCGACACCTGCTGGATTGAAGTTTGCTTTGTAAACACAGCTGCACCCTGAACACTCTGCTACACAAGAACACCGGGACGAAATGTCTTTCGACATCCAAGGCATCGCCACAAAGGAGCTCTATCATGACTTTTGTGAATCACCGTTCGTCCGTCACTTTTGCCGTGAAAGAGGCAGCGGCACTGCGCGATGCGGAACTCGTACGCGCTGCGCATGCAGGCTCGTCTGCCGCGTTTGCTGACCTTCAACATTTCTACTCGCGCCCTCTTTACAACACCATTATTGGGATCACCAAGAACAGGGAAGACGCTGAGGATGCGCTGCAGGATTGTTTTTTGCGAGCCTTTGTCTCGCTCGGCAGCTTTGAAGGCAGGTCCAGTGTCTATACCTGGCTAACGCGAATTGCAATCAACTCAGCACTTATGATTCTTCGCAGGCGCCGAAGCCGGGTCGAATTGTCTTTTGAACTCCCGAACCACACAGCGGGCGAGTCTCCTCAGATCGACATCAACGATTCCGATCCTAACCCGGAACAGATCTGTGATCAGCGTCAACGATGCGCGCAGATGTTCCATGCTATCCGGGAGCTTGAACCCGGCCTTCGAGCCCCAATTCAACTTCAGGTGACGAGTGATTGTTCTCTGAAAGAAATTGCCCAAACGCTTAAGATGTCGGAGGCCGCTGTAAAGGCCAGGCTCTATCGCGCACGCCAGCGACTGAAAATGACTGTCTACAGGAATCGGGGAGCTCAAAGGCAACTCGCATCCTTCGAGGCGTGAGTCCTTATCCAAGTTGAGTAGTCGCAGCACACCTGATACCTAAGTATGTGGCTTTCTGCGAACCCTAACCAATAGAGCGTGAATCTTCTTCCTATGAAGAACGCTTTAGAGCCAAAGCTAAAAGGAGTGTGAACATGGCAAACAAAAAGACAGTGATCGTGACTGGCGCGTCTCGTGGGATAGGTGCTGCGATAGTGCGAACCTTTCTTGATCGGGGTTACAATGTTGTCGCGAACTCGCTCCGTTCACTGAACGTGGAGTTCTCTCCGGCGCCGGACCTCGCGCTTGTCGAGGGGGACATCGGTAAAGAGTCTACTGCTGAGAAGATTAGTGCCACTGCTATTTCCACGTTCGGTTCAATTGACCATGTCGTGAACAATGCAGGTATCTTTGCGCCAAAGCCCTTCACGGCCTATACGCTCGAAGATATTCGCAGATTCACATCAACCAACCTGGAAGGGTTCATCTTTATCACGCAGCTGGCAGTCAAGCAAATGCTGGCTCAGGGTCATGGCGGCAGCGTGACAACAGTTACGGCGGCATTAGCGGACAATCCCATAGCAGGCGTCCCCGCGTCGATTCCGATGATTACAAAAGGCGGTCTGAACTCGGTCACTCTGAGCCTCGCCAGCGAGTATGCCAAGAAGAACATCCGCTTCAACGCGGTTGCCCCAGGCGTTGTCGATACGCCCATGCACCTGAAAGACGACAAGATTCACTTGAGGACCCTATCGCCGATGGGCACGATCGCTGAGGCGAAGGACGTTGCCGATGCAGTCCTTTATTTAACAGAAGCTCGCTTTGTGACTGGGGAGGTGCTGCACGTGGATGGTGGTGCGCACGTTGGCCGGTGGTAGGCGCGAAGGTTTTACAGCCGGCCACCGCAGAGGCCCGACTGAGGGAACTCGGCATAACACTTCCTGCGGCTCCAACGCCGTTCGGCAATTACGTCGAGGTCCTGCAGGCGGGAAATCTGCTCTTCCTGAGCGGAATGCTGCCGGTCGTAGATCACAAGCCGAAGTACCTGGGTCGTCTCGGCAATGAGCTCGATGTTGAGGTGGGGAAAAATGCCGCACGACTTGCCGCATTGAGCGCGGTCGCTGCGATCAAAGCACACCTGGGTTCACTCGACAAGGTGACAAAGATCGTTCGGCTTGGAGTGTTCATGGCGACGCACGGAGATTTCTTCGATCAACCCAAGGTCGCCGACGGAGCCTCGGACTTGTTCGCAAGTATATTCGGCACTAGTCGGATATCGGCCCGGCTCGTGATCGGCGTGGCCAGTCTTCCGCTTGGCATGCCAATTGAGCTCGAGGTCATCGCTGCCGTTGCAGACTAGCTCACACGTCATTGAAAAACAGCAAGGAACTGGACTCGCATCTGCTCTCAAACCTGATTAAACTTCTCGCTCAGGCCCAATCCGCCGCAGTCTATACCAAGGCGCATCCTTGCATCCAATAGCCTGCTCCGGCATGAAGAGCGCAAGACTAACTCAAACAATTGCCTGGCGCGTTGGGGCTAAAGTGTCGTGTTTCCGATGCGCAAAACGATCGCTGCGTATTCGTTCATTGCGGTAGCCCTGTGCCTCCTTGCTCCGCCACCATGGACCAAGCCTACCAAACGGGCCAATTTGGATTTGCCGTGCCGATGAACTTCTCGTGTTCGCCGTGGGCGGCTGCTGCACGCCGAAGCGCGCTCGCCAGATCGATTACCGAATCGAACGAGGTTAAGGCAGAGTCGACGCGTCCTGGCAGTCTGGTTGTGACCTCCTGAGAAGGCAACCGTTGCCGTCCGGATCGCTGAATGTGGCGAACGAGCGGTAGCTAGCGCGATTCGGCGCCAGACCGCTGACGCGACCGCTTGCGCCGTCAGGTTGGAACTGAGCATTCGGCATCGCGGAGTGGAACACGTCACTGACATCGACACCGCAGGCAAAGAGTTCGTTGCGCGCAGCCTCGATGTCGGAAAGGATCAGGTAGAGGCCGTGAGCCGAGCCTGGCGCGGTCGACGTGATTTTCGTGCCGAATTGGACCGAGCACCCCGAGCCGAGCGGCGTGAACTGAACGACCCGGAAGCCGTTATCGAATGGGAAATCGGCGTCGAGCCTCCACCCAAGTTTGTCGTAGAACTCCAAGCTACTGTCCAGCTCAGCTCGTGAAAATGCCGTGTGCCTCGTCGTAGTGTTTCTCCGTTTCTTCAGCTCGCTTAGCAGCGCTGTCGGCTATGCGGTCCAGGAATTGTTGCTCCCGTACGTCTGCGGCGCTGGAGTCATTCTTCTCAGCAGGTATCTCCGGATTACTGATTTCAGCAGGCATTGTTCTCTCTCCCTTGAATTCTTTTGGAACCACCGTTTGTAGCGACGGCTGCACAACTGACGACAATTCGCTTGCCAGTGAGTAGTTAACCTAGGTGGCCGGATAAAGCGCACACTTCGGATCCGCTCCGCACGGTAACGAGTTGCCTCAGAGTGTTTCCATCTCAGCAATGCATTCCGCGGCGCACACTCAAGCAGGCCCGACGCGAAGCACTGCTGCGATCAGACCAGAATGTAGTAAGCGAATCCATAGGACGAAGGTATTGATCGACACTTTGGTATCAGACTGTCTCGCCGCAGATTTGCCAAAGAGTCCCCAAGTGCTTGCCAATTCCTCGACGATGTATCACTCGCACTGTTGCATACGCTGACTTTGGAATCCGCTGCCGGACATTGAATTGGATTATGGCGGGACGCTAGCTGAATTCTGAATTCACTTGACGGTCTGTGCATCTGAGCTTGGCAAGATCTGTACTCGCCGGATGACACGATGGTATCGATTGATACCTTCGTCTAATGGATCACTCTTGGCTCTTCTGGCCTAATCGCTGTGGGCCGTATTCCAGTTCATCGGACCTACTCTACTAATCTTCCCTCGAGAAGGTCCACCACGGTCCAGGCTGAGATGCAAATTGGAGAAGAGTGCGATGTCTACCTCAGTAATTTCATCTTTTGTCGAGGCCGCCGGCCGCCTGCGAGTCTTGAAGGCGCGGATCCTATTGAGCCGGATGGCGTACCCGGCGAGGTTGAGACCGGATTCGACACAATTGGCATATCGTGGCTGCGACGCGATGCCATGGACCCTGAAGCTCGCGGACGCCAAATCGATAAACAACAAGCAGCAGCGTAAACCGAGGCACACAGTGTTGGCGAGATTAATCTCTTGGATAATGTCTTGCGCACTATCTGGCGCCGCAATCGGAGCGTCTACTGATACCTGTTTGCTTGGCATGGTTTTCGGTGTGGTCGGTGTTGTCGCAGATATGTTCGGCGGAACCAATGTACAGGCCAGGCTGATCAAGGTTCTGGGTGGAGAGCTCGCTCCATGGCACCGTTGGAAGACACGGTTGCAGTCACCCATGGAAATGTTATTGCGCAAAGCTCAATTTGGCTGTACTTGAGACCGAGCGAACTCGCACGGCCAATGTCCTAAGTCTCAATTACGATGCACGCTCGGCAAATCTGAATCGTGCTACCTCTTGAAGCCTTTACCGGATTTCCCGTGCCGGAGAACCCTTATGGTGAAGCTCGACATCGACGGAAGAGTTTTGAGGGGGCTCCTCTCGCAGATGCTGATAAGTCTGCTTCCGGCACTCTGTCTGTTATCCGGAACTGTCTTCGCGCAGGACCGACCAGATTTGTCAAGCTCCCCTGCTAATGTCACAGAAACTCCATTGGCTTCCAGCCGCACCTACTCTCCCGATTTCGCCGCCGCGGCCGTCGAAGACCGGCAAAGCGGCAAGAAGTCGCAGGCGAATTCAATAGATCAACTGCTGGCAACTCAGTCGATATCTTCGGACGCTTCATCTGGCAATCCACTACGGCTGAGTCTTCGAGGAGCCGTTCAACTTGCCGTTAGCCAAAATCCTCAGGAGATCGCTGCCCGAATCCGAATTGATGAACAGCGCCGGAAGCAGGACGAGGCGCGCTCTGCACTTCTGCCTCAAGCGGCTGTAGCCAGCAACGCGAGCGTAGTCCGCTTCAACGAACAAAGCGTTCTTGCCGTTGAAACACCCGCAAGAATTGGTCCGTACCAGCTCCTGAACGCCGGGGGTGTCTTTTCGCAGGATGTCCTCGACGCGGCCGCGATACGTCGCTATCAGGTAAGCAAGGAACGTGTGCGTACATCTGTTGACGCTCTGACAGTCACGCGTGAGGAGATTGTGTCTGTCGTCGTGACGGCCTATCTTTCGATACTTCGCGCACAGGCTACTCTCGATGCGGCACATGCACAGCGCCAGCTGGCACAGAGACTGTTCGATCAGGCGGATCAATTACAAAAGAACGGCGTGGGGACAAATCTTGATACGCTGCGGGCGAATGTCGAGCTACAGAACGAAATTCAACGTGAAATTGATGCCGCCTCCCTGGTGCACACGACTTCCTTCGCCCTCGCTGAGCTATTGAGTCTGCCACAGGGACAAGAAGTGGAAACCGCAGATTCGATGGAGTTCGCGCAGACAGTACCAATGGATGAGAATCTGCTGATCCAGCAGGCCCTAGCACACAGACCGGAGATTCTTGCAATATCGTCTGAACTACGCGCAACTCAAATCGAGCGCAAAGAAGCCAGCGACCAGCGGCTTCCGTCAGTGCAGTTCATTGGCTCCTACTACGAACAGGGACGCGTCTTCAGCCAAGCGATCCCGTCGTATACCTACACGGGCGTTCTGAGTATTCCGATCTTTACAGGCGGGCGCATTTCTTCTGAGGTTGCATACGCACGTCTGGAGGAAAAACGCGTTGCCGAGCAAAAGCGCGAAACAGCAGACAAGGTGCTGCAGCAGGTGCGGACGGCCGTCGAAAATCTGCACGCTTCGAGCACTGCCGTAACGGTTGCGAATCACGCGCTTGATCTGGCACAGCAGGAAGTCGCACAGGCTCAAAGGCGCTTTGCGGCCGGTGTTTCCACCAACATCGAGGTAATTACCGCGCAGGACGAACTTGCCCGCGCCAGCGATAACCAAATTGATGCATTGTATCGGTTCAATCAGTCGCGCGCTGACCTTGCGCGCGCCACGGGTAACGCAGAGGACGTGTACGGGCGGTGAGAGGAGGACCTGGCTGTGGCGACAACAGAGATTGCAAGGCCGGAAACTGACTCGCAGGCATCCCGTCTGACGAGCATTCGAAATTGGAATCAGATCATTCTCGTCGGCTCCGGAGCCATCGCGGTCATTGTTCTCATAGGATGGTTTCTTTTTGCGAGCAGTGTTAAGACAAATGACGCGCAGGTGGACGGACACATTACCACCATTTCGCCGCGCGTCTCGGGCAACGTGGTCAACCTGTGGGTCGACGATAACCGCGAGGTCCACGAGGGTGATCCGCTCGTAGAAATTGACCCACGCGATTACCAGGCTGCTTATGACCAGGCAAAGGCTGCTTACGATGTCGCTTTGGCAGAGGCACAGTCAGCGAAGGTGAATATCAGCCTTACGCGTGATACAACTCTGTCCTCAACCGAAGGCTCCGTGGACGCGCGGCTTGTCTCGCAGGCTGATCTCGTCCGTTCGCAAACTGTGTATCAACAGTCCGCGACGGCATCGCTAGAGGCTGCAAAGGCGAACCTCGAAGCGAAGAGGGCGACAAATGTCAGAGCGCAAGCCGACCTGAAGCGATATCGTCCGCTGCTCGCAACTGGGGATGTGTCGCAGTATCAATTTGACGCAATTGAAGCCACCGCCCGTGTTGCAGAGAGCGAATACCTGGCTGCGCAACAGCAAGTGCTCGGCGCTCAAGAATCGGTTGAGATTGCGAAGGCTCAGACGACAGCTGCGCAACACCAGTTGAGCCGGTCAGATGCGATGTTGAAGGAATCCAGGGCTCAGTTGGAGCTTGTGCCGATTCGCGAGGCGCAGTATAAGTCTGCGCTCGCTGCTGTCGAACGGGCGCGCGCTACGGAAGAAGCGGCAGCGTTGTTTCTCAGTTATACGCATCTGGTTGCTCCAGTCTCGGGGCAAGTGACTCAACGCACTGTCGAGGTGGGGCAGTACGTGAGTCCTGGCCAACTGTTGATGACGCTCGTTCCACTCGATCGTATCTACGTAACGGCAAATTTCAAAGAGACACAGCTCGCCAATGTCCGACCTGGACAGCGAGCAACGATCTCCGCCGACATGTATGGCGGGCGGAAGTTTGAAGGCGTAGTAGACTCGATCGCCGGCGCAACTGGCTCACGGCAAGCATTGCTACCGCCACAGAACGCCACGGGGAATTTTGTCAAGGTTGTGCAGCGGATTCCCGTAAAGATCCTTATCCAACGCACGGCACAAACTGATGCGGTGCTTCGGCCCGGCATGAACGTGGAGGTGGAGATCCATGTCCGGTAATCGGGCGGAAACAACAGGGCGTCTACTGATCAACGCCGAACTGTCGGAAAAACTTGACCATTTCCAAACCGCACTGGACGCGAGACTCCTGACGATTCCGGCACTTGAGAAAAACATGATGGTGTTCGGCGTAGCACTGGCTACTTGCATGGAAGTCGGAGCCACTACGGCAGTGAACGTAATCCTGCCGGACATGGAAGGCAACGTTGGGGCCAGCGCGGATGAGGCGAGTTGGGTCATCACCGTTTACAGCACAGCATTCTTGTGCTCCTTGCCGCTCAGCGTATGGTTTGCGCGCAGACTCGGACATCGCAATCACCTGGTATTTTCCATTCTTCTTTATGCACTTGGAGCACTCGGCTGCTTTCTTAGCCACGAGCTATCGTTTCTACTATTCTCTCGAGTTGTGATGGGCTTCGGGGGTGGTGGATTGCTGGCGCGCGGCTTGGTGACGCTCTATCGGTTGTTCCAAGGCAAGGCCCGAGCCAAACATGCGCTTCTGTTTGCCTCGGTGATCACGAGTTCGAAAGCCGTCATGCCGCTCTGTTTTGGCGCGCTCACGGACTGGATTTCGTGGAATACGGCATTTCTCGTGCTCGTGGACATTGCCATCGCTGCCGCCGCGGTGATCTTTTTGTTCATGCCTCAGAACTTGGCCTTTCATCTGGACTCTCCACCGCCTGACGTTCCAGGACTCAGCTTCCTCATTGCCGGCGTTATTGCATTCCAGATATTGGTAAGCCGAGGCGAACAGGACAATTGGTTCGGGTCCATGCCAATGCGCGTCGCATTTGTCATTGGACTGCTTTGCTTGGCGGCGTTTGCCTGGCGCGATAGTAACTTGAAGAATCCCAATCCTCTGCTGAATCTGCGGCTCATCGTTACCGAACGGCCGCTCTCGGCCGGGTTGGGTGTTGCGATCGTTCTTGGCGCGATGCTGAGCGGTAGCCTCTATGTCTTGCCCCAGTATCTGCGCAGCATTGAGGGCTATAGCGCCACGCAGACAGGCGGGTTTTTTCTTGTCGACGGCCTGGCGACCGTGGCAGGGGCGAATCTGGCTATTAATCTCATGCCCCGCATGAAGCTCACAAACATACTTCTTGGTGCATTCTTAATTTTCGCTTTAGGGAACTTTGCGTTTGTGTATTTCCTTACAGGCGACACACCCGGGGTGATCATTTGCCTGATTCTGATTCTTCATGGGTTTTCCATCGGAATGCTGCTACCCGGTGTTTCCAACCTGCTACTGGGCCAAATTGATTCGCGTCTGCTCTCATTCGGTGCAGCGATCTTTCTTTGCTTCAGACAACTCGGCGTGTCGATCGGCGTCTCGGCGGTTGTTGCATGGATCGATGTGCGCCAGACGCTGCACTCGAGCCGTTTGCTTGACACGGCGAACCGCTTGGACCCGAATGCAGCTCAATTGACCCGGACGCTGACGGGCTTGCTCCATGGCAAAGGACTAACGGTCAACGCGGCATCCCTTGGCGCAGATCAGTTATTTTCCGGCTTGGTTAACACTCAGGCGCGTTTGCTTGCATTTATCGACGTCTTCTGGGCGCTGCAGTTTCTTGGCCTGGTCGGAGTGGCGTTTCTTGTGCTGCATCGTGGAGTACCGCATGCCGCCAAAACTGCTCCCAAATCCGAAATGCCGCAAGCGCAAGAAGCAATTCAGGTGTAGAGATGATTTATCCGCGAAAGGGGTTCAGCCATGTATCGACACATCCTAATCGGACTCAACCAATCGGATTCAGCTCATAGGGCATTGCAGCGGGCAATTGACCTTGCAGCCCAATTCGATGCAAAGCTGACGGCGATGACGGTGGTGCCGGATCCTCCCCCGTATGCCGTATATGCGGGTGCCTTAAGTCCCGAGGCATCCCAGATAATGAAAGGTGATGAGCAGGATTCATTGGTCCAGCTATTGGAGACCGCACAACGGGAGGGTGCGCAACATGCCATGGAGGTTAAAACGATTCTGAGCGATGGGCCAGTCGTAGTCTCCCTGGTTGAAGCAGTGCGAAAAAACCAAATAGACCTGCTCGTTCTTGGAATTCACCCTGAGCAGGGCCTATTGGGATGGCTGACTGCAAGCACCGCACACGAACTTGCTCAAAAGGCCGCCTGCGATGTTCTCGGAGTGCGTTGAAGTTTTGACAAAAATGGCGCTTGGTATCGTGTGAAGCCTGTTCACCTTGCGGAGGCCTCAATTGTATCCACTCTGCAATCCGAATTGACGTACTTCAACCGCTGACTGAGACCGGACTTGAGATGATCGCCCTCCTGGCGTTGTTTCGCGACTCCCTTACTCTTCGTCCAGATACTCGCCGGGCACGTCGTCTTCGGGCACTTCACGCGTGCGAACTTCCTTCCCCTCGCGTTCTCGAGAGTCTTCGACGCCCCACACCACCCCCGCCTCGAACGCGTTCCCTTCCTCCAACAACTCGTTAACACTCTCAGAATCCGCACTCTTGACGTTCGATAAGCCCTCCAGATCTCCCGATTGTAGTCCCGATACCACTCGCGAGGGTTCCAGCGAACTCGGCTGTTGACTCTCGTTCTGTCTGGTCTTGTTAGCGGTTTTGGCGCTCTCTGTTTTCGCTGACGCCTTCCTCTTGGGTACGGTTTTGCCCGGCGCGGTGTTCTGCTTTGCCAACCGCTCCTGTACTGGCTGCTTCGACATTCTAGCCTCGTTTCTCTTCGATCTCGTTGATTTAGTCTTGGGCTTCCTTTTTGTTCCCATTCACGCAGTCCAGCATCGCCCCGTGAGCGCGGCACAATGAGCGTGGGCGTTCGTTGGCTATGTTTCTGTCGCATACGTATCGATCAAATGGCGCACCGTCGGCTCCCCAGAAAGATAACTATGTATTCGCCCTTCTAGTACACGGTCGGCCTGTGTCTGCCGTTCATGCTGACGCAGATGTTCCGCCCAAGAATTCACCAGAAATATTTCCAGATAACGATCCGCGACTTCAGTATCACGGAAGATCGCCCACTGATAAGCGCCATCGCGACGTTGCATCCGACCGAATTCATGCATTGAATCCACAAATTCTGTTGTCCGCTCTGGAATGACAGCGTATTCGATCGTAACAAGTACTGGTCCCTTCTCAATATCAGCATCGACTCCTTCGATGACGGCAGGCATGCGCCAGTGGTTCCAAGGACTCAAGTCCGCAGTAGACTCTGGAAAGGGTGCGAAGAAGGCAACTCCTGCGGCGGTGATTGTGCCAATTCCTGCGTAGACCAGCGCGGCTCGAACTCCTGATCGTTGCGCGACCACGCCCCAAGCAGCAGTCCCGAGAGCATAACTTCCCTGATAAACCAGGATGAAAATGGCGAGGACTCTTGCTCGCACCCAATCTGGCGCCAGACTCTGCACAAGAGCGTTGATAAGAGAAATGAAAATGATCCACGCCGCGCCGCCGATCAACAGAATCGCGGCGAGCGCGCTTAATCTGTGCAAGCCACTCATGCCGACAATCACTACCCCCAAGGCGACAATGCCTATCGACACCTTTAGATCCGTGGACCACCTGGCAGGGACCAACTGCATGACGAAAGCCCCGATGATTGCACCACCACCAAAGCACCCAAGCAAGAATCCATAGCCAGTTGCATTCGGATTCACGCTTCGAGAAACGGTTGGCAACAACGCAAAGAGTGCGCTGGAGAAGAACATGACTATGCCTGTTCGAAGGAGGACCGTAAGGATTGCGGGCGAGTGGCGGACATAGCGAATGGCCGCGACGGTGGCTCCCGAGAAGGATTCCGGCGGGACGCTCCTCTTTCGAGCGGGCCTTTTCCACCGGGCGACAACTACAATGACACCGAAGAACGATGCGAAATTTGCCACAAATGCAATGGCGACACCAGCAACGGATATGATCATGCCCGCGAGCGCCGGTCCTACCGCTCGGGCGAGGTTGAATTCAATCCCGTTGAGCGCGGAAGCCTCCGCGAGATCTTCCCTGGGCACCAAGTCAGGGAGAAGTGCGCGCCACGCTGGTGTTTCGAACGCGTCTCCCGCCGAAAGAGCAAACGTGAGCACCAGCAGCATCCACGGCGACATCAATCCTGCGATGGTCAAGATCGCAAGAATCAACGCGACGCACATCATCCAAGACTCGGTGAAGAGAATCAGCTTACGGCGGTCGACGATATCACCAGCCGAGCCCGCGGGGAGGGCCAGCAGAAAATATGGCAAGGAAGCGGCAGTCTGGGTCAGTGCAACATAGATTGGCCCGGCGCCTAATGACACCATCAACCAGGCGGCGCCAACGTTTTGCATGAAAGTGCCGATATCAGAGATGGCATCCGCAATCAACATATCGCGGAATGCCGACACGCACAGGGGGCGCCACAATCCCGAGGGATCTCGAAGATCTAAGTCCTTTTGCGCGGTATCTGTCATTTGATAGTGCCCCTCTTAAACTTTATGGCGCGTCAACTAAGGCACCCAAATTACGAAGCATAATTGCCTGCAAAGACATTGGTGTCGCACGACGTCGGAAGAGGATTGCGTCATAAAATCTCCTTTAAAAGCGCGTGCTATTGTGAACTCCAAAACAAAATGAAAGCTCTACGCTGCGATTCGCTTTTGGATCTTGCTTTCCGATAACCACCTCCTAGCAGCCTCGACGTCATCATCGCCAAGGTCGTGGCCTCCCTGATGCCAGAAAAGTGTTACGGCGGCGCCTCCGCTCTCGAATATCGCTGCCAGTTCCTGCGGCTGTCCTTGCGGAACAATTTGATCTCGAGTCCCCGCACCCATGAACACCGGAAGACTGTTGAAATCCCGAATGATGTCTGGCTCGAAGGGCACCATCGCTCGGAATAGAACCGCGGCAGCTAGATGATGCGGGTGGAGCAGGATGAGACTGGCCGCAATGTTCGCTCCATTAGAGTAGCCAACGGCGAGCAGCTTTTCCGTGCTGAAGTCGTATCGCTTAGAAGCCGACTCAATGAAACGCGCCAGTTCCTCGGTCCGGAACTTGAGATCCTCGACATCGAAAACGCCTTCCGCGAAGCGGCGAAAGAAACGGGGCATGCCATTTTCCAAGACCTTGCCCCGTACCGAGAGCAACGCGGCACCGGGCCAGAGTTCATTCCCTAATGGCAGAAGGTCATTTTCATCGCCTCCCGTGCCGTGCAGCAAGAGCAGTGTCACGGGATGAGAGACAGGTGGCTGGGCAGGAATAAACTTGTGAACGAATCCTAAATCGTTAGTCGGCGGCATCAGCTTGTCCTCCAAATATGCTCGGCAGAATGATCGGCGGAAGAACCCGTTTTAGTTCGCTACGCTCGCTTTCGAGCCAAGTCGGGAGCACCAAAGAAGAACCTATCTTCTCTGCTGGCTCATCGACCGCAAACCCCGGAGGATCTGTCGCAATCTCGAACAGAACCCCGCCCGGCTCACGAAAGTAGATCGAATGAAAATATGTCCGGTCGATTACTGGGGTCACGTCGTAATGAAGCTCTCTGATGGTTTCCCGCCACGTCACTTGCTGCTCATCGGTAGGAGTGCGCCAGGCAACGTGATGCACGGTGCCGACCCCAACTCGGCCAGGACGGCCCTCGGGAGCGCAGATCAGATCGACAATCGTTCCTGGTAGTCCGCTGCCCACGGAATAGCGGAAGCGCCCGCCGTGTTCTTGAACTCGCGCAAAGCCGAGAGTCTTGGTGAGCAAGGACGCTGCTCTCTCGCAATCGTTTTCCGACAGTGTAACGTGATGGAAACCACGGATCGCAAAGTCCCTTGGCACCGGCCCACGATTCCATACATGGTCGGGATTCGCGTGCGGAGTGGCAATCAATTCCAACTGAAGTCCGTCCCGGTCGGTGAAGAATAAAAGCTCCTCCCCAAATTCCGACCTTTCTTCCTCGACCGGCGTCTCGCTCTCCGTGAGGCGGGACATCCAATAACCAAGGGACTTTTCAGGCACAGCAAAGGATGTGACCGTCAATTGTCCGGTGCCGATTCTGCCGGCGATCACGCCCGGCCAGGGGAAGAAGGTCATGATTGTGCCCGGATGGCCCTGCCCATCTCCGTAGTAGAGGTGGTAAGTTGTCGGATCATCGTAGTTGACGGTCAACTTCACCAGCCGCAAGCCAAGCACGCCTGCGTAAAAATCAATATTCGTTTGAGGATCTCCGGCAATTGCGGTCACGTGGTGTACGCCTAGAATGTCAGGCACCTGGCCTCCTCTTGATTTCCCGACTATGCTGAATCGGGAAATTTGGTTGCAATAGATGGCTCCCGCTCTGCCATTGCACCGGGATGCGCGCTTCCATCGCCGCCTCGGCCTGCAGGTTCTGCAGATCCCGCGAGATCGTTGCGACAGCGAGGGTGCGTCCCCCGCGCTTATAAGACACGGCGCAATTCCGAGCACTGGGATCTCCGTCGATCTCGACCGAATCCCAATGTTCGGCATGCCCGACATAGTTAATGGCGACGTCGTAATGCTGACTCCAAAAGAATGGAACGGCATCGAATCGTTCGCGATAACCCAGAATATTCTTTGCTGCCGCTTGCCCCTGACGCTCAGCCACCACCCAGTGCTCTACGCGTATTCGCTCTCCAGAATGCGGATCGGGCCAACGCGCGATGTCCCCTGCTGCAAAGACGCCCGGAGCACTGGTTTCGAGGTATTCGTTGACCACGATACCGCGATCCGTTTCTAGACCCGCCTGCTCGGCAAGGATCAAGGAGGGGCGCACACCTACGCCCAAAACGACGAGGTCCACTTCAAGTGTGCCGCCGCCGCTTAATGTCAGAGTGTTAGCGTCAAGCCTCTTAACGGTTTCCCCCAAATGGAACACAACTCCGTGAGCTTCATGAAGCCCACGAATCATGCCGCTGATTTCCGAACCCATCACACGTTCCAAGGGCTGGCTCTCAGGCGCGATGACGTCCACTGCGATTCCAAGTGTGCGCAACGACGCGGCAACCTCCAGACCAATGAAACTCGCGCCGACTACGGCGGCTCGCTTGGCGGATGCAGCTTGAGAGACAATTGCACGAGCGTCTGCAAAGGTTCGCAGATAGTGAATCTGGGAGTCGATGGCGCCCTCAATCTTCAGTCGGACGGGTTCAGCCCCAGTTGCGATCAGGAGTGCTTCAAACCCATAAGTCTGGCCGTTCTCCAAGTTGACGCGCTTTCGTGGGATATCTAGCGCCGACACTCGCGAATTGAGTACGAGGTCGATTTTCTGTTCGTCGTAGAATTCCGGTTGGCGCAGCCGCATCCATTCATCCGGCGCGTTGCCCACGAGAAAGTCCTTCGACAAATTCGGCCGGTCGTACGGGGGCCAATCATCCGCGCTGATCATCGTCAGCCGGCCATCATAGCCTTGTCGCCGCAGCATGTCCGCGGCTGCAATGCCAGCAGCGCCGCCTCCTATGATCACGACCGAAGCAGGAACGCTCTGTCCCACAGTGGAGTTGACCAGATGCTTTCGATCAGGATCGGCGAGTTTTTCTCGCACGAACACCTGGTCGCCAATGACTTCTGTGCGCCAATGTGGAATTGGATCGAAGGCAGGGGCACGCAGCGCTTCACCGCTGCGCAGGCTGAAACAGGCGTGGTGCAGGGGGCACCGCACAGTGTCCCCAACGACGAGCCCCTCCGACAGCGTTGCGTGGTAATGAGTGCAGTTTGCACCAACCGCGAAAAACTCGTCGCCATTCCGGACCAGTATGGCGTCCTCGCCATCTACTTGTCCCAGGGCCATTGCTCCATCGGCAAGATCTCGAATTAAGAATCCTTGCCTGAGATCGTGTTTCGCTCTTTCCGCCTCTGCCATATCTGTTCAGAGCCTCCAATGTCACCGCTCGGTCTGGAAGGAAGATGCCCTGGCTGCTCCAACAGATCGACTTGTGCTTATGCCCTGGCGAACGCCACGTCCAGAATCGGCAAGCTGACGATCAGTCGTTGAGATTCTTTATGGGCATTTCTGACGCAGCGCATTCTTCTCTGGATTCTGTGGCAATCGCCATGCCCGTCATTTGACTACACCGTCGAAGGGAATCGCCAGACTTTCGGTCTTATTGTGCGTAACGAGTAAAGACAAAGTCGCGAGCTTTGACAGGCTCATGGCATGGAAAGCAGGTTCTGAGCTTCGCCTCGTCAGCAGGTTTGCCTTCCTTATCGAATTGAGCAAACCCCCAGCCGCCCGTCGCGGCGTACTTTTTTGAGTCCTTGACCATAAGCTGAAGGTACCAATCCGGAGGCGGGCCGGGAACGAAAGATTGGGGGCGTCCAAAAACTCTGTTGTTTTCCTCCGAGGGGACGTAACTCCACGCGATTCGAGCAATGATCGTGCCGTCCGGGAACGGAACCTTCTCTTCCCGATACGCCTTGATCGCTGTTTTGTTGCCCAGAATCGCTCGTATATCGTTGAGGTCGCCTTCTTCGTGGGCCACGGAGATCAATCTCCAGTCGCGGTATCCGGGGGGGATTTTGATTCCGAAGACCGGGGCGGCCTCCTCATTCGAATGTCCAACCGCAGCGACCGAACTGGCGACAACCCCGGCCAGCGCTACTACGATTGACAACATCAAAGCGATCCGTTTCATCGTGCTCCTCCTCATTTCTGCAATCGTGGAATATCTTGGAATCCCAATCACCCTCATATCAAATCAATTCGGGTAAGGCACGTGAAGCAGAGTGCCTGAAGTCGACGGGAAAACGTAGCGGATGCCGGCGTAAACCATGCTGAGATGTGCATTCTTGGGGTCACCTGGAGCCACGTACCAGGGAGAGCGGGTCAGATAGGAATACTGCGTGTAATACTGCAGCGCTCCGTATTTATCGCTCTTCCAGAAAGTCAGAAGCCAATCGAATGTGGGCTGCTGGATGGCGCGATTATTTGTGTTCGGCGAACCCGGACCGCCATAACCGATAATTGTTCGCGGATTGGCGGTGTTTGTCGTGTCGGGAAAGAAATTCCTTCCGTAATAATCCGCGCCGTAGTAGACGGCAAACGCCTCCTTGCGACTCGCTCTCCACTCGAGGCCGGCAGAGCCCGCTCCTGCATGGAGCATGGACAGGCTCACGTCCGTCCCAGCAAGGTTAGGGCGAACCACAAGTTCCGGTCCCGTTCCGACAAGGTAATGAGCACCGCCGTCACTCCAAAACACGTTTGCGAGGAATAGGAGTCTATCAGGCAACAATTCATAGTTCGCGGCAAATTCCCCACCACCGCCAAACGCCGTGTGCCTGTTTAATGAAATCGATCCAACAGGCATTACCGAGGCGTGCGCACCAGTGAAAAGACCCGCAAGTTCTGCGTGAAAATGTCTGGCCCCGACATATTTGTCATAGGTGGTCTTGGCGATAATGTCTGGCATAAGGTTGGCCGCCCCCGCGTTGGCGTTGTTATCGAACTGTGAACCAATCGCACTGAATTGAACAGGGATCGCGACATAGTTACCGATATATTGGTTGGAATTCTCGATCCCTGCCCCTGCTGCCCAATGCTCGTTAAAGTGGTACGCGATGCGAATCTCAGCGGCCCGCGTATAAGGCTCTCCTGCGCCGAGGCTCTGGTCCTCGTTATAGGTAATGGCCAAATCCGACGGCAGCGGTCCGATGCCAACGCGATTGGGTGTCAGCCAGCCCACGGTTTGTCCGCTCAAGATCTCCCACTTGTCGCGTTTTACGTATCCAAAGTAGAGTCGCACTCGGTTGGTGAGACCGTTTACGCTTTGATACACGGTGGGCGAGCTGTTCCCGCTGAAGTCGCCCTCAACGTAGCCAAGAACCGTATTGCCTCTAAAAGTGTCTTCGATCTTAATATTCACGCGAGAGTACTGCGCCGTAGTCCGGAATTCGCTGACACTTCCTTGTGGCGTGTTGCTGTACGGTATCCCACCGAGGTCAGTGGTAATGTTGCTCTGGGTATTCGTCGTGCGAAATATATTCTCGAAATCAACAAATCCACCAATCGTCAATACAGCGTCACCAAATTTGATAGACGTCGACGGAACTGTAGGTCCCGCTTGCGTCGCTTGCGGAACCACAGCTGGGATCGAGGCCTTCACGTCGTACTTGTGGATTTCCTGCGCAAGGTCTGGCGGATTCCCGTTGGGGGGCCTCGGACCTGGAGATATCGCCTGGCTCTTAGCGGAGCCTGTTACGGCACTGCCAGACGCAATTAAGCCAGCTTTCAATTGCACCCTCAGGTTTTCAATTTCCTCTTGTTGTGCGGCCACTTGCTGCTGAGTTCGCAAGAGCGCTTCGCGGAGAGCTTTCACCTCGGCTCCAACACCCGAGTCATTGGGCGACGAATCAGCCTGGGCCCCTGACTGGCCATACAGAAGGCTAGGCACCATCAGCAGAAACCCCACAGTGCACAGGAAAAGTCGCATCGTAAACCTCAGCCTCATTGATTGTGTGACACTCGCCTCACCAGAGCGTCCCATGCGATATGACCGCCCGGTACTTTGTTCTTGAAACCTTCCGACGCAAATCACAGTTGCTATTAGGCCAGAAGCGAGCAGACCGTTCTACCAGACGAAGGTATTGATCGATACCTTGGTATCAAACTTTTTCACTCGTTCTTATCCGGCCGAAGAACACTACATTACCGAACCCAAAGACGGCTTCAAGTTGTCGTAAAAGTTCGTATCATGTGTGAGGGCTTGATCGGCGAGGCCGTTTGAATTCGTTGTTCTCGGGATGTCCTTTGGGATGCCTATGCTATCGAGTCCAGTTTCAATTGCACTCAAGTCGCCGACCGCAACCGCCCCTCGAGCGCGCCGACGATCAACGACACCAGGCAGCCGCCGGCTAAGCCGGCTGCTTAGGAACCGCTTGCGGAAGAAAAAATGGCCACAGATGGGGAATGAACTCGTGGCTTAGCGAATTGCGCAAGGATCCGCGTTAGCCTAGGGGACCAATTCTTGCTTCTGCGATTCAGAGGGTTGGTTGGCTATTTGCAGGTTGTTGATTACGCTGAAGACTCCGGGGACGCCGTTAGCGCGAATATTCGCAATTTCCTTGTCCGCCTTGGAATCGACGACGCCGTCAAGCTGCACATGGCCGCTCGTTACAGTGATGCGTATCGTCTTTGCCGGATCGATTGCATATCGGTTCAAGGTCGGATAGCCATAGATGGCGCGGTACTCCGCGACGCGGATCCGGTCGTCAATGGGGGAGGGAGGATCGACCTGGATCTCGTCGACCACATCTTTTACGCCTGGATAAACGCTGACCAAGGCCAAGGCTGAGTCTCTATCCGGATAACCGAGCGCATGGCCACCCAGTGTGACTACGCCGTTTTGGACGCCAAGACTGATGGCATCGAAGACGTTCCCATAGCCCACGCGGTCGTATTCCAGCTTTTCGCCCAGTTTGGCGCGCAGTTGATCGTCTGAAACGCTGGGGCCGGCGACTTCAATCTCGTTGCGAACCGCCATGATTCCTTTTTCCTTGTGAGCGCGCTTGTCGGCATCGGCCTTGTACTCGTAAAGATCGACGGTTCCTGATAGCGTGACGATGCCGTCCTGGACTTCGACTTTCACGTTCTTGAACTGCGGCTTGTTCAGCTTGGATTGGAGATCGCGAACCGCACCCGCATCGTCTCCGTCCTGCGCGGAGTGAGCCGCCTGCGGCAGGCTCAGCAAGGCTCCGGCGAGCGTGACCGCCAGAACCAGAGTCTTGATGGTGAGAATCTTCTCTTTCATTTTTAATACCTCCTCGATGACTTAGATCAAATGATGTTGCAGCCCACTCAGCAGTCGCTCGGTCGCCAAGCGGCCAAGAGCGTGGTACTCCCGGAGCGGGTCGCGTTCGTTCCGATTAGAACGGGTTTTACGCCACACATTCATGGTCTCCTTTGAGCTGTCGCCGCACCAAACCTGCTTATTTCGCGCTCCTCGGTCGAGACGTCTCGGCCGGCAGTGCGCGCATCGGAACCGGCATTAAGCCCGAAACCCCGGTCTGCGCGGGAGGTACTTGCCAAACTGGCGCGATAACCCAATGTCTCAGTCGAAGTGAACTGACTGAGAGTACGAATATCGATACGATCTGCAGAAGGGTGAGGATTGACTCTGCCACTCTATAAGTTCCTGGCATCTCTGTGTCCCCGTTCTGGCTCGTTTGCCGCCATCAGCGCCATCCTTAGCTGTTGATTCTTGACAAGAAGCTCACACAAATACTGCTGCAAAGTCTCTATGTGGCCCTGCCAAGCCTCTTCGATTCTTTGCGCCCATTCTTCATGCCCACGACTTTCAATGTGTGCTCTCTCTGTGTTTTGCTCTGGCGCAACGGCTTCAGAATTCGTTTGAGCAAAGTGTTCTTGACGCCTCTGAGAAGCCTCAACGTCTCCAACGCCAATAGTTGCGGTCGTCATAAGAGTGCTCCTTGTGCTTCAATCGAGAGATTCTTCTGGCGCGCGACTTCGTCTTGCTTTCCCAACGCTCGAACAGGCTACTGGATGCCAGCATGCATCCTGGGATAGACTGCGACCGAATGGGCCTGAGCGAGAAAATTGATCAGGTTTGAGAGCGGACGCGAGTCCAGTTCCTGAACTGCCAGAATGATGTTCTTTCGCAATTCGCTATCGGCGAATGGCTCGCTGAGCCAATGGAACTTCTCAACCGTTCGCTCCCAAGACATCGGCTGGTCCAGACCGCCTTCGTAGCCGAGGTGTTCCTTCACCAGGACTCTTCCGTCTCTTGTCCAAACAGTCACTCGCGCGCTGAGTTCCGCGGGGAATCGCGCCGTAAGTTCTTCGTCGGGTCGTACTTCAACTCTGGCGACCATCGCCTGCGCATCATCCGCTTGAATGCGCGCGGGGTCGAGCTGCGCTGGCCCGACCTCGCCATCAAGGAGAGCCGCAGAGATGAGGTATTTCAAGTTGTAGTCGCCCTGCTCCTTAAGCCATACATGATCCTTCGGGCCGTAGATGCCGCCGCCGGCAAAGTCGAACCCTGCTTTGAAGATGTCGCAGCGCACACGCTCGACATCACTGGCCGAAATATCGTAGCTCCGCTTCAGGTCGAGAGTGGCCTCAAGGACAGGCTGGCCATGGATTAAAGATGAATATTTCTTCAGCACGGTCTGCGTGATGAATTCCAGTGAAGGGTCCTCCCAATCGACTGAGATTGTCTGGTCGAACAGCTGCTCCAGGCCCTTTGGCCCTTCGAAGAGACCACGCGGACCTGTGAAGCCCCGTTTCGCCATCGAAGCCGCGTACACCGCGCGCATTCCTGTCAAACCTGGGGAGAACCCTTTCCACTGCGATACGGGCTCAACGTGGATGCAAGCGAGAGATACATTGTCGACCGTTGCGATCGAGATAGCATTGGCCAACTCGTCTTCAGAGAGTCCAAACAGTTTGCCGGCACCAGCGGCGATCGACATGGCGAGTTGGGTTGCATGATTGAGTCCCTTGTCCATCACCGGGACGGCTGCAGTGAACCGGCATTGAACCTCGTACGCTACCGCAAGCGCGAGCATAAATTCCTCTCCCGACGCGCCTACGTGCTCTGCGGCAGCCAGAATGGCCCCAAAATTGTCACTTGGATGACAGAGTCCGCCGGGCGACATGTAGCTGTCGAGCAAATCAACATATCGCACGAGTCCGGCGTTGAAGAGCGCGGCCTGATCAGGCGACGTTTTGCCGCCTCCAATCAGTGTGCAGGTGCCCGAGCTTCGATACTCCTCGAATTGATCGCGGAGTGCACGAAACGGGGGGCCCGAAAGGGCTGCAAGTGCGCATCCAATGCCATCGAGAATATTGCGCTTGTAGAGTTCCCTGTGGTGTTCTGTCAATTGCTCAGGCCGCGCCGAAAAAGCGAAGGAAGCAATCTGTTGGACTGCTGAACAGGTCTCTGCCAAACAACTCTGTGTTCCGTTCAACTCGGCGACATTTGTTTCAACGTTTGTAGTCATAATGGGCTCCTTGTGAGGCAGTGCCGCCCGGATATGGTTGGCGCAACAACGCACGCGCATCAATGTTTGGATTGCATGAAGTCTCGAACGAGATCAGCGATTTCGTTCGCCTTGGTATCGAGCGCAAAGTGGCCTGCGTCGAGTATGTGGATCTCAGCGTGGGGTACATCCTTTCGGTACCGCTCAGGTTCGCCAAGGTCGAAGGAGAGATCGTGTTTACCCCAGATGACTAGAAGCCGCGGCTGCGTCTTCTGCATCCAAGCTTGCCATTTGGAGTAGGCTGCGATATTTGTTCGGTAGTCATAGAACAGATCGCTTTGTATCTGGTCTTGGCCGGCCGACTTCAGAAAGGCATATTCGTCTGTCCAGAGGTCCGGATCATACAACTCAACATTTGGATCATCCCCCACATGGCGCGTCTTCGTTGTCGCAAGAGAGAGTAGATTTGTGCGCAGTTGCTCTTCGTTACCAGGGCGATCTGCCCAGAATGCACGTCGAGTTGCCCAGTTTGCTCCAAGTCCTTCATTGTGAGCTACTGCATCCTGAACGATGAGGGAGTCAACACGCTTCGGATGTACCAACGCCATGCGAAATCCGACAGGGGCCCCGTAGTCCTGCATGTATAGGGTGTAGTGGGTCAACCCCAACGCCTGCGCGAATCCATCCATCACTTGAGCGATGTGATCGAAGGTGTATTCAAACTGCGTTGGATCCGGCCAATCGCTGTGTCCAAAACCCGGGTAGTCAGGCGCGACAAGGTGAAAACGGTCGCTGAGCCGTGCGAAAAGAGGTTCAAACATCCGCGACGAAGATGGGAGACCGTGCAGGAGAAGAATCGGGGGGCCGTCTTTTGGTCCCGCCTCTCTATAGGAGATGGTGAGCCCATCCACCTTAACCGTATGGTAAGAGGTTGAGTATTTCACGGGGTGTTCCCTTTCGACGGCTTGTGCCGGCGATTGAAATGGCGCGAGGATTACCAAGGCCACCAATGCAATCGATGAAGGCCGCCAGAATCGCATCCACTGGTTGAATTTGACGTGGCGCATCACTGAGACTCCTTGAAAGCAAATTCCGGATCGGGCTTGTCGAGTGCCCTTGGATGAACCTGGCTTCCACCACAACCGCGCGCCCAGATGCGGAGACCGGAACGCTGGCCACTAGCGGCGCGTTCACCTGGCTTCCTATCGCGTTAGTGATGCTCTGGGGGCGCGCTCGTTTCTGGAACGACAAATGCGACTTCGGCTTTGTCGAGAAGGTGGTGGTTCGCGTCCTGCAATTCAAGGGCTACCTTGTGCGGGCCGGGCGGAAGACCCATCAGGATCACAGGGTTTCCGCTCGCATCCGCCCAAACCCAAGGCGCATCATCGAGTCTCACATGTATGTGCCCGATACGCGGGGAAGCAGCCAGGGCGCCGGCGCCGAACACCGGCTCAAGATGAATGTTCTGGGCACAATACTGAATAATAACCACGCCGCGTGAGGCGAGCGGACCTGCAAGCGGAGGATCGACAAGGATCTTTGCGGGAGGTTCACTGGTGGTGAGCGGGATAACGTGGGCAAGTCCACACTTGTCCGTCACGCTTTGTGCCGCAGCGCTCACTGCGGACAACACGACGGCTGCGATCGATAAGAGAAGCGTACCTTTCAAGCTCGAATACTTCAGCTTTGCCATCTTCATTCCTCCTGTGCGTTGACCTCAGTCCAACGCGAGATTTGTTCAATGCGAGGGTCAACAAGCAAAATCACCTGTTCCCGAAGGGGCTGCTCTTTGCCGCAGTGGGCCGGTATCACATCGTCAGCACAACGCGAAACTCAGCCTTCCCGCTCATCATGCGGGCATATGCGTCGGCTGCTTTTTCCAGGGGGTATGTTTCGATCATGGCGCGCACGCCGCGGAGTGCGGCAAAGTGCAAGGTGTCTTCCGAATCAGCCGGCGTCCCCGCTGCCCACCCTTGGACGGTCTTGCTGCCCATGATGAGTTGGATGGGCGTGACCTCAATGGGATCGAAGGCTGCACCGATCACGAGGAGTTTGCCGTTCGGACCCAGACCGCCGATCAGTTCGGACATCGCCTTGGAGTTCGGCGCAGTAGCCATTATGACTTTTGCGCCGCCCAGCTTTTGCAATTCCTCTGCAGCGTTCTTCGCTTTGCTGTCGATATACACATCGGCGCCGAGCCTCTTTGCCAGCGTTTCATTTTGCGAGCCGCGCCCGACTGCAACCACTTTGTAGCCGAACTTGTTGGCGAATTGAATTCCGAGGTGGCCGAGCCCGCCGATTCCCTGAACCGCTACGAGGTCGCCTGGGAGCGCGCCCGCATGCCGCAGAGCGTTGTAGGTGGTGATTCCAGCACACAAGAGAGGTGCCGCTTCGACGTCACTGAGGGTGTCCGGAATCGAAGCCAATGCTTCGGCCGGAGCTACCATGTACTGCTGATAGCCGCCGTCATAGCTGATGCCGGGAATCTTCACATTCTGGCAGTTTCGAAAATCTCCGCGACGGCACTCGGGGCAGGTGCCGTCGTGGCCGCCGTGCCAACCGACGCCGACACGCTGGCCTTTGCGCCATTCCGTCACTCCGGCGCCCAGTTCATCCACAATGCCTGCGACTTCATGCCCTGGAACGCGGGGGTAGGGGATTCCTGGCCACGAGCCTTCGACGACAAGCGCATCGCTGTGGCAAACACCACATGCCTGCACTTTAATGCGAACCTGCCCTGGACCGGGCTCGGGAATCGCTCGCTCGACGATCTCAAGACCGGCTCCGCCTCCGGATACCTGGGCCGCTTTCATGGTCGCTACTGCGATTGCTGTTGTCATAAATCCTCCTGTTCCTGTTGTGATTAAGCCAGAGGCGAAGAATCGAATCCATTGGACGAAGGTATTGATCGATACTTTGGTATGCAGAAGAGTAGTTAGGGCCGCCCAAGACCATTCGTGTGCGGACTCTTCGAGCCCACTCTGCAAACGAGAGGTTTTCCCCCTATCATTTTGTCCGCAAGGCGTTTAGCAGGATCGATGGAACCGCAGAGATTTCCTTGAAAGTCCCAATGATTCGCTGCTTTGTCCGATGCCATGGGCCGTAAATCGCGGTACAATTGCTGCACGATCCGTAGCGGGTGCATTTCCCTTCTTGAGTTGCGCACAGAACGTTCCCCCGGCCGGCTCAGGAACCCCAAGGTCGAATTAGCAAGCGGGCTCACATTCCAAACGTTGATTTGCAAAGATACGCCTGTTTCAGCAGGCGCCTCGGAGTGCGCTACGCCGCCTCCTCGATCAAGATCATTGTTCGAGCAGGGCTTAAGGAGGGATCGAGAATGACCAGGACCGCTTCACCATGCCCTTTATCAGGCTCTCAACTTGGCGTGATCGAATCCGGTCCCACGCTTGGATTCCCTATTACGCGGTTTATTGGACACGCTGAGCCAATCCTCCTGGACGAGTCCACTACCAACGAATGGGTCGAGTACGAGGCCCGGCTGAATAATCTGCTGCCTGGATATGACAATCCTGTGATCTGCAGCTGCGACGCCAACCTCCTGACCGGCACCGTCGCCGTTGATATCCTTCACACGCACCCGGTTGCGATCATTCGCGGCCGGTTTTACGAGAACCCGTGTTTTGTGCCGCTGACGGAGTTTCTGCGGGAGATTCGTGCAAGGCACAAAGGACAGGTTTCCGATACCGCCGCTACGGCCTGAGATGGAAGAACATTTCGATCACCCCAAATCGGTCCGGAACCTGCAGTGCTGCATCAATGACCTGGTCAGCGTGCTCGCACTTCCTGCGTCCTGGGGAGGCGGCGATCCCGCGCGAATTGCGAGCACGGTCGCGGAGACTTTGCTGGGGATGCTTGATCTGGATCTCGTCTATGTAAGGCTGAATGAGTCCTCAAGCAGCGAGACGATTGAAATCATTCGGGCTGCTCGCTGGCGAAGTCCGGCGCCGCAGCTGAGTGTGTTGCAAAGCAAGTTCGGGCAGAGGTGGCGCGACCAGCCGCGGCATTGGCAAGCGGTGAGTCGGGCATTTCTCGGAGAAGAAGAGATTACGATCCTGACGCTCCCGCTCGGCCTGGAAGGGGAGATCGGAGTCTTGGTCGCAGGTTCTCAGCGCGCGGAGTTTCCGGAGGAGACAGAGAAGCTTGTCCTTAGCGTAGCTGCAAATCAGGCTTTAATTGGGTTGCAGCAGGCGCGACTGCTTTCTGAACAGAGACGGATGACTGCGGAACTCGATAAGCGAGTGGCGGAGCGTACCCAGCAGCACGCCGAAACCAACGATGAACTGCGCAGGCAGATTGCAAAGTGCGAACTGGTGGAGAAGAGACTTCGCGATGAGACGAGCGAGCTGGGGCGCAGCGAGGCGCGGAGTAAGGCGATTGTAGACTCGGCGCTCGACGGCCTGGTGGCCGTTGATCACGAAGCCCGCATCACAGAATTCAATCCGGCTGCAGAGCAGACCTTCGGATATCGGCGCGATGAGGTAATCGGCAAGACTTTATCCGAGGTGCTTGTGCCTCCCTCACTGCGGGAAAAGCACGAGCAAGGGTTTGCGCGCTACCTCGCGACCGGCGAGGCACACGTGCTTGGGCGGCGCCTGGAAATGGTTGCTCTGTGCGCGGACGGGAGCGAGATTCCGGTCGAAATGGCGATCACGCGAATCCAGCTTCCTGGACCGCCATCGTTCACTGCGTATATTCGCGATATCACGACGCGTAAGCGTGCCGAGAAGGCCCTGCAGGAAAACGAACGCAATCTAATCCAGACCATCAATACGATTCCCACGGCGGCATGGTCCACCCTTCCAGATGGATACTGCGACTTTCTCAACCAGCAGTGGTTTGACTACACAGGAATGACAGCTGATGAGGCGCGAGGCTGGGGCTGGGCGGCTGCAATTCATCCGGACGACGCGGCTGGGCTCCAGGAGCACTGGCTGGAGCGTTTGGCCACTGGCACGCCGGTTAACGTGGAAGCGCGCATGCGCCGTTTCGACGGAGTTTACCGCTGGATTCTGTTTCTCGCGAACCCCTTGCGCGACGACTCTGGAAGAATCGTCAAATGGTACGGGACGAATATCGACATTGAGGATCGCAAACACGCTGAGCAGGTATTACGGGCCAGTGAGACCAATCTCCGCCAGATTATCGACAGTATTTCAGGCCTTGTATGCACGATGAGTCCAGCCGGTGTGACAGAGCTTGTCAACCGGCCGATCATGGATTATTTTGGCAAGACGTTCGAGGAATTGCAAAGCTGGACCGTCGGCGATAGCGATGCTGTTCATCCAGACGATCTTCCTCGTGTGGTCTCCGAATTCACGCATTCGATCACGACCGGAGCTCCCTTTGATTCGGAAGTCCGGCTTCGCCGCGCAGACGGAGTCTATCGGTGGTTCCATAACAGCGGACGTCCAATGCAGGATACAGACGGCAGAATCACCCGCTGGTATTTTCTCATAACCGATATAGACGACCGGAAGCGGGCTGAGGAGGCGCTGAAGGCGAACGAACGCGATCTTATCCGGACCATCAACACAATCCCAACGCCAGCTTTTTCAACCCTCCCTGACGGTTATGTCGATTTCCTGAATCAACGCTGGCTCGATTACGCGGGGATGACCGCAGAGCAGGCGCAGGGATGGGGCTGGGGAGCTGCGCTTCACCCCGATGACTTCGATCAACTCGTCCAGTACTGGCAATCGTGCCTGGATTCAGGCACGGAGGCTGAGGTAGAAGCGCGATATCGCCGCTTCGATGGAGTCTACCGATGGTGTCTTGTTCGAGCGAATCCTTTGCGGGATGAATCAGGCATGGTCGTTAAATGGTATGGAATAAGCATTGACATTGAAGATAGAAAGCGGGCTGAGGAAAAACTGAGATCCAAGGAGCGCGATCTAATCCGGATCATCAACACAATTCCCACGACAGCGTGGTCAACTCGTCCAGACGGCTACTGTGAGTTCCTGAGCGATCGGTGGCTTGACTATGCAGGTTACACGCTGGAGCAGGCGCTCGGATGGAGTTGGGCGGCAGTCATTCATCCGGACGACGCAGCAGGACTCAAAGAGCATTGGCTGGGGCGTCTGGCTACTGGCACGCCTGTTTACACTGAAGCCCGCATGCGCCGTTTTGACGGAGTGTATCGATGGTTCCTGTTTCTCGCGAAACCATTGCGCGATGAATCGGGACAAATCGTTAACTGGTACGGAACGAATGTAGACATCGAGGATCGCAAGCAGGCCGAAGAGGCTCTGAGGGCAAGCGAACGGAATTTGAATCTCATCATCAACACAATTCCTGCTCTTGCATGGTCAGCAAGCACGGACGGCCCCGCGGAGTATCTCAACCAGCATTACCTTGACTACATAGGCCTCACGCTCGAGGAGGCAATGGGCTGGGGATGGGCGGCCGCGGTACACCCCGGCGATCAGAACCGACTAACCAACGTTTGGCAGTCGATGTTGGCCTCAGACGAGGGAGGAGAGTGCGAAGCACGACTGCGCCGTTACGACGGAGAGTATCGCTGGTTTCTTTTTCGCACCAACCCCCTGCGCGATGAGACTGGCAAAACCATCAAATGGTACGGGACTAACACGGATATCAACGATCGCAAACGTGCCGAGGAGGAGTTGCGGCGCAGTGAATCGTTTCTTGTAGAGGGCCAACGTCTCAGCAAGACAGGTAGTTTCTTTTGGCGCGTGGCAACGGAAGAAATTGTCTGGTCAGAGCAGCTTTATCGAATCTTTGAGCTTGATCCGGGCTCGAAGATGACCCTGGAGTTGATTGGTTCACGAATCCACCCAGAAGACCTGCACATTTTGAATGACATGGTTGAACGGGCTCAATCCGGTAGCGACCTCGAATATAAATATCGTCTTCTGCTTCCCGATAACAAGGTGAGGTACCTGCATGTTCTTGCCCACGGGACCAAGAACAAAGACGGCGAATGGGAATGTGTCGGCGCGGTTCAGGACGTAACGGAGCGCCGACTCTCGGAGGAGGCGCTCACCAAGGCAAGAGCAGAACTCGCCCATGTCGCCAGGGTTACGAGCCTTGGAGCGTTAACAGCATCGATTGCCCATGAAGTGAACCAGCCGCTTTCAGGGATTATTACCAACGCCAGCACGTGCCTACGGATGCTTAGCGCCGGTGAGCCGAACCTGGAGGGCGCGCGCGAAACGGCGCGACGTACGATTCGCGACGGGAATCGCGCCTCCGAGGTTGTCACGCGCCTGCGGGCCCTCTTCAAGAGGAAGGAAGTTGCTGCCGAGTCGATAGACCTTAATGATGCGGCGCGGGAAGTGATCGCGATTTCGTTAAGTGAGTTGCAGAGCAACAGAATCAACGTCCAGCATGATTTCGCCGAGAATCTGCCGGCGGTGAAAGGCGACCGCATCCAGCTTCAGGGCGTCATCCTCAATCTGCTGCGTAACGCTTCTGACGCAATGCGCAATGTTGATGACCGACCCAGACAACTGCTGATCAAGACGGAAAGCGACGATGGCAAAGGCGTCCAGCTAACCGTTCGGGACACCGGTATCGGTTTCGCTCCTGATGCTTCCGATCGGCTCTTCGAATCGTTTTACACCACGAAGGAGGACGGCATGGGAATTGGGCTTTCAGTCAGTCGTTCGATTATTGAAGCCCATCGCGGCCGCCTCTGGGCATCAGCCAACGATGGACCAGGAGCTTCCTTCGCATTCTCCATTCCGCCCGATTACAGCAACGAACCCAATTAGAAACAAGAACTTGCAGGCGATTGCCAGTAGCCGGCTGCACCCAATACCTAAGTACAATAGACGCCGCCGTTCATACAGCGGATGATTGTGCTTGGAGTGTCGCAAGAAGGGACTCCATGGAGACAAACTCAGCCGTGTTGTTGATATGCAGCCCTGAGTGGTGTGAGCGGCACTTCGGAAAGAGCACATCGACTTCAAGCAGCGTTGGAGCAAACGCGCGGTTCTCCACGTTAAGTAAAAGCTGTCTTTAAGTGCGGACTGAGAGATCCATGAAGAATCCACTTTCACTAGTGTCAATCGTCGACGATGATGAGTCTGTCCGCGAATCGTTGCCAGACCTACTCAAGGAGTTCGGTTTTGCATCTCAGACATTCTCTTCTGCTGAGGAGTTCCTTGCGTCGGATGGAATCTCGCGAACCAAATGTTTGATCCTCGATGTTGCAATGCCTGGAATGGGCGGTCCTGACCTGCAGCGCGAACTGAAGCGTCGCGGGTCGAACATCCCAATTATCTTCATCACCGCTCAGAGAGACGAGACCCTGCGGGCGCGCATGCTCGAACTCGGAGCAATTGCCTGTTTGTTCAAGCCATTCAACGATACGGCGTTGCTCGATGCGCTGAATGCTGCATTTCGAGCCAAATGAGCTTCGCCCCCCATTCATGTTGAGGATTTACAATGGCTACTGCGAGCGCACATTGCTATGAAGTAAGGTGTTTCCCCATGCCGCTTACCTCGCCAATCATCTTTGTTGTGGATGATGATATCTCTGTCCGCGAATCGCTTGAACTTCTCTTGCGTCACGAAGGCTTCGCGGTGGAGACATTCGTTTCCGCGCAGGAATTCCTCAGTCGTCCACGCGCAACTGTGCCAAATTGCTTGGTTCTGGACTTTTCTCTTCCCGGACTCAATGGCCTCGAGTTGCAGAAACGTGTTGCAGTGGAACGGCATGAGATGCCGATCATCTTCATCACGGGCCACGGGGATATTCCTATGACCGTGCAGGCGATGAAGGCGGGAGCTGTCGAGTTTCTGACCAAACCCTTCGGCGACGAGGTCTTGCTGAATGCGATTCGCAAATCGATCGAGCGCAGCAAAGTCCTGCTTGACCGCGATGGTGAGATTCGCGGTTTGAGGGCCCGGTATGACCGTCTTACATCGCGTGAGCGGGAAGTGTTGGCTCTTGTTGTAGCTGGCCTTCCGAATAAGCAGGTCGGCAGTGAATTGGGCATCAGCGAGATTACCGTGAAAGCGCATCGCGGCAGTGTGATGCGAAAGATGAACGCCGACTCCCTCCCCGAATTGGTGAGCATGGCCGCCCGCCTTCGGCTGGTGCGGCCGGCTGCGACTTCCTTGCATACGGCCAAGTAATGCCGTTTCGGGGATCTAGTCTCGGCAGACGTTTGTAATTCATGGGCAGCAATTCGAATTCCGTCGATCAATTTACCCATCACGCCACGCTGCCATTTCGATGCCGATGGCACGGCCATTCGGACCTGCCATCTTCGCAGCAAGTAACACATCCAGGCCGCCCCGACTAATACGAAAGCATCAGTCGATACTATCGTCCAATAGACTCGCCTCCCGGCTAATGGCTTAATAGCAACTGTGTATCGGGTCCGAACTGGGGGTTGGGACGTTGACCAAAGCTGCCTTTCTACTAGTGATGATGGTTGGTGTGGCCTACGGTCAAATGCCGGCATCGCGCATATCGAAATCCGATTCGCAAAAAATTGCATCCGCTCTGCGGGCGGGTCCTAAGTTTGTCACCCAAGACGCAACCGTGCTCGATTTTTCGGGTTCGCCTGGCGGCGATTTCCGGGTACTCCGGGCCGGCAAGAATGGATGGACCTGTCTTCCGGGCTTTCCTAAAGCTGCCCATGATGAACCAGGCTGTTTTGACAAGGTCTTCCTGCAGTTCATCCTGGACAGTATTGCCGGTCGCACTCCAAACGTGCAAAATGTCGGAATCTCCTACATGTATGGGGGTAAATGGTTACCCAACACGTCGCATGCGATGGGGCATGGCGGTGAATTCCACGTTGGTCCGCACATCATGATTATCGGATTAGATCAGAAGTTCATGCAGACAATGAACCAGGACGGTTCGAATGGCGAGCCGTACGTCAATCATTTTCCGGGGCACACGGAACTCTACCTGGTGATCCCGATCCGTGAATGGGATGATTCGCGGAGAGTCGGCACCGTCATCGCGATGGCTCGATGAGTTTTGGAGATATTGGAAATCAACGTAAATCTCTTGCGACTAACTGGGTTCCGGTTACTCAGCATGAAAGAAGCACTTCGAAAGTCGATCCTAAGCGTTTGGCGGAAAGTAACAGCATATGCCGAATCAAAAGTCCGCAGTGACACGAGACCAGACGCCCGCCGAAAAGGCCGGCGAATTCCTGATTGGAGGCGACCTCCCTGTAAGACGCTTGGGATTTGGCTCGATGCGAATCACGGGAGACGGAATCTGGGGCGAGCCTGCAAATCGGGCTGAGGCCGTCCGCGTTCTGCGGCGCGCTGTCGAACTGGGCATCAATTTCGTAGACACCGCGGACTCCTACGGCCCGGGAGTGAGTGAAGAGATCATTGCCGAGGCTCTGTACCCTTATCCGGCTGGCCTTGTTATCGCCACCAAGGGCGGATTTGTGCGCCCAGGTCCCGACCAATGGGTTGAAAGCGGCAAACCAGAACACTTGAAATCCGCCTGCGAAGGCAGCTTGCACCGGTTGAGACTCGACCGGATCGATCTCTATCAGTTGCATCGAATCGACCCCAAAGTGCCGGCTGATGACCAGATCGGTACGTTGAAGGATCTGCAGGCGCAAGGAAAAATCAAGCACATCGGTTTATCGGAAGTGGGCGTAAGTCAGATTCGGCATGCGCGAACGATCGTTCCGATTGTGAGTATCCAGAATCGTTACAGCGTGGCTGATCGCGGATCGGAGGACGTTCTGGAGTATTGCGAACAACAGAACATGGGTTTCATTCCGTGGTTCCCGCTCGCGGCCGGTCGAGTTTCCAGGGCAGACAGCCCCATCCGACACGTCGCCGCGCAACTGAGAGCGACACCCTCGCAGGTGGCTCTGGCGTGGCTGCTCGCGCGATCTCCGGTCATACTGCCAATCCCCGGAACCTCGCGGGTCGAACATCTCGAAGAAAACGTGGCGGCAGCTGGCTTGAAGATTGACCGAAAGGAATTGCAGGAACTAGACCGCACGGCACGCGTCACATAGGAGAAGGAACTATGGCCTCAGGCTCGAATCGATGTCATCGAAGGGCGAGGCAACGCAGAGATCGAGGGACTTCAAATCCCGCAGTTAATCTGCTTCCAGTGTGCCGTCCCGAGATCGCTTGTCGCAGTTACATCCGGACTTTCAACCAAGGAGATGTTATGAGCAAATCAATTGAAGTAGAGAGAGAAATGGAACGCAAACAAGTGGCTCCGCTGATCACACCCACCGACCTGAAAGCAGAGGCGAGTCGGGATGTTGCGGGAGCGATGAACGCCATACTGGCGGATGTGTTCGCGCTTTACCTGAAGACCAAGAACTTCCACTGGCACCTGAGCGGGCCGCACTTTCGTGATTATCACTTGCTGCTGGATGAACAGGGCGACCAACTCTTCGCGATGACAGACCCCATCGCTGAGCGCGTCCGTAAGATTGGAGGGACCACTCTCAGGTCCATCGGACATATCGCCCGCTTGCAGCGCGTATCGGACAATGACGCCCCATACGTCGAACCGGAGGACATGCTCGCAGAGTTGCGCGAGGACAGCAAAGCGCTCGCCGCGCGACTGCGCGAGGCCCACGGTGTCTGCGAGGAATATGAGGACATTGCTACTGCCAGCCTCATAGAGGTGTGGATCGACGAGACCGAACGGCGGACCTGGTTCTTGTTCGAGGCAGGCCGTCGAAGCGATTCAACCGGACATTGAAACTCTGATTGGGTTGGGCAGATTGTGCTTGTCGTCATTGCTCAAGAGCCAACACCGCAAGGCGAGGTATCAGTGAAAGGGCCCATCCGCTGTGAATGGGCCCTTTCTGATTATGCGGCCTTGCTTGCGGATTGTTTGAAGAAGGCAAGCAGGTCGGCGTTGATCTCGTCTTTGCGGGTGGAGCACATGCCGTGGGGCGCGCCGGGGTAGACCTTGAGTTGCGCGCCTTTGATGAGCTTGGCGGAGAGGCGTGCGGAGTCGTCGATGGGCACAATCTGGTCGTCGTCCCCGTGGAGGATGAGGGTCGGGATGTCGAACTTCTTTAGGTCTTCTGTGCAGTCGGTCTCGGAGAAGGCCTTGATGCAGTAGTAGGCACCGGGGAATCCACACATCATTCCCTGGAGCCAGAAGGAGTCGCGGAGGCCCTGCGAAACCTTGCTGCCCGGGCGGTTGGCACCATAGAACGGCGCACTGAGGTCCTTAAAAAACTGCGAGCGGTCAGCCTGGACAGCGGCACGCTGCCCATCGAACACTTCAAGAGGCAGACCGCCTGGGTTTGCGGGGGTCTTGAGCATCAGCGGCGGGACGGCGCCGATGAGAACCGCCTTGGCCACGCGCTTCGTGCCGTGGCGGCCGATGTAGCGGGCGACCTCGCCGCCGCCGGTGGAGTGGCCGACGTGGATGGCATCTTCGAGGTTGAGGTGGCGGACGAGTTCGGCGAGATCGTCGGCGTAGGTGTCGAGGTCGTTGCCGTTCCAGGGCTGGCTGGAGCGCCCATGGCCACGGCGGTCGTGGGCGACGCAGCGAAAGCCCTGGTTGACGAGGAAGTTCATCTGGTCTTCGAAGTCGTCGGAATTCAAGGGCCAGCCGTGGCTGAAGACCACGGGCTGTCCTGATCCCCAGTCCTTGTAGTAAAGCTCGGTGCCGTCGTTCTTGGTGAACATGCTAATGGTGTTTTCTCCTTGTGCTAAAGTAGCGTCCGGCCGGAGCCTAACTAGCTTCCGGCCAGTGTCGTGCATTTCCGAGATGTCACTTCCTCCCTACCTGCCCGTCACCTCGCGGATGACCCGCAGGAAATTGCCGCCCAGGATCTTCTTTAGATTGCTTTCCGTATATCCACGTCTCAGCAACTCCGCAATCAAAGCGGGCATCTTCGACACATCATCGAGTCCATTTGGCGGCCCCGAAATCCCGTCGTAATCGCTCCCGATTCCCACATGGTCGATCCCTGCGTTCTTTACCGCATGGTCGATATGGTTCGCCACATCTTCGACAGTTGCCACCACTTTCACTCGGGTTCCAAAGAGTTTCCGCACGTCCTCGGCCGCATAATCGTCCAGCGCCCTCCCGGTCAGCTGCAGTGCGGCCGTCTCAGTCTTGATGTCTGAATTCAACGCCTCCGCGTCCTGCGGATTCACAAAACCCTCTCCGAAGTTGATCCCGATCACGCCACCATTCTTGGCCAGAGCCCACAGCATTTCGTCTGTCACATTTCGCGGAACATCCGAAATCGCGCGCATCGACGAATGCGACACGATTACCGGCTTGGTCGTTACCGCGAGCGCGTCATAAAAAGTCTTGTCCGCAACGTGCGAAAGATCGACCAGCATCCCCAGCCGGTTCATCTCCCGCACCACTTCTTTGCCGAAGTCCGTCAGCCCGTTATGTGCCGGCGTGTCGGTCCCTGAATCCGCCCAGTTGTTATTTCGCGAATGCGTCAGGGTCATTGACCGTATCCCCAGTTGGTAGTACATGCGCAGCACTCGCAGATCGTCGTCGATCGTGTGTCCACCCTCGATTGTCAGAAAAGCCGCAATCTTGTGTGACTTCACGATCCGCTTGATGTCAGCCGCCGTCGTCGCCAGTTCGATCTTGTTCTTATGTGTATCGAAGAGCGATTGCATCGCGTCCCGCAGATCGAGCGTCCGACGAACGGCTTCCGATCCCGGAAAGTACACAGGAACCCACAGCGCAAAGAATGGCGCATGAATTCCGCCCTCGTGCAGCCGCGGTATGTCCACGTGGCCCACATCCTGTCGTTTGCCCAGATCCTCGCCCATCACCAACAAGCGCTGCACCGTGTCGATGTGGCCGTCGATCCCGATTGCCTCTGCCGCCAGCTTTCGCGCCCGCTGGGGAATTTCTTGCGCGTTGAGCGGTCTGCGGCGGATCTTGTGAACGGTGGCTTTCATATTGGAACTCCTTTTGGTTGTCGCACCCTTTGAACTCGCGTCTAACGGAGCAGATTGACCTCGGCTAGGTCGACGATCTCGTCTCCGCGCCCGCTAAGGATTGCTTTGAGAGCGAATAAGCTGAAGCCTTTAGCCTGCTCGAGCGTGATGGTCGGTGGCATGGATAATTCCTGCCGGCTCACCAGGACCTCGACCAGAGCGGGTCCCTCGTGCTGCAATGCCTGCACAATCATCGGTCGCACCTGATCGGGCGTCTCGGCCGTCAGACCAAGCACCCCGGCGGCTTCAGCGAGCTTCGCGAAATTCGGATTTTGCAGATCGGTTCCAAAATCGACAATGCCCGCTGCCTTCATTTCTAGCTCAACAAACGCCAACGAATCATTTTTGAAGACGATGATCTTCACGGGCGCCTGCAATTGATGGAGGGAGAGCAGATCCCCCAGGAGCATGGCGAGGCCTCCATCTCCTGACAGGGAGATGACCTGGCGCCCCGGATGGCTCACCTGAACTCCTATTGCCTGGGGTAGTGCATTTGCCATTGAGCCATGGCTGAAAGAGCCGATCAGGCGCCGCTTGCCGTTCATGGTCAGGTAGCGCGCGGACCAGATAGTCGGGGTGCCAACGTCGCAGGTAAAAATGGCGTCTTCGTCAGCCAGTTCGTCGAGGACCCGAGCCACGTATTGCGGATGAATTGGTTTGTTGCCAGATCCTTCCGTTGCAAGCTCATCAAGCTCTTTTCTCGTTTTCCGGTAATGGTCGAGCGAGTCCTTCAGGTGCTGTTGATCTTTGTTTTGTTCTAGCTTTGGCAGGAGAGCTCGGAGGGTCGTCTTCGTATCTCCCACAAAGCCATAGTCGACTTTGGTTCGCCGCCCCAACTGTTCTCCGCGAATATCGATCTGCACGATCGTCGCTTCCTTCGGAAAGAACTGTTGATAAGGGAAATCAGTTCCAATCATAAGCAACAGGTCACATGCCATCATGGCGCGATAGCCAGACGAGAACCCAAGCAGCCCGGTCATTCCCACGTCGTACGGATTGTCGTACTCAATGAACTCTTTGCCGCGCATCGCATGCACAATAGGAGCGTTCAGTTTGCCCGCGAGTTCCATTAGCTCCGGGTGGGCCCCCGCACAACCGGCACCCGCCAGAATTGTTATCTTTTGCGGCTCATTCAGAACGCTTGCCAGCGTGTCAATTTCATCCTCAGCAGGACATACGGTCGGCCGGGGCGGAGGAAAATGCAGCCGCGGTTCTTCCGCGATGGCCTCGCGCAAGGCGACATCTCCAGGGATGACAACTACTGAAACACCACCACGTGCGATTGCAGTCTGCATGGCGATCTCAAGTACACGCGGCATCTGATCAACATGAGAAATCGTTTCGCAGTAGTGACTGCATTGCCCAAAGTCATGTTCCGGATGGGTTTCCTGAAAGTACGTGCTTCCGATTTCGTTGCTGGGAATCTGCGCTGCAATAGCTAACACCGGCACACGGCTCCGTTGGCAATCGTAGAGACCATTGATCAAATGGAGATTGCCAGGGCCACAACTCCCCGCGCATACTGCCAGTTTTCCTGTGAGATGCGCCTCTGCGCCGGCCGCAAATGCCGCAGCCTCTTCGTGGCGCATGTGAATCCATTGAATTTGATCTTGTCTCCGGATCGAATCGGTGATTCCGTTCAGGGAATCGCCGCTAACTCCGTAAACTTTGTCGATGCCGGCCGCGGCCAAGGTTTGCACCAGCAGGTCGGATACGGTTTTCGTTGCCATAATGTTGCCTCCTTCTTCGTCCTGCTGAGCGAGCTTTCCTCGGTTTCGTCATTCAGACGGATACTGCAAGCCCGCGAGAAAAGGTCTTCAGCAGAGGTCCCGCGATCTCTGCGCTTTACCTCCGGGCGGGGTATGTTCGCATCCCATCCGATCGGTTGCGATGAAGCGATCACAACAGAGGCCCGCTTGCGAATCTATTAGACGATGGTGTTGGTCGATACCTCGGTAGCAGTCGGCGCGTTGATTTGGATAGGATCGATTGCTGCGCGTTCAGGGCTCGCGAAGGTTGTGTGAATGTCGGCATATAGCGGGGCGACAATGGAGACAAGATTGTGCGTGAGGGGGGAGCACACGCCACGCAAGCGTCAGACAACTGGCTGCGTGAGTTGGCGTCAAGGGATTTCATGCCTGAGCTCATGAGTCACAAGTGGCAGTTGGTCACAGTTGCCGCGCTGGTGCGTCTGGCAATTCGGTTGACTGTTGAGCTACAGCTGTCGAGCATTACTCGTCGCCTAAATTGATACGAAGGTATCAATCGACACCTTCGTCCAATAGATCACCCTTCGCTCTTCTGGCCTAATCGCTATGTATCGAATTCGGATTCATCGGAAGCGTGAGACCAACGAGATGTTCTTAAAGAGATCACGCAATGATCAGCCCTGCTGCACCGTCCAGCCCAGGTTAAGGTTACGCGGAGCAAGTACAGCACTGACGAGAATGCAGTGGACGAGAGGTCCGCGATGATGCTTGACACAGCGCGAAGCGAGTATATGGAAGACCCAAACTTGTCGATCCCAATACGACTGGCGTGCACGGAGTCTTGGTCCGGTAACGAGCGGACGGCGAGTCTGGTCGAACTGCCTGGACTGGATGTCTATGTATATTCCGTACCATTTGGGCCGGGAAACGCTGGCGGAGATGTCCACCACTTGTCGGTGTGTCCCGATTGCATCCTCTCGCGGATCGCGCTCGCTGATGTGAGCGGGCATGGGCAATCAGTAGCAAGTTTCGGGGAGAAGCTCCGAAATCTCATGCAGCTATACCTCGGTTCTCTGTCACCGAAGGAGTTGATGCAAGATCTCAATCAGGCGGTTCGCGAAGAGCTCGACAACGTGCACTACGCTACGATGGTTGCGGTCGGCTGGCATAGTCGCCGAGGCCTGCTGGGGATTAGAAATGCCGGGCACCCTGTTCCTCTTTCGTATCGCGCCTCGCGCAGAGAGTGGAGATGGCTCGAAATTGGGCACGAGAGTAAGCGAGGGCAACCATCAAATGTGCCACTTGGCCTGCTTGCCGACGTCACCTACGGCAGGCTGGTTTTCAAACCGCAGCCCGGCGATCTTGTGATCTTGTACAGTGACGGAGTGTCAGAAGCCACAGACCCAGATGGCCGGGAACTTGGGCTGCACGGCCTAATGAAATTGGCGTCTGCGCTTGACTGCAGCTCTGCAAACACCTTTGGCACCCAGCTAACTTCGGCGCTCCGGAGCTTTCGTGGAGGCGGGGTCCCTTTGGATGACGAAACAATCATCGTGATCAGAAGGGACGAACTTAGCGCAGATTGAGGGCAACCCGATGGACAGCAAGACTAACGAGCAGAACCGCTCGATCTCACGACACTCTGGAATTCTGTCAGTCAACAGGGAGGAATCGCAGAGTGACACACATTTTAATATCGATGTTGGGTCTGTGGTTCCTCTTCTTGATTCTGCGATCGATGACTCGAATCGCCCTGATCAATCGCCACTATCGGGACTTTTTTGCCGAAATGACCGGCCGCGTGGTCTACACGTCGGTCTCGCTACGACTCCGAGGAAACCGAGACACGATAGCGGTGCATTCGACGTTGCTTTGGGTATTTCCAGGCTATCTCCTATGCCTAATCCTTGTGTACTTCGTAGGAGCAATGTTCGCCTTCGCGCTGTTGTATTGGGGAACAGGCGCCGCAAACACATGGCACCAATCGCTTCTCGCTTCCGGGTCCGCATTAAATACACTTGGTTTCGCGGTTCCGGCAACAATCGCAGGCCAATGGCTCGCCATTCCAGAAGGCGCGCTGGGGCTTGGCATTGTTGTATTCCTCTTCACTTTCATCCCGGGCTATCAGGCCGTTATCCGAGCCCGGGAAGACAAGACATCCTGGCTGTATGTCCGCACCGGTGATCGTCCAACTGGGGTTGCTCTTCTCGGATGGTGTCAACGAGCGGGCATCGCCCGAAACATGAGAGATGTGTGGGAGTCGTGGGAGGACTGGTTCCGTATGCTTGGCGTTACGCATTCGGTACTGCCAATGCTCAGCATGTGGCCGTCCGCTCAGAACAATCAATCGTGGGTATTAGCTGCAGCAGCAGTTCTTGACGCAGCAACTCTCGCCGCGAGCTCGATGAATACGGAAGACGCGGAATCCGCCAGGATCTGTGTCAGAACCGGAACCAGAGCTCTTCTGGCAATCGCAGATGCACTGGGGCCAACGTGCAAGGTAAACAGGCAAGCGACTATATCAACATCGAAAGAGTGGTATGAGGCTGCACGTGCTCACCTCTACTCGACGGGATTGCCTTTGCGGACAGCGGTCGATGCGGACCCGGAATGGCGCGAATTCTCGTCATTGCGAAGGCAATATGAAGGAGCCTTGTTCTTTGTGGCCCTTCAAACCTTCGCAACGCAGGAAAGCATTTCAATGACAACTCACGAGAAAGTGCTGCTTCAAACTCGATGAACGGAACAGATGAGAGACCTGTTCCAGTTGTCGCAGCGAGCCCTCAATGAACCATCGATCCATCGCCGTTGTCACGGTGTGGGTACCTACCCAGCGAATCGTAAAAGGCTCCATCACTTGTGTTTTGCGGCAATTCGCTTCGCTTGGTCGATGACTTGTTGTTCGTTTTGGAGCGTAAGCGTCCTCCGACCACAATTGGCGCGATAGACAACAAGATTGTCGTCCCCTCCCACGAC
>Ga0182030_10001572_pt1 | contig 47203 bp, 41 predicted proteins | sample 812S3MmetaG_FD_121299 | JGI IMG/M metagenome (GOLD analysis project Ga0182030, IMG submission 121299) | Permafrost microbial communities from Stordalen Mire, Sweden - 812S3M metaG (Illumina Assembly) | ecosystem: Environmental > Terrestrial > Soil > Wetlands > Permafrost | place: Sweden...
ATCGGCTTCGCCATCCCCATCGCGCAGGTGGAGTCGCTGCTGCCCGAGCTCCAGAAGGGCGGCCAGGCCGGCAACGGGGGCGGCTACCTCGGCGTCGACATCACCACCCTCACGCCGGCCCTCCGGCAGCAGTACGGGTTCACGCCGACCTCGGGTGCCGTCATCCTGACCGTCGTCTCCGGCTCGCCGGCCGCCAAGGCTGGGCTGGTCCAGGGCGACGTCATCGTGAACATCGCCGGCACCGACATCACGTCGGCCGAGGACCTTCAGAAGGTGATTCAGAACTCCAAGCCGGGACAGTCGGTGAGCATCACCTACTACGTCGGGGACAGCAAGCGGACCACGAAGGCGACGCTGGGGAACCAGCAGGAGGCCCAGCAACAGCAGTCGCAGTCCGGCAGCTCCACGAACCCCTTCGGCGGGGGAGGGTTCCCCGGGTTCGGCAACTCGGGGAGTTCAGGGTCGACGGGGAGTACCCCGTAGATCAGCGGGCCGTACCCGGTGGGACGTCGAAGTTCCGGTCCGGGTGGGCGGGGGGCACGTTCATCGCCCCTCCGCTGGGCTGCCACCCACTGGCCTCGATGTCCTCGAGCACGTGGGCCATGTTGTAGGTGTCCTCCTCGTAGGAGAACTTCCCGTCGCCGGCATAGATCAGCCGCGAGTAGCCGGATTGGCGGTACGGGGTCCCATCCGGCCTCGTACGCGGCATGATCTGCGTCCACTTGACCACGACGTCGTTGCCCTCGATCGCGGTGAACTCAACGGGGAACTTCCAGTCCTCCATGCCCAGCATGGAGTCGACCAGCCACCGGGCGATGGCGTCGCGACCCTCGATGCGGCCCCAGGCGCCGTCGATGTAGACCGCGTCCTCGGTGTAGAAGTCGGCCAGCACGCCGAAGGCGTCGGGCTCGAGCCCTTCGTCGATCCGGCGGCGCAGCTCGTGGTATCGGTCCACGGTCGCCTGGACCTCCTCACGCCGAAACACCATGGTCCCCCCTCCCTCTGTCAGTGGCCGGCCGCGTGGTCGCGGTAGGCCTGCCGGCACGACTCCAGTTCGGCAAGAGCCCTCTGCCGATCTCCGAACCCCTGCACCTCGGTCGACTTCTGCGGCTCGAGGTCCTTGTAGATGCTGAAGAAGTGGGCGATCTCGTTGCGCAGGTGCTCGGGCACGTCCTCGATGTCGGTGGCGCCGTCCCACTGGGGATCGTGCTCCAGGACGCAGATCAACTTGGCGTCCACGCCCTTCTCGTCGCGCATGGAGAACATGCCCAGGATCCTGACCCGGACGACGCAGCCCGGGAAGGTGGGGTCGGCGACGAGCACCAGCGCGTCGAGCGGGTCACCGTCACCCGCCAGGGTGTCGGGCACGAAGCCGTAGTCCGCCGGGTAGGTGGTGGCCGTGAAGAGGCGGCGATCGAGTCGGATGACGTGCTGCTCGTGGTCGTACTCGTACTTGTTGCGACTGCCGGTGGGGATCTCGATCACCACATCGATCGCCTCGTTGGGCTGGGTGGCGGGCACCGGCCCACCGTAGTGCTCGGGGACGACCGGAGGCGCGCTCAGCCGCCGCCGAACGCGCCGCCGGCGGCACCGGCCGTGGTGCGGCCGATCCTGAAGGCGCCGGCCCCGCCGAAGCCGCCACCGCCGAAGCCGCCACCGCCGAAGCCGCCGAGAGTGCTCGTGTTCGACGAGGGGACGGGCTCGGCGTAGTCGGCCAGGACCACGCTCTGGCCCGGCGTGAGGCCCGAGAGAACCTGGGTGTAGGTGTCACCCACCATGCCGACCTTGATCACCTTCCGGGTCAATGTGCCGCTCGAGAGCATCTCCACGTACGACCGGGATCCCAGGCTCTGCACGGCAGAGGTGGGCACGGCCACGACGTTCGAGACGGCACCCGTGGCGATCACCACGTTGGCGGTGGACCCCGTGAAGAGCCCGGTCGCCGACGACGGGAGCGCGACCACCACCGGATAGGTGTAGCCCGACGTGCCCGACTGGACGGGGCCCACCTGGGACACCGTGCCGTCGATGGTGCCGTCGATGCCGTCGACCTGCACGGCAGCCGAGTTGCCGACCTTGACCGAGGGCACCTGGGAGCTCGACAGCGTGCCGGTCACCTCGAACGACTGCGTGCCGATGATGACGATCACGTCGGTGCTCGAGTTCGCGCTCACGGTGTCGCCCACGTTGATGCCGACCGAGACGATCGTCCCATTGATGGGACTGGTGAGGTTCGCCTCGGCCAGTGACTGCTCGGCGACCGTCAACTCGGCCTCAGCCGTGTCGATGTCGGCCTGGTCCGCGGCGATCTGCTGTGGGGTGTCCGACGACTGGGAGGTGCCGGTTCCACCGGTGCCGCCCGAGGCACCGGTGCCGCCGGTGCCGCTGCCAGTGCCGGCGGTCCCCGAGGTCGACCCGCTGCTCGTGGCCGTGACGGCCTTCGAAGTCTGGGTGGGGGAGCCCGTGCCAGTGCCCGTGCCCGTGCCCGCGCCCGCGCCCGCGCCCGCGCCAGTCCCAGCGCCAGCGCCCGCGCCCGCGCCCGCGCCCGCGCCCGCGCCAGTCCCAGCGCCAGCGCCAGTGCCCGCGCCTCCGCTCGTGCTGGTGGTGCTCGACGACCCCTGGCTGAGCGCCTGGGACAGAGCGGCCTCGTCCTTGGCCACGGCTGACTGGTCCGCCGACACCTGCTGCTGGTCCTTGGACACCTGGGCCAGGGCGGTCTCGCAGTTCGAGGGGTTCGTGGTGGTGGTTGTGGTCGACGACGGCGTGGTCGATCCCGTGCCGCACGCCTGCTGCGCCTGGGTCAGGTCCGCGGCTTCCTTCTGTTGGTCGGTGTTGGTCTTGGCCTGGTCCTGGGTCAGCGTGTTCTGATCCTGGGTGATCGTGCTCTGCGTCCCGCCGGAGGTCCCGCTCTTCGATGGCGTCGTCGTGGTTGTCGTGGTCGACGACGGCGAGGTCGACGCCGTGCTGGACGTGGAGGAGGACTCGCTGGTCTCGTCCTGAGCCAGCTTCGCCTCGGCGGAATTGAGCGTGGACTGCCCCGAGGCGACCGACTCGGTCAGCGACGTCGTGTCGAGGGTTCCCAACGTCTCGCCCGCGGTGACCTGTTGGCCCACCGCCGCGGTGACCGTGGCGACCTGACCGGCGACCTGGAAGGACGCCGAGGCGTCGTTCACCGGTTCGACCGTACCGACGACGCTCAGGTTCGTCCCGATGTCGGCCCGGGTGACCGTCGCCATCCGATAGCCGGAGTTTCCGTTGCTGGTGGCGGCCCAGGCGGCGGCCCCGCCACCCAGGACGACGATCAGCACGATCGTGCCCACGATGACGGCGCGCCGGTGTCCCGAGCGGCCCCAACCGGACCGGGCAGTACTAGGCACTGCCACCACCCGGGGCAGCCCCACCGAATCCACCACCACCGCCGCCGCCACCACCGCCGAAGAACCCGCCGCCGCCGCCGCCGAAGCCGGACGTGCACGTCGCGCCTCCAGTGGAGGTGATGCGGACGGTGGTCGCCGTGACGGCGCCATTCGTGGCAGATGGGCCGACCGCGGTCACGCAATCACCGACGGCGAGGTCGGTGGACGCGGCCGACTGGGTCGAAGACAACGTCGTGGATCCCGATGTCGTGATCTTGAGGTTCTGCGTCTTCGGAGTCACGGGCTTCGCGCTCTTCGAGCTCTTCGAGCTCTTGGAGCTGGCGGCCTTGCCGCCCGCGAAGCTCCCCGGGCTGATGTCGATGCCCGACACCGAGACCGTCGACCCGCTCACTCCGGTGACCTTGCCCGACGCGATGGCGATGGAGCCCGCTCCCGCGAACCGCCTGGCCGAACCGGCGGGGAAGCTGGGCCGCGTGCCGCTGGTCCCGCCTGCGCCGCCTCGTCGGAAGTTGAAACCGCCGGCGCCGCCGAAGCCAGCGCCGCCCGTCGACGTCCCGCCCGCCGTGCCCCGATTGGTGCAGGACCCGGTCGACGAGGGGGTCAGCAGCGTGATGCTGCGGGCGGCGATCGTCGTCTTGGACGACTTCGAAGGCGTGCCGGTGACGGTGACGCAGTCTCCCGCCGCGAGTGAGCTCACCGACTCGGACACCGTCTTGGAGAACTGCGTCGTCGACGTCCAGCTGACGGTGGTCTGGCCGGTGCTGGTGTTCTGCACCTCCATGCTCGATGCCTGGAGTGCGGCCACGCTGCCGTTGGCGAAACCGGGCGCGTTCGCGGGGGTGGACGTCGGTGCGGCACCGGCGGCAGAACCGATCGCCGTGGCGGCCACGAGCACGGTCGCTCCTGTGCCGAGGAATCGCGCCCAGCGCCGGCGGCTGGTGCTTCGGCTGGTCAGTGTCTGCATGTGAAGTATCACTCTCCTGTTGTCTGTCGCTATTCGTTGCGTAGAGCGTCGATGGGTGCGAGGTGGGCGGCTCGACTGGCGGGGTACACGCCGAAAGCGATCCCGATGACCAACGCGACGACCAGTGCGCCGATCATGGCCGTGGGGCTGATCGTGATCGGGTCGCCGACCACGCCTGGCAGGAAGGTTGCCCCGATGATCCCGAGGAGCGCACCGAGCGCACCGCCGATCAACCCCAACACGGATGCTTCCACGAGGAACTGGCGGCGGATCACCCGTGGCGTGGCCCCCAGAGCCTTGCGTAGCCCGATCTCACGGATGCGCTCGGTGACCGAGACCAGCATGATGTTCATGACACCGATGCCGCCGACCAGGAGGGAGATACCGGCGACCCCGCCGAGCAGGATCGTGAGCGTCCGGTCGACCGAGGTCGCGGTCGAGATCAGTGACTGCTCCGAGGTGATCGTGAAATCGGCATCCGCGGCGGCGGTGATCCCGTGGAGCTGCAGCAGGAGATGGTCCGACTCCTGGTAGGCGGCGGTGAGGTCGTCCGACGAACGGGCCTGCACGGCGATGGAGCTGACCGAGTTCCGCGACGTCCCACCGAAGATCCGCTCGGCACCCGTGGTGATCGGGATGACCGCCAGGTCGTCGGGGTCCGACGTGCTCGAGGAGGACGAGGACGACCCGGTCGAGGTGAGCACGCCGACCACCGTCAGAGGCACCCCGTTGACATCGACGGTCTGGCCGACCGGGTCGACGCCACGGAAGAGCTCCGATGCCGTCGTGGCGCCCAGGACGGTCACGGCGGCGTGGTCAGTGACGTCCTGGTTGTCGATGAAGCGGCCCTGGGCCAGGGTCCGGCCCCTCACGGTCAGCCAGGTAGGGATCGACCCCTGCACAGACGTGGTCCATGTGCTCGTACCGGCGGTGAGCGTCTCCGACGAGGAAGTGATCGGAGCCACTGCCTTGATGTCGGGGGCGACGATCGGGTTGGCGAGCGCAGACACATCGGACATGGTGAGGGTCGATGCGGTGCCGAGCGCCTCGCGGATTCCCGTGGTCGAGGTCGAGCTGCCGGGGGAGATGGTGAGCACGTTGGAGCCGAGCGCCGTGATCTCGGAGGTCACCTGGCCCTGGGCGCCCTCGCCCAACCCGACGGTGAGGATGACCGCGGCAATGCCGATCAGGATGCCGAGCACTGTCAGGGCGGACCGAAGTCGGTGGCTGAGCACGCCGTTGATCCCGGTCCGGAACGTCTCGAGCCAGCTCACCGGATGCTCTCCATGAAGCGGTCGTCGTTCTCGGTCAGAAGCCCGTCGCGGATGCCCAGGACGCGGCCCGATGCGGAGGCGACCTCGGTGTCGTGGGTGATGAGGACGAGGGTGCGGCCGGCCTCGTGCAGCTCGTCCATGAGCCGCAACACGTCGGCGGCCGAGACGGAGTCGAGGTTTCCCGTGGGCTCGTCGGCGAGGATCAGGTCCGGCTCGGTGACGAGCGCTCGGGCGACGGCCACGCGCTGCTGCTGACCGCCGGAGAGCTCTCCGGGACGGTGATGCACCCGGCCGGCCAGGCCCACGCGTGCCAGTGCATCCATGGCCCGCTCCTTGCGCTCCGCGCGCGGAATCCCTGCGTACACGAGCGGCAGTTCGACGTTCTGCCAGGCCGACATGGAGGGAAGCAGGTTGAATTGCTGGAAGACGAAACCGATGCGCCGGTTGCGCACCTCGGCCAGAGCGGCCTCACTCATGTTGCTGACGTTGTCGCCCGCCAAGTTGTAGGTACCCGACGTCGGCGTGTCGAGGCAGCCCAGGATGTGCATGAGGGTCGACTTGCCGGATCCCGATGGCCCGATCACGGCGACGTATTCGCCCTGATCGATCGTCAGGCTGATGCCGCGCAGGGCGGCGACGGCGATGGAGCCCGTCCGGTAGACCTTGGTCACCCGCTCCAGCTCGATCACCGCGCCGTCCGACGTCCCCGACGGGGGAGTGACGTGCGTGTTTGTGCTCATCCGCCGCCTCCGCCGAACCCGCCGGCGCCACTGAACCCGCCCGCACCGCCGAACCCACCGGCACCACCGAACCCACCGGCGCCACCGAAGCGGCTCCCGGTGCCGGTGCCGCCGAAGAGGCCGCCGGTCGCGCCACCCGAGCCGGCCTTGAAGGAGACCACCCTCTCGAGGACCTTGTCTCCCGCCTTCACCCCGCCGGTGATCTGGGTCTCGCCGCTCTCAGCGGCGCCGACCGTGACCTGCTTGACCACGTTGCTCCCGTTGACCACCTGGGTCACCGTCGCCTGGCCACTCGAGTTGTACGAGATCGCCGCCGTGGGTACCTCGGTGACATCGCTGAGCTGCTTGACGATGATGCTCACCTCTGCCGTCGAGCCGGCGTAGAGGCCTGAGGGGTCACCCGTGACGTCGATGACGACCGGGAAGGTGGTCACGTCGGAGCTCTCACTGCCGATCAGGCTGATGGAGGCCACGGTGCCGTAGTCGGTGGTCGTGGACCCGGTCGGAATGATGTCGGCCTGGTCGCCGTCGGCGATCTGGCCGATCTGGGTGTCGTCCACGGTCGTGTTCACGATGTACGAGTCGGTGCCGACGACGACGATCTGCGCGCTCGACGAACTCGTGCCCGTGCTTGCGGTCGCCGAACTGGCCGCGCTGGCGGCGCTGCCGGTGCCTCCGGTGCCTCCGGTGCCGCCTCCCGTGCCGGTACCGGTACCGGTCACCTGCTGGCCGACGGTGAGGCTGACCGAGGCGACGGTCCCCGCGATGGTCGACGTCAGCGCAGCGTCGTTGAGCGCCGTCTGGGCGTTGGAGAGCGACGACTCGGCGGAGGTCACGGCAGCCTGGTCGGAGTCGATCGTGGTCGTGGCGGCGCTCGAAGCCTCGTCGGCGGCGAGACGAGCCTCGGCCGAGGACAGCTGGGCCTGCGCCGCGTTGACGTCCTCCGAGAGCGCCGTCGTGTTCACGGTGGCCAGCACTTCGCCGGCCGTCACGGTCTGGCCCGCCTTGACGTTGACCGCCGTGACGGTTCCCGACACGCCGAAGTTGAGATTGGCCTGGCTCGCCGGCTCGATCGTGCCCGAGCTCGCGACCGTCTGCTGGATCGTGCCCGTGCTCACGGAGACGGTCTGCGTCGTGACCACGAGGCCGGTCGGGGTGGACGAGCCCGATGTCAGCCAATACGCGAGGCCGCCTGCGCCGGCCAGCACGACGACCACCGCGACGACGATGACCGCCCGGTGCCGACGCCAGAAGGACCTGGACTCCGTGTGGAGCTCCGCCTCGTCGCTCAATGGCAGCTCCTGGGTGAGGTCGACCGGATCATCCACCCTTGTTGCCCCTGTGGTCATGTGTGCAGTTCAGCCCAGCGATTTCACAATGAGCCGAAATCCAGCTGTGAGCCAGCTTGGGGTTCTATGTAAGACCCACCTAAACAACCTGGTCGGCGCGTTTCGTGTCATTTTGCCTGCATTCCCAGGAACGGCACAGCGGGCACCGGACGCAGGCCAATGCTGAAGGCGCATGCTGTCCCCACAGCTCACCGGGCGCCGGGAGACTCTCGTGTCACCCCTTCACGAACCCCCGGTTCTCCCGGCGCCGGTGCAGCTTCGGTGGGTCAGCCCCACGGGCCAGCCGTGAATCGTGGGGGAGGGGCCACCCCCTGTTCCCCCATTCCGATCTCCCTGGACCACTTGGGTGACACGTCGGTGGGTTTCCCGCATTGAATGGGCGCGTTACAGCCGGCCGGGGATCACCTCGAGCGCCAAGCTCACCGTCAACCTCATGCTGTTCTCGGGGGTTGCCACACCGGCCGAGGCCATCACCGTCGCACGAGCCGGTGGCCTGGGCAACGAGGAGATCCGGGACCTCTTGGCCGAGTCACCCGTGGTGGCTCCCGGGATCCGGAACCGATTCCAAGCCGTCCTCGACGCGTCCGGGCCCACCTGGTGGACGACCGAGCTCGGGGCCAAAGATGCCAGGCTCGCCACCGAGCTGGTCCAGGCGGCGGGCTGCATCTCGGTCCGATCATCCGAGACCCGTACCAGGCGGCCGCCGATGCCGGCCTCAGCGACGACGACAGGGCCTCCGGGAACCGAGAGGGGCTCAGCTGGACCGACTGATGCCCCTACCCACCAGGTCCTTCACTTCTACCCTACCGCCGATAATGTTCATTATGTTAAGTTAGAACGAAATTCCAGGGATGGCGTACGGCGGACCGTCGCGAGGGCGCTCCCCCCCGGGACACGCCAACCGCCGTGGTCCGTCGACCGGGTCCCGGGAGTTCCGAGATGCACCAGCGAGGATCGTCTCCCGACGTTGAGCGTCCACGGCGGCCCATCCGTGGAATCCTTGGTTCTGCGGCGCACGGGTCGGTTCAGAGGTGCACGGCACCCAGAGGTCGGCCGCCGCGGGCGATGCGTATCGTCCGGACGGCGGGTCGCCAAGCGGATCCCGATCTCCACGTCTGGGCCACCGCATGCGGCGATCCCCTGCGATGGTGGCAAAGGAGCCTTGATTTCAGTAACGGTTTTCACTAAAGTGACAAGCGCTAAGTCCCCTTGGTTAAAGGTTCAAAGTCCGGACGGATGAGAAAGGGGAAAGAGCAGGTGGAGGCCTTGTTTGGCCTCGTAAAGTTGAGTACTGTCCCCGGTATGTCCGGGGATTTTTGCGCGAGTCCATTTGCGCGGGAATTGCCGGGGAGTGGGTCCCGATGAGCGATCCGGCGCCCCTCCCCGACCCGGAGCTCCAAGCCGAGCAGGCGCACCTCCAGCTCGCGCACGATTCCCTCGCCGCCATGCGGCAACGGGCTGAACGCCTGCTCCAGGACCTCATCGGAGCCGGCAGCCCTGACCTCGACTACGTCGCCGCCCTCTCCCGACGCGTCTCGCTCCTGGCCGAGAGCCCACGCCCGCTCCTGTTCGGGCGGATCGACGAGAAGGAGGGGCCGAGGTGGCACATCGGACGCCGCCACGTCGAGGATGCCCGTTCCGACCCGGTCGTCATCGACTGGAGGGCCCCGGTGGCCGTCCCCTTCTACCGGGCCAGCACCAAGGATGCGCTGGGTCTGGCCCGGCGGCGACAGATCATGGTCGACCGCCATTCCGTGGTGTCGGTGGCCGACGACCTGTTCGACGGCACCGACGGAGATGCCGGGGCCACCCGACTGCGAGGGGGCGATGCCCTGCTGGCCGAGCTCGAGCGTGCCCGCACCGGCGAGATGCTCGACATCGTCGCCACCATCCAGGCGGAGCAGGACGAGATCATCCGCGCCCCGCTCGACCAGCTGCTGACCGTGCAGGGTGGCCCGGGCACCGGCAAGACGGCGGTCGGCCTCCACCGGGCCGCCTTCCTCCTCTACAACCATCCCGCCCTCAGCCGGGACGGCGTGCTCGTGCTCGGCCCCAGCCGTGCCTTCCTGCGCTACATCGCGCAGGTACTCCCCTCGCTCGGTGAAGAGGCCGTGGTGCAGACCACCATCGCCGACATCGCCCCCAAGGCCAAGGTCCGGGTCGAGGAGCCCATGGAGGTCCGCCGCATCAAGGGCGACGCCCGCATGGGCGAGCTCCTGCGGCGGGCACTCGACGGGCGCCGCCGCCCGCTCGACGACGATGTGAGCCTGCGCGTCCGCTTCGCCCGGGCAACCTTGAGCGCCGAACGGGTCAACGAGCTCGTGGCGTCCATCGCCGCCCGCCCGGCCCCGTACAAGTCGGGTCGTCTGGCGTTGAAATCCCGCCTGGTCAGCGAGGCCCGGCGGGCGTTCCGCTCGTCGGCCCGGCTGGGGGCCGACGAAACCTGGTTCGAGAACGAGCTGACGTCGACGGAGGAGTTCGGCAGTCTCCTCGACACCCTCTGGCCCACCGTCTCCCCCGCCTCCCTGGTGCGCGAGCTGCTGTCCTCGCGGGCACAGCTGGAGCGCTTCGCGGGCGGCCTCTTCTCCGAGCGCGAACGACAGCTGCTGCTGCGGGCCCGCGACACCCGCGTCTCCTCGACGGCGTGGAGCACCGACGATCTCGCCCTGCTCGACGAGGCCGCCTTCCTGACCGGCGGACGGACGCGGACCTATGGACATGTCGTCGTCGACGAGGCACAGGACCTCACGCCGATGCAGTTCCGCATGATCGCCCGACGCGCACCATCGGGGTCCATCACCGTGCTCGGTGATCTGGCGCAGGCCACGGGCCCATGGACCTACTCGGACTGGGCCGAGGTCAGGGTCCACCTGCCCGAGGCGGGTCGTCCCCATCACGACGAGCTGACACTCGGCTACCGGGCACCGGGACGCGTGCTCGACTACGCCTCCCGTCTGCTGCCGGTGGCTGCCCCCGGTGTGGGCCCCACCTCCTCCATCCGTCCGGGGCACACGGAGCCGTCGGTGCTCGCGGTGGCCGACGACGAGGTGGTCGCCGCGGCGCTGGCCGAGGCGCGAACCCTCGCTGCCGGCCACGCTCTGGTGGCCGTCATCGCGCCCGAGGAGCTGCTGCCCGCACTGGCCCGGATGGCCCGGAGCGACGACGACATCGGCATGCTCGAGCGCGACGCGATGGCCCGGCCCATCACCATCGTCCCGGCGCCGGCCGCCAAGGGTCTCGAGTTCGATGCCGTCGTGGTGGTCGAACCGGCGGCCATCGCCGGCGAGGACCGCCGGGGCCTGCGCCTGCTCTATGTGGCCATGACCCGCCCGATTCAGCACCTGAGCGTGGTGCACGCCCGCCCCCTCCCCGCGCCGCTCGTGGGCTGAACGACACCCGGTCCCCTACGCTCCCCTGCATGGCACTGGACGTGGACGGCAAGGTCGCTCTGATCACCGGCGGCAGCAACGGCATCGGCGAAGGGGTGGCCCGGCACCTGGCGGGCAACGGTGCGCATGTCGTCATCGCGGACATCGACGGCGCTCGCGGTCGTGCCCTGGCGGACGAGCTGGACGGGCACTACGTCCAGACCGACGTGGCCGATCCTGCAGCCAGCACTTCGGCCGTGGCTGCCGCAGTCGAGACCTTCGGCGGGCTTCACATCGCGCACCTCAACGCCGGGGTCACCTCGTGGTGCGGCATGGGCGACGACTTCGATCCCGAGGCCTACCGGCGCTCCATGTCCATCAATCTCGACGGCGTCGTCTACGGCATTGCCGCGGCGCGGCCGGCCATCAAGGCGAGCGGCGGCGGGACGATCGTCGCCACCGCCTCCATGGCCGGACTGGTCGCCACCCCATTCGACCCGATTTACGCCGCCAACAAGCACGCCGTCGTCGGGCTGGCCCGCTCCCTTGGCCCGGTCTACGAGCCCGAGGGGATCCGGGTGCACGCGTTGTGCCCCTCCTTCGCCCACACCAACATCATCAAGGGCTCGGAACAGACACTCCTCGACATGGGGTTCCCCATCATCGACGTGGCCGACGTCGTCGACGCCTTTCAGCGCATCCTCGACTCGGACGGCACCGGCGAGTGCTGGTACGTGGTCGCCGGTCGGGAAAGCGAGCCCTTCCGCTTCCGCAACGCACCGGGGCCGCGCATCGACTGAGTCACCCGGCCCCGGGGCGCGGGCGGCCGGGGTTGGTACGATGGAGACCGCAGCGACACCGACCGGCGATGGGTCCCGCCGGGGGGCAACGCCCCGAACCGCCGCACGACATGGCTGATGGCTCCTGACAGGCGGCACGGGAGGGCCGGGCCATGGACGAGCAGCCGCATCAGCCACCGGAGCATCGCGACACCGCCGCGCCGGCGCACGACGCGGCCCGGATCGACCGGGAGCAGGACCTCCTCGACGAGCCTGTCCTCCCCCTCCTCGGGCTCTCGGCGGGCACGCTGGCCGCCATCTTCGTGGGCGGTGCGCTCGGCACGGTGGCCCGGTACCTGCTGGAGTCGCACCACCCCGTCGCCGCCGGTGGCTTTCCCTGGGTCACACTGCTCGTCAACCTCACCGGCTCCTTCGCCATCGGGTTGCTGATTCCGCTCACCGAGCACGTCGCACCTCGGGCCCCCCTGGTCCGCCCGCTCGCCATCATCGGCTTCCTGGGGGGATGGACGACCTATTCGACCCTGGCGGTCGACGCCACGCTGTTGGCCAAGCACGGTGACGTCGTCACGTGCCTCGCCTACCTGGCGGCCACCGTCGCCGGTGGGCTGGCGCTGGTCGTGGCCGGGCACTCGGTCGGACGGAGGATGACCGAGTCGTGAGCTCCTCCCCCACTCTCGGCCTCGCGCTCGTCGTGGCGCTCGCCGGCGGCGCCGGTGCCGTTCTGAGGGCGCTGCTCATCCACCACATCGGTGTCCGGCGTTCGGACCCGTTGCCCCTCGGCACCATCATCGTCAATGCCTCCGGGTCACTGCTGCTCGGCATCCTCACCGGGCTCTCCCTGTACCACGGGCTCGGGCCCCACGTGCTGGCCGTGGCCGGGGTGGGACTGTGCGGCGGCTACACGACGTGGTCCACCGCGAGCTGGGAGACGGTCCACCTGCTGCACACGGGCCACCGCACCGAGGCCGTCGTCTACACGCTGGGTGGGCTCGCCGTGTGCCTTGCTGCGGCGGCGGCCGGCATCGGCCTCATGGCGCTGGTCTGAGCAGCCGCCTCAGGTGGCGTAGGCCTCCACCGGCGGGCAGGTGCAGACCAGGTGTCGGTCGCCGTACGCCTGGTTGATCCTCGCGACCGGCGGCCAGTACTTCGAGGAGGTCGGCCCCAGGGGGAACACGGCCACCTCTCGGTCGTAGGGGCGCTCCCAACTCGACACCAGTGCGAGCGCGGTGTGAGGAGCGCCGCGCAGCGGGCTGTCCTCGACGGCCCAGCGCCCGCCAGCCACGTCGTCGATCTCGCCCCGGATGGCGATCATGGCCTCGCAGAACCGGTCGAGCTCGGCGAGGTCCTCGCTCTCGGTCGGCTCCACCATCAGGGTGCCGGCGACCGGGAAGCTCACTGTCGGCGCGTGGAAGCCGTAGTCGATCAGTCGCTTGGCCACGTCGTCGACGGTGACGCCGGTGGCCTTGGTCAGCGCGCGCAGGTCCACGATGCACTCGTGCGCCACCAAGCCGTTCTTGCCCGTGTAGAGGATCGGGAACGACGGCGCGAGCCGGGCGGCCACGTAGTTGGCGGCCAGGACGGCCGACTTGGTCGCATGGGTCAGGCCCGCACCGGAGAGCAGTCGCACGTAGGCCCAACTGATGGAGAGGATCCCCGCACTGCCGAACGGCGCGGCGCTCACCGGGCCGATGCCCTGTCGCTGCTCGGGACGCGGGTGCATTGGATGCGACGGCAGGAACGGCACCAGGTGCTCTGCCACCGCCACGGGTCCCACGCCCGGCCCTCCTCCGCCGTGCGGGATGCAGAACGTCTTGTGCAGGTTGAGGTGCGACACGTCGCCGCCGAACTGACCGGGCTTGGCGAGACCCAGCAGGGCGTTGAGATTTGCCCCGTCGATGTAGACCTGCCCGCCGTGTTGATGGACCACGTCACACATGTCGCCGATGTGCTCCTCGTAGACGCCGTGCGTCGAGGGGTACGTGACCATGATCGCCGCCAGATCGCCGGCGTGCTCCTCACACTTGGCACGAAGGTCCACCAGGTCGACCGTGCCGTCGTCGAGGGCGGCCACCACCACCACGCGCATGCCGGCCATGACGGCGGACGCCGCGTTCGTGCCGTGTGCGCTCGAGGGGATGAGGCACACGTCGCGCCCGGGCTCGCCGCGGGACTGGTGGTAGGCACGAATGGCCAGGAGACCCGCGAGCTCGCCCTGGCTTCCGGCGTTGGGTTGGACCGAGACCTTGGCGTAGCCGGTGACGGTGGCGAGCCACGTCTCGAGCTCGTCGATCAGCGTCAAGTAGCCCGGGGTGCTGTCCAGTGGGGCGAACGGGTGGACGTCGGCGAACCCCGGGAAGCCGACCGGCTCCATCTCGGTGGTCGCGTTGAGCTTCATGGTGCACGACCCGAGCGGGATCATGCCGCGGTCGAGCGCGAAGTCCTGGTCCGACAGCCGTCGGAGATAGCGCAGCATGGCGGTCTCGGAGTGATGCTCCGAGAACACGGGATGGCTCAAGATAGGCCCCCGGCGCCGCAGCGCCTCGGGGAGCGCCGAGGCACCACCCGCTCCGCCACCGGAGGCTCCGAAGGCATGGAGGACCGCCCCGACATGCGCCGCCGTCGTGGTCTCACTGCACGAGATACCGACCCGGTCACCGTCGACCGGACGGAGCAAGACGCCGCGGGCGCGTGCGGCGGCCACGATCTCGGCGGCTCGTCCGGGTGCCCTGACGACGACGGTGTCGAAGAACTCGTCGTGCTCGAGGGCGAACCCCGCGCCACGCAGCGCCGAGGCCAGCTCGACGGTCCGTTCGTGGACGCGATCCGCGATGCCGCGCAGGCCGTCCGCCCCGTGGTACACGGCGTACATGGAGGCCACGACGGCCAGCAGCACCTGTGCGGTGCAGATGTTCGAGGTCGCCCTCTCGCGTCGGATGTGCTGCTCGCGCGTCTGCAAGGCCAGCCGGTAGGCCGGCCGGTCCTCGGCGTCGACCGACAGGCCGACCAGGCGACCGGGGAGGTCCCGCTCGAGCCCGGCCTTGACCGCCATGAACGCGGCGTGCGGACCTCCGTACCACAGCGGCACCCCGAAACGCTGTGAGGACCCGACCACCACGTCGGCCCCCCAGTGCCCCGGCGGCTTCAACACCGTCAGTGCCAGCAGGTCGGCGGCCACGGTGACCATGGCGCCCCGTTCGTGTGCGTCCTCCGTCAGAGCGGCGAAGTCGCGGATGGCGCCCGAGCATCCGGGGTACTGCTGGACCACGCCGAAGTAGTCACCCTCGGGCAACCCGGCGGCGAGGTCGGTCACGTCCACTGCAATCCCGAGCGGCGCGAGGCGTGTCTCGAGGATGGCGATCGTCTGCGGCAGGCAATCGGCGTCCACGACGACCCGGTGTGTCGCGACGGTGGCCCGCCGCCGCATGAGGGTGACGGCTTCCGCCACCGCCGTCCCCTCGTCCAGCAGGGAGGCATTGGCCGTGTCGAGACCCGTCAGGTCGCACACCATGGTCTGGAAGTTCAGCAGGGCCTCCAGGCGACCCTGGCTGATCTCGGGTTGATACGGGGTGTACGCGGTGTACCAGGCCGGGCTCTCGAGCACGTTGCGCCTGATGACTCCGGGCGTGATCGTGCCGTGGTAGCCGAGTCCGATCATCGGCTCCGCGATCACGTTGTCCGCCGCGAGGCGTCGCAGCTCCTCGAGCACCTCCCGTTCGGAGGCGGCCGGTGGAAGGTCCAGTGCACCGAGGCTCCGCACGCTGTCGGGGACGGCGGCGTCCATGAGAGCGTCGAGACTCTCGTAACCCAACACCTTGAGCATGCCCGATTGCTCGTCGTCCGAGGTCCCGACGTGGCGCCGGACGAAGTCCTCGAATGGCTCGAGCTCGCCCGGTCCTGCGTCTTGACGCTGTTCGCTCACGGAGGCCTCCTCACCTGCCCGTGGTTCACACGGAGCTCGTCGGATGTCCTCCCCGCTCTGTCATCGGACCTGAGAGTCTCGCCGCATGTGAGCGACTTCCACCTTCGGTGCGGCGCACGGGGCGCCGCTTTCCAGAGTTGCCTCGCCGGAGCGGTATGTCGGCCTGAGAGTTTCTCGGGGAGAGTTGCTCCTCCGGCGTCCCCTCGCCTGCGTGGTACGGGGACTCTGGCGCTCCGGTTCAATCGGCGTATTCAGTTGTGGTCCCACTATAGGGCACCGATCCGCGCACTCGGCGGCTGGTGCCGCGCTAGTCGCTCTCTTCGCGCACCGGCCACAGGGGTGGCCGGACCAGGCGAGCGGCCAGCTCCCGGCCGCGTTGGACCACCGTCACGGCGTCGCCGTCGAGCAGGCGGGCGTCGGCCTCCACGAACCCGAGCCCGATGCCCCGCTCGCGCATGGGTGAGTAGTTGCCGCTGGTCAAGATGCCGACGCGTTCGTCGTCGTGCACGACCTCCGAGCCGTCGCGCAAAGGCTGCCGGCCGTCGGCCACGAAGCCCCGCAGACGGCGGGCCGGACCGTTGGCCCGCTCCTCCTCCAGGGCGGCCCGACCGGTGAACTCCTCCTTGTCCCAGCCGACCACCCAGCCCAACCCGGCCTGGAGCGGCGTGATGCCCGGACCCAATTCGTGGCCGTGTAGCGGGAGGCCCGCCTCGAGCCGCAGGGTGTCTCGGGCGCCCAGCCCGGCCGGGACGACGCCCTGTGCGAGGACTGCGTCCCAGAAGCTCGTCGCCGCCTCGGAGGGCACGGAGCACTCGACGCCGTCCTCGCCGGTGTACCCGGTCCCGGCGACCAGGCATTCGACCCCGTCCCACTCGAACCGCTCGACGCTGAACCGGTGCACCGCTGCGGCCTCCGGGGAGACCACGGCCAGGTGGGCTCGCGCCTCGGGACCCTGTACCGCGATGACCGCCCTCTCCGCGGTGACGTCGTTGCCCCCGATGGCGGCGACCACCTCGCTCGTGTTGGAGGCGTTGGGCATCACGTCGAACCGCTCGTCGTCGACCCACCAGACGATGATGTCGTCGATGACCGAGCCGTCGTCGTCGAGGAGATGCGTGTACTGGGCCCGCCCGGGATGGATGCGTCGCAGGTCGTTGCTCAGCGAGTGCTGCAGGTGTTCAAAGGCGTCCCCACCGCGCACGCGGACCGTTCCCAGGTGGCTGACGTCGAAGGCCACGGCGGACTCTCGGCAGGCCCGGTGCTCGGCCACCGTGCCCGACGGGTACGCCAGCGGCATGTCCCAGCCGCCGAAGGGCACCATCTTGGCCCCGAGCGCGACGTGTGCCGCGTGGAGCGGTGAGACCCGGAAGGGCGCGCCTCCCCCGTCGTCGCCGCCGCTCACCCGGCCAGATTAGGCGGCGCCGGCGGTAGCGGTCAGCCAGCCGTGCGAAGCGAGCAGCGAGGTGAAGTCGCGCTGGTACACGACGGAGATCGGCACCTCCGGGTAGAGCTCACGCATGCGACGCACCTTGCGGTTCTTGCGGGTGACGAGCCGTTGATCCGCCGTCGTGAGCTCAATGAAGACACCACGGTCCGTCAGGTAGAAGTCCGGGCGGAAGCCGGACACCGGCGATCCCTCCGCATCCCACTCCAGCGGGAACTCCACCGGCTCGTACTGCCAGCGCTCACCCGAGAGATCGAGCATGGCGGCAAAGACGCGTTCGGAGGGATGGGCGAACCGGACCTGTCCGGCCGGGACGCAGGCCGGATGGCTGGTGCGACCGTTGCGCGCGGGGTCCGTCGCGCTCACTCCCCCGCGGCCCGTGCGACGGGTACCCGGTGCGGGCGCCCCTTGGCCGGCGCAGCCGGAACCTGAGCGTCGAGGCGCACGATGTCGGCGTCGAGGGCCTCGACGACCCCCGCCAGCGGGACGATGTTGAAGACGCCCTGGCCACCGGCCAGCAGGTCGACGACCTCGCCGTTCGACCGGGCCAGCACCGAGCTGGTCCCCGTGAGCACGAGGTTGGCCGACGCCAGGTCCGAGCCCAGGTCGTCGCGCAGGCACTCCACGGCCCGGCGGGCCGACTGGAGGGACACGCCGGCGTCCAGCAGCTGCTTGATCACCTTGAGCTCGAGCACGTCGGAGTACGAGTAGACGCGCCGGGAGCCACTCCCCTTCGCCGAGGCCAGCGACGGTTGGAGCAGGCCGGTACGGGCCCAGTAGTCGAGCTGGCGGTACGTGATCCCCACCAGGCCGCATACCTGCGGCCCGTGAAACCCTCCGACATGGGCTGCGGAATCCTCGGCCATCGCACCTCCTGTGCCTTCTCCCGGGCCGTCACTCTAGTGCACGCCGGACGACACGGACGTAGTTACGAAGGCGTTATTCGGGAGATCCGGCGGGTTCGGCCGGTTCCATCGGCCAGGCCACCACCGGCCCCCGCACGGAGAGTCCCACCCGGCGCCCCGGCTCGGGCGGCACGCCTCCGGCCACCCGTACCACCAGCTCCGGAAGCCCCTCCGCCCCGGACCGGACCCGGACCACGGCGTCGTGGCCGAAGTACTCGTAGCTCGCCACCGTGCCCTCCACCGAACCATCCACCACCTCGCCCAGGGCGATCTGTTCGGGCCGCACCATGACCCGGGCCCTTCCTCCGGCCGCGGGACCACCCCACCCCCCGAGGTCGAGGGGGCCGAGCGCCGTCAGCGCGACCTCGTCGCGGACCTCCCCCTCGAGCACGTTCGACTCTCCGAGGAACCGCGCCAGCTCGGGGTCCTCAGGGTGCCCGTAGAGCGCCGCCGGCGTGTCGAGCTGGGCGATGACACCGTGGCGGAGGACCGCCACCTGGTCGGCCATGGACAGGGCCTCGTCCTGGTCGTGGGTCACCAGGATGGAGGTCGTGCCCGCCAGCCGCAGCACGTCGAGCACGTCGGCGCGCACCGAGGCGCGCAGGGCCGCGTCCAGCGAGGCGAACGGCTCGTCGAGCAGGACGATGTCGGGCTCTATGGCCAGTGCGCGGGCCAGGGCGACCCGCTGCTGCTGACCCCCGGACAACTGGTGCGGGTAGCGCCGCCGGAATCCCGAGAGGCCCACGAGCTCGAGCAGCTCGTCGACCCGTTCCTTTCGACTCGGGCCCCGGCCGAGGCCGAACGCCACATTGCGGCCGACGCTGAGGTGCGGGAACAGGGCGCCCTCCTGGGGCACGTAGCCGATGCGCCGGTGCTGGCACGGGACGAAGCGGTGGCCGGCGTCGTCGACGACCTCGTCCCCCAGCCGGACCTCCCCCTCGTCGGGCCGCTCGAACCCGGCGACGATGCGCAGGAGCGTCGTCTTGCCGCTCCCCGACGCCCCGAGGATCGCGGTGAACGAGCCGTGCGGGACAGCCAGGTCCACGCCGCGCAACACGTCCTGTGGGCCGAACGCCTTGGTGACGCCGGTGACGGAGAGGTCCTTCATGCCGCCACTAGTGTGCCCGGAGCGGGCGCGGCGAGGGGAACGCCGGCCCCGGCCGCTCTCTCGGGTTGGCGATCGAACCACCGCCCGAGGATGTACCCGGGCACCGCGGCGATCAGCACCATCACCAGGGCGTAGGGCGCAGCCTGGCTGTAGGAGCCGTTGGACTCGAAGGCCCAGAACTGGGTGGCCAGCGTCTGCACGTTTGTCGGGTGCAGGACCAGGGTGGCGGTGAGCTCCGTCGCCGTCTCCAGGAAGACCAGCGCGAAGGCGGCGGCCAGGCCCGACCCGATGAGGGGCAGCGTCACCCGCGACAGGACGGAGCGACGCCGCACACCGAGCGACATGGCCACCTCCTCGAGCCCGACCGGCGAACGGGCCACGGCGGCACGCACGGCGACGACGGCCAGGGGGAAGAACATGATGGCGTAGGTCAGCACCATCAACGGGTTGGTCTGGTAGAAGTCGCCCTGCAGGAGGTGCTCGGTGACGTAGGTGAAGCTCAGCGCAATGACCAGACCGGGGACGGCCAGGACGAGCATGTTGCTGCGCTCCAGGGTCATGACCCGGCGGCGGCTGAAGCGCACCGAGAGCAGCGCTATCGGGAGGGCCGCCATGGTCGCCACGACACCGGCGGCGACCGAGTAGCCGAAGGTGTTCGCGGTCGCCGCGAAGAGCGAGGCCGGTGGCAGGGTGCTGTTGCCTCCCTGGACGATCAGGTAGACGATCGCCCCCACGGGCACCCCCAGAGCCAGGACGACGAGGAGCGCCATGCCGGCCAACACCAACGGCGATCCGCGGCCGAGCCGGGCCGGGCGGGCGCGCAAGGCGGCTCCGGCGCCCACTCGCGACACGCGCCCACGGCCACGTACCGAGCCCTCGCTCGCCAGCAGCATGGCGCCGAGCAGGACCAGGATGAGAGAGAGCGCGCACGCGGCCGGCTCGTTGAAGCCCACCTGGAACTCGTTGTAGATCTCCGTGGTCAGCGTCTGGTAGCCGAGGATCTCGAACGCGCCGAACTCGGCCAACACCACCAGGCCGACCAGGATGCAGCCGCCGAAGATGGCCGAACGGGCCTGACCCACCGTGACGGTCCAGAAGGTGCGAAGCCTTCCGAGGCCGAGGCTGCGCGCCACCTCCTCCTGCGCGGGGTCGGCGCTACGGAGGCTGGCCGCCACCGGGAGGAAGACCAGTGGGTAGACCGCCAGCGTCATCACCAGAACCGCGGCCCAGAAGCCGCCGATGCTAGGAAAGATGGCCCGCCACCCGAAGCTCACCACGAAGTCGGGGATACCCAACGGAATGACCACCAGGATCGCAAAGAGTCGCCGATACGGGAGGTCGGTGCGCTCCACGAACCAGGCGGACGACGTCCCGAGGACCGCACACAGCGCCGTGACCACCACCAGCAGCGACACCGTGTTCCAGATCAGCGTGGCGGTGAGGCCTCGGAAGAGCAGTGCGTGCAGCTGGGCCCAACCGACCTGGACCGCCTGGACGACCAGGAACACCAGTGGGAGCAGCACGACCAGGGAGACCAGGACGGCGACGGACGTCAACAGCAGCGGCAGGGGCCGCCTCCCGGCGTGGTGCCGGCGAACCGCCCCCGTCGCGCTCACAAGAGTTGCGCCTCCTGGAGCAGCCTGATCGCTTCGGCGCCCGTGCCCAGCTCGGCGACGGTGATGTCGTTGGGTTGCAGCTGGTCGAACCGGGTCTCCGGCTGCGCGGTCGTGACGCCCGAGGCGATCGGGTACTCGAAGCTGTCGCTGTGAGCGAGGATCCGCTGCCCCTGCTGGGAGGTCAGGAAGGCCAAGAAGCGCTGGGCGGTGGCCTGATGGGTCGACGACTTGAGGATCCCTGCGCCGGAGACGTCGACCACGTAACCGACGTCGCGGGGTGCGAAGTACGCGATGGCCGAGTGCATCGCCGACTCGCCTACCTGGGCCCGCTCGCGGTACCAGTAGTACTGGTTGATGATGCCGAGCGCGACCTGGCCGCTGTTGACCTGCGAGGTGACCGTCTCGTTGTCCGGGTAGTCGTGGCCGCCGGCGTTGGCCTTGACCGCCTCGAGCCAGCGCAGGGCCTCAGCCTCCCCGTGGGTGCGGGCGATGGACGTGACGATGGGCTGGAAGTCCGTCTCGGAACCGGCGATGGCCACCTTGCCCTTCCATTGCGGCTCCGCCAGGTCCATGGCCGACGACGGGAGCTGGTCGGCCTTGAGCAACGACGTGTTGTAGATCATGACGCTGACCCGGGCGGAGACGCCGACCCACTTCCCGTCCGGGGAGTTGAAACGGGACGGCGTGTTGGCCAGGGTCGATGAGTCCACGCCGGCCAGCAACCCCTTCGAGGCCAGGTACTGCAGGGGGGGTGAATTCTCCGTGTAGTACACGTCGGCCGGTGAATGGGAGCCCTCCGTCACGATCTGATCGGCCAGCACGTCCTCGTCGTCGCTGCGCAGGTTCACCGAGATGCCGGTCTGCTTCTCGAACGCGGTCACCAGTGACTCCGTGGTCTGCACGTGCTGTCCGCTGTAGACCGTGAGGCTCTCCCCCCCGCCGCCCGACCCCTGGGCGCAGCCGGTGAGGAGCACCGCCCCGAGGCTGGCGGCCACGCAGCCCGTCAGAGCGCGCCGCACCGACCGCTCCCGCGACCACCTCCGTGAGCCGTGCATCGAACCGGGACACCCCTCCGACCTGCATCATCTGAAAGTTAGGTTGCCCTAACTTTAGGGTGCCCTCAGAACAGCGTCAAGACCGCGCGGCTCAGGCGTCGGGCACCAGGCCCCCGCCCGCCAGGTCGGCCCGCCCCTCCAGCGGGCTCGAGGGCTCGGCGTGGAAGCGGACCGGGATGCGGCCGGCGGCGCGAGCCTGCCATCCCGCCTCGACCGCCAGGCGCATGGCCCGGGCCATCGCCGCCGGGTCGTGGGCCCGGTTGACCGCCGTCGCCACCAGCACGGCGTCGCATCCGAGCTCCATGGCCAGCGCGGCGTCGGACGCGGTGCCGATGCCGGCGTCGAGGATGACGGGGACCTCGACGGCCTCCCGGAGCAGCGCGATGTTGTGGGGGTTGCGGATCCCGAGCCCGCTGCCGATGGGCGACCCGAGCGGCATCACCGCGGCACACCCGACCTGCTGCAGGCGGAAGGCCAGCACGGGGTCGTCGGTCGTGTAGGGCAGGACGACAAACCCGTCCTCCGCCAGCTGCTCCGCGGCGGCCAGGAGCTCGACCGCGTCCGGCAGCAGCGTGCGGTCGTTGCCGATCACCTCGAGCTTCACCCAGTCGGTGCCGAACGCCTCCCGCGCCAGCTTCGCCGTGAGCACGGCCTCCGATGCGGTCGCGCACCCGGCCGTGTTGGGCAGGACCCGTACGCCGAGTTCGTCGAGCAGCGACAGCAGCGCGCCACGCCCCGAAGCCTCGACCCGGCGCACCGCGACGGTCGCCATCGCCGCGCGCGATTCGCACAGCGCGGCGCGCAGCGCGTCGAGGCTGGTCATACCCCCGGTGCCGAGCAAGAGACGCGACGACAGGACCTCGCCGGCAACGATCAGGTGATCCGTCGTCGCCTCCCCGGCGTCGTTGGGTGTCACCGGACGACGATACCCCGGTGCCCGCCTATGGTGGCTCGGTGCCTGACGCGACCCCACCGACGGCGCTGACCATCGCCGGGTCCGACTCGGGCGGCGGCGCCGGTGCCCAGGCCGACCTCAAGACGTTCGCGGCCCACCGCGTGCACGGCACGTGCGCCCTGACCGCCGTGACCGCGCAGAACACGGCCGAGGTGCGCGGCGTCGTGGCCCTCGAGCCCTGGTTCGTCCGCCAACAGGTCGAGGCCGTGCTCGACGATTTCGCAGTGGGCGGGGTGAAGACCGGGATGCTCGCCACCGCCGCCATCGTCCGCGAGGTCGCCGACCTGGCCGCCGCCGGCCGGTTGCCCCAGCTCGTCGTCGATCCCGTCCTCGTTTCCTCGAGCGGGCACCGTCTCATGGAGCCCGAGGGCATCACGGCGTATCTCGAGCTTCTCCTCCCCCATGCCGTCGTCGTCACTCCGAACCTGCGCGAGGCCGCCGTCCTGGGCGACACCACGGTGGAGCGCCTCGCCACACTGGACGCCCGGGTCGACGTGGCGCAGCGGCTCAGGACAACCGGGGCCCGCTACGTCGTGGTGAAGGGAGGCCACCTCACCGAGTCCGCCGACGACGTCGTGGCCGGCCCCGACGGGGTCGTGGTGCTGCCCGGCACACGGGTGGTCACCGGGAACGACCACGGCACCGGATGCTCGCTCTCCGCCGCCGTGGCCGCCCGCCTGGCCCTCGGGGCGACCGTGCCCGATGCGGTCGCCGAGGCGAAGGCCTACGTGGCGCAGGCCCTGGCCGGAGCCGCCGCCTGGCACCTGGGCGCGGGGCACGGACCACTCGACCATTTCGGGTGGTCCGCCTCACCGTAGGCTGGTGCACGCCCATGACGCTGCACGACACCGACACCGAGGTCCTCGGCGAGGACGAGGCACCGGTCGCCCCCCTCCGGCCGCCGACGCCCGGGGGGATCTCCATGCGGCCGGCCATGATCGTTCTCGGTCTTGCCGTGCTCATCCTCGCGCTCTTCGTCACCATCGGGGTCCTGTCGTCGCAGAGCCCGGCTCCCGTGCGCAGCGGGGCGGCAGCCAGCTCCGTGGCCGGCACGCCCCTCCGCGCCGAGCCGGCCACCGCGGCGCTCTCCCCCATCGTCGGCGGCGGTCAGCCGCCGACCAACATCGTCAACGCCGTGTCCGTCCCGGCCGGCTCCGTCCGGGTCTCGCACCAGAACAACGCCGCCGACTCCGGCCAGTACGACTCACAGGTGGTCTTCCGCTCCGGCGACTCCCAGGGTTCCCTGCTCGCCTTCTACGCAGCGGACATGCGGCTCCAGGGTTGGCAGGTCTTCGACCGGGGCCCGGCAGCCAACGATCCGGGAGCTCTCGAGATCCTGGGCAAGCTGGCCGGCTCCGACGGCTACTACTGGGAGATGGGGGCGACCATCTCACCCACGACCTTCACTCGGGGCGGCCCCGCACGCGGTCAGACCGACTTCACCATCCGCCTGCTCCAGGAGAGTGACGACTCCCCCTGAGCGGTCCGGCGGGTGCGGCGAGCTCAGCGCGTCGACGACGTGACCGCCTGCCCCACCGGCGCCAACGCGTCGTCGACCAGGACGCCGAATCGGTCCTCCGGCTCGGCCAGCAGGTACGCCCACACGAAGAAATTGATCGGGTAGAGCAGGTAGCCCACGCGCGGGTTCGGGGCCAGCAGGATGAGAGCCGACATCACGACGCCCGCGATGTTGCAGACCTCCGATGCGGTGCTCGGCGTGTGCCGGTACAGGTGGCGGGCCAGCAACACGGCGAGCACGATCCCGACCGAGAGCGGAAGCGCCCGGCTCAGCGAGGGGAAGGCGGTCACCAGCTCGTGCCCGGGGAGCGCGCTCGCCGCGGTGGACGGGATGGCACTCAGGCCGAGCGGGAACAGCACCACGTCGTCGATGAGGGCGAAAGGTCCCCGGAGGGCGAACGGGAAGATCGTCGGCACCGCCACGACGACCATGCCCGCGAGCATGGAGAGCGGCCGCCGCTCGCCTTTGCGGCCACATGCCGCGAACAGCGCCAGCGCGGCCAGGGGCCATGCGGTGAACTTCATGGCCGACGCGATGCCGAAGACGATGCCCGAGGCGAAGGGTCTTCGTCGCTGCGCCAGCACCATGGCGAGGAGGAGGAATGCGGCCACCGGGATGTCGTCCCCCCCGGTCGCCAGGGGCAACGCCGCCAACGGCAGGATGACGAGCGCCTGGAGCGCCCGGATCTTTCGTCGCCCATCGGCTCGGCTCAGGTAGAGCGCCACGGCGGCCACCGCCAGCGTGGTCAAGCAGAAGAAGATGCGGGCGTCGCTCAGCCCGTTGTTGGGCCAGATCTCGCTCGGAATGCCCGCCACGGCCATCAGCGGCAGGTACGGCAGGAATCCCGCATAGTCCGGCTCACCTGGGGGGTGGTACTTGACGGCATGGTGCAACCGGACCAGCGGGTGGTAGGGATCCTGGCCCCGGACGAGGTCCTGCCCGCCCACCTCCACGGTCACGACCTCGGGCTGCTGGTGGGAGCCGGCGACACCGTCGAAGCGCCACAGGATCTCGAGACCGAGCGGGATCGCCAGCGCTCCGACGAACACACAGACGGCGACGATGATCCGGGCCAGCCAGGCGCGCCGGTGCTGGAGTTTGGTCAGGCGGTGGTCCGGTTGCCGCATGCGGGCCCGGTGCACCGCCCACGCCACGACGGCCGACGCCAGCGCGCCGAAGGCGAAGGGCGACAGGGCCATGCGCCCCCACACCTGGTAGAGCGCGTTGGCCGACGTGTAGATGGTGACGAGCGCGAACACGGCACTGCCCAGGTAGAGCAGCGCGTCACCGGCCTCGGGAGAGATCCGCTTCGTGCGCTCCAACCCCCGCTGCCAAAGGTCGACGATCGGGGCGGTCCAGCTCGGCATCGTGGCGGAATTGGTCGGCATGGCGTCTCTCGGAAAAGCCTCGCACACGGGGTGCGCCCAGGAATGCACCCCCGGGGTGATCCTAGGCGGAACCGCTCAGAGGCGGAGCTCCTCCAGGTAGAACCCCAGCTCGGCCTCGAGGCATGCGCTGAGCGTGTCCGCCCGGCGGAACCCGTGCCCCTCGCCCTCGAAGAATCGGAGGTCACAGCGGACGCCGGCCGCGACCAGGGCGTCACGCATGGACGCAGCCTGTGACGGCGGCACGACCGCGTCCTCCGTCCCCTGGAGGAGCAGGACCGAGCCAGCCATGGAGGTGGCCCTGCTCACCGGCGAACGCTCCACGTAGAGCGATCGGGACTCGGGAAGCGGGCCGATCAGGCGGTCCGTGTAGTGCGCCTCGAAGTCGTGGGTCGTCGCGACCAGCCCCAAGAGGTCCGTCACCCCGTACCACGAGACGCAGGCCCCGAACCCCTCCCCCGCCGCGAGCGCGTTGAGCGCCGTCATGCCGCCGGCGCTGCCACCCCGTATCGCCATCCGCCCCGCGTCGACGTCGCCCCGAGCCGCGAGGTGCAATGCCGCGTCGAGACAGTCCTCGGCGTCGGCGACACCCCATTGCCCCCAGAGCGCACACCGGTAGGACCGCCCGTAGCCCGAGCTCCCGGCGTAGTCCACGCACCCGACCGCGAAGCCGCGGGTCGTGAAGAACTGCACGGTGAGGTCCAGCCCCGCCTGACACGAGGACGTCGGCCCCCCGTGACACCAGGTGAGGAGCGGTGGAGGCCGGTCGGTCGGCGCGGTCGTGGTCGCCGAAGCCGGGCGGTACAGGGTGCCGTGGACCGGGCGCCCCGAGCGCCCCGCGAGCGAGAAGGGCTCCCCCAGCGCGACGTCGCCGCCTCGGAGGGCGTGCCCGGCCGATGGACGCTGGGGGCGCGCGACCCGTCCCGGCGTCCATACCCAGACGTTCGCCGGCGTGTCGGGCGTGCTGGCGATCACGGCCAGCCCGCCTCGGTGGGCACAGAGCGAGGCGATCGAGACGCATGGCTGGTCCAACGGCTCTCCCGGTCCGGTGCCGCCCGCGAGCGCGATCAGGGAGTCGCGGCCGGACGCGGTCATGCGGGCCACCAGGGTGCCGTCGGCGAGCTCGGCCATGGTGCACTGACCGAGCACCCAGTCCGGGCCGTGGAACTCGGCGGCGACATCGGTGAGCGCCCGCAACGTCGAGCCCGACTCCGGGACCCCGGGATGGACGTAGGGCTGCCACCACCCTCGGCGGTCCGAGACGAAGCGCAGCGTGCCGTCACCGCACCAGGCCGGCTGGCCGACGGACTCCCCGGGGCCACCCGCGACGGACCAGGGCGGGCCGGCCGCCTGGAGGATGCCGCGGCCGCCGGCCCGGACGAGGGGCAGCACGAGCAGCGTCGAGGCGTCCCACGGCATGTCCGGGTGGTCCCACGCCACGACGGCCAGCCGCTCACCCGCCGGATCCACGCGGGGCGAGCCGAAGAAGTCGTGACCATCGAGCAGGGTGACCTCGCTCGGCTCGTCGTCCCGGGTCGACAGCGCCACCACGCGGCGCGTGGGCCGGCCCCCGCCCTCCGTGTGGACCTCCCGCACCACCAGGATCCAGTCACCGTCGGCCGTGGCACTGAGCCCGCCGTGGTTGTGGACGCTGCCCTCGGGAGGCTCGGGGGTCAGGGCTCGCGGTGTGGCCGACCCTTCGCCGCCCGGGGCTGCGGGGCCGTCGCAGAACCACACCCGCTGATCGGACTGATCGACGTAGGCGAAGGCGCCCGCCGAGCTCGCCGGGACCAGGCACATGGCGCCCCCGCCGTACTCGTGCACTCGGCTGCGGATGCTCACCCGGTCCGGCGAGTGGTCCACGGGACCGTCCGCTCCGGCCCGGACCAGGACGACGCGACCCGACTCCGCCGGGCGTGACTCCAGCCAGTAGAGACGGTCACCGTCGGAGCACAGCTCCGAGAGCGAGACCTTGGCCCGGGCCACGTCGCCCGGCGCGAGCGGCGAGGCCCAGCGCCCGTAACCTGCAGTGGTGACCACGGTCCGAACGTACCCGGTGCAGCGACCCGCGTCGGTGAGCGCCGAGACGGGCCTCTACAGTGAGCCGGTGCGTTTCCCGGCCTACCTGTTGTCCAAGGAGGGTGCGGTCATCCGGCCGACCGTGGAGGAGCTCGACACGTCGGACCTGCCGGCGGGCGACGTGCTGGTCCGGGTCGAGTGGTCCGCCATCAATTTCAAGGACGCCATGGTCACACGACCCGGCAACCGTGTCGCCCGTATCTTCCCGCTTGTTCCCGGGGTGGAGCTGACCGGCATCGTCGAGGAGAGCTCGAGCCCCGACTTCGTCGAAGGCCAGCACGTGCTCGTGCAGGGCTACGACCTCGGCGTGGCCCGGCACGGCGGGTTCGCGGCGTACGCGCGCGTCCCAGCGGACTGGGTCGTCCCGTTGCCCGACACGCTGAGTTGCCGCAACGCGGCGATCATCGGGCTGGCGGGCCTCACCGCCCTGATGTCGTTGCGCCGCCTCGTCCAGCACGGCACCGGTCGGGACGACGGCCCCATCCTGGTCACGGGGGCCTCCGGTGGCGTGGGCAGTGCAGCGGTTGCGCTCCTGTCCCGCGAGGGCTTCGAAGTGGTCGCGTCCTCGGGCAAGACGACCGAGCACGACTACCTCAAGAGCCTGGGGGCGTCACGGGTGGTCGGGCGTCAGTTCACCGAGGACGACGGACGCACGTTGGGCCCCCAGCTCTGGGCCGGCGTCGTCGACTGCGTCGGCGGCACGGCACTCGCCGAGGCGCTCCGCACCGTGCGCTACGGCGGCGCGGTGGCCGCGAGCGGGCTGACGGGGGGCAACGACCTCACCACGACCGTCTACCCGTTCATCGTGCGTGGCGTGGCCCTGCTCGGGATCGACACCGTGGCGACCCCGATAGAGGAGCGGCGGGACCTGTGGGCGGACATGCCCGACGCGTTCCCGCTCGGGCAGTGCGAGGAGATGGTCAACGAGGAGATCGGCCTGGGCGAGCTGACCGCGGCCCTCGACCGCGTGCTCGACGCCGCGGTGCGGGGCCGGATCCTGGTCAGCCCCGGCCGCTGAGGCGTCAGGACGGGGCGTAGACGGGCGAGACCCGGACGGTGCCGTTGCCGCAGGGGCCGATGGCCAGCGCAAAGGTCGATGAAGCCGCCGTGGCGCCGGGCATGGTGACGGTCGCCTCCTCGGAGGTGGGGCAGCTCGTCTCCGAACCCACGGGCACGTCCGAGTACTGGTAGGCGAACTGCGCCGTGGACGACGGCGCCACCGAGACCGGTGACGGTGCCGCGTTGGCCGGACCCGACACGCTGACCGACAGGCCGTTCACCATCGTCACGGTCAACGGCGCCCCGCTTCCCGAGAGCAGCGCCACCGTCGGGTAGCCGTTGGCCGTGCACGTCGACGTGCCCGTGTTGGTGACCGTGATGATCCCCGTGCCGGTCCCGGCCGCCCCCTGTGGTGCGCCGGCCGAGGCCGTGATGCGGCTGCAGGCCGACGAGGTGGCCGCCGTCGTGGACGTCGTGCTGGGCGCCGTCGAGGAGGTGGTCGCGCTCGTGACCGCCGTCGTCGGTGCGGCCATCGTGGTGGTCGTGGTGGTCCGCTTGGGCGTGCTCGGGCTGCTGCTGCACGCGGCGAGGACGAGTGCGGCACCCGCCAGCACAGCGAGCGCCCAACGGGGTGGCGTCACGCCTCGAAGTCCTCGGGGCGCACCGAATCGAGGAACTGGCGGAACTGCCCCACCAGCTCGTCCGGCGTGTCCTCCTCCTCGTCCTCCGCGTCGAGCGCCAGGATGATCCCCTCGGACTCCATCAACTCGTCGGACACGAAGAGCGGGGTCTCCATCCGCACCGCCACCGCGACCGCATCGGAGGGCCGGCTCGAGACGATTGTCCGCTCCTCACCGCGCACGAGGTGCATCTCGGCGTAGTAGGTCGACGACCGCAGCTCGGTGATGATCACGCGTTCGACACTGATGTCCAGTGCGCCCAGCATGTCCTTCATGAGGTCGTGCGTCAGCGGCCGGGGCATGGTCACGCCCTGCAGGGCGTAGGCGATCGCCGTGGCCTCGGGGCTCCCGATGAAGATCGGCAGGGTCCGCCCTTCGCCCTCGGTCTCCTGCAGCAGCAGCACCGGCGTGTTGGACTGCAGGTCCACCCGGACGGCTCGGAGTAGCACACGGACCATGAGAGAAATGTAGCGCCGGATCCCGGCCTCGCGTCACCCCCCCAGGTGTCGGCGCAGCGCCTGGCGGAGCAACGTGGCTCGCATCGACTGGCCGAGCGCCGCCAGTTGCTCGGCCCCCTCGATCGCCCGCTGGCGGGACTCGGGGTTCCGCTGGCGCAGAAGCGGGATGACGACCTGCTCGATCAGGCCCATTTCCCGGTCCACGGCGTTGCGGTAGAGGCGCAGGTGACGCGCTTCGATCCCGAAGACCCCGAAGGACGCAGCCAGGTTCGCCAGGGTGAGGGCGTCCTCGTCGTAGGTCTGGATCCCCGCCACCGTGATGGGCTCGATCAGACCGAAACCCTCGAGCCCCGCCACGGCCTCGGCGGACAGCCCGCTGGCCGCGCAGAGCTCCTCCCTCGTCAGGCTCGCGCCCGTGACCACGCCCGTCGTCGTGCCGGGCGCGGTCGGCGGTGTGGTCGGCGGTGTGGTCGGCGGTGTGGTCGAGCCGGCGCCGGCACCCGCCGCTGGCGGGCTCTTGGGCGGTGACGGCTCTCCTCCGGTCGGGGCGGCCCCGGTCCGGGCCGCCGCCGCAGCCTTCTCGGCCGGGCGGGACACGGAGGTCCCGTTGCCGGCACCACGTCCTCCCGACGGTGTCCGCGGCCCCGCCGCGCTCGGCGTGCCGGCACGGGCGCCGCCTGCTGAGGGCGGGGGCCCGACACGCGAGGCGCTCTCCTGCCCGGTGGACGCGCCCACACGCTCGCGGGCCGGCTCGGCCCCCACGGGCACCGGCACCTCGGCCTCGCCGACCACCTGCAGCCCACGGCGGGCCTGGGCCGCCTCGGGCATCCGGGCGGTCCGGCGAGAGGCGTCCGCCAGGATGCGTGCCATCGCCTCCTCGTCCGCCTTCGTCGGCTGCTCCTCGGCCGCGACCGGGGCGGCAACGGCCGTCGCACGGGCCGCGTGGGCCGGTTTCCCGTTCGGGACGTCGGACCCGGGGTCGTCGAGGTCCCCGTCGGCCAGCCGGTCCCGGATGACCTTCAGGGGCAGGAAGTGCTCCCGCTGCTGGCGGAGCACCCAGCGCAGGCGCTCGACGTCGTGCTCGAAGAATTTGCGGTACCCCGAGGGCGATCGCTCGGGGTTCACCAGGCCCTGGCTCTCGAGGAACCTGATCTTCGAGATGGTGACGTCGGGGAATTCCTGCCGCAGCAGGGTCAGGACGTCGCCGATCGACAGATACGTGCGGTTGCTCACTCGTTCCCCGCCACCAGGTACACCAGCTTGAACTTGCCGATCTGCACCTCGTCGCCCGGGGAGAGCTGCACTTCGTCGATCCTCTCCCGGTTCACGTAGGTCCCGTTCAACGAGCCCACGTCCCGCAGTGCGTAGGTACCCCCGCCGGCGGGAGAGATCTCCACGTGGCGGCGTGAGACGGTGATGTCGTCGAGGAAGATGTCGCTCTCGGGGTGCCGACCCGCCCTGACGACGGTGTCGGCCAGGAGGTAGCGGGTCCCGATGTTGGGGCCTCGGGTGACGACCAGGACCCCGGCACCGTGCGGAACCTCGACCAGGGTGACGTCGGGTTGCTCCTCCGCCGCCTCCGAGTCGTCGACCGGATGGAGGGTGATGGTGGCGTCATCGCCGTCCGCGAGCAGAGGGTGACCGCACGAGGAGCAGAAATTGACGCCCTCGGGGTTCCGATGCCCACAGTTGTGACAGAACACGGCGACCACGGTACCCCACCCCACGCCCCGCTTCTCCTGCCGTCACCAGAGGCACGAACGACGCCTCAGTCGACCGTCAGCTCACCGTAGGCGGCCGCGTCGAGCAGGCCGCCCGCATCCGCGTCCGCCGAGAGCTCGAGCTCGCAGATCCACCCCTCGCCGTACGGATCCTGATTGATCCGCTCCGGGCCTTCGGCCAGTGCGCCGTTCACGGCCGTGACCGTGCCGGCGACCGGTGCGTAGATCTCCGACACCGACTTGGTCGACTCCAGCTCACCCAGCTGCCCGCCCGCCTCGACCGTGCTGCCGACCACAGGCAGGTCGACGAACACGATGTCCCCCAACGCGTCCTGCGCGTAGTCGGTGATCCCGACGCGCACGCGCGTCCCTTCGACGCGCACCCACTCGTGGTCGGGCGAGTAGCGCAGTTCCTCGGGGATGTTCATGGTGGGCGACGATACCGGACGATCGACCCGATCCGCAGCTTGCGGAGCTAGGGCAGCATCCCGCGGATCCGCTCCACGAAGGCCGCTGCCAACGACTCGGACGCGAGCAGGTCGGACCCCTCGGCCCAGACGTGGGTGACCGGGTCCTCCGGGTCGGGAACCACCAGGGCCCAGCCCTGGTCGGACAGGACCTTGATGCCGTCCACCAGCACGAGCTCGGCGTTCTCCTCGGCCAGCTGTTCCATCAGGGTCCGCATGATCAGGCCCTTCTGCTCGAGCGGAGTCGCCACCTCCTCGTGCAGGATCGGCATGGCCGGCGTGGCATCGACCACCTCGGACACCGACGTCGAGCCCTGGCTCAGGAGGGACACCAGCCGCGCCAGGGCCGCGGCGGCATCGAAGGCCGGCAGGAATTTCGGGAACACGTACCCGCCGCGCCGGTCGGACGCGAAGGAGACTCCGCCGGACGCCGCCGCCTCGAGCAACCCGGACGACGAGAGCGAGGTCAGCGTCAGGTCGACGCCGCGTGCCTCGCACAGGCGCACCGCGCGGTCGCTCGACGTCACCGGGAGCGCGACGCGGTCCGCGTCACCGGCCGTCGTCGACAGCTCGATGAACACCATCACCGCCTCGTCGTCGCTCAGCACCCGGCCCGAGCCGTCGATCAGGGTGAGCCGTTCTCCGCCGGCGTCGATCACCGCGCCGAGGTCGGCCCCCGACGCGCGCACGGCGTCGGCCACCCTCGCTTCGCTCACGGCGCGGTCGACCGAGATCATGCCCGGCGTCTGCGCGTACGGGTTGATGCTCAACACGTCGGCGCACACCTTCGAGAGGAGGTTGGGCATCACGAAGCTCGCCGCGCCGTAGGACAGGTCCAGCACGAGCTTGACCTCCCGCCCCGCGTCGCGACGCAGCCCGAAGGCCTCGACGATGTCCGCGGTGTACAGCTCGATGGTGCGCGGGGAGAAGTCGATGTCGCCGATTTCGCCCGCGGTCACCCGGCGGAAATCCTCGCGGTGGTACATGCGCTCCACCCGGCGCTGGTCGGCCTCGGAGAGGTCGATGCCGCGCTCGTCGAAGAAGCGGATCACCACTGACTGCGGATCGTCCGGGCTCAGCCGCACCGTGAGGCCAGCCCGGTTGCCGCGCATGCGGACGTGGTGACGGGTCACCGGGACCGTCGCCAGTTCCAGGTCGTTGACGTTCACCCCGACGGAATTGCAGCCCACCATGAGGGCACGCTTGAGGACACGGGCCACCCGGCTGGTGTCACGCGAGGCGGTGATGGACGAGCCCTTCTCGAACCCCGACGCCCAGGCCTTGGCCAGCCGGACGGCCAGCTCGGGGCTGATGTCGACGTTGGCGATGCCCTGCACACCCTCCCGGCCGAACAGGGTCCGAGAGCCTCCCGACTCCCACACGATTGAGGCGTTGACCTGGGCGCCCGCCTCCACCACCTTGTAGGGGTACACCTTGACGTCGCCCCGCACCTCGGCGTGGGCGCCGATCAGACATCCCTCGCCGACGACCGCCCCGGGCTCGACACGGGACCCGACCCGCAGGTCACACGACCGCCCGAGCACGGCCCCCTCGACCCTGACGCCGGGCCCGAGGTAGGAGTTCTCGCCGATCACCGAGCGCTGGATCTCGGCCCGTTGCTCCACCTGGGTGTTCGCGCCGAGTGTGGTGTAGGCCCCGAGCACCGTCTCCCGGTCGATGGTGCAGTTCTCACCGATGAACGAAGGGGAGTCGATGTGCACCGTCGGGTCGATCGACGATCCTTTGCCGACCCAGACCCCCGGCCGCAGCTCGAAGCCGGCCACGTCGACCTGGACCTTGCCGTCGAGGATGTCCTCGTGGGCCTTGAGGTACGCCGCGGTCGTGCCGACGTCCTCCCAGTACCCGTCCGCCACGTAGCCGTACAGCGGGTCCCCGGCCTCGAGCGCGGCCGGGAACACCTCTCCCGAGAAGTCGACGGAGCGCCCCTCGGGGATGAGCTCGAAGATCTCGGGCTCGAGCACGTAGATGCCCGTGTTGATGGTGTCGCTGAAGACCTGGCCCCACCCGGGCTTCTCGAGGAAGCGCTCGATCGTCCCGTCCTCGCGGGTGATCACGATGCCGAACTCGAGGGGGTTCTCCACCGCGCACAGGGCGATGGTCGCCAACGCCTCGTTCTTCTCGTGGAAGGCGATCACCGACGTCAGGTCGATGTCGGTGAGGACGTCACCGGAGATCACGAGGAAGCGCTCGGTCAGTTGCTCACGGGCGTTGCGCACGGATCCCGCCGTGCCGAGCGGCGACTCCTCGGTCGCGTAGGCCATGCGCACGCCCAGCTCGCTGCCGTCACCGAAGTAGCTGCGGATCGCGTTGGGGAGGAAGGCGACCGTGACGACGATGTCGGTGATCCCGTGGCGCCGGAGCAACGAGACGATGTGCTCCATCATGGGCCGCCCGACCAGGGGCAGCATCGGCTTGGGCAGGTTCGAGGTCTGCGGGCGCAGCCGGGTGCCCTCGCCACCGGCCATGATCACGGCTTTCATACGCTGCTCCTCCGCGCCGCTCGGCCCTCGCGCAGCGCGCGGCGGGCCGGTCCGATGTAACTGCCTGCAGCCCACCACGCGAGCCCCAGGCCGATCAGGCCGGTCACCCATCCGATGACCCGGATGGGCTCCTGCCAGGTGGCGGTCCCGTCGCCCAGGAGGAAGGTCGGGTAGGCGAACATCAACCCGAACGTGCCCGCCTTGCCGACCCACAACACGTCGATGCGGGCCGCGCCGAGCGAGGCCAGCAGCAGGACCATGGCCGACACCAGCACCTCGCGGGTGATGGTGGCGAGGCCGAACCAGAGTGGCACGGCGCCGTACACCATGATGGAGATGACGGCGGTGCCGACCAGGATCCGGTCCGCCGTCGGGTCCAGCACCTTGCCGAAGGTGGACACCTGCCCGTAGCGGCGCGCCACGTAGCCGTCGACCCAGTCCGTCGCGCCCAGCACCGCCAGCAGGACGGCGGCGGCCGTCTGGCGGTGTGCCCCGAAGAGCAACCAGAGGAACAGCGGGATGCACAACAACCGCACCAGCGTGATGACGTTGGGCGCGGTGAGGATCCGGTCCAACCCGTCGTCGTCCACGCACCGAGTTTAGGGAGTGCCCCGCGACGGCCCCGTCCGCGGTGTGCCAGAGTGGTCCGATGCCTCGATTCGAGCCGTTCCGAGGACTCCGCTACCGGCCCGACCTGGCGCCCGTCGCCCAGGTCATCGCTCCGCCCTACGACGTCATCAGCCCGGCCGAGCGGGTGCACCTGGCCTCCCGGCATCAGGCCAACGCCGTCCTCGTGGAGCTCCCCGAGGCGGACCTGAGGGGCGGGCGCGACCGCTACACCGTGGCCACCGACCTGTTCGCCCACTGGCAGGGTGAGGGCGTCATCGCCGCCGATCCGGAGCCGAGCCTCTACCCCTACCGCATGACGGACACGACCGGGCGGACCACGACGGGCGTCATCGGCGCACTCGGGCTGGCCGAACCGGGCGAGGAGAGCGACATCCTCCCCCACGAGCAGACCCTGCCCAAGCCCAAGAGCGACCGGCTGGACCTGCTCCGGGCCACCCGGGCCAACCTCTCCCCCATCTGGGGCCTCTCCATGGCCGCGGGGGTCACGGCCACCTTCGACCCCACCGACGACGAGCCGGTGGCCGACGTCCACGACGACGACGGGGTCCGCCATCAGCTGTGGGTCTTGAGCGACCCCGACGCCGTGGCCGCCGTGGCCGCGGCCGTGGCGACGGCGCCGGTCGTCCTGGCCGACGGGCACCACCGTTACGAGACGGCCCGGGCGTACCAGTCCGAGTGCCGTGTGGCCAACGGCGGGCTCCCCGGTCCGTACGACTTCGTGATGGCCCTGGTCGTCGAGCTGTCCGAGGACCAGCTGACCGTCGGCGCCATCCACCGCACCATCAGCGGTCTGCCCGAGGGCTTCGACCTCGTCGACGCGCTGTCCGAGTGGTTCGACGTGGTCCGGGCCGGGGCCGCCGACGCCCGCACCCTCGGCGCGCTGGTCGATTCGAGGTCTCTGGCCCTGGTCTCGGGCGGCCGGGCCTACCTGCTCCTCCCCCACGCCGAACAGCTCGAGCAGGCGGGCAACGACCTCGACTCCAACCTCATCGCCACGGTGCTGGCGAAGCTGCCCCCGCACGAGGTCGTGCACCGCCACAGCGTCGCCGAGGTGATGGAGGCCCTGGCGCAGGGAGGGGCGGAGGCGGCCTTCCTGCTCCGGCCGGTCACGGTGAAGCAGATTGAGGAGTGGGCCAACGAGCGCCGGCGCATGCCGCCCAAGACCACCTACTTCAGCCCCAAGCCGCGCACGGGCATGGTGTTCCGGTCCCTGGAGGTCGTCTGACATGCCGAGCTTGCACCAAGCCGTGACGGTCCACATGGCGGCCCCACCCGAGCGGATCTGGGACCTGGTCAGCGACGTCACCCGCATCGGGAGCTACAGCCCCGAGACCTTCGAGGCCGTCTGGGTCGACGGCGCCAGCGGGCCGGCCGTGGGGGCCAAGTTCCGCGGTCACGTGAAGCGCAACGGCATCGGGCCCGTCTACTGGGTCTCGTGCACGGTCACCGAGTGCGAGCCCGGCCGCACCTTCGCCTTCGGCACGGTCTCGACCGAGAAGCCGCTCAACGTGTGGCGCTACGAGATAGTGCCGGCCGGCGACGGGGCGGACGTGACCGAGTCGTTCAACCTGGCCCCCACCCTGGGCCTCCGGATCTACTGGGCGCTGTGGGGATGGTCCCGGGGCAAGGTGAACCGCAAGGGGATGCAGACGACCCTGGAGCGCATCAAGGCCGAGGTCGAGTCCGGCTCCGCGGCCAGCTCGGGCTGAGCCGACCCTGCGCCGCGGCGAGCCCGGTCCGGCGCCTCATCGGGCCCCGAGGGCCCGCGCCACGAACTGGCCCAGGGCGCTCTGCAGCTGCGGGGAGAAGGGCAACGGCTTCGTGTAGTCCGCGGCAGAGCCCGACGGGTCGACCTTGAGCACGTGGTCGACGCCGGTGAGGTGGACGAAGTCGACCCCTGCGTGCGACGCCGCCAGGCCGCCGACGAGGTGCGCCACCTCACCGCACGACACCTGGGTATCGGCGTCGCTGCAGGTGACGAGGACCGGCGTGCGCGGTGCCAGAAACGCTCCCAGGGTGGCCGGATCGTCCCGGTCGGCCTGGCTGAGGAAGCGCGCGGTGGCCGGACTGAGCACGCCGTCGAGGCCGTAGGGCAGGTCGGCGGGAACGGTGCCACGAGTGCGGAGCTGATCGACGGCCTCGGTCAGTGTCCCGTCCACCCGGGCCGCCAGGGTCGCCGAGATCTGCCCGTCCTGCTCCTGCGCGCTCACCTGGGACTCCACCTGTGTGCTGACGAGGGTCAGGTAGCGAACGCTCAGCGGCTCCAGCAACCCCAGCGCCCGTAGCCGCGGCGCCCGGCCGGCGCGGCCGTCGGCGAGCAGGAGGGCGAAGAGCGCCCCCTCGCTGTGGCCGATCACGCCGAGGCGCCGCACGTCGACACCCTTCTGCGCGGCCAGAAACCGCAGGGCGGCGAGCGATTCCTGCTCGAAGGGGGCGACCCCGATGGCGGCCGGGTCGCCGGCGTAGGGGCCGAGGCCGGTCTGGCCACTGCCGAGCTTGTCGTAGCGCAGGGTCGCCACTCCGTCCGACGAGAGCCAGCCGGCCAGGGTCTGCAGCGTGTCGGTCGGCCCCGGATCGGCCGTGCTGTTCCCGTTGCGGTCGGTCGGGCCGCTCCCCGCGATCAGCAGGACGGCCGGAACCGGTCCGGACGCGCCCGCGGGGTGCCGGTACGTGCCGTAGACGGTCGTGCCCCCGGCGCGGAAGGTGACCGGCTGGTCCACCCAGGCGGCGGGGGGCGACGAGCCGGACCCCGCGCCGGCGGCGGAGGCGGGGGCGTCGGCAACCGCCACGCACGCGGCGAGCACGGCCAGCCAGCAGAGCCCGGCGAGCACGCCGGCACCGCGACGATGCCTGGTGGCCCTGGTGCGCCTTCGCCTCACGAGGGCGCCCGGCCATCGCTCCGATTGTCTAGTCGACCGTCCAACTCGACCCGGAACGCAGCAACGCCGCCACGTCGCCGAGACCGCGCTTGGCCTGGGCGTCGGTGATCTGCTCGGACATCTGCGTCCCGTACTCGGGGCGCTCCACGGCGCGGAACACCCCGATGGGCGTCGGCTCGTAGGGCCCGTGGGCCAGGCGGGACAGTGCGAAGGCCAGGCCCGGGTCGTCCCGCGCCTCGTCGTGCACCAGGAGGGCGTCGAGGCCCACGTCGGCGACGGACACGATCTCGAGGCTGCCGTCGGCCCGCTGGATCACGCCGCGCTCGGAGCCCTCGGCGCCGAACACGATGGGCTGGCCGTGCTGGAGCGGGATGAGCATGCTGGCCCGGGCGTCCCGGCTGGTGATCTTCTCGAAGGCCCCGTCGTTGAACACGTTGCAGTTCTGGAGGACCTCGACGAAGGCGGCGCCGTTGTGCTGGTGGGCCCGGCGGAACGTCTCCTGCATGTGGGCCCGGTCCATGTCGTGCGTCCGGGCCACGAACGTGGCCTCGGCACCGAGCGCGAGGGACACGGGGTTGAACGGCGTGTCCACCGAGCCGAACGGTGTCGACTTGGTGACCTTGGCCACCTCGGAGGTCGGCGAGTACTGGCCCTTGGTCAGCCCGTAAATCTGGTTGTTGAACATCAAGATGTTGAGGCGCACGTTGCGGCGCAGGGCGTGGATGAGGTGGTTGCCGCCGATGGACAGGGCGTCACCGTCACCCGAGATCACCCACACGTCGAGGTCGGGACGCGTGGTGGCGAGCCCGGTGGCGATGGCGGGCGCCCGGCCGTGGATGGAGTGCATCCCGTAGGTGTTCATGTAGTACGGGAACCGAGCCGCACAGCCGATGCCCGAGAGGAACACCGTGTTCTCACGGCGCACACCGAGCTCGGGCATGAGCATCTGGACGGCGGCGAGAATGGAGTAGTCGCCGCAACCGGGGCACCAGCGCACCTCCTGGTCGCTGCTCCAGTCCTTGCGGGCGGTGACGGGGACTGCGGTGGCGGTGGCGCCGTTGGACTCGCTCATGACTTCCCTCCGAGCATGGCGGTGATGGCCGCCTCGATCTCTCCGACACGGAACGGCACGCCCTGCATCTTGGACATGGTCTGCGCGTCGACCAGGTACTCGGCCCGCAGGATGCGGCTCAGCTGGCCGAGGTTGATCTCGGGCACGAGGATCTGCGCGTAGCGGCCCAGCACCTCGCCCAGGTTGGAAGGCAGCGGGTTGAGGTGGCGCAGGTGGACGTGGGCGGCCTTCATGCCCCGGGCACGCACCCGCTTCACGCCGGCCGCCACGGCGGCGTAGGTGGAGCCCCAGCTGACCAGGAGCAGCTGCGCGTCGCCGGTCTCGTCGTTGACCTCGGCGAGGGGGATGTCGGAGGCGATCCCGGCGATCTTGTCCCGGCGCAGGTGGACCATGCGCTCGTGGTTGACACCCTCGTAGGACACGTTCCCGCTGCCGTCGGCCTTCTCCAGCCCGCCGATGCGGTGCTCGAGCCCGGGCAGGCCGGGAGGGGCCCAGGGGCGCGCCAGCGTCTCGGGGTCACGGACATAGGGCCAGAAGGCGGGGTTGCCCTCGTCGTCGACGTGGTTCGGCTCGGAGGCGAAGCCCGGGTCGATGGGCTCGAAGGTGTCGAGGTCGGGCAGGCGCCACGGCTCGGCGCCGTTGGCCAGGTAGCCGTCGGAGAGCACGATCACGGGCGTCCGGTACTTCACGGCCAGCCGGGTCGCCTCGATGGCGGCGGCGAAGCAGTCGCTCGGCGTCTTGGGTGCGAGGATCGGCAGCGGTGCCTCACCGTGGCGGCCGTACATGGCGTGGAGCAGGTCGGCCTGCTCGGTCTTGGTCGGCAGCCCCGTGGAGGGGCCGCCGCGCTGCACGTCCACGATGACGAGGGGCAGCTCGAGGTTGATGGCCAGGCCGATGGCCTCGGACTTGAGGTCGAGGCCGGGGCCGCTGGTCGTCGTCACCCCGATGGCGCCCCCGAAGGAGGCACCGAGGGCGGCGCCGATGCCGGCGATCTCGTCCTCGGCCTGGAAGGTGCGGATGCCGAACTCCTTGCGCCGGCTCAGCTCGTGCAGGATGTCCGACGCCGGGGTGATCGGGTAGCTGCCGAGGAAGATGGGCAAACCCGCCAGGCGGGAGGCGGCGATCAGGCCCCAGGCCAGCGCCTGGTTGCCGGTCACCTGGACGTACTCACCCTTCTCGAAGGTCGCCGGCCGGATCTCGTAGTTGGACTCGAACAGCTCGGCGGTCTCCCCGAAGTCGTAGCCCGCCCGGAAGGCGCGGGTGTTGGCCTCCACCACCTGGGGCTTGGCGGCGAAGCGCTCGGTGATCCAGTTGATGGTGGGCTCGATCGGCCTCGTGTAGAGCCAGCTCACCAGACCCAGGGCGAAGAAGTTCTTGGACCGCTCCGCGTCGCGGGGCTTGACCCCGGCCTCCTTGCACACCTCCTGGGTGATGGAGGTCATCGGGACCTCGTACACGGTGTAGGGGCTGAGCGAGCCGTCGGTCAGGGGGTTCGTCCCGTAGCCGGCCTTGGTGAGGTTGCGCTCGTCGAAGGCGTCGCTGTTGACGAGCAGGATCGTCCCCTTGGCCATCAGGTCGATGTTGGCCCTGAGGGCGGCGGGGTTCATGGCCACCAGGACGTTGGGCGAGTCGCCCGGCGTGAGGATGTCGTGGTCCGAGATGTGGACCTGGAACGCCGACACGCCGTTGAGGGTGCCGGCGGGGGCCCGGATCTCGGCGGGGAAGTCCGGGAAGGTGGACATGTCGTTGCCCAGCAGCGCGCTGCTGGTCGTGAACCGGTCCCCCGTGAGCTGCATGCCGTCGCCCGAGTCCCCGGCGAAGCGCACGATGACCTGGTCCAACTGCTCCGTTACGTGTTGCGTTCCCGATGCCACGGGCTGCCTCGTCTCATGTCATGGACGTCCGAGAGTCCTGGCTCACTGCGGCGGGCCTTCTTGCACCCCCGCCGGCATGGCGCGCGGCATTCTCCGTCCGAATCGCTCGTTCGGCGCAAGCCTACCCCCGGGGCGCGGGGCGCCCCTTTCATGCCTGGTCACGTCGCTGCTCGTCCGCCGCGGGAGGCGCGGCCGGCGTCCGGTCCGTCCTCGGGGACGGTGGGTGGCGGAGCGGCGAGGCCGGCCCCACCGGGGCTAGGCGATGGTGACCTCGTCGCTGAGGTAGACGTCCTGGATGGCCTGGATCAGCGCCGCCCCCTCGCCCATCGGGCGCTGGAAGGCCTTGCGGCCCACGATGAGGCCCATGCCCCCGGCGCGCTTGTTGATCACCGCCGTGCGGATGGCCTGGGCCAGGTCGCCCTCGCCCTTGGACTCGCCGCCGGAGTTGATGAGGCCGATGCGCCCGGCGTAGCAGTTGACGACCTGCCAGCGGGTCAGGTCGATGGGGTTGTCGGTGGTGAGCTCGTCGTAGACCAGCGGGTCCGTGCGGCCGAAGCCCACTGCGGTGTAGCCGCCGTTGTTCTCCGGTTGCTTCTGCTTGATGATGTCGGCCTCGATCGTCACGCCCAGGTGGTTGGCCTGGCCGGTGAGGTCCGCCGAGACCTCGTAATTGACCCCGTCCTTCGTGAAGGCCGGGTTGCGCAGGTAGCACCACAGCACGGTGAACATGCCGAGCTGGTGGGCCTCGGCGAAGGCCTCCGACACCTGCTGGAGCTCGCGGTCCATGTCGTCGGAGCCGAAGTAGATCGTCGCGCCCACCCCGACCGCACCGAGGTCGAATGCCTGGCTCACCGAGCCGAACATGATCTGGTCGTAGGTGTTGGGCGCGTGGAGGAACGCGTTGTGGTTCAGCTTCACGATGAAGGGGATGCGGTGGACGTACTTGCGTGAGGCGAGACCGAGCGTGCCCAGCGTCGTGGCGACCGCATTGCACTCGCCGGCGAGAGCGAGCTCGATGATGTTGAGCGGATCGAAGTACGCCGGATTCTTCGAGAAGCTGGCCGCGGCCGAGTGCTCGATCCCCTGGTCGACCGGGAGGATGGAGACGTATCCAGTGCCGCCGAGCCGTCCGTGGTTGAAGAGGCTGCCGAGATTGCGCAGCACCGTCGGGCTGCGATCGCTGTCGGTGAACACGCGACTGAGGTAGTCGGGGCCGGGGAGCACCAGGTTCTCCGAAGGGAAGGCCTTGGCCGTGTGGCCGAGGAGGGCGTCCGCGTCCTCGCCGAGGAGCGCGTGGAGGTCGAGGCTCGTGCTCATGGTGGCCAGCCTACCGGAGGGGTCGTCCGGGACCATCTGGTGGAGCATCTCGGTGACCGGTCCGGAGAAATCTGCCGTCCTGACGTCTTTGTGCGGGATCGGACCCGTACGCTGGGAGGCGCCGGGGTTCGAGTCGGCGAAGACGTCTTGAGCGAGCGGAGGTCATGAACGTTCTCGAGACAAGGGCGGGCAGGCCGTTGCGCCTGCGACCTTGGGTTCTCCTGACGAGTGCTGCGGTCGTCATCGCCGCCGTGCTGCTCCTCACCGGTTGCTCGTCCCCGTCGACGCACCCGAGCTCGGCCAACACCTCCGACGGAGGGTCGGGGTCCCGCTCCGGCGGGTCGGGCTCGGGCGGCTCGTCCGGCCTCCTCCTCAAGACAACGAACCCCGCCCCGGGAGCGCAGGGCGTGCCGTCCAACGCGGCCATCTCGGTCACGTTCTCCCGTCCGGTGACGCTCCAGAAGGCGACGCCGGTGCTGTCGCCCGCCATCGCCGGCAGGTGGGTCCAGTCGAGCGCCACCACGCTGTCCTACGACCTCGACTCCCCGCTGATCCCCTCCTCCCAGGAGGTGCTCACCATCCCCGGGGGGTCTTCGGGCGTCCGCGCCACCGACGGCTCCACCCTGGCCTCGTCGCACTCGGTGACCTTCGACGTGGCCGCGGGCGACACGCTGCGCCTGCAGCAGCTGCTCGCGGGCCTCGACTTCCTCCCGGTCGCCTTCACCGCGACCGGGCCGCCGCCGGCCCGGGCCGACCTGGCCGAGGACCAGACCGGGACCTTCTCGTGGCGCTGGCCGGGACTGCCCACCGAGCTCACCTCGCAATGGACCCAGGGCACCGAGAACATGATCACCAAGGCGGCGATCGAGGCGTTCGAGACGCAGAACGACCTCGGGGTCGACGGCATCGCCGGGCCGGCGGTCTGGACGGCGCTGATCAACGACACCATCAACGAGAAGGTCGACGCCACGCCGTACGTGTACGTCCTCGTCAACAAGGTGGAGCCCGAGAACCTGACCCTGTGGAACAACGGCGCGGCGCAGTACGTGGGGATCGCCGTCAACACGGGCGCACCGGGGGCCGACACCACCGACGGCACCTACGCCGTCTTCGAGCACGTCCGGTTCTCGGACATGAAGGGCACCAACCCCGACGGCAGCACCTACAACGACCCCAACGTCCCCTATGCCAGCTACTTCAACGGTGGCGACGCCCTGCACGGCTTCATCCGTGCCACCTACGGGTCGCCCCAGAGCAACGGCTGCGTCGAGATGAGCTACGCCGACGCCGCGCTCGTCTGGCCGCTCACCCCCATCGGCACGCTCGTCACGGTCGAGGGGCCGAACTACGGCTCGGCGCCGCCTCCGACCACCACCACGACCACGACCGCACCGCCGGCGACGACGACCACCGCGCCGGCCCCGGCCCCGGCGACCACGACGACCGCACCCCCGGCGGCCACCACGACGACGACGGCAGCACCGGCGTGATCCCCGGCCGCCGACCGGCTCTCAACCGCCGCTGATCGACTCTGGAGCCCTGCACCCGCCGGGCGCCGGCGCTAGTCGTGGGTGCGGCCCGCGGGCGGGCGTGGGGCGGCTTTCGGCTTCTTGTTCTTGGCCCGGGCGCGCCGCTCGGGGCCGAGGCCGCGCAGGCGGTCCGCCACGTCGTAGGCCTGGGCGTCGGCCCGCAGCACCCGTTCGAAGTACTCCCGCGCCCGGGGGAGGTCGCCGGCGCGCTCGTACAGGTCGGCGAGGAGGTACCACTGCCGGATGTGGCGGTCGGAGGGGTTCCGCAGCGCCTTCGACGCGCCGGCGGAGGCGAGCATGGAGATGGCGCCGTTGAGGTCCCCGGTGTCCGCCAGGGACGCCGCGGCGACGATCCTGCCCTCGGCGAGCACGTCGGGGTCGGGCGAGCTCTGCCGGAGCTCGCTCCACAGCTCGGCCACCTTCTTCGGCTTGTGCAGCGCCCGCTGGCAGTCCATCAGCACCGGGAGGTGCTCCGCCGAGTCGCTGAGGGTCCCGAACGCCTGCAGGTGGCGGCTCGCCTCGCGCCACCGGCTGCTCCGGTAGGCGGCCAACCCGGCCAGCTCCCGCACGGCGGCCACGCCGGGGGCCACGTCGGCCACCGGCTTGATGGCCCGCAGCGCATCTTGGTAGCGGCCCCGCTCGTAGGCGCCGTAGGCAGACTCCGCCCCTTCGACGAGTCGCTCCTTCTGCAGGGCGGTGGCGACGTCGGCCGCGTTCCGGATGTCCGTCGCGATCTCCGGCGGCAGCGTGTGGCGTGTCGAGAGGGCCGCGATGGCCTCGCCGGCGCTGGCGCTGGCGCCGCCCTCGGCGGCCTTGCGCGTCCCGCTCCGCAGTGGTGCCGAGTCCTCCCACTCGTCGCGGGCGCCGTCGGCCCGGACCCACGGGGTGGGGCGGCTCGGGCGCGGCGCGCCCCTCCGGCGTTCCCGCTCGTCGGAGAAGCCGACGTCCTCGGCCTGCCGCGTCACCTCGCGCGCCCCCCGGCGCGCCACGTTGCCCCACTTCTTGGCCTGGCTCGGCAGGGGGCGCTCGTCGTCTCGGGCCCGCGACGGGTACGACTTCTCGTAAGGCCCCTCGGCGCCGGGCTTGCCGGCCGTCCTCCCGGGAGGCCGGCGGCCGCGATCGCCTCCTGCGCTCTGTCCGGTTCCTCGGCTCGAGGACGCACCCGTGCCGCGGGTCCGGGGTGCGCCGGTCCGGGGTGCGCCGGTCCGGGGTGCGCCGGTCCTCGGCGCCCCCGTGCCACCGGTGCCGGCCGCGCCGCCGGTCCTGGGCCGAGCCGGCCCCGAGCCCTTGCCGCGGGTCACTCCCCCGCTGCTGGCTCCGCCGCTCGATCGTGACGAGGGCCGCCCCTGCCCGCTCGCCGGTCGGCCCCGAGCCGCGCTCCCTCGGCCTGCGCCGCCCGCCCCAGCGGGACGGCCACCGGTCTTCCCGGAGCCCGCCGGGCGCGCCGGGCGCGCCGATGGGGCGCGACGATTCGGCCGGGGGGAATTCGGAGGCACCCGTCGATTCTAGGTGCCAGGGCCCATGCGACCCGGCCGCCGACCGCTCCGTCAGCTGGTCGCCGCCGCCACCTTCCCCCCGCGCATCTCGTCGCAGGCCACCAGCACGGCGACCACGATGCCCATCAGCAGGGTCACCGCGCCGAGACCGAGTGTGCTGGCCAGGCCGCCCAGGAGCAGGATCAGCAGGCCGGCGCCGGTCACGATGGCCAACCGTCCGGGCGGCTGCCGGTCCAGTCGACCCTGCAGGATGCCCGTCACGCCGAGATAGACGACGACCGGCACCGCGATCGCCAGCCCCGCCGTCGTGACCTCTGCGGTTCTCGTGTCGCCGTGGGTACCGGCCGCCGCCAACCCGAGCCCGGCGCCGAGTGCGCCGACCGACCCCAGGACGAAGTAGTGGCCATAGCCCCACAGGAAGGCCACGTTCCTCGACATCCGCAATCCACTTTCGGAAGGGTGCTCGAAGTACCACCACCACACCGAGAAGACCAGCAGCAGCGAGCCCACGGCCACCGCCACGAGCCCGGCCGAAAGGCCCGAGGAGCTGGCGGCGTGGACGGCGAGGGTGGCGGCCGCCACGCACTCGCCGAGGACGATGAGGGTGAACAGCCCGTAGCGCTCGTTGATGTGCCCCGGGTGCCACGGTGTGCCCTGGCCACCGGCCCCGGCACGCTCGGCCCAGGCCGGCACCAACATCTCGCAGGCGGCCAGCGCGTAGAAGGCGACGAGCCCCGCCTCGTGGGGCAGGAACAGCCTGGCGACCCACCCGACCTGCAGGATGCCGATGCCCGCCGCATAGCGCAGGTCGGCCGGCCTCCCGGCGGGGTCACCCGAGGCGGCCCGCAGCCACTGCGCCACCATGGCCACCCGCATCACGACGTACCCGACCGTGATGGTGGCGAAGCCGCCGCTGCCGAACGCGCTGTCCACGCCACCAGCCAGGATCAGCACCCCGACGATCTGGACGAAGGTCAGGAGGCGGTACAGGAGGTCGTCGACGTCGTAGGCCGACGCGAACCACGTGAAGTTCACCCAGGCCCACCAGATCGCGAAGAAGACCATGAGGTAGCCGACGATCCCCGTGTGGAAATGCTGGGACGAGAGGGCCGACTGGAGCTGGCCGGCCGCCTGGGACACCGCCACCACGAAGCAGAGGTCGAACAGCAGCTCGAGCGGGGTCGACGCCCGGTGCTCCTCGCCGATGTCCCTCGGGGCCATCGGCCGCAGGCCCAGGCGGCGAAGCGTCACCGGTGGACGGCCGCGACGTCGGCCGCGGCAGCACGGTCCCGGGGCGGCATGGCGGCAGTATCGCAGCCCGGACGCGACGAGATCCCCTCGAGCCGGAGCTCAGAGGGGATCTCGTCATAGAAATCCCGGCGACGACCTACTCTCCCAGGGGGCCTCCCCCCAAGTACCATCGGCGCGGGCGGGCTTAACTGCCGTGTTCGGAATGGGAACGGGTGTTTCCCCGCCGCCATGGTCACCGGAAACCGTGCGCTCGGCGGCTCACCCGCCCCTCAAGGGGCAGGGAGCAGCGCCTGTGGCTGCGTTGCCGCAGCCCCTGAGCGTTCCAAAGCGAGCACGAGCATGAAGATGCCTCCAAGCCCTCGGCCGATTAGTACCGGTCGGCTGAATGCATTGCTGCACTTACACCTCCGGCCTATCAACGTGGTCGTCTAGCCACGGGCCTTACCAGGTTAACCCTGTGGGAGATTTCATC
>Ga0182030_10001573_pt1 | contig 47199 bp, 29 predicted proteins | sample 812S3MmetaG_FD_121299 | JGI IMG/M metagenome (GOLD analysis project Ga0182030, IMG submission 121299) | Permafrost microbial communities from Stordalen Mire, Sweden - 812S3M metaG (Illumina Assembly) | ecosystem: Environmental > Terrestrial > Soil > Wetlands > Permafrost | place: Sweden...
AATTCTGTTTCAGGATTCGAGACTGGATTCGTGACCAGTGACGCTACGTCACGCTACGAACCGATTGATCGCCAGCAGGTGGGTTTGGAGCCGCTGGATGTCCAGGACTTCATCCTCGAAGACCATGCCGCGCGGAGCGTTTGGACGATTCTAGGCCGGCTGCCCGGGTTCTACAGGGTGGCGTCATGAGTCCTCCGCAACCCTTTACGGTGAACGCGCTGCAACTCACTGGTATCAACCCGGCCTCAGGAACCGCCGGAACTTCCGTCATGGGACGAAGCCGTGAAAGAAGCCGTGACAGGCTACGCTTTCCATTTTCCAGCCTGGGTGAAAAAACATCTGCCTTCGTACATCGAATCGACACACGCACACAGACTCCTGATCCGATAGCGATCTATTCTCGATGAACTCCGTGACGGGGGGGGACGTAATCCGGGGCTTGGGCCGCTGATGAACACAGATTTGCCGAGCGCTTGAGGCCCGAGCGGCGGCGGGTCAAACGCACACCAGTCTGTCTGCTGAATTCCTGGACACTACCTGGCCACTTCGGAAACACACGCAAAGCCGGAGAGATAGCCCTTCTGGAAAATGGGCGGCGCACCTTTCAGATCCAGCAGGAACGGCAGCGCTAGCGCCTTGCCGTTGTCGAGCCGCATGGGCTGGCCGGCCTGGCCCTGGCGCGGGACCCATTGCAGAGTGTAGCCGGAGCCGCTGGCCTGGAAGCGGTCGGCGTCGCCGAAGAAGCGGAAGGCCGCCCACAAGCCATCGTAAGTGATGAAGCTGAAATCTCCGCCGCCCAAATTGCCGGCTAGCTTGGCGCCGCGCACGGAACTCCCGGGCCAGGTGAAGTCTTTGGATTCGCCGCCGGCGCCGCTGGAAGCGAGTACCTGGCCGTCCAGGCTGAGTGTCACACTCTTCAAGCCTTCCGCGGGCAGCGCCTTCATGTTGTAAGTGAGTCCGGGGTCCTTGCCGCCGTTCTTATATAACGCCTGGCCTAACGCCGTCGCGCGGTTGAGGAACCGCAGGAAAGCGTCCGTAACCTGTACGCGGCTGTCGGCGCGGCGGACATACTCACTACCGCGCAGTTCGACATAGTTTTTCAGAGTGCTGTCAAAGAAGGTGGCGAGCTTGCCTTCACCCGGGCGGAAGATCCCGTTAATGTCATCGATGGTGGCGTCTGTCTTGGCATTTGTGTCGAACGGATATTTCTTAGTGAGTTCGGCAAAGTCGCCGCAGAACCGCCGCCCTTCGGTATTGAGCTGCGCCGGTCCCAGCCGGCCCAGGATGGCTTCCGCCTGGCGGATGGGGTCTTCCATGAATTTCTGCACCATGCCGTGGACGTTGCCTTCGCGGTCGATGTTGAAGTTCTGCGCGATCTGGCGGGTCACTTTGTAAGCCGAAGTGGCATCCGATTCGGTCTGGGAGACCAGGTCATCCTTCACATCCGGGCCGCTCTTGGCTACGCGGTCCATGGATGCCTGCAGGCTGACCAAGGCGCCGGTATAAGCGCTGTTGGGCCCCTGGATGTAGCGATCCGTGCAGGCGGGCGGCATGACGTATTGCACGGGCTGGTAAGGAGCGGCAGTTTCCGCGTCGATGACTTTGGGATCGGTATTCATGGAAGCGAGACAGAGCGCGCCCAGTAAGTAAGACTGATTACTCGATAACTGACTCAGCTTCTGGGCCGCGTCCGAGATACTGCGATAAGGAACCACTTCCGAAGCGGCCAGGTAAGCGCGCCAGTTGGCAATATAATCCTTATGGTAGCGGCTGCGTAACTGCGGACCTACTACGGCCGGGTCGATGTTAGCAAGCGCATGATCGCCCAGAACCCAGCTTTCCCCGCCAAAGAACTGCCTGACATTGGAGATGGCGTTGTCTACAAATTTCCAGCCGTCGATGGTGAAGGCGCCAGGCACATCGTGAGCGTTGATGATGTAAGCCGCCGAGCCCTTAAACTGGCGGTTGAAGTTGACGGGCGGCTTCAGGCGGGTGGCTTCCGCCAGAATAAACTGATAGACCGACTCCAGGGCGTTGAACTGCGCCAGGTAGGACCGCGCCCACTCTACGGTTTCGCCATCGTTGTTGGAAGAGTAGGGATTGGCGATCAGCAACTCGTCGGCATAGAAATCGAATTGCTTGCGCGCCAACGCGGCCCGGTCGGGATCGATCGGCCTCCCGGCGGCCCAGCGGTCGTAGAGCAGGGGCGGCAAGAAGGCCTGCGTACTCTTTTCATGATGCGAGGTAGTGATGAGATAGGCCTTGAGAGTGTCGTAAGTGGGCTTATACTCATCATTGGGGCCGGGCTTCGGCGGTAACTTACGGAGTGACTCGACGAGTGAATTCTGGGTAGAGCCGAAGAGTAACTGGCGAAAGCGGTTGAAATAGAGCCGCCGGGCAGCCGGATAGAGATCGCTGCCGACATACAAACCCCAGCTCAGGCTCCACGGAGCGCCCTGGCGTTCATACAGCGAAAGCTGTTGCACGCTCCCGCGCAGGGTGTCGAGCTTGTTGAGCGAATCCGTAGACGGCAGATCCTGCGACGCGCCGCCCGATTCGGATTGCGCAATGCCGCGGGCGGCGTCGCCAACCTGTGATTCGAGGGCCCGGTTGCGGAAGTAAGAAACGGTCATCGCGATGGACCAGACCAGGAAAAGTCCAGCGGCCGCGCCCGCCAGGACGCGGCGAACCATGCCGGCGCGCACACTCTGCGAACTGGCTCCCATGGCCGCGCGGTCCCGCAGGATGACGTCGCTGAATAAGTGACCGAGAAACAGCCACTGCGGAGTGCGCCGCGTGCGCACGGTGGAAGTGGGAGAGGATGCCGGCCCTTCGTCGTTGAGCAGGCCTTCGAAGAATCCGGTAGCGCCGCGCCTCATCTTGCCTGTGGACGGCGCGGCGATGCGCGCGGCGGCGGCTTCCTTCACCACTACGGGGCGGACGCCGGAGAAATAGAAGCCGCGCAAGAACGGATTGACGCGCAACTGACTGGGCCGCCCGAGATCCACCAGGAAGCGCACGGTGGAATTGCGCAGCTTGCGGTACTCGCGGGGAAACTCGTAGACCGCCGGCAGTTTGGAAGCGTCATTCTCACGTCCCAGGAAAGGAAGACGCTTGTCGCACAGAGCGTGGAAGAGGCCGTCGAAGGCCGCGGTGAGGCGGCGCGATTCATCTTCGGCATAGACGCCGCCGCTTTCCCGGCCATTACGAATGGGCAGTGTGACGCCGAGCGTCTGATTGACTTCTTCGTCGGTGAGATTGCCGACAAAATCCGTGAAAAAGCCCAGGCGGTCGAGCTTACTGAAGATGACGTAGACCGGCAGCCGGATGCCCAGTACCTGCGAGATTTCCCCGAGCCGGGCTTGCAAGTTACGCGCCGTGGAGGCGATGGTTTCGTCCGCGCCGGGCTTCAGGAAGCTCTCGCTATCCACACACACGATGACGCCGCGCGGCGGCTGGGGGCGAAAAAACAGGCGTCTGCGGCGGGGCTGCAGGCGCTTCACCAGGCGCATCCAGCGCCCGGGTTCCCCCAGCAGGCGGCCTCCGGCCTCGACGAACACCGATTTCTGAGCCAGCCAGATATTGACCGGGCGGGTGGGAACCAGGTTGTTGTCCTGATAAACCTGGCCGGCGAGCAGTTCCGGTTCAACGCCCGAATTCACGAAGAGGCTGGTCTTGGCGGCGCCGGTTTCGCCAACCAGAAAATAAACCGGCATGCTGCCCAGGCGGGCTTCGTTGCCGACCATGGAGGCTGCCAGCCGCACGTCGGCGTCGCGCACGAAGGATTCGATTTCGCGTTCTTCGGCGGCCGCCGCGACTTGCCCTTCCTGCGCGGTGGACTGCTTCTGCCGCTCCCGTTTTTGTTTCCACCAGTAGACCAGGCCAAACAGCGAAAAGGCCAGGCCCATGAAGAGCGTCCGCACAATCATTTCGGCGTTGCCGGATAGGTGCAGCAGCCCGGTGACGATCCAGGAAACTACAACGAAGAGCACTAGAAAGACGGCGGAGATCAGGTAGAAACCCATGAGGGGTTATGGACGCCCCCCAATGGCGAGCTGGCTCAAAGACGTGATTCCGGAGCTCAAAGTGAAATGGTATATGGGATAAAGCGCCAGGGCGATGGCCGCACAGATGCCGGCGGCGATGAAGAGGCGGCGCATCCAGGGATCGGAGCTGATCGGACCGGCGGTTTCCGGCGGCAGGCCCCAATTGGGGGAGAGTTCGGCGCTGGACTTGCGGATTCGTTTGATCTTGTCTTCGGTCTGTCCCATGAGTGCCCGTAAGTCACCCCGGGAACTGATGCTATAGCGGCCCAGATAGCCGAGCAGAAGACAAAGAAAGTAGACTTCCAGCAGATCGGCGACTTCGGGAGAATCGCGCCGCCCCAGGATCTCCTGGAGATTTTCGAAAAACATTTCACCGGCCACATGGCGGCCGAATAGTTCTTCCTGAAGGGGCTTGCGCACCCAGTCATTGAAGACAGGCTTGCGTAAGTTCAAAATGGACTCGTCCAGAAATGCCACCAGGGCGAAGACGGCGGACTTGACGTCATCGTCGGTGTAGCCGCGGGTCTTGGCGTTCTGGTCTGCCGTCTTGATGGCCTGGATCACCTGATTGCGGAAGACATCCGCATTGTTGACTTCCTGGCGGTGAGACCGCAGACGCACGATGGCCGTGAACAATTCCTGAAAAAACAGAGCGAGATTGTCGGGCCAGACGGTAACAGGCGGAGCGGCAGCCTCTTCGAGGTTCGGCACGGAGAAAATCCTTTACGCTTCTAGTATCACCGACAACTCAATCTCTGGATCGGGCAATTCACCCGGCACGTAGAGGCCGATCTCGCGGGTTTTCACCAAATGTTCCCAGCAGGGGCCGGACTTGTCAAGGGCAAAATACTGAAACTCAATTTTCGGCGACAACGATGGGGGCGGCGTCTGAATGTGCGACAACTTGAGCCCGTATAACGCGCGCTCCACCAGCTTCGGAACGAACTCGCGGGAGCAGATTTTCACCAGGCGCGGCGTGCGTTCAATCAGGTCGGCTTCGCCGATGTTGCAGCGGATGCCGAAAATCCAGCGGGAGCGGTTGAGGGTCCGCTCATCCACAATCCGGCCTTCATAGAAGTAGCGGGCGGCCGCGGCCAAAGAGATCTGGACGCAGTTGCTGGGCACAATCAACTCCAGATGGGCGCGGATATGGCGGTCCAGGGCGTCGAAGCACTCCGCCAGGCGCGCGTGGTCGTAGACCGGGAGCGCGCTGGGGTGGGAATCGAAACTGAAGGTGCAGAGCGCCCCAGCCAGCCGCGACAATTCCACAAACAACTCTTCCGGGTGTGCGCGTTTGGAAACGCACAGATGGCGCAACGGCGCCAGGCTGGAGTTTACGCAGTGCAGGAACCAGGCATTGGCAATGCCCTCGGCCGAAAACCCGGATACGGTGGTGCTTCCCAGATCCTTGGGGCGCACCACCGTGCGGCACTTTTCTTCCAGCAGTTCAATGAGCCGCCGCAACATGGTCATCAGGGGCGGCGATGCGCTGACTTGCAACAGCGGCGGAATAAACCGGTCGTCGAAAACGAACTGGCCCGTGCCCTGGCGCCGCACCCGCGCAATCTGCAGCGCGACCATTCCTTCGGCATTTTCCGCGCCAACCAGGAAGCGGATATTTTTCCTTCCCAGTTGAATCATCTTGACGTCGCGGCCGGTGTTCTCATCCGGCAGGGGCTTCTCTTCGGCGCGATACCGCACGCCGTCCCTGGGATCTTCGCCGGTGAGCGCGCAGTTGGAGCCGTCCGGCCGCCGCGCGGGCACAGCCAGAAAAACGTCCAGGCTGTCCTGCATGGGCGGAAAAATATCGGTGATGTGCCGGGGCGCCGGGAGTTCGTCGAATTCCGGCAGATGAAAGCTCAAACCGTCGGGGAAAAGGCCGCGCGCGTGCACCAGCGAAAGGGTACCGTTGCCCAGGGCCTCGCCGTTCAGCTCATAGCCGCTGAAGCCGTAGGGACGGAACCACAGGCTGGAAGTGGAAAACTCGATGGAATCTTCAAAGTAGCGGTTTTGGGCCTGGAAATGGTGTGGCCCCAGGTACATTCCCTCCGACCAGACCACCCTGGAAAGACTCTTCATCTTTTATATTCTTCCTCCGGCTCCGTGGGCCGTTGACATCCGCGCGCAAGGTGTCATCATCATAATACAGCGGTTTCCGATTGCCGCCGCCATGAGTTTCTACAAGAAATACGAGCTGGAACGCCTGATCGCGGACGGGGAAGCGAAGACGTTCCGCGCCATCGAGAATTCCTCCGGGCGACTGGTGTATCTGCACCTGTTCAATCCCAGCGGCCAACGAATCCTGGCAGTGCTGAAGGCAAAATTGGCGAGCGTCCCCGGCAAGCCGGTGGCGCCTTTGCTCGATATTGGAGAGTTCGCCGGCTCGACGTACGCGGTAACGCTGCCCATCGAACCATTTTCCGGCCTGCGGGAATGGGTGGCCTTAAACCTGGACACGTCGGATCCGAAGATGGCGGATCCATCGGCTCTGATGGCTGCGCCAATGGAAGCGACGCCCGTGCCGCCGCTGATCTCTGAAACGCCCATAACGGCGTCCCCTGTTCCGGTACCCTCAATGCCCATGGCCGCAATGCCCAGGGCCGCACCACCGAGCCTGGTTGCCGGCCCGGTGGACGAATTCACAAAAACATTCATGGTTCCACTGGCAATGGAGCGCCCAGCGCCGCCGGTTGCGGTGCGTCCCACAGTTCCGCCGCCGGCAACTCCTGTTCCGCCGCGGCCCACAGTTCCACCGCCGGCGCCATCCGCCGGAAGTACGGGGCTGCTGGCTGACGAACCGGGCAGTTTCACGCAGATGTTCGAAGCTGTTCCCGCGGCGAAGGAGAAACCGGCGCCGGCCGCGCCGCCAGGCTTGCTGGCAGACCAGCCGGGCGAGTTCACTCGCATCTTCGAACCAGGACCGGCCAAGCACAAGCAGCCCGCTGCTCCGGCGGCCGGCGAGTTTACCAAACTGTTTGAGAGCCCGCCGGCGGCGCGGCCAACGGCACAACCAGCGGCCCCATTTTCGACCGGGCCGGGCGGCGGCGAATTCACCAGGCTGTTTCAAGCCCCCTTGGGTTCTCGCGAACCCGTGGCGCCCGCGGCGTCCGCAGAGCCGGTTCCGCCGTACAACCGGCCTGGCGCGTCGTTGCCCAGGGATGTGCCGGAAGCGGCATGGCCTGCTTCTTCGGCAGGCGAGGTGGCCGAGGGAACCGGCCAGTTCACCCGGCTGTTCGGTTCGCGGCTGTCCGGCGAATCCATCGATATCGAAAAGGAACACGCCAGCGCGGCGCAATCGGCTCCGCCCGAAAACAAGCCGTTCCAACAGGCCGGAGACTTCACGCGAATATTCGGACCCACGTCGGCGGCAGCCGATGCGGCGGGGCCCGCGCCCGGTGCTCCGCCTACCCGGCTCAACACGTCCACGCGTTTAGGCTCTGCCTCCGGCATGTTCGGGACCAGAGAGGACTTAGCGAAATACTCCGCTGAGGTGCTCAAAGCGCCCAAGCCCGCGGATGCGGGGCCCAGCGAGTACACACGCATGTTCGGTCCCTCCACGCCGAGCGGTGGCGATCAGGCCGCGCCCGCGCCGGCCGCTCCCAAACCACCGAACCCGGAGATGCAGGCGCCCAAGAAATCCAGGAAGAACCTGATCATCATCGTTTCGGCGGTGGCGGGCGTCCTGATCTTGGCGATCGTGCTGATCATCGTGCTGGGCCGCGGATCCCACTAATGCTGTGACAGCACTCAGCTGGATAACTGGAATCCTAGAAGTATCGGCGTTTATCGGCGGCTAACCATAATCTTTGAGAGATATTGACGTTCTACCGCAAATCAGACGGGGCAGCCGATGGCCGCGGATTGTTTTGCTGACCGGGCGCAGTTTTCGGCATGAACTCACGCGCCTTCGTTTGGCAAAAGTACGATCACTTCGGCTTGCGGGTTCTGGAAATCACCCGGCACGTACGCCGCGATGTTGCGCGCGCGACCGATGGCTTCCCAGGCGACGCCCGATTGATTCAGGCTGAAATACTGGTGGTTCAGCTTGATGGGAATGGTGGTGGGCGGCGACATCACGTGCGTCAGTTGCACGCCCGGCAGAGCCTGCCGGATTAAGTGTTCGATGTGGCTGGCCGAGCAGATCTTAATTAATTGCGGCGCTTTCTGGATCAGTTCGCCTTCGTCCATATCGGCCTGAATGGCCAGATAGAGGCGCGTGTTTTCGAGGAAGCGATCTTCGAAAATGGAAGCGGCGTAAATGGAAGGCCGGATCAGCTTCAACGGCAACGATACGAAGTTGCTGGGGATCACGGTCTCCAGCAGATCGCGCAGCTTTTCGTCGAGTTCCTCAAAGCAGGGGCCCAGCCGCTCGTGATCGTACACCGGCAAATCGCGCGGCTGCAGGCGCAGCGAAAATGTGGTCAACGTGGAAGCCAGCGACAACATCAGCCGGAACAACTCTTCCGGATGCCCATGTTTGGTTTCAAACAAGTGCCGCAGGTGCGGAAAATGCAGGTTCATCGTATACAGCAGCCAGAAGTTCGCGATATCCGCCGTGGTGAACTCGGCCAGGCTCTGATTTTTTTGCCGCCGCATTCCCGCCAGGGCGCTGGATTTCGCCGACAGGATTTCGATGAGGCGCCGCGCAATGGAAAGAATAAAATCGTTGGCCGCAAAATCCAGCAGCGGCGGTGCAAACTTCGCGTCCAGTTGAAAGCTGTCGCCGTCCCGCAGCACGCGGGCCACCGGCATGGTGACGCAGCCGCCCTTGGGCTCGCCTTCCACGAGCAGCCGGAAATTCTTGCGCGCATATTGCACGGGCTTCTCCGATGCGCCGGAGTTTTCATCACGGAAAGATGCCACTTCCGCCAGATAGCGCGTGTCCATTCCTCGCTCACGCATCGACAGGTTGACGCCGCTGACGCGGTAATCGGGGATTGCCAGAAAGACATCGAGGGCGGTCTGTCCGGGCTCGAAATACGCAGCCAGGGGCTTGACCGGCGGGGCGGGATCGGAACCGGGAATGTCGAACGGCAGGCCATCCGGGAACAATCCGGAGGCCGCATGCACGGCAAGAGCCCCGGTTGCCAGCGCCTGCTGGTTGATCTGCAGCTTGCTGAATCCCCAGGGGCGAAATTGCAGCGCCTCCATGCGGAATTGCAGCACGCTTTCGACGAAGCGGTCCTGCACTTGCAGATGTTGGGGGCTGAGAAACGTGCCCTTAGCCCATATGACTGGCTGCAGGATGCGCATGTTGAAACAAAGTTAGCAGAGAGCGGCTGAAAAGGGCAATGATTCCATTATTTCCACGCTCCGGCCAGCTTCGCCGGTGGATCCGCTACGGATTGAAAGCGCATCACCAGCGCGGAGCCGCCATTCTTCGATGATGCAAGCGGCATGATGCCGTGGTCCGCGATGCGCTCCGCCACGCGATCGGTCAACCAGATTTCAGCCGGCGGCGTCATGAAGGATTCAGCCCCGCGCCGGTACGTGTACACGGGCAGGCCGTCCACTTCACTCACCAGACCGGGATGCAACTGCCAGCCAAGGCGGTCAAAAGCCTGGCCGATTAAGCAGGCGCAAGCCACTGCCGGGTTGCCCCACAATAACGCCGCGTGCGCGGGCTCTGCCGGCATCTCTTCGAAATCGAAAGTTTCGAGCGGCGACGTTTTCCTCCCATAGGGCAGCCGCAGGAGGAAGCGCGGCATGGCGAGCCCCAACCACGGGGCGTCGGCATGATGCCGGAGTTGCCGCCACGCTGCCGCGCCGGCTTGATCGAGTGGTTTCTCCCAATCGTCCGGGTCTGGTGTTTCCGCGATGGATCCGCAGCCCAGCAGACGCGGGTCCATGGCGCCCAATAGCGGACCGCCGGCGCGCCGCGCGATTCCGGCGAGAGCCGCCAAGGTTTCGCAATCGCCTTCGTCCGGCGAAAAGGAATGCAGGCACGCCGCCACCGACCAGCCATGCGGCGTCAGCGCCTGCCCGGCGCGGGCCGCCTCAACCAGCTCATCGCGGGTCAGGTCGATGAGATACAGCTTGAGCTCCACGCCGGTTTCGAGGCGCTGGAGCAGGAAAAAGACGGAACGCCAGGCCGCCTCCAGAGCCTGAAAATCGGGATGCGCGAGAATTGCCCGCAGCACCGCGCCGGTGGCCGCATCCACTTGGCCCACTAGTTCGTCCTGCCGCGGGTCGGCCTTCGGTGTGAGGTGCGGAGCCACAATGCGGCGGATCACATTGTCCCAGGACGCATCGGATTTGAGCGTCCCGCCGGAACCGGACTGGGGCATTTGCGCAACGGTCTGTTCGGCGATCTGATCGAGCAGGCTGGCGCCGCGCGCGGCTGGGGCCGAAGGCTGCGGCTCGGGCTGCATCCGCGCCGCGGCGGCCCGAAAGGTGGCGGGGTTCGACAGCTCAGCCCGCGCCCGGCGCAGGCTTTGAAACAGCGGCAGACTGCCGTAGAGGTGATCGGGGTGAAAATCGTCCAACTCGCGAAACCGCAGGGAGACCGGCGCCTCGCCGGCGGTCAACTGCAGCGCAGTGCCGAAACGGGCCATCGCCTCTTCGAAGTTATCGGGATCCGTCTCAACCGCCTCGCAAACGGCGCGCGGGGCGCGGCGATTGGCGCGGCCGCCGAAATCGCCAATCAACACGATGCGGAACGGACCGCCGGAAGCATGTTCGCGCGCCGGCTCGCTTTCCAAACCCAATCCCAAATCGATATTTACCGCGGCGCTGTCTCGCTGCATGTCTGTCTCCCGAATGCCTTAGTGCTTCTCGCCAATTTTGAACAGATATTCGCCCATGCCGCTGTTGGCCCTTTGAAAGGCTCCCAGCGTGTCCCAGCCCTTGGCGAAGCCCACATCGTCGCCCAAGCCTTCCACTCCATGGACGGCGACCACCAGGTCTTCCATGGGCTTCTCGGGATGCCAGCCGAGCGACCGCACATCGCCCGTCAGGAACAGCGGCCCCGGGGCGTTCTTCTCCACCTCGAACGCAGCTCCGGTTCTCTTCTTGAAATCCGCGAGGGATTCGATGTACTGCGCCGAGCCGCCCCAACCACCATGCCATCCGAACGGCTCGTAACCCACCGGGTAGCGGACCGCTTTGAAAGTCTGGTTCCAATGGTGGCTCATCTCCGCATTGTCGGTGCCGCGGAATACCGTCACGGGATTCACCGGCCCGATGTTGTATCCCGCCGGCCCAAAGCGCCCGGGGCCGACGGTGCGCTGGATGGTCACCACGTCCAGATCCGACAGGTATGGCTTGCCGAAGCGATCCACAATCACAAACGCGTCGCCCGTATCGATGAAGTAATGAGTCAGCATCATGTGGGCGTCTTCCACTTTCGGCACATTGAAGTTCTTGGTCAGCCGGTAAACCTTGACGTCCTTGGCCGACATTCCCTTGAAACCCAGCCAGTCCAGTTTGAGCGAAGAAGGCACTTCCTTGACGTGCTCCAGGTGCTCGATGGTGTCCCAGTAGGCCAGTTCCGTCTTGTGGAAACCGACCAGGCCCTCAAACTTCACGTTCTTCAGCGATTTGATCTTCAGCCACACCGGCTTGGCGATGATGCCCCAACCGTTCTGCACAGCCGCCCGGAGCCATTCGGCGCGCGCCGGAGGGCAACTGCGGATCACGAAATAATATCCCTGCTGCGCCAGTCTGCGCAGCACGGTCAATTCTTCCGGAAGGAATCCCAGATTATGCGGATTGATAATCTTGTGGATCCAGCCCATATTCTTGAGTGTCCCGCCGCCCTCGGATACTGCCTTGGCAACCATCGTGGCCTTGGTGGTGCCCTGAATCTCCACTTTCAGCGCGCCGGCCACTACCTGGCGCACCCGCCTGGTGGCATCTGTGGACATCTCCAGCCACTTCTTATAGAAGGTGATTTCCTTGCCCAGGAACGCCAGGCGGGGGCTGAACTCGGCGATCTTGGCGGCTGGGGCCAGTTTACCGAAGAGCGGAATCACTCCGAGCAGGTTCAGGCAACAACCCAGATAGTCGCCACGGCGCATGGCGTAGCCAGCTGCTGGGATGGAAAGCAATCCGGTAGGGTCGATCAGCGAAGCGACATCCAGACCCACCTGGATGCAGATTTGCCGAATCTCCTGCTCCATGGCGCGCAGTTCGATATCCACCGCCCGGATTAACGGCCCGCTGATCACGGCATTCCATGCTCCGTGCGTCGGCATCGACAGCTTGTGCGGGCCGCCGGGCGTCTGAATGATGCCTTTGGGAATGCCTTTGGCGTCGGCCCACTGGTCGCCGATGAAGAATTGTTTGATCCAGAAACCCTGCTGGGTATTGAGAAGAGAAACCGCCGAGAAATCCAGGTCCGTAAGGCGGAACACCTCGACACTGGTCTGGTTGTTGGAACTCGCGGCATCGCTCCCCGTCCCCATGGCATAACAACGGGCCAGCTGTCCGCTTCGCACCCAGGTTCCCTGGCGGCGGGTGGGCTGCTGGGGCCACTCGCCATCCGGCTGGCAATCCAGCATTTTCCATTCGCCGCGATCGGTTATGATCCCGAAAGCCGAAAACGTGGCGTACTTGATTTCAAAATGGAAATTACCAAAGGTGGATTCCATGATTCCCCGCTCCTAAGCCCTGCGCGAGAGGGCAGCCAAGATTTTACGCCTCTGCCCGCTCACATTCAATGAGGGCATTCCGGTGAAGCTCTAAGAGCAGTTACAGGCGGTAATTCGCCCAATAGGAAGCTATCTAATGATTGGCGTTAATTTCGATCAAAACACCTCACATTTCGGCGATTTTTTTATTATTTGCGTTCTATAACCATCTCCCTTGACACCTTATTCCATGTGCAAGATAATGAACGAACCTGGAGGCCTTCATGGCACGCGAGAGCGTTCACGCTAAGTTGGAGAGAGTACGCCCGCCACGAGTCCACGTTACCTACAATGTGGAAGTCGGCGACGCTATCGAACTCAAAGAAATTCCATTTGTAATGGGCGTACTGGCCGACTTGAGCGGTCAGCCGGCAGACCCCTTGCCCAAGATCAAGGACCGCCGCTTCGTCGAGATTACGCCCGATAACTTTGACTCGGTCCTCGAGAGCATGAAACCGAGAGTGGCTTTTTCGGTGGAAAACAAACTGAGCGACGAGCCCAACGCCGGAAATCTCGGCGTGGATCTGACGTTCAAGAGCATGGAAGATTTCGAACCTGAGCAGGTGGCCCGCAGGGTGGAACCGCTGCGGGAGTTGCTGGATCTGCGGACCAAACTGTCCGATCTGGTCGGAACCCTGCAAGGCAATGAGAAACTGGAGCGCCTGCTGCAGGACGTGATCAGCAACACGGGCAAGCTGGAGCAGGTGCGCGCCGAGATGGCGCAGAAGAAACCCAAGGACGGAGAGCCCCATGGCAAAGCGTGAAGCTTCTGAGAAACCGGCCGCGCCGGCGGCCGCGCAAGTAACCACCGGCCCCAGTCTGCTGGACCAGATTGTCCAGGAAGGGCGCGTGGGAAGGGATGAGACCGCCCGCGAGTGGGGACGCAGTCTGGTGTCGGAGTTCGTCAAGCAAGTGCTCGACGGGCAGATGACCGTCTCGCCCGACCTTGAGGTGATGATCAACCAGCGCATCGCGCAGATCGACCACTTGCTCTCTATTCAGCTCAACGAGATTCTCCACCATCCCAAATTCCAGCAGATGGAATCCACGTGGCGGGGCATCCGGTACCTGCTCGAAAACAGCGAGACCGGCGTCAATCTGAAAATCAAGGTCTTCAACAGCACCAAGAAAGAGATCCTTCGCGACTTGCAGCGCGTCCCCGAATTCGACCAGAGCCAGATGTTCAAGAAAGTCTATGAACAGGAATTTGGCGTCTTCGGCGGCGAACCGTTTGCCTGCCTGCTGGGAGATTTCGAATTCGGCCGCGGGCCGGAGGATATTGAATTTCTGGAGCGCATGTCGCAGGTGGCGGCGGCCGCGCACGCGCCGTTTATGGCAGCGGCTTCGGCTGAACTGCTCAATCTGGAAAGCTATACTCAACTGGACGCGCCGCGCGATCTGGCCAAGGTATTCGACACCACCGAATACGCGCGCTGGAAGGGCTTCCGCCAATCTGAAGACTCTCGCTATGTGTGTCTCACCCTGCCTCACGTGCTGATGCGCGTGCCTTACGGCAAGGACACCAAACCGGTCGACGGCTTCCACTATGAAGAAGGCGTCACCGGCGAAGATCATTCCAAGTATCTGTGGGGAAATGCCGCTTATGCGCTGGGCGCCCGCATCACCAATGCCTTCGCCCGCTACGGCTGGTGCGCGGCCATCCGCGGTGTGGAAGGCGGCGGCCTGGTGGACAGCCTGCCCACTCATACTTTCACCACCGAGCACGGCGACGTGGCGCTCAAGTGTCCCACGGAGACCATCATTACGGACCGCCGTGAGAAAGAACTCTCCGATCTTGGTTTTGCGCCTCTGGTGCATTGCAAAGGCACTGACTACGCGGCTTTCTTCAGTGTCCAAACTTGCCAGAAGCCTAAGGTCTACGACACAGAGCAGGCTAATGCCAACGCCCGGCTCTCCTCGCAGTTGCCTTACATGCTGGCTGTCTCCCGCTTCGCCCACTATCTGAAGGCCATGATGCGGGATAAGATCGGCAGCTTCACTTCCCGCAAAGAATGTGAAACCTTCCTCAACAATTGGATCGTCAATTATGTGACGGAGGATGACTCGGCTTCGCACGAAGTGAAAGCTCAATACCCATTGCGCGAGGCCCGTATTGAAGTAATCGAGAACAAAGCCAAGCCCGGCGTGTTCAAGGCCATCGCTTTTCTGCGGCCTCACTTTCAGTTGGAGGAACTCTCGGTATCTCTCCGCTTAGTGGCGGAACTGCCGAAGTCCGTTCGATAGCCGCCCGCTTGCGGGCTGACATACATCGGTTAACCGCCGGCAGCCGCCGGTGCATGGAGGAGTACTAACTATGGCAGGCGAACAAAAGTATTTTTTTCTGAACATGATCAACGCTAACGTCCACGGAGGCAGCACGAAGGCCAACCACATTGATTGGATCGAGCTGGACAACTGGGATTTCAGCATGAACCAGAGTGCCGACCCAAACCAGAAAGGCGGGCGGCCCACCAAAACATCGGCCACCGGCCGCTTCGGGTTCTCGATCATTCATAACGGCCCCGCGCTTTTCAATTTGTGCGCCAGCGGCCAGTATATCGGCCAGAGTTCGCCGATTACCTTCGAGGCGGAACGCAGCGGACTGACCTCCGGCGGCGGCAGCACGGGCACCGGAGTCTATCTCCAGTTGATCTTTACCAAGGCGGTGGTGTCTCACCGCAGTCTCTCCGGAGACGACGGTCAGAAGATGGAGCATATCGAGCTGGTATTTGAAAAGGTCTCGATCACCTACAAGCAAGTCGTCAATGGCGTTCTTGGACCTGCCATGACTAAGACTTATGATGCGAAGTCCAACCACGTCAGCTAGAGGCGGAAAAGGAGATTAATTTATGTCGATGTATTTGGATGTTACTGGCATTGCAGGTGAAAGTATAAGCCCGGTTACGAATTGGGCTCAGAAGATCGACACGAACACCATGGGTTATGACGTTTCCCAGAAGACCTCGCTCGAAGTGGGCAGCGGTCTGATTGCGGGCGGCGCTATTTTCGGACCCATGCAAATCAGTAAGGCGATGGACAAGAGCACTCCGCTTCTGTGGGCCAAACTGTGTGGGGGCGAGCCGATCACCACGGTGACCATTCGCGTCAGCCGCCCGGGGGGCAACCCCAACGGGCCCGTCGGCGGCATCTTTGAGGCGGAGAAATATATTCTGGAAAACGTCATCGTCACGTCCTACCACACGTCGGGTTCTCCGGGGCCTGGTGGCCTGCCGATGGAATCCTGGTCCCTGGCGTTCACCGCTATCACCGAGTGCTACCGGACGGTCAGCGCTACGGGCAACGTCAATCCGCCTCAAACGAATGGCTGGGATGTTACGACGAACTTGACTCATACCGCCCCTAACAGCCAGATGAACAACCCGAGCTAGGTCGAGTGTGTGGCCACTGCACGGGAACTTTTCGATGCCGGCAGGCTGAGCGACGCCATTGAGGCGCTGGGTGCGGAACTGCGCAACCACCCTGACGACGCGTCTCGCCGCACCTTTTTATTTGAGTTACTATGTTTCAACGGTAACTGGGACAGGGCGGACAAACAGTTGGATATACTCGCCGGCAACGATAAAGACAAGCGGCTGGGTGCGCTGCTTTACCGGGCTGCGCTCAATGCCGAGCGCACCCGGCAGGAGATGTTTGAAAAACCGGCGGGCGGCGAACAACCGCCCGCTCCACTAGCCCCAGCCGGTAAGGTGAACGGTGTCGTCGCCCTGTCCATCGGGGATGCCGATCCTCGCGTGGGCGCCCGGCTCGAGATCTTCGCCGGTGAAAACTATATGTGGCTTCCCCTGGCGCACATCGCGCTGCTTGAGATCCAGCCGCCCAAGCGTCTCCGGGATCTCTTGTGGATTCCAGCAACCATTCATACAGGCCCTGCATTTCAAGGCTCCGACCTGGGACAGGTGCTGCTGCCGGCGTTGTCTCCCCTTTCCCCGAAGCATTCCGACGAATCCGTCCGCCTCGGCCGCATGACCGTTTGGGAAGCTACTCCGGACGGCGGCGAAATTCCCTCAGGACAAAAATTACTCCTCGTAGATGGTGAGGAAGTGCCGTTACTGGATGTGCGAAAGATCGAAATCGCGCAACCTGTGGCCACCTAATCCGCCATGCCCATCGACATTGAAGTTCTCCTGCAGCCGATCCCCGGCGGCCTGCCCTGCGGTCCCGATCTGCGCTATCACCCGATCACCGACCAGATCAAGGAAGCGCGCCGCGAAGAAGCGGACATCAGTCAGGGAGTTTGGAAATACGATGTCAAAACGGCCGATTATCCGGTGGTCCTGAAACTCTGCAAGGATGCACTCACCAAGCGCGGCAAAGACCTGCAAATCGCCGGCTGGATGACGGAAGCGCTGCTCCACCTGGAGGGGTTCGGCGGACTTGGGCAGGGCCTGCGCCTGATTTATGGCCTGCTTGATACCTACTGGGATTCCGTCTATCCGCAGATGGACGACGATGGCGATCTGGAACTCCGCGCCACTCCGCTGCGCTGGGTGGGGTCTCAACTCGATAACGCCGTCCGCATGGTGCCTCTCACGAAAGGCGGGCACAACTGGTATCAGTACAAAGAGTCGCTGACGATTGCCAACGAAGAGGATGCCCGCAACGATTCTTCCCGCCAAGTGGTCCGAGACGAGGCCATTGCGGAAGGCAAGCTGACCCCCGAGGAATTCGATCGCGGCTTTGACGCCACGCCCGGCGCTTTCAGCAAACAACTCTATGACGAACTGGGCTCCCTGCTGGAATTCGTCGGCACGCTGGAACAATTCTGCAACGAGAAGTTTGGCGATGCCGCGCCCGAATTTCGCCCCCTGCGTCTCACCCTGGAAGATGTTCATCAGACTTCGCGAATTCTGATGAAGAGGAAGGGCATCTCCGATAGTCCGGATGGTGAGCCGCAACCGGAGTTTGGCGGGGAATCCGCCCCCGGGGCTTCTGAGCAGCTATCGGAAGAGCCGGCCGCCAGCCAGGCTCCCCGCCGTTCGAGCGGCGGAGGCGGTGGCGGCGAACCTGCCAGCGCTGACGACGCGATTGACCGCATCCTGGCCAGCGCGCGATTCTTGCGCAAAGCGAATCCCGCCAGTGCGGCGCCCTACATGATTGTCCGCGCGCTACGCTGGGGCGAAATGCGCGCCACCGGCGGCATTCCGGATCCCGCGGTGATGGTGGCGCCTCCCACGGACGTTCGCGTGGCGCTCAAACGCCTGGCGGCCGAAGGAGCCTGGGATCAGGTGCTCGAAACTGCTGAAAATGCCGCGGGACGTCCCTGGGGCCGCGCCTGGCTGGACGTCCAGCGGTATGTCTGCTTCGGGCTGTCGTTTGGCGGCAACGATCCCATCGCCCAGGCCGTCCTTTCCGGGCTCAGGTCGCTGCTGGCCGATCTTCCGCAAATGGTTCAATGGACCCTGGCGGACGATACTCCCACCGCCAACCCGGAGACGCTCCAGTGGCTGAAGGATCAAAATGTCCTGCCGGGCTCGCCGGAGCAGCCTGTGGCCGTGGCCGCTCCTGAACCGCCGGTGCAGGCGCGTTGGATTCCGCCGCCCATGCCGGCGCCCGTCGAGGCCGGCGGAGAAACCGGCGAGCCTTTGCCGCCCGAGCCCTTCGATCTCGCGATGCAGGCAGCCCGCACGGGCCACGTGGAAGACGCCCTGGGCATCCTGTCCCGCGAAGTGGCTCACGAACGTTCCGGCCGCGGCCGCTTCCTGCGGCGCGTGCAACTGGCCCAGGTCTGTCTGGCCACCGCCAACAACGAAATTGGCCGTCCTATTCTGCAGGAGATCGCGGAAGAGATTCAGGAACGAAAATTAGAAGACTGGGAGGCCACCGACCTGATCGCAGAACCGCTGGCTTTGCTTTTCCGCTGCCTGGACGACGCCGACGAGAAGCGTAAACTCTACGCTCGCATTTGCCGGCTGGATCCTTCGCGCGCTTTGGGGTTGAGGTAGACGTGGCCAGGAAACCCAATCTCCGCACCATTCAACCCTCCCTGATCGATCGCCTGATCGACCGCGAACCCAACAACCGCAATGAAGCGGAAAACGCGCGCGCCCAGTCGCTGAAGGAACTCAAGGATGGCGTGCGAAGAGACCTGGAATGGCTGCTCAACTCACGCCGCACGCCCATTGAGCCACCCACCTCTGACAAGGAACTGTTGCGCTCGGTTTACTGTTTCGGCCTTCCCGATATCACCGGAGTGGCCCTCAGTTCCACGGAGGATCGCCATCGCCTGGCACACATCGTGGAGGCGGCTATCGCAACTTTCGAGCCCCGCCTGCTCAATGTGACGGTCTCTATGATGCCGTCTACGGCCGATTCTCACATGCTGCGCTTTCAGATCGAAGCGCTGCTCCGCACCGAACCGGCGCCAGCCCGGATATTCTTCGATACCACTTTGGAGCTGATCAGCGGACAATATGATATCGGGAGCGACAATCGTGCGCGATGAGCTGCTGGGCTACTACGAACGGGAGCTGACCTACCTGCGCCAGATGGGCGCGGAGTTCGCGGCTCAATACCCCAAGGTGGCTTCTCGCCTGCAGTTGGAGCCGAACCGCTGCGAAGACCCCCACGTGGAACGCCTGATCGAAGCCGTCGCGCTGCTCTCCGCGCGCATTCATTTGCGGCTGGACGACGATTTCCCGGAAATCACGCAGGCCATTCTGAACGTGGTCTACCCCCACTTCACCCGGCCCATTCCGTCGATGTCGGTCGTCGAGTTCCACCTGCGCGAAGGAAAGCTGACCACTTCCTATAACGTGCCCCGGAATGCCACGCTCTTTTCGCGGCCCGTCGACGGCCTGCCGTGCACGTTTCGCACCAGTTACCAGACCACGGTCTGGCCGCTCAGCGTTGTGGATGCCCAGTGGACCTCGCTCGACCGGCTCGACCCTCCCATCAAGGCGCCCGGCGCGGTGGCCGCGCTCCGCGTTCGCATCGATTGCTGGCAGGGCGTGCGCTTCGGCGCGCTGCCGCTCGATACGTTTCGCTTTTATCTCAACGGCGAACCGCCGCTCGTCCATTCGCTTTACGAACTGCTGTGCAACAATTGCCGTTCTATCCTGCTGCGCGATCCGCGGCCCAAGTTCCGCCAGCGCCCCATCGAGCTCTTCCCCGACGCGCTTCGCCCCGTCGGGTTTGACGACGACGAAGGGCTCATCCCTTATACCAATCGCTCTTTGGCCGCGTACCGCCTGATCCAGGAATATTTCGCCTTCCCTGAGAAATTCTTCTTTCTCGATCTGCGCGGCATGGACGCCTTGCGCGCCGCGAATTTTCAGGACAGCGTGGAGATCATCTTCCTGATTTCGCCTTTTGAGCGCTCCGACCGCCATGAGATCCTCGAAACCGGCGTCGGCGCCCGCACTATGCGGCTCGGCTGCGCGCCCGTCATCAATCTGTTCCCGCACACCGCGGAACCCATTCAGATGGAGCAGACGCGTTACGAATACCCCGTGGAGCCCGATCTGCGCCGCGGCCGCGCGCTGGAGGTCTTTTCCGTCGACGAGGTGCTTTGCACCTACGAAAAGAGCGGCGAAACCGTGAAGTTCGAACCCTTTTTCTCGTTCCGGCACGGCTCACGGCAGAAGGAACCAACCTTCTGGAACGCTGTGCGCCGCTTGTCCGGTCCGGGCGGCGGCGCCGGCACGGAAGTCTCGCTTTCGTTAGTGGATCTGACGGGCCGCCCCATCTCCTTCGATCTCGATACCCTCACCATGCGCTGCACCTGCTCCAATGGGGAACTGCCCGCGCGCCTGCCGTTCGGTGAAGAAAACGGCGATTTCGATCTGGAGGGCGGATCCGCTATCGAACGCATCGTAGCCCTCCGCAAACCTACGCCCACGCTTCGTCCGGCGGTGGGCCGCGACGCCCTCTGGCGCCTCATCTCCCACCTCTCGCTCAATTATCTTTCGCTGGTGGAAGGCGGCCGCGAAGCGCTCCAGGAAATTTTGCGCCTCTACCAGAGTTCCTCGCCGCAACTGGAGCAGCAGGTGGAAGGGATTGTCGGCGTGCGCAGTGAACGCCGCTTCGCGCGCGTCGTCGGCGAACACGGCGTGTCCTTTGTCCGCGGTATGCGGGTGGAACTGGAACTCGACGAGGAACGCTTTGTGGGCGGCGGCGTCTACTTATTTTCGAGCGTCATTGAGCATTTTCTGGCGCTGTACGTCTCCATGAACAGCTTTAGCCAGCTGGCGGTAAGAACTCATCAGAGAAAGGAGTTGCTCAAGGAATGGGCCCCCAGAGCCGGGAACCGGATTCTACTCTAGACCTGGATTTGCTGCCCGCAAGGCTTCGCGAACATCCGGGGGATTTCTCGTTTTTTCAGGCCGTGCGCCTGCTGCAGCGGCTTGCCCAGGTAGAGAATCCGATCGGGTCTTTCGACCAGCCGTCGTCTGAGGCTGTGCGCATCGGCCTGCGTCCGTCTCTCAGTTTTCCTCCGACCGAAATTCAGGGCCTGCAGAATAACCCGAACGGCCCGCTCAAGATGACCACCAGCTTCTTCGGCCTCACCGGGCCGGTCGGCGTGCTGCCCACGCGCTACACCGAACTGCTCATCGATCGTCTGTACGCCAAAGACGCCACCCTCAAGGATTTCCTCGACATCTTCAACCACCGGATGGTTTCGCTGCTTTATCGCGCCTGGGAAAAATATCGTTTCCCGGTTGCTTATGAGCGCAACGGCGCCGACGCCTTCACCGGGTATATGCTTTCGCTGATCGGCCTGGGGACCGCCGGTTTACAGGACCATATGGCGGTTCCGGACCAGGCTCTCATCGGCTATGAGGGTTTGCTCGCTCAGTATCCGCGTTCGGCTGCGGCCTTTCGCCAGATGCTCTCGGACTATTTCGAAATCCCGGTGGAGGTTCAGCCGTTCGCCGGCGCCTGGCGCCCGCTCGATCCGGGCTTCCGCACCTGCCTGTCCGATGGTTTCTCGCGCTCCGAACAACTGGGCACGGGAATCGTTCTGGGCGACGAGGTGTGGGATCAGCAGTCCATCGTGCGCGTCCGTCTGGGCCCTTTGACGCTGAGCCAGTATAAGGAATTTCTGCCCGGCGGCGCCGCTCATGAACCCCTGAAAACACTTTCGCGCTTCTTCTGCGGCGATGACCTGGATGTGGAAGCGCAGCTGATTCTCAAGCGCGAAGATGCCCCCCGTTTCTCGCTGGGCGCCGAGGATATGCCGCCCGTGCAACTCGGCTGGATTTGCTGGATGTTCACTAAACCCCTGGACCGCGACCCGGACGAAACGGTGCTTCGTCTCTGGGAGGAGTCCGACAGCCGGAACAAAGAAGAGATACCAATATGAGCGTCAACCTGAAGTCGCTGATTGAGAAATTGACTCCATCCGCCCGCAACGCGCTGGAATCCGCGGCGGGTCTTTGCGTGGCGCGCACGCATTACGATATCGAGGTGGAACACTACCTCATGAAACTGCTCGACGAGGGGCCGGGCGACTTTGAAAAAATTCGCCGCCGGTTTGCAGTCGACGATTCCCGCCTCACCGCCGAACTCACGCGCGCGCTCGACGCTCTCAAGTCCGGTAACGCGCGCACTCCGGCCTTCAGCCCCACGGTGGTCAAAATGCTATCCACCGCCTGGCAGGTTGGCTCGCTCGAATTCGGCCACGAAGAGATCCGCACCGGCGCCACCATTCTGGCGCTGGTGTCCGATCCGGAACTCTCCCGCATGGTGCGCGAAACCAGCAAGGAGCTGGCGAAGATTGATGCCCAGGCGCTGCAGACGGAATTCGGCGCCATCCTGATGGGATCTCCGGAGGAAAAAGAGACCGCGGTTGCCCCGGCCGGGGGCGCCCCCGCAGCAGCGGGCGGCGCGCCGCGTCCCGACGGCAAGAAGAGTAAGCTCGATCAGTTCACCATCGATCTCACCGCCAACGCACGAGCCGGAAAAATCGATCCGGTACTGGGCCGCGACCGCGAAATCCGCCAGGTGGTCGACATCCTGATGCGCCGCCGGCAGAACAACCCCATCCTCACCGGCGAGGCGGGCGTAGGCAAGACGGCCGTGGTGGAGGGCTTTGCGCTTCGCGTGGCGGCCGGCGACGTTCCACCGGCGCTGCAGAATGTGGCTGTCCGGTCGCTTGATCTCGCCCTGCTACAGGCCGGCGCCGGCGTCAAGGGCGAATTCGAAAACCGCCTCAAAGGACTCATCGAAGAGGTTAAGTCCTCGCCCACACCCATCATCTTATTCATCGACGAGGCCCACACCATGATCGGCGCGGGCGGCCAGGAGGGCCAGGGCGACGCCGCCAACATCCTCAAGCCCGCGCTCGCCCGCGGCGAACTCCGCACCCTCGCAGCCACCACCTGGTCCGAGTACAAGAAGTATTTCGAAAAAGACGCCGCCCTGGCTCGCCGCTTCCAGGTGGTCAAGGTGGAAGAGCCGGAGGAGTTGCAGTGCATGGTGATGTTGCGCGGCATTGTTCCGGCGCTCGAAAAGCACCACGGAGTCCGTGTCCTGGATGAGGCCGTGCAATCCGCCGTCAAGCTCTCCCACCGCTACATGGTGGGACGCCAGTTGCCCGATAAGGCCGTCAGTGTGCTGGATACGGCCTGCGCCCGCCTGGCGCTCGGGCACAACTCCACGCCACCGCCCATCGAAGATGCCATTCGCCGGCAGGACGATCTGGCCGTGCAGGAACGCATCCTCAAGCGCGAATCCGCCACCGGCGCCGACCACGCGGAACGCCTGGAAAAAATCGCCGCGGAAAAGGCCGCCGTGGAAGCCCAACTGGCTACGCTGCGCGAGCACTTCGAGAAGGAACGCGAACTGGTGGCGAAAATCCGTGACTTGCGCTCCAGGCTGGAAGGCGAGTTACCCGCCGAGGAAGCCGCAGTGGCGCGCGCCGAGGTGGCCGCTCTCAACGCCACTCTCGATCAACTGCAGGGCGAGCAGCCTTTAATGCGGGTCTGCGTGGATGCGCAGACGGTGGGCGAAGTCATCGCCGCCTGGACCGGCATCCCGCTCGGCAAGATGCTGAAAGACGAAGTGTCCACCGTGCTCGAACTGGAGCACCACCTGGGCCGCCGCGTCATCGGCCAGGGCCATGCGCTGGCCGGCATCTCCGAACGCATCCGCACCGCGCGCGCCTCGCTCGACGATCCTGGCCGCCCCATCGGCGTCTTCCTGCTGGCCGGCCCGTCCGGCGTGGGTAAGACGGAAACCGCGCTGGCTCTCTCGGACCTGCTGTATGGAGGCGAAAAGAACCTCATCAGCATCAATATGTCGGAATTCCAGGAGTCGCATACGGTTTCCACCTTGAAGGGTTCGCCCCCGGGCTATGTCGGTTATGGCGAAGGCGGCGTGCTCACCGAAGCCGTCCGGCGCCGCCCTTATTCCGTGGTGTTGCTCGACGAAGTGGAGAAAGCGCACCCGGATGTTCTCGAGCTGTTCTACCAGGTTTTCGACAAGGGCATCATGGAGGACGGTGAAGGCCGCGAGATCGATTTCAAGAACACCATCATCATCCTGACCAGTAACTCCGGCACAGACACCATCATGAAGCTCACGGCCGATCCCGAAACCAGCCCCACACCAGAGGGCCTGGTGAAAGCCCTCAAGCCGGAACTCAACAAGGTCTTTAAACCGGCCTTTCTCGGCCGCCTCGTGATCATTCCGTATTACCCCATCCGCGACGAGAATCTGAAACAGATCATCGTGCTCAAGCTGGCTAAGATCCAGCGCCGGCTGGAAGAGAACCACAAGATCAAGCTTTCCTGGGACGCCGCCTTGCTGGATGAAGTGGCTTCACGCTGCACGGAAGTGGAAAGCGGCGCGCGCAACGTCGATAATATACTCACGAACTCCCTGCTTCCCGATCTTTCCCGCCGCCTGCTGGACGGCATTGCCGGCGGCGCCAAGCCCTCAGCCATTCATATTCGCATCGGCGAAAACGGAGTTTTCGAATACTCTTGATGGACGCACTATGGCCCTCGGACAAACACAACGGCTGTTCAGCTTTGAGAGCCCGCTAGGCCCAGACAAGTTGCTGGTCAATAGCTTCGGCGGCTCTGAGTACATCTCGGATCTGTTCAGTTTCCAGCTGGAGCTGGTTTCCGAGGATTTCACCCTCGATTGGGATAGCGTCATCGACAAGAACGTAACCGTCGGCATCCGCCAGAAGGATGGTGTGTCCTTCCGCTATTTCAACGGTTATATCAACACGTTTGAACCGATGCGCCACGAAGGCCGCTTCGCGTATTACTCCGCAACCATGGTGCCCTGGCTCTGGTATCTGACTCAGTGCCAGAATCACGTGATCTACCAGGATAAGACCGTCCCACAAGTGGTGGAGGCGATTTTTCAAACTCTGGGCTTCCGCGATTATGAGATCAAGAAGCTGGACGACCGTCACCAGCCCTGGATCAACTGCTGCCAGTATGCCGAGAACGCCTTCGCCTTCGTTTCGCGAATTATGGAAGCCGAGGGAATTTACTACTGGTTCAAGCACGAACAGGGTAAGCACACCATGGTGATCGCCGACAACATGGTCGCTCACTTGCCCCTGCCCTACCAGCCCACCATCCGCTACGAACATGAAATCGGCAACATGTCGCGCACCGAAGATACCATCTTCGACGCCAACATGCAGAAGGTGATTAAGCCGAATCAGTACGCCCATAAGGATTACAACTTCCTGATTCCCGCGCGTCAGCTTTATTTCAGCGGCCCGGTGACTCAGTTCATGGGCTCTCACCGCAACCTGGAAGTGTTCGACTATCCCGCCGATATCGATTGGCCGGCCGACGCTCCGGACTGGGGCGATCTGCGTAAAGAGGAACTCGCCACCGACCGCGCCACCGTTACTGGCGGCGGCAACGCCAGATCCATGATGCCCGGCTACCGGTTTGACCTGATACAGCATGACCGCGCCGATCTCGACCTGAATTACCTCATCACCAAGGTGACTCACCATGGGCACGAAGGCTCGCTGGCCGCCGGTACAGACGCCAACGAAGCCGTCTATGACAACTCCTTCAGCTGTATCCCCTCTTCCGTTCAGTTCCGGCCTACCCGCAAGACCGATACTCCCAACATCGGCAGCATGCAGACCGCGACGGTAGTCGGACCCAAAGGAGAAGAAATTTATACCGACGAGTACGCCCGCGTGAAAGTCCATTTCCATTGGGACCGGCGCCCGGCGGACGAAAACTCCTCCTGCTGGATTCGCGTCATGCAGCCCATCGCCGGTCCGGGCTTCGGCCACATCTGGATTCCGCGCGTGGGCGAAGAAGTGGTCGTCCAATTTCTGGAAGGCGATCCGGACCGGCCCGTCATTACCGGCTGCCTCTATAACCACGTCAATCATCCGCCCTACACGCCGGTTCCGAACTTCAAGGACTGGAGCGGCATCAAGACTCGCAGCACCAAGCAGGGTAAAGCCACCGAGTTCAACGAGCTTCGCTTCGTCGACACCAAAGGCAGTGAACTCTATGTCATGCACGCCCAAAAAGACCTGCAGGTGACCGTGGAGAATGACACCATCGAACTGGTGGATCGGGACCGCACGCTGCAAGTCAAGCGCAACCAGACTGAGATGGTGCAGGGCGACAAGCACAACACCGTCAAGGGAAACTTCAATGAGGACGTCCAGGGCCAGATGTCCATCAATGTGCAAAAGGACGTCAACGAAAAGGCCGCCGGCAATTTCCTCCTCCAAGCCGGGGGCGAAGTGCACATCAAAGCCGGCGCCCGCATTGTGCTGGAGGCTCCCAATATCACTTTCATCGGCACCGGCAGCTTCATCGATTGCAGCGCTATGGGCATCAGCATTCAAGGCCCCAACGTGTGGCTCAACTGCGGCCTTGGCATGCCGACCGGCGCTTTCGGCGCCATGCCGGCGTTGCCGAACATTCCCAGCCTGCCGGCCGGATTTAATATGTCGGCCCTGGCCAACATGCCCAACCTGCCCTCCATGGTCAGCTCTGCAACCAGTGCCGTTAGCGGCGCCGTAAGCGGCGTGACTGGCGCAGTCAGTGGAGCGTTGAGTGGCGTAACTGGCGCGGTAAGTGGGGCAGTGAGCGGTGTAACTGGTGCAGTAAGCGGAGCGGTGAGCGGTGCTACCAGTGGTATCAGCGGAGCTATAAGTGGCGTGACTGGTGCAGTAAGCGGAGCGGTGAGCGGTGCTACCAGTGGTATCAGCGGAGCTATCAGTGGTGTAACTGGGGCAGTAAGCGGAGCGGTGAGCGGTGCTGCCAGCGGCATCAGCGGAGCGATCAGCGGCGTAACTGGTGCAGTAAGCGGAGCGGTGAGCGGTGCTACCAGTGGTATCAGCGGAGCGATCAGTGGGGTAACTGGTGCGGTAAGTGGAGCGGTGAGCGGCGCTACCAGCGGCATCGGCGGAGCTGTCAGCGGAGTAACTGGTGCAGTGAGTGGTGCCGTGAGCGGCGCTACCAGCGGCATCAGCGGAGCGGCGAGTGGTGTAACTGGCCCGGTCAGTGGCGCGCTGAGCGGGGTCGCCAGCGGTATCCCGAGCGGGCAGTTTGCTTCTGTAGGCGGGCCGGTGAGCGATGTCGCCGGCTCCGTCAGTAACGCAGCCTCCGGCGGTGTCAGCGGCATAGCGGGCGGAGTGGGCGGCGCAGTCGCCGGAGCCGTGAGTGGCCTGGGCAGTTCAGTTCCTACCACGCCGGGAGGCATTGGCCAGTCAATCGCAGGGAATGCTGCAAGCATCCCAGGCATGGGTGGCTTCCCAGGCCCGTCACCCGGCGGACTGACTGGCGGCGCGGGCGGCGCTCCCATTCCCACCAGCTCTGTAAGCAATGCCGCAACCGGAGCAACCGGCATCGCCGGCGGTGCGCTCAGCGGTACGGGGGGGGCTGTCGGCCATTCGGTCGCCGGTGTTACTTCGAGCGCCACCGCCGGCCTTCCCACCACGGCTAGCGGTGGAACCGGCGGTCCCGGCGCTGGCGCCACTTCCCCCGTGGCTCCGGGCGGCACGGACCTCCACAGCTCTCTCGCCTCGAATCCTTATGTAGCGCCCGGAACCTTCAGCGGCGATTTGGGCACGGCAGCCGCCCGGCCAACCGATCTTGGTTCCGTCGTCGAAAGCCCGGCCGGCGGCCCGCCGCATGGTTCCACGCCCGCGGGCAGTCCACCCTCCAGCCAGGCTACGCCGCCCTCTTCGGGCCCGGCCGGCGGGGATGATTCCGGCGGATGGGGGAGTGACAGTTGATGCCCGCTCTACCCGCCCGTAAACACGTTGGGGCTGCCTTGCACCATGTTGCCCGGGCCGCCGCAGTGCTGGTCCAGGTCACCCAGCCGGTGTGCTGGCAGGTTGTTGATGAACACCGTGGCGCTCCCCTGCACCGCGACCCACAAATTCGGACCGCAGCATTGGGAGTGGATCCCCATGTCCAGGATGCGCAGCGCTGGAAGGTTATTCACCATGACGTTCGGCGACCCGGTCTGCGCCGGGCCAATGCAGACATGCGGACAACCGGTGTTGCCGTGGTTATCCGCCGGAACGAGAGACTTATCGCCGAGCCTGGATTGCGGCTGCATTGTTATCCTGAGAATATACCACGGAGTCCGGGAAGCCAAGCCGAAACTCGCCGAGCCGCGAACATCCCAGGGAGGACCTTTTCATTGTGGCTGTAAAGCGAACCAACCTGCAGGAGCGCTACGAACTGCGCGAGGTCCTCGGCCGCGGGGGCATGGGTGTGGTCTATCGCGCCCTGGACACCCTCATGAAGCGCGAGGTCGCGCTCAAAACCATCCTCGATATTGAGAATCCGGCTACGCTTCAGCTGTTTTACAAGGAGTGGTCCATCCTTGCCACTATGGTCCATCCCAATGTCATCAATATTTATGACATCGGCGAATTCGACCAGGAGGGAACAAAAAAGCCGTTCTTCGTGATGCCCCTGCTGCCCGGCGTCACCCTCGACCGCCTCATCAAAGAGGGCAGTCCCCGCCTGAGCGTCAAGGGCGTTCTCGAAATCGTCGCGCAAGCAGCCCATGGACTCCACGCCGCCCACGAACAAGGTCTGGTCCATCGCGACGTTAAGCCATCCAACATCTTCGTGATGGATGACAACTCCGTCAAGATTATCGATTTCGGCATAGCCCGCCAAGCCAGCGGCCACTCCAAGACCACGCTCAAGGGGACCTTGTTTTATATGGCGCCGGAGCAGCTTCAGATGAAGCCGCCCAGTGCGCTCTCGGATCTCTTCGCGCTGGGTGTGGTCACCTACGAAGCCCTCACGCGGCGGCGTCCTTTCCAGGGGGCCACCGAAGCCGAAGTGGTTGAGGCCATCTTGCATTACAGCCCGCCGCCGGTCTCCGGGCTGAATCAGGACGCCAGCTATGGCGTCAGCCAGGTGGTTCACAAGGCCATCGCCAAACAACCCTGGCACCGCTTTTACAACATGCGGGAGTTTGCCGACGCGCTGCTCAAAGCTCTGCGCAATGAGCCCCTCGAATATTTCGACAGCACCAAGATCAAGCCCCGTCTGGAACGGGCCGCGAAAAGCTTCGAAGCGGGCGATTACAGCTTCGCCTCCGAAGTGCTGTCGGAACTGGAAGCGGAAGGACACCTGGACCAGGAAATTGCCCGCCTTCGCGGGCAGGTGGATCAGGCCGTCCGCCAGACGCGTATCCGCCAGATGCTCGAAAGCGCGCGCCGCTTCTTCGACGCCACCGAGTATTCCCTTGCCTTGCGCAAAATCCAGGAGGCCATTGAACTCGATCCCACTGATTCCGACGCCCTTTCGCTGAAAGCGGTGGTGGAAAAAGAGCGCCGGGAAAAGAAAATCTCCGAGTGGATTGCGCTGGCCCACCAGCACCTCGACAATCAGGCATTCCGCCAGGCGCGCGACGCGCTGGATAACGTCCTGCAAATCAAGCCCAACGAAACCGAGGCGCTGAGTCTGATGGAGGAGATTGGCCGCCGCGAAGCCGAAGTCTCGCGCTCCCGCGACGAAAAAGCCCGCCTTTACCAGGCCGCCTGCCAGGCTTGGGACAAAGGCGAAGTCACCAGCGCCCTCAGTAAACTGGAAGTTCTGGTGGCCATGGATCGGGACCTGCCCGAATCCGACACCGGCCGCAGCAGCACGTATCAGAATTTTTACAATCAGGTCCACTCGGAACACGACTCGTTGAAGAACTCTTACGAGGAGGCCCGGCGCAACCTGGCCGGCGGAAATTTCGACGCCGCCTCCGCCGTCTGCAAACAGTTCCTCGCCAAATACCCGAATCACGCCCTGTTCCAGGCGCTCAAGTTCGACGTGGAAGAGCGCCAGCGCCAGAAATTTTCGCAGGTGATTGCGGAAACCGATCGCAAAGTCGACGAGGAAGCCGACCTGGATCGTCGGATGGGGATTCTGGAAGAAGCGCTCAAGCTCTATCCCGGCGAAAATCACCTGGAGCGCGCGGTCCGCCTGGTCCGCGACAAGCGCGACCTGGTGAATTCCATCGTGGCGAAGGCTCGCTTCTTCGAGGAACGCGGCCAGTTCAACGACGCACTGGACCAGTGGCAGATCCTCAAATCCATTCACGATAAGCAGCCAGGCCTGCCCTTTGAAATCCAGCGCCTGATCAAGCGCCGCGATCAACAGGCCCGCGAAACCGCCAAGGCGCGCTGGGTGGAACAGTCCGACCAATACCTGGAAAATGGCGACTACAAGCGAGCCCTCCAGACCGTGCAGGCCGCACTCACCGAATTCCCCGGCGAATCCGAATTGCTGGAGCTCGAAAAGCTGGTCCGCAAGAATCAGGAGCGCGGCACGCATGCGCTCGAACTGCTGGCGCGTGCCCGGGAGGCCAGTGAAAAAGGCTCTTCCGACGACGCCCTGGCAGCCTTACGCGAAGCTTCCACGCTCGATTCCCGCAATACCGTCATCCGCACCGTTCTGGTAAATTCGCTTCTCGATCAAGCCCGCCGCCAGGTGGATACCGACTGGGATTCCGCCGACGCCTTCGTGCAGGAAGTGCTCCACCTGGAGCCCAACCACGCACCCGCGCAGAGTCTTGCGGCGCGCATCGCGGACCGCAAGCGCGAAGATTTCGTCGCCTGGTGCCTGGCTCAGGCCCGCCGCATGCAGACCGACGGGGATATCGATGGCGCGGTCGCCGTGGTCGCTCAAGGCCTGGCCACTTATCCCAATGAGCAGCGCCTCCAGCAGTTGCAGGCCACCTTGCAGCGCGCGCAAGTGGAAAAACAGCGGCAGGCCGCACGTCCGCGTGAACCGCGCGCCACCACCTCCGTTCCGGAAGCCACACCTCCGCCCTCGAAACCACTGGTTGAGATGCCCCCGCCTCAAAAACTGCCCACCAGCCTTGGCGGCGATCTCACCGTGGTCTTGGGCGAACCCGTTGCCTCAACTTCCGTTCCAGGGACTCCCGCCGCGATGGAAGCCGCCAGTTCCACACCGGCGCCGCCATCTCCGCCCACCGGAAACGTTCTCGAAGCCGCTGTTCCGCCCCCACCAACGGCGCCTGTCATCGGCCCGTTGACCCCGGCGCCGCCTCCGGCGCCGGCATCCGGCCCCAGCGCACTCGAACAGCTCAAACTCCGTGTCCTCACCTCCGGGCAGGACAAGAAGCTCTACCTGGTGACGGCTACGGCGATCATAGTGTTCCTTTTGATTGCCGCCATCGTGGCCATTACCCATCGCAAGTCCGCTGCACCTTTGGCGGCAAACACAAAATTTGAGATCGTGATCCGCTCCTCGCCGGCGGGAGCGGAAATCAAGTTCAATGGCGATACCTGCGGCGCTTCCAACTGCCGCCTGCAACTCACCGCCGGCACGTATCAGGCAACCGCCCGCTTATCCGGCTACCAGGATGCATCCACCGCCTTCACGGTGGGTAAGGATGCCGCACCTGAAGTGACGCTCACTCTAGCGCCGCTGCCGCCGCGCGTCGCGGTCTTTACGGATCTGAGCGATGGTGCCGTACAACTCGACGGCGCAGCGGCGGGCGAAATCCAGGATGGCGGAGTTGAAATCGCAAATCTGACGCCCGGCAAGCACACCCTATCGATCCAGAGCGGCAGTTCCACCGCAACCGTACAACTCGAAATATTGCCGGGAGCGATCCCCAATATCACTCCGCCGATTGAGACTGCCAATCTGCGCGGTTTTGTACTTGCCGGCTACGGCTCGGACGCGCGCCTCTACGGCAGCGCCACTGGATTCAAGGTCTCGCTCGACGGGCAACCCGCCGTCGATCTTCCGCCCGAGGGGCTGCCCCTGCCGAACCTGACTCCCGGCACGCACGAATTGCAACTCGACGGCCCCGCCCGCGAGCAGGACAAGATGGTCTTCGAGGCACAGCCGTCCGCGGCCCTCTATATGTCGCTCCGCTCCGCGCAGAATCTGGGCGTGGTCAACGTGATGGCCAATGAGGACGAAGCCGCGCTCTTCGTCAACGGGGAGAAGTACCGGCGCACCACCAAGCGCGGACGCCTGATTCTCTACCTGGTTCCCAAGAAATACTCGCTCCATCTGGAGAAGGAAGGCTTCGCTCCCACACCCGATCAAAGCGTGGATGTCCTGAAAGGCCAGGAGACGAAGGTCACGTTCAATCTGCAGCCGGCCAAAGCCACTCTCGCCATTCATCGGGCGCCCGCGGGAGCGGAAGTCTGGATCGATGGCGCGCGCGCCGGCGCCGTCCGCGCCGACGGCGAATTCTCTCTCGCTACTCTGGATCCGGGCCGCCACGCGGTCTCAATCCGGCATGACCGCTTCAAGCCTCTGCAAACCGAGGTAATCCTCGCCGCCGGCAAGACTGTCGATCTGCAGGGGGCGCTCGAAACCGCGCAGGGCACGCTCAAAGTCGAGATCAACCCCGCAGGCATCGACGCCCACGTTCGCATTCGCCGTGAGGGCGAATCGCAGGACCGCGATGTTTCCGGCGCGAGCCTGACTTTGCCCGAAGGGTCTTACACGGTTACGGCCTCCGCGCCGCAATATCAGAATGCCGTTGCCACGGTCAGCGTGGGCGCCAGTGCCATTTCAACAGCCAGCCTGACGCTGAAAAAGATCGACGCCGCTCCCAAGGTGGTCGCCACTCCGCCGGCGGCTCCGCCCGTGTTTGATTTGAACGATTGGGTGAAAGAGGCCGGCTGGAAGCGCCAGGACAACATGGTTGTTCACCAGGGCGGGGAATTCGTCCTTGCGCCGCCCAATATGGGGCAAGGCTCCGTTCGCTTCACCGCCGACATCGTGAAGGGGAAGCGTCTCGAATGGGTGCTGGCCTACCGCGACGCCAGGAATTATCTGTTTTTCCAGGTGGACGACAAGAACCTGACGCGCTACGAAATGGTCAACGGCGACAAGACATCGCAGGTGAAGGTCGCGCACAAACTCGACCGCAAGCAGCCGATGAGCTTCGCCATCAGTATTGCTCCCAACGCAATCACTGTCAGCGCTCAACAGGGCGGGCAATGGGTGATCCTGGACAACTGGAGTATCCTCGGCTCGCTGGTGCACGGCAAGTTCGGCTTCCACATTCCGGCCAGCGACGAAATCGGCCTTACCGATTTCCGGCTGGCGCCGAATTAATCCGGGCGGGCCGCCCTCGATCACTTCGCGGCTTTCGCCAGTTTCTTGCGATATTCGTCCAGCGAACCCGACACCACGCCCCGATTCCGGGGGACCGGCTTTCCGGTTTCCACCGGCGGGAACAATGCCAGTGCTTTCTCTTCGATATCAATCGCGCGCTGGTAATCGCCCAACTCCGAATAGGCCTGGGAAAGCACATGCAGGGTCAGCGGATCCTGGCTCTTGCTCAATTCCACTGCTTTGATGGCGTAGGGCAGGGCCGCGGAAGGATTCCGCAGATCCTCCGGGTCCACCGTCACCGCCAGCCATGCGTAGTTGTACATCTGTTCGCCGGTGGCACCCGGCAGGTCCGCCACTTCCTTGGCCAGCGCCAGGCCGCGCAGGTCGTAAGGTTTGGCTTCCTCCACATGATTCGTCGCCACCAGGACGCTGGCAACGTCGGTGAGGATCTCCGACAGATTGGCCCGCCAGGCCACGTTGCCCGGGTCAGCCTTCACCTGCAAATCCAACAGCTCGGCCGCGCGGCGATAGCATCGCAGCGCTTCGGGCATGCTGCTGATCACGTAGTAATACAGGTCGCCCAGGTTTTTCAGCGAGACGATCACGCCGCTCCGCGCGCCTTCGTCGTTGGGATCGCCAGCCAGAGCGGCTTCGTCAATTTCCACCGCCCGTTGAAAATGTTGCAGGGAGCCGGCGCGGTTTCCCAGCGCTCCTTCCGTGTAGGCCAACTTGTTCAGCAGCGCCGTCACAATGCCGCGGTCCTTCGCGCTGTTCGGATTGCTTTTGTAAAGCGAATCCGCCGTCACCAGCGCACTGGCATACTTCTCGACGGCGTCGGGCGCGTTGCCGGCTCTCTCCAGATCCGCCAATTTGGTCAGCAGCACGGCTTTCCCGCGCGTGGCCCGTTGTGCCAGCGGATCTCCCGCAGGCAGCTCCGGAATCAGATCCAGCGCTTTCTGGTAGACGGCGGAAGCCTCATCCCTGCGGCCCAGACTGGTGCCGCGGTTGCCTCCTAAAATATCGCCCTCAGTTTCATACGCGCGGTCCAGCTCCAACTGCAATTCCGCGTTGTGCGGGCGCCCGGCCAGCACTTCCTGCCGCAGTTTCACCGATTGCCGCGCGTGCTCCAGGCCTTGTTCGGCTTTTCCATCGAACGGCAGCAACGTCGCGAGGCCCTCGTGGCCGGCGGCCAGCACCTGCTCGGCTTTTCGATCCTGGGAATTGCGTGCCAGCACGGTCTGCGCAATGGTAAGCGCTTTGGTGTAACTCTCCATGGCCTTGGTGCGGTTGCCCAGGTTCGGCCCGTACGGATTCCCTTGCACGTCCCCAATCTTGACGTAACCCTGAGCCAGTTCCAGTTCCAGCCCGACGTCGCCTTTGGAATTGCCGGCCAGCCGGTCCAGATAGTCCAAGCCTTTTCCCGCGATCAGCGCCCGCGCACGCGTGGTGCCCGGCAAGTCTGCAATCGAATCGTAGACGTCGAACAGGAACGCGTGCGCCAGTTCCCGCACATCGTCGAATCGCCGCGCCGCCACCCGCGCTTCCCAGAGCGTCGACGCCAGACCGGCCGCCAGGGTCACCAGCAACACGGCCGCCGCCGCTACCATCACCTTATGGCGCGCGAAGAACTTCCGCGCCACATAGGCGGCTGTGCTCTTGCGTGCCAGCACCGGCCGCCCCGTCAGGTGCCTCCGGATGTCCTCGGCGAGTTGGTCCACGGAACCGTACCGGTCGCGCGGATCCTTACGCAGGGCCTTCAGCACGATGGCGTCCAGGTCGCCGCGCAGTTGCCGCCGCAGGCCTTGCGGATCTCCCTCGCGGTTCTGGCTCACGGTTTGGGGCGTCACGGTTTCCGCCGGCCGGCCGCCATCCGCGATGGTCTCCGTCACGCGCTCAATCGCCGTGCTGGGGGCTTCCGCGTCGGTCTCGCAGACGGAGCGGATCCACTCCGCCAGAGACCCATCGGACGACGTGCGGTACGGGCTGTGTCCCGTCAGCAGTTCGTAGAGCACCACCCCCAGTGCGTAGATGTCGGTGGGGGTCGCTACCGGCTCACCGCGCAGCTGTTCCGGACTGGCATAGTCCGGTGTGAAGGCCCGCTGCCTGGTCATCGCCGCCTGCGCCGAGATTCCCATCGACGCCGGGTCCAGAAGCTTGGCGATTCCAAAATCCAGCAGCATAGGCGTGCCATCCGCCGTCACCAGGATGTTGCCGGGTTTCAAATCGCAATGCACGATCAGGCTCTGGTGCGCATGGTGCACCGCCTCGCAAACCTCAACAAAGAGCCGCAGGCGGGCCGTGATGTTCAGCTTGTGTTCGTCCGCGTAGCGGTCAATCGGCGTGCCTTCCACATAATCCACTACCAGGTAAGGCAAACCTTCTTCAGTAGCGCCGCCATCCACCAGCCGGACGATGTGCGGATGGTTCAACGCCGCCAGCGTCTGCCTTTCGATGACGAAGCGCCGCACCACTTCCGGGCTGGCCATCCCGGGCCGGATCAACTTCACGGCTGCGAGCTTGCGGAACTCATCCTCCCGCTCGGCCAGGTAGACTTCTCCCATTCCGCCTTCGCCAATGCGTTCTTTCAGGCGGTAATGTCCAATCAACCGGCCCTGGTATGGAGAGTCGACGCGATCCGGCACGCTATGAGAATACTACACGCAGCCGCCGAAGCTTGACCCGCCCGGCGATGTGTATCACACTGAGTCTTCGCTTCGCCGCCGAACATGAGCCAAGCTGCCGCACCTCCTCAAAAGACAGGCCTCGCCCTGACGGTTGTCACCACAGTGTTTTTCATGTGGGGATTTGTCACCGTCCTCAACGACATTCTGGTCCCTCATCTGAAGGCCCTGTTCGAACTGAATTACACCGAGACGATGCTCATTCAGTTCACGTTTTTCTCGGCCTACTTCCTGATGTCGATCCCTTCGGCGCGCGTCCTGGCGCGCATTGGATACCGGCGCTCCCTGATGGCGGGCTTGATCGTCATGGGCTTCGGCGCGCTTTTGTTTTATCCGGCCTCCATGGTTCCGTCGTACGCTCTTTTTCTGGGAGCCCTATGGATTCTGGCATCGGGAATCACGCTGCTGCAGGTTGCCGCCAACCCTTACGTGGCTCAGTTGGGCTCGCCGGAAAGCGCATCCAGCCGTCTCAATCTGGCCCAGGCCTTCAATTCTCTGGGAACCACCATTGGTCCCGCGCTGGGCGGCCTCATCATCCTCTCCAGAGCCGGCGCTGCTTCCGTCCAATTGCCCTACCTGGGGATCGCTGCCCTTCTGTTCTGGCTGGCCTTTGCCATCTCGCGCTTCCACCTGCCGGCGCTGCCCGATATCGAAGAGAGCCACGGCATTACCGCCGGTGACAGCATCTGGAAACACCGTCACCTGGTTTTCGGCGCCATCGGCATCTTTGTTTATGTGGGCGCGGAAGTTTCCATCGGCAGCTTCCTGGTGAATTACTTTTCGCAACCCTTCATCGGCGGCCTCACGCCGCAGGCGGCCGCCGGTTACGTGTCGTTTTATTGGGGCGGCGCCATGGTGGGCCGATTCATCGGTTCCGCCGTCATGCGCAAGTTGACGCCGGGGAGCGTGCTCGGCACGGCCGCGGCCTGCGCCTTCCTTCTGGTCTCCGCCAGCATCGCCTCCACCGGTTCGGTAGCCATGTGGAGCATCATCGCAGTAGGCCTCTTTAACTCCGTCATGTTCCCCACCATCTTCACTCTGGGCATCGCGGAACTCGGTCCGCTTACCGGCAAAGGCTCCGCGCTGCTGATCATGGCGATCGTGGGTGGCGCGTTGATCCCTTTGTTGCAGGGCGTTCTGGCAGATTCCATCGGCATCCACACCGCCTTCGTGCTGCCCGCCGTCTGCTACCTGTACATCGTCTTCTATGGCTTCCGCGGCTCCCGCATCATCCATGCCGCACGCTGACCCCTGGGGCAGGATGAGATCCGGGATGAGTTCCAGGCCTCGACGGCCAGGATGCCGTTCGCACTGTAACTTCACTTGCCGCGCATCGGCTTCCCGGTACGCTTTCCGAAACTTTCGCAGATCCCCCGCGTCTTATTAGGCAGGAGGACAGGGTATGAGCACCGCGAAGGACCGTTTGGAACTCTCGGAGGCCATCCTGGCCCTCATCGAGAAGAAACGCATTGAATGCCGCGACGAATCGCTGGGCGCGGCGATCGAACGCCTGGTGGTGGAAAGCCAGTTTCAGGAACTCGAGAACGAGATCCTCGAAAATCCCGGCGCGATCGAGCCCTGGCTCATCCGGCGTCGCCGCGAAGACTAACCCTTCCCTTCCCGATTCTGTCTCCCGGCTTCTGAACTCCCCCAATCCGTTACAGATAATCCGCAGCGCGCGGGCTGCGCTGCTGTACCATAATTAGTTCGGAGAGCGCCACGTGTTCACTGCCGCGACCACTCGCTACGACTCCATGTCCTACCGCCGCTGCGGGTCGAGCGGCCTGCTGTTGCCCGCAATCTCCCTGGGTCTCTGGCACAATTTCGGGGGCGTCGACAATTTCGAAAATGGCCGCGCCATGCTGCGCCGCGCCTTTGACCTGGGCATCACACACTTTGACCTTGCCAACAATTACGGGCCGCCCTACGGCTCTGCCGAAACGAATTTCGGCCGTCTCTTCCGCGAAGATTTCGCTCCCCACCGCGATGAGCTGATCATCTCCACCAAGGCCGGTTACGACATGTGGCCGGGCCCCTACGGCAACTGGGGCTCCCGCAAGTATCTGCTCTCCAGCCTCGATCAAAGCCTGCGCCGCATGGGGCTGGATTACGTCGACATCTTTTATTCCCACCGCCCGGATCCCGATACGCCGATTGAAGAGACCATGGGAGCGCTCGATCAAGCCGTCCGCTCCGGCAAGGCTCTTTACGCCGGCATCTCCAATTACAATGCCGAACAAACGGCCGCCGCAGTGGCCATTCTGCACCGCCTGGGAACGCCCTGCCTGATCCACCAGTTCAAGTACTCCATGTTTCAGCGCTGGAGTGAAATGGGACTGCTCGAACGGCTGCGCGCCGAAGGGATTGGCGGCATCGCATTCTGTCCGCTGGCCCAGGGGTTGCTGACCGACCGTTATCTGGACGGCATCCCCGCGGATTCCCGCGCCGCCAAGCCGCACTCTTACCTGAAACCAAGCCAGGTGGACGAAGCGCATATCGCGAAGGCCCGTGCGCTCCAGGCGATGGCGCTCGAACGCGGGCAATCGCTGGCGCAAATGGCCTTGGCCTGGGTGCTACGGGATTCGGTTGTCGCCAGCGCCTTAATCGGGGCCAGCCGAGTGGAGCAAATCGATCAGAATGTGGCCGCGCTGGAGAAGCTCCAGTTGTCTGCGGAAGAACGGACGCGCATTCACGCCATTCTGGCATAGCTTGATGGGGCTTTTGGCCTGTCAAAGACCGGGTTCAGCGGCGAAACCAGCTAGCCGGGCTTCGCCCGCTTGGACCGAGTGACACTCGGTCCGCAGGATGCCATCCAGGATGCCATCCTGCCCCACCCAGCACCAACTGGCGGGTGGCGCCTGGCTTAGACAGGCCAGGAGGCCTATCCCACGGGCTCCCAGTGGCCGGTCTCCGCCGAACGCAGCAATGCGTCGATCACCGCCATATTGCGCACCGAGTCTTCGAGCGGAACCGGCACCGGTCCGCCCTCCCGTACGGCTCTCGAAAAAGCATCGCCTTGCAGGGTGTATTGATCACAGGCCGCGAACTCTTCCACTACGCGGCCGCCGCCCATCAAGTCGCGCCCATCGTCAATCGTAATGCGGGAGGTACCGCCGGGCGCCGGATTGAACGGGATCTCCGGCGCGATGGCCCCCTTGGTCCCGAAAAATCGCATGCTTTGCTGTTGCTGCAACTGCATGCCGCATGTAAACACGCACTGCCCTTGCGGATACTCGAGGATCGCCGATGTCAGAACGTCCACTCCAGTCAACTCCGCATCCCGGGTCATGACGCCACTCACCCGCACCGGCTCTGCGCCGAACACCATACGCGACGTCTTGATGGGGTAGCAGCCAATGTCCATCAGCGCGCCGCCACCCCATGCCCGCGCGTTCCGCACATTCGCCGGGTCCACATTGTAATAGCTGAACGTCCCGACCGCGCTGCGCAGTTCGCCGATCCGCCCGGTGCGCACCAACTCGCAGATGCGCGCCCATTGTGGATGGCAGGCCACCATGAAGGCTTCGCCGATTAACACGCCCGTGCGGTTGCGGGCTTCCAACAACAGGCGCGCCTCCGCGGCGTTCATCCCGACGGGCTTCTCACACAGCACGTGCTTGCCGGCCTCGGCCGCCTTCACCGACCACGGCACGTGCAAATGGTTGGGCAGCGGATTGTAGACCGCTTCGATCTCCGGATCCGCCAACAGTTCCTCATAGGACCCGTAGGCCTTAGGAATCCCCAGGTCGCGCGCCGCCTTGACGGCTGTGGACCTGTCGCGCGAGGCAATGGCAGAGATCTCGCAGCACTCGCCCACTTGCATCGCCGGAATCACACGCGTCCGCGCGATCTTCGCCGCGCCAAGAACTCCCCATTTCACTTTTCGCATCGCATCCGCATTTTACCTCGCCGGGCCGGCTCCCCGGCTTTGCATTCTCAGCGGTTCCTGCGCCACTATAGAAGGGAATGGCAACCGCGACAATCTCTGAATTCCGCAACGAACTGGTAACCGACTTCTCCCAGCCCGCCAACCGCCAGGCCATGGAACTGGCGCTCAAGAAGGTGCGCTCCGAACTGGGGCGCGAATACCCTCTTCATTTTGGTGCCGAAACCATCTCCACCGGAGATAAACTCACTTCGGTCAATCCGTCCAACCCCGCCGAAGTCATCGGGGTGCATGATCGCGCCACCACGGAACTGGCCAATCGGGCCGTGGAAGCCGCCTACGCGGCTTTTCCGCACTGGTCCACCACCCCCGCCGCAGAGCGCGTCCGGATGACCTTTGAGGCAGCGCGCCTTCTGCGTCTCCGCAAGTTTGAGTTCGATGCCTGGCTGGTCTTCGAAGCCGGCAAGAGTTGGCCCGAGGCCGACGCAGACGTCTCCGAAGCCATCGATTTCTGTGAATATTACGCGCGGGAAATGCATCGGTTGGCATCCCCGCAGCCAGTTGTGCAGATGCCGGGCGAGCACGACGAAATGATCTACATCGCACTGGGCGTAGGGATCGTCATTCCACCATGGAACTTTCCGCTCGCCATTCTGGTGGGCATGACCATTGCCTCGCTGGTGACGGGCAACACGGCGATCATCAAGCCTTCGAGCGAAACGCCCACGATCGCCGCCAAGTTCGCGGAAGTGCTGCTCGAGGCCGGCTTCCCGCAGTCTTCCTTCACCCTGCTGACCGGCAGCGGCGCGGCCGTCGGCGACGTCATCGTGCAGCACCCCAAGACGCGCTACATCGCTTTCACCGGTTCCCGTGACGTGGGCCTGCGCATCAATGAACTGGCTGCCAAGACGCAGCCCGGCCAAATCTGGATCAAGCGGGTGATCGCCGAAATGGGAGGCAAGGACGCCATCATCGTGGACGCCGATGCCGACATCGACAAGGCTGTCGACGGCGTGCTCTTCTCCGCCTTCGGATACCAGGGCCAGAAGTGTTCGGCTTGCTCCCGCGCGATTGTCGACGCCAGGATCTACGACGCCTTCCTGGAAAAGCTGGCGCCGAAAGCAAGAGCCCTCAAAGTGGGACCGTCCGACGACCCATCCAACTACATGGGGCCCGTGATCAGCGCAGGCGCTCAGAAGACCATCCTCGGCTATATCGAGACCGGCAAGAAGGAAGGCCGTCTGGTTGCAGGCGGCGACGCCGCTCCCGAGGGCGGCTATTTCATCCAGCCCACGATCATCGCCGACGTCGATTCGAGCGCCCGCATTTTCCAGGAGGAGATCTTCGGCCCGGTTCTGGCAGTCACCAAGTCCAAGGACTTCGATGACGCTCTGAGTCTGGCCAACGATTCCCAATACGGCCTCACCGGCGCCGTCTTCTCCAACACTCCGGCGCATTTGAGCGCGGCGCGAGACCACTTCTTTGTCGGCAATCTCTACTTGAACCGCAAGTGCACTGGCGCGATGGTGGGTGCGCATCCGTTCGGCGGCTTCAACATGTCCGGCACCGATTCCAAAGCCGGCGGCCCCGACTACCTGTTGCTTTTCCTGCAAGCCAAGTCGGTGGCCACCAAGCTGTAACGGCTGGTGGCCAGCCGAAGGGCCGGGACGGGTGCAGCTTTTCATAAGATAACGAGAGCCGAAGACACGGGACGCAGTCTGTGCAATGAGAAAGCTAAAGATACGCAGATCAGATCTGCGTATCTTAGCGGCGAGGGCTGGTCCCGTGGTCAATTTGGCCTAGAGCGGCCATTTCCAGTTGGTAATTTCGGGGCTGTCGATGCCGTGCTCCCAGGCGTAGTGGCGGCAATCGATCTGCAGGTTGCGGAAACGCTCCTTGGCGTGTGCGCCGATGGGCTGCAGCCGGGGCGTGCGATCAATGGCGTCCATAGCCAGGCTGAAACGGTCGATATTGTTGTTGATCGCCAGTTCCATGGGAGTGTTGATATTGCCCTTCTCCTTGTAACCGCGCACGTGGAGGTTGGCGTGATTGGCGCGGCGGTAGGCCAGGCGGTGAATCAGCCAGGGATAGCCGTGGAAATTGAAGATGATGGGCTTATCCAGGGTGAAGAGTGAATCGAAATCGGCGTCGCTGAGGCCGTGCGGATGCTCCGAGTCGGGTTGCAGCTTGAACAGGTCGACGACGTTGACGAAGCGGATTTTGATATCGGGAAAAGCCTCGCGCAGGAGCACGGTGGCGGCCAGGGCTTCCTGGGTGGGAATGTCGCCGGCCGCGGCCATGACCAGATCCGGCTCGCCGTTCTGATCGGTGCTGGCCCAATCCCAGATGCCGATGCCCTTGGTGCAGTGGCGGATGGCGGCGTCCATATCCATGTATTGCAGGTGCATCTGCTTATCGGAGACAATCACGTTGACGTAATTCTCACTGCGCAGGCAATGATCGGCAACGGAGAGCAGCGAATTCACGTCGGGCGGCAGATAGATGCGGGTGACGCTGGCGCTTTTGTTGACCACCACGTCGAGAAAACCGGGATCCTGGTGTGTGAAGCCGTTGTGATCCTGCCGCCAGACGGTGGAAGTGATGAGGAGATTCAGCGAAGCGACGTCCTGGCGCCAGGACAGGTGGTTGCAGATGGACAGCCACTTGGCGTGCTGGTTAAACATGGAATCGATGACATGGATGAAGGCTTCGTAGGACGAGAGGAACCCGTGGCGGCCGGTGAGCAGATAGCCTTCCAGCATGCCCTCCACGGTGTGCTCGCTGAGGATCTCCATCACGCGCCCATCGGGGGCCAGTTCAGTGCCGTCGGAGTCTTCCGGGAAGTAGGATTCGATCCAGAATTTCTTGGTGGCCGCGTAGACGGCATCGAGCTTATTGGAAGTGGTTTCGTCGGGACCGAAGAGGCGGAAGTTCTCGCGGTTGGTCTTCATGGTGTCGCGGAGGAAGGCGCCGAGCGGGCGGGTGTTTTCGGCCTCGCTCTTGCCGGGCTGGGGGATTTGGCAGGCATAATCGCGGAAGTCCGGCAGGCGCAGATCCCGCTTGACGATGCCGCCGTTTGCGTGCGGGCTGGCGCTCATTCGGCGCTGGCCCACGGGGGCCAGGGCGCGCAACTCCGCCACCGGCGCGCCCTGGGCGTCGAATAATTCCTGAGGGAGGAGCCCGCGCATCCAGCTTTCCAGGAGCGCGAGCTGCGCGGGATTCTTCTTGACATCGGGAAGCGGCACCTGGTGGGCGCGCCAGGAGCCTTCCAACCGGTGGCCGCCCACCTCCAGCGGGGCGCCCCATCCTTTGGGCGAGCGGAGGACGATCATGGGCCAGCGAGGCCGCTCGATGGCTGCGCCGGAGCGGGCTTCGCGGCGATGGCGCAGAATCTCCAGGGCGCAATGCCGGGTGGTGGCGGCCATGGCCTGGTGCATGGAATCGGGGTCGGAGCCTTCGACGAAATATGGAGTCCAGCCATAACCGCGGAGCAGTTGTTCCAGCTCTTCATGGCTGATGCGGGCCAGCAGGGTGGGGTTATTGATCTTGTAACCGTTGAGGTGCAGGATGGGAAGAACCGCGCCGTCGCGGGCGGGATTGAGGAACTTGTTGATGTGCCAGGAGGTGGCGAGCGGGCCGGTTTCCGATTCGCCGTCGCCCACCACGGCGGCGACGATCAAATCGGGATTGTCGAAGGCCGCGCCGCAGGCGTGCGAAAGCACGTAGCCAAGCTCGCCGCCTTCATGGATGGAACCGGGAGTTTCGGGCGTGCAGTGGCTGCCGATGCCGCCGGGGAAAGAGAATTCCTTGAAGAACTGGCGCATGCCGGCTTCGTCCTGGCTCTTCTCCGGATAGACTTCCGAGTACGTGCCTTCCAGATATACCGGACCGAGCACGCCGGGAGCGCCGTGGCCGGGACCGGCCAGGAAAATCATGCTAAGGTCGTGCAGCTTGATGAGGCGGTTGAGGTGGGTATAGATGAAGGCGAGCCCGGGGCTGGATCCCCAGTGTCCCAGCAGGCGGTTCTTGATGTGTTCGGGCCGGAGCGGTTCGGTGAGCAGGGGATTGTCGGTGAGGTAGATCATCCCGAGAGCCAGATAATTGCAGGCGCGCCAATAGGCATGCGTGAGGCGCAGGTCCTCGGCGCTCAAAGGCGCTCCGGAGACAGTCGAGCGCGCGGGCCCGTAGGCGGTCAAGTCTCCACGTAAATCGGATGTCATATTCCTATTCTAGTGGAGCATGGCGGGGACTGCCGGGATGCGACGCGATTCGCGAACACAACCGGCGATTGAGCAGCGTCGAAGTTCCAGCGAGCGGCGAGGAAGCCGGACCCGCTAGCCGGTCAGACTCTGGTGGTCTGGAGGCGTGAGGCTTCGAGGGTGCGGTTCACCTGCTCCATCAGCGCGAACGCGTCGGCGACATAAACGACGTCGGCTTTACCGCGCGCCCAGCCGCAATTGGCGTCCAGATTGATGGCGCGGCGCTCATTGACGAAGCGCCAGCCCACGACGTGCGGTTCCTCGCCATGGCAGCAGGTGGAAAGCCCTTTGCGATGGCGCGGCGTGGATCCGGTCTGGCCGATTTGATTCAAGTGGGTCATAAACCCGAGCACGGCTTCCCCTTCGCCGCTGGCATCCACCAGAGACTTGCTGCCGCCTAAGGACGCCTGGGTAGCGTGCAGAAAGCCGAGGATCAGGCGTTCGGCATCCGCGCCGTGGATGGCGCCGTCGGCCTGCTTCTTGGTCCAGCCGGCGCCGGCAACAAGCAGCAATTTGGCGTCGGGCCGGATGGTCTGCTGGTCGGCTTGGGGAGCATGAATACCGGTAACGGTGGTGCGCGTCGCCAGCGCTTCCACGGCGACCATTTCCACCGGCGCAGAGCCCGCCGGGCCGCTCCAAGGTGCGAAGCATCCCGGATCGAGCAGCACCACCCAGGGCCGCTGTTCGCGGGTCAGTACGGCTTCCATGCGCTGCCGGTAGAACCAGCGCGTGACGGCGGCCTGGCCGTCGCGCCATTGAATGGCGGTGATGTGGGTGTCGGCGCGGCCGCCCAAACGATAGGCAACGCCTGGCAGAACGCGCGCCCAGCGGGAAGTGGAAGGCGCCAGTACGATGGCGGCACCGGCGGCGCGGCCGATGGCCTCGGTGGCGGCAGCGTCGGTGGCATAGCGGGGCTGGCCGAAGGCTTCGCCCGCAATGCCCAGAATCCGGTCGGCGCCGGCGGCCGCGATCTGGTCTGCGGCCGGTTGCACCTGGCCGCCCACGATTCCAACCGTCAGCGGGCAGCCGGATTCCCGCGCCGCAGTGAGAGCGGCACTGAGCGATTCCAGAGCATGCTTGGCCAGCGTGCCGTCACTTTCCGTGTGAACCAGAAGCAGTATCGGTTGCATCTTTACTCCTCATTAATCCAGGCCGCGATTTCCCGCGCCATCTCTTCCACCGGCATGTTCTTCACGATGCGCGTCTCGCGCTGCTGTTTGGGGAGGCTGACGGATTCGAAGCGCAGGCCTGTGTTGGCGATGGGCGCTGCCTTAGCACGTTGCAGCGCCGGCATGACGCTGCGCATGTTGACCATTCCCACCTGCGGATTGTTCTTCGGCTCGGCCAGGTGGCCGGTGGCCCATCCGAGCACGGCAGGGAGCGCGGTGCAGTCCGATACCTGGTGGCGGCCGCCTTCGATCCGCTCCCACACGGTGAAACCGCCGTCGTCACGGAGCGCAATTTCATCCACGCCCTGAAACTGCTCTTGGATTCCCAACCGCTCGCCCACCATTTGCAGGGTGGAGCCAGCGCCGCGGGAAGCGGATTCCCAACCTCCAAAGAGCATCAGTCTGGCGCGGTCCAGACCGGGAATTGCTTCAATGGCCGCGGCGAGCGCGCCGGCGGTTTCGAATGAGTCCGAAAAACCGGAAGCCGGGCCATCGAGCGCCACCAGCTCAAACGGGACTTTCTGGGCCACCGTCATCATCACCTGCTGCAACTTGGCCTTGGGGCCCAGGCTGACCAGCCAGACTTTGGCGCCGGGTAGTTTGGTTGCTAGACGGGCAGCCTCAAACAGCGCGTGCCCAGCCCAGGGGTCGAGGACCGCGGGCAGCAGCATTTCGTTCTTCAAGGCGGGCGCGTTCGGCCCGGTCACCGGTTCCAGGGTCTGTAGGGGGTCTGGGACAATGCTTCCGCAGACCACGATTTGCCAATCGGTAAACATGGATTCAGAGTTAACGTACAATCGGGTTTCTTAATCCTATATTACCAATTGGATGGGCTATAGTCAGTTCCGGATAATTTTGGCAGAGTCGGAGGAAAGTCTTTGACGCGGACGGGCGGCGAAGCGGAGAAGAAAAGAGATAAGCAGTAGGTGAGAGGGGTGGCGAGGCAGCGGCGGTGTTGGCAGTCCGCGCGGGTTTGAAAGCCGGCGGCAGAGCGTTTCTATTGATGGAAGAAGGCAGCCGCGGTGAGATTGCGGCTGCCTTCCAGGGGCAAACCCCAGCCTTATTGCTTGAGCAGCGAAAGGACTGCCTGGGGAGCGGAATTCGCTTGCGCCATGGCTGCGATGGACGCCTGCTGCAAGACTTGCGCCTTGGACAGGTTGGCGGCCTGCTGCGCCACATCGGCGTCGCGAATCTGCGACTCCGCGGCCGACAGGTTGGTGATTTGCGATTGGGCCAGGTTGACGGCGTAATTGAGTTGATTTTCGCCAATGCCGACAGCGGCTTGCGCCACTCCCAAGGCGGACACTGCCGCAGTGACGGCAGAAACCGCGGCGGTGGCGCCGGATTCGGTGCTGATGTCAGCAGCTCCGCCAGTACCGATCTTGGTTGAGGTCAGGGTCTGCCCCTGCGAGCTTACGCCGGTTCCGTTGGTGGTGGAACCCACGTTCACGCTGAAGTTCGAGATGTTACTGGCAAACTCGATCTTCTCGGCGCCGTTCACGTTCACTTTGACGGCATTGATCTGCATCAGCGTGGAATCGCCGGAGGCCTGGATCTGCGAGTTGATTGAGCTGATGGCCTGGTCGATATTCTGACCGGTAGCCTGGGTGAGCGAAATCACGGTGCTGTGCGAAGCGCCGGTGGCGTCGGCCGCAGAAATAGTCAGCGACTGAGTGTCGGTGGCATACAGAATGGGGGAGAAAGTGAGCGGCTGAGCGGTGTCGACTCCGCCCACCACCGTGCCTAGTTGATACTCGCCGGCGGCATCCTGGTTTACGAAGTTCGCCGTGGGAGTGGTGGGCGCGGTGTAAGCGGCGGCTAGCCCAGCGGCGCTGCGGTCGGCGTCGGTATAGAAGCCCAGCGCCTCGTCGGTGCCGGCGGCGCCATTGTTGCGGACACCCAGCCGGAACGACGTATTGTTCGTCGAAAGCAGCTCCAGTTTGCCGCTGCCGTTGTCTTCGGCGATGATACCCGCTTTGTTGAACGCGGAA
>Ga0182030_10001574_pt1 | contig 47167 bp, 44 predicted proteins | sample 812S3MmetaG_FD_121299 | JGI IMG/M metagenome (GOLD analysis project Ga0182030, IMG submission 121299) | Permafrost microbial communities from Stordalen Mire, Sweden - 812S3M metaG (Illumina Assembly) | ecosystem: Environmental > Terrestrial > Soil > Wetlands > Permafrost | place: Sweden...
CCACCGCCACCGCCACCGCCGCGATAGCCGCCGCCGCCGCCGCCGCCCGGACGTCCACCACCGCCAGTGCGGGGCTTGTCCTGAGCTTCGTTCACGCGGAGCGGACGACCGCCCATGTCGTGACCATTCAGGCTCTGAATGGCACGCGAGGCGTCGGCCTGGCTCATTTCAACAAAGCCGAAGCCACGCGGCCGGCCGGTCTCGCGATCGGTGGGCAGCGAGACGGATTCGACCGTGCCGTGCTGTGAGAACAGGGTGCGGATGTCCGCATCGGTTGCCGTAAAAGGCAGGTTACCAACGTAAATCTTCGCCATAAAATTAAATAAACTCCAAATGACTCAAACTGCGCTTAGGGGGACAACTGCATGCGCGTCCCTCTGCAGTTCTACACGGCAGGAACAGCAGTGAAGTCAGGGAGAGAGTTTCTCGCGAGCCATCAAACCGTAGATCCTGTCACCTGATCGCAGGCGGCACGGCGGGACTCTTTTGCGCGGATGAGCGCATCGGATGACACTGAGACGTAAACGATCGGGGCGGAGCATAACACGAATCGGCGCCCCGCCCCACTTAAATCAAGGGTCTGGCGCCATCTTGACGCTCCAGGCACGGCATTCTGCCGATCTCCGTCGGATGCCGGGGCAGACCTGCGCAGGCCTCGGGGCTACTTAACACCTCGGGCCGCTCAGGCTGAGCGGCCCGGGTGGAAGACTACTTGACCGTGTAGCCGCGGCCTTCCAGGCAAGCGGCCTCGGCGCGCATGTAGCCATCGCGATTGGCTGGCGCCGAAGCACCCTGCCCACCATTGGGCTGCGTCGGGTCAAAGCCGCTCTGGTTGGCTGCCCAGTGATAACACTCGTAGCGGTCCTTGGACTGCTGTTCCTCGCTCTGCCCGTTGTTCGGGTAGACCACCAGATCCGGGCTGCTCGAGGGCTGGGCATCGGCGCCGCCATCGACCGGAGCGGTCTCACCTGGAGGCGGGACCACCTGATACTGATTCGCCGCGCCGCTCCACGCATAGTAGGTGTCATCGGCGTAGTAGTAAGGCACGCCACCCCACCAGAATGTATCGTAATACAGCGGCAGGGCGGCCACGAAGCCACCGAACCAGACGCCACCGCGCCAGTAACCTCCGCCGCCCCAGCCCCGACCGTAACCGCCATAGCCATAGCCTCGGCCATAACCGCCATAGCCGGGGTGACCATAACCTGCGTAGCCGGAGCGGCCATACCCGCCGCTATAGCCCGGTCGAGCGTAAGGTGCCGAGCGATTAGTCGGGGCGGCATAGTGCCCGCCATAACTGCCCCCGCGTGCGTAACCGCCACCGCGTGCATAAGCGCCGCCCGCCCGCCCTGAACGCGGCGCTGCTGCGGCCGCATGACCACCACCGCTAGCGTGACCACCGCCGCCGCCATTGTGGTTTTGGGCCATCGCCGTGCCTGAGAGGGCGCCCAGCAGCGCCGTCACCAGCACTACTACCCTTCGGCTATTCGCATTTCGCACGTTCATTTCAACACCTCTTTGACCGCATATGAGCGTCTGATTTGGCAATACGTGCGGCCCTGAAGCGCGGATCTGAGGATCCTGAAGCCGACCGCCTCGCATCGCATCTATCACTTACATTATAGGAACGTACATGGGGCCTAATCGTTCACTACACATGAAGAGTAATTAAGGTGTGGAGGCCGTTAGGGGCCCCCGCGCCGCACCCACGCGTGTGAGTGGCCAGGGCCGTCATTAAGGACTTGACATGGGCGGCATCAAGGTAGACTGTATGCATAAAGTAATACAGATGAACTCCATGTTGCCCGCTATCCGTCTCGAGGCTTCCGGCGTACCGATCTACGTGCAGATCCGCGACCAGATGCTGCAGGCGATCGGTGCCCAGCAGCTCAGGCCTGGCGAGCAGCTGCCCACGATGCGCGAAGTGGCGGTGGCGCTGAAGGTGGATCTGAATACGGTGCGCCACGCCTACGAAGAACTTGAAGCCAGCGGCGCCATAGTCATCGTGCGGGCGCGCGGCACCTTTGTCGCTGAGCAACCCCCGCCATTGGATCCGCAGCGCGAATCGCGCCGTATCGGAAGCCTGGCCGCGCAGACCATAGCGAGCGCGCGTGCTGCGGGCGTTGATCCGCAGGCGCTTGCGCGCCACATCCTAGAACTGACCGAGTCGCAAGGAGAATAAGTATGAACGGACTGGGAAGAAATGCGCCGGCAACCATGCTGGCGATATTGCTGGCCCTGAGCGGCGTGCTGCTCGGGCATTACTGGCGCGAGCAAGAGGCCTTGTTCGCCTACGTCGTTCCCGGCGCGCTAGTGCTGCTGGGGATCCTGACGCAGCTGTCGATGCTGATGGCCAATCAGTGGGAGCGCGCCGTGGTCTTGCGCTTCGGTCGTCTGCAGGGCATCCGCGGTCCGGGACTTTTTTTCATCATCCCGTTTGTCGATACAGTGACGACGTGGATCGATCAGCGCATTCAGACTACGGAATTCAACGCCGAGCAGGCCCTGACCAAGGATACCGTCCCCGCCAACATCGATGCGATCCTGTTCTGGCAGGTGCACGACGTCGAGCGCGCGGCCCTGGAAATCACCGACTACCGTCGTGCCATTCTGCGGGTTGCACAGACCTCCCTGCGCGAGATGATTGGCTCCTCGCCATTGAGCGCCCTGCTCTCGGATCGCAAAGTAGCCGACCAGCAGTTAAAGGAAGTCATCGGTCGCAAGACCGCTGACTGGGGTGTCAATGCCGTCTCGGTCGAAATCCGGGACGTGGCGATTCCGCGCGAGTTGCAGGATGCGATGAGCCGCCAGGCGCAGGCCGAGCGCGAGAAGGCTGCGCGCGTCATTTTGGGTTCGGCCGAGCAGGAAGTCGCCCAGAAATTCGTCGATGCGGCAAACATCTATGCCGGCAACCCGATCGCGCTGCAACTGCGTGCGATGAACATCGTGTACGAGACGACCAAAGAGCGTGGCTCGACTATCCTTATTCCTACCTCCATGGCCGACAGCATGAACCCTGGCACGGTGCTCAACATGGCCGCCTTCGGCGCCTCGCGCAGCGAAGCAGCAGCGCCAGCGCCCGCTGCGGCACCTGCAGCGCCTGTCGCCAGAGGCTGACACTGTAGCGCGCCCACCAGGCGCGTAAAACATCCGGTAATGTGACCGCGCTAACAGGCACCCGGCGGCGGCGCTGCGAGACTGGGCCGCGCACCGTGCCTGCGCCCGCGGCCGCCGCGGTCACGCCATACCGAGGGACCCGAGGGTCCGAGCTGCCATTTCATGACCGAGCCTGCTGCGGAACAAGCTGTCGGCGCCGACGACTACGCGGTCGTCGACGAGGACATCACGCTGACCGCGAGTCTGCGTGGCTCCTTTGCGATCTGCATCTACGATGCGCTCGAGGAGAGCGGCGCGCTGATTCACCTGCGGTCGGGTGAGCAAGGGGCGGCCCGCAACCCGGAGCTCACTGATAACACGCTGCTCAGCAACCTCGCACTACTCGAACGCACGCTGCGCACCCTGCAAGCCACTAGCCCGCGGGCGCAACACTGGCAAGCCAAGCTCGTGGCCCATATCGAGGATTCACCCGGTGCGCGCGAACGCTTCAAGGCGCTACAGGAGTTCGTCAGCACGTACCTGCTCGACGCGCGGGTCAAGCTGCTCAGCGCCCGCATCGGACTGCGCGCGCAGATGCGCATTCGTTTCCGCCCCTCTATGGGCCAAGTCGAGACCGACGAGGCGACGATTCAGGAGCGCTAGCTGCGGTCCGCCGCAATGCCTGGGTGATGCCCTTTGCGGCGGCGGCTATGGCGTCCATAATCGTCGGCTCATGAGCAGCGTCACCGAACCGGTTCTTCTGGTGCCCGAACGCCACCGCTACGAGATGCAGGTGGACGGTCAAGTGGCTTTCATCGATTTTCGGCGCGACGGCAGCGTTGTCTCGCTCACCCACGCCGAGGTGCCTGCGGCCCTGAATGGGCGCGGCATTGGCTCGGCCCTGGTGCGTGGCACGCTCGAGCAGATCAAGGCGGCCGGCGAGCAGGTGCGGCCGCTGTGCTCGTTCGTGGCGGCGTACATGCAGCGGCATCCCGAATATCAGGCGCTGCGCGCCGAACCCCGGCGCTGAACAGGCGCGTTCAGTCGGCGCGTTCGGCCTCCAGGCCCAGCAGCTCCCCCTGCGCGTCCACCTGCAGCGTCAGTGCAATCGGCTGACAGCAAACCTGGCAATCCTCGATGTGGCTGCGGGACCCATCCGTCAGATCAACGCTGGCGCCGATAGTCTCGCAGCAGTACGGGCACTGATACTCGACATACGCTCCGAGGGGGGCGCCTGCCTCGACTGAGCCGGGTTCGAAAACCGGCTCGAGGCCGTAGAGCAGGTCAACCGTGTGCTCATCAAGCGCACCAATCCGCTCACGCAGGGATTCGATCGAGGGTGCTTCCGGCGAATCATGTGCAGACTTGGGCGCGGACACAGACGCTCCTTTGATAGCTGGCGACCCGCTCAAAACAAGGAGAGCGACTCGCGATTGTGTGCTTCGCGTGCCGCATCAGCCGCAAGCTCCCGTCGCTGCAGACCACTGACCCGCACGCCCAGTAGCCGCAGCCGCTGTCCCAGCGGCGCGCGTTTAAGGCACTGGCCGGCCGCGCGACGGATCTCGGCAGCCTCAGACGTATAGGCCACGAGTGTCTGATCGCGCGTTGCCGTCGAGAAATCCTGGTAGCGCAGCTTAATGCCGACCGTGCGGCCCACATAACCTTTGCGCTGCAGATCGGAAGCGACACTGTTGCACAGCTCAGTAAACAGGGCCCGCAGCTCCGTCCGATCACGCACCGCGTGCAGGTCGCGCTCGAAGGTCGTTTCGCGGCTCATCGACGCCGGCTCGCTCTCGGTTACCACCGGCCGATCGTCCCACCCCCAGGCGGTCTCATACAGCCAGCGGCCATAACTTGAGCCAAACTGCTCGATAAGCCAGGCGCGCTCGCAGTGCGCCAGCTCCCCAATGGTATTCACGCCCAGCTGCTTGAGCCGCGCGTCGGCCTTGGGCCCCACGCCATTGATCTTGCGGCAGGCCAGCGGCCAGATGCGGCTGGCCAGATCCGCTTCATGCAGGATCGCGATACCGTTGGGCTTATGCAATTCGCTGGCGAGCTTTGCCAGCAGCTTGTTCGGAGCGACGCCAATCGAGCAGGTGAGCCCGGTCTCGGCCTGGATGCGCAACTGGATCTGCGCTGCCAGGGTCCGCCCGCCCAGCGCCTGTCCACCGGGGACTTCGGTCAGATCCGCAAACACTTCGTCAATGCCGCGATCCTCCATCTGCGGCGCGCACTCGAGCACGATCGCCTTGAAGCGCCGGGAATAGCGCCGGTATTCGGCAAAATCCACCGGCAGCAGGATGGCCTCCGGACACAGCTTGGCCGCCTTCATCAGCCCCATAGCCGAGTGCACACCAAAGGCACGTGCTGGATAGGTCGCGGTTGTGACCACGCCGCGCCCGGCATAATCCTTCAGCCGTGAGAACTGTCCAGGGGCTGCAGGATGCGAGCCGCCACCAATCACGAGCGGCTGGCCACGAAGCTCGGGGTAGCGTAGCAGTTCCACCGAAGCGTAAAAGGCATCCATATCGATGTGCGCGATGCGCCGGACGCTCGCTTCATAGGATTCGCCGGCTTCAGTGGATTCAACCACGGCGCATGCTCCTGCCATCCGGCTTTAACGAACGCACGCACCGCGCGCGGCGCCGGGACGGGGGCTGCCGTTCCGAGCTTCCCGCCCCGACACCAATTATTTCACAATATCGAGCAGCTCGATGTTGAACACCAGGGTCGATCCGGCCCGGATCACATCACCCATCGGGCGATCACCGTAGGCTGTCTCCGCAGGGCACACCACCTGCGCCTTGCCGCCCACCTTCATCGTCTGCACCGCGGCCGTCCAGCAGGAGACCACCTGATTGAGCCGAAAGGTTGCCGGGCCGCCGTTGGCCGCCGAACTGTCGAAAACCTTGCCGTTGATCAGCCGTCCTTCGTAATTGACCTTTACGGTGTCGGTGGCGAGTGGGCTTGCTCCGGTGCCTTCGGTCAGCGACTTAATGACCACACCGGTCGCCGTGCGTGTGGCACCGGGTTCGGTCGCCGCTTTGTCGGCGTACGCCTTACCGGCTACCTTAGTCTTCGCGAGCGCCTCGCCGCTGCGCTGCTTGGCGAGCGCCTGCACTTTCGGGAAGTACACCTTCATGTCGACCGCCGAAGGCTTGTCATTGGCCGCGTCGGCCAGTCCCTTCTGCACCTGCGCCAACTCATGCTGCGTCAGTGAGAGGCTATCGAGATTCTGACCAACCCTCTGCCCGAGTGCATACATCACTTTATCGAGCTCGGCCGGGGTCAAGGGCTCGCTGGCCACCGCCTCTTCGGGAGCACCGCCGCGACCGCTAGCCGGAACTGGCGTCGCGGCGCCACTCGCTGGTGCGGATGTCGGATCCGCCGCCTGTGCACCGGCGCAGAGACCCAGAATTAGCGCGCCAATAAAAAATCGCCTCATGAGCATGACTCCTTGCTAGTTCCAACGTGGTTGACCTGTCGCTCGCCGCTCGTCCGCAGCTGCATGCCGAGCGCTTCGGTGCAGGGCTGCCGTTTTAGGTCGATTGCGTAGCGACCGTGGCTTTGAATCAGTGATTACCTTACGTGCTTTGCCCCAACTTTGCTGCGGCACATCACTCCGACCGCGCCGCGGCGCGCATGTTCCCGAGCGCCTGCAGCGCAGCACCGCGGCCGCTGCGCCGCGCATGCTGAGCAGCGGGCACTATCGGGCCCGATTGATTAGCGGCAGCCTTGAAGTGCGCGCCGCTGACGACGGCGTCAGGGTTATCAACTGTGGCTGCCCAGTGCCTGAGGCGCGCAGTAAGCGCTCACCGCGACGCAGATCGTCATGATCCGCCATCGCTGACTAGCCTTGCGCAACGCCGCTGCAGCTCATAGCCGATGCTGCCTGGACTGCGCGCGTGCCGCGCCGCCCGAAGCAAAACGCAGCCAGTGACCGGGGCTAAAGACCTAGCGTCGCTTGGCGCGCCGCGCCGGGCGCTTGGAGCCCGCACGCGCCGACCTCTTGGCAGCCCGCTTTGGGCTTCTCCTGGCCGCTCCACGCTTCGCTGATGTCTTGCGAGGTGTCGGAGGCGCGCGCCGTTTGGCCACCTTGTGCACCGGCTTGCGGGCCGCAGGCCTGGTTCGTTTTTTCTTGGCCGCCTTAGCAACGCCTGAATGCTTGATACGCTTGCGCTTGGGCGCCGCCGCGGCCGCCCTCTTGGCTGCGGCGGGCGTCGCCCTCGACCGCTTAGCCGCAGGTTTCGCTGCCACCGGGCTCGCGTCAGCCGGCGGCATGGAGTGCACTGCAAACATCACGCCTTGCGGATCGATGAAATTGGCGATGCGGCCACCGCCTGGGACCGTAAGAGGACCCAGGCAGAGCGTGGCCCCGGCCTTCACGGCCAGCGCCACCGTCGCCTCGCTATTGTCGACCTGGGTGTAAGGCAGCCACAGCGGGCCGCCGGGGATTGCGGCTGCCATCATGCCGCCCATCTGCACGCCATCGGCGCCGAAAACCAAGTAGGCGCCCTTGGGGCCCATGTCAATGCGCGCCATCTGCTCCCAGCCAAATAGCGCTGAATAGAACTTGAGCGCCGCCTCCGCATCACTTGTCAGCAGTTCATTCCACACGATGGCCCCTGAAGGCGGCGGCATCGGACGCGCAGCGAAGGGCTCATTGCGATGTAGCAGCCCGAAGGCTGCGCCCTGCGGATCGGTCAGCATCGCAAACCGACCCACGCGAGGTATGTCCATGGGGGTCACTATGACGGTAGCGCCGTGCGCGATTGCCAGCGAGACGCTCGCATCCACATCGGCTGCGCTGATATAGGTATTCCAACGCGGCTTAATGACCTGCTCAGCAGATTCAGTCCCCAGCGTGTGGCAGCCGGCATCTGCGCCATTCTTTCCCACGAACAGCGAGTAGCCGCTCTGTGGGTCCCACACTTGGGTGGTCCATGGAAAAATTTGGGTGTAGAAACTCATCGAAGCCGCTGCGTCCGGCGTCCACAGCTCATGCCACTCAAAACGTCCGCCAATGCTTTTACTCATTGCATTCCTCTGGATTGCGATCCGCTGCGCGCACGCGCCCGTGTGAATTCAAAGCCTAGCACTCACTGAGTTTCAGCTGCCATCGCGCGCTGAAACGCGGGGCGCGCCCGGCCGCGCTCGGCGTAGGCCAGCAGGAGCGGTTCGGATTCCAGCAGTCCGAACTGGCCCATAAAGTGGCAGCTCATGCATAACAGGATGTCCGAGGCCGAGAAGCGCTCTCCCAAAATCCACGGGCCACCCTCAAGCGCCGCCCGCAGTGTGCGTAGCATCAATTCAAAACTGCCCCAGCCATAAGCCGTGGGATTGCTCGGCAGCTTGGCAAACTTCTCGGCCATGGCCGGCTCAATAACCGCGTTGGTATACATCAGCCACTGCAGATAGGCACCGCGCAGCGGACTGCCCACCGGCGGCGCCAGTCCCTGAGCCGGGTATTGATCTGCCACGTAGGCGCATATGGCGCCCGAGTCCCAGATCCGCACCGCACCGTCCTCCAGCGCCGGTACCTTCCCCATCGGCGAAGCGCGCCGGAACGCCGGATCCGATTTCGCGGAATCGCTGCGGATATCGATCAGGACGCGCTCGTAGGCAACGCCTGCCTCCTCCAAGAGCCACAGCGCCCGGAGTGAGCGGGTTTTGGGGCACCAGTACAGCTTCATTGGCTCGCTCCCAGGTGGATTAAGAGAATTAACGATACTGTGTTTTTATACAGATGTGAAACAAACCGTCTGCTAGGCGGCGCTGGGGTTAGAGCGCGGCTCGGACACCCGCAGGTGCCCAGATCCACGACCCGGTCGCAGATTCGGACCCCACAAACGCCTCTCGGTGCGGGGTGGTGTAACATGCCGCCGTTCTTTACATATCCGTCCTCGAGAGCGCTATGGATCTATTTTCACCTAGACACCTCCTCGTCATCCTGCTGATCGTGCTGGTGGTATTTGGCACGAAGAAGCTGCGGACAATCGGCTCCGATCTCGGCGCCGCAGTCCGCGGTTTTAAGACATCAATGAAGGACGGTGAGCACGAGGAGGAGGCCAAGCAGCTGCCTCCCGCGTCCGGAACGGCAGAGAAGCCCGCCGACAAGACCACTCCCAGCTGAGATCCCGTCAGCAAGTTCGACGGCCGCGGCTTGCGATATCGCCGGCGCGCTCTTCTTGAGCGCCACACCGGACCAGGCCACTCATTCCCGTTGCCCTCGGTGCGCGCAGCCTCACCCGCACGGGGTTCGTGCGGGAAACTTATCTGGCTGCGTAGCTTCTAATCCCTAGGCGCGCTACTCGATGCTCGGTCAACGAGCCGCGCAATGAGGCGTTTATGTTTGCGGAGGACTTTGATTTTATGAGCACTGCCCCAAAGAGTTACTGGTATGCCCGTGGTGGCGTGGGTTTAGTGGCGCTCGGCGCCGTGCTGTGTTCACTGAGCGCCTGTGTCGCTGGACCGCCCGTGGCCCCTGGACCGCCCCCGCCGCCGCGTGAGGCAGTGGTCGCGCAGGCGGCGCCACCGGCACCAACTCCGCAGATCTTCGTTTATCCGGACAATGGCCAGAGCGCTGAGCAGCTGGATCGTGACCGCTACGAATGCAATAGCTGGGCGGTCAAACAATCTGGATTCGATCCGAGCCAGGCGCAGGTTCCTCCGCACGAACGCGTACAAGTGGTTGGGATGGGCCCGCCGCCGGGTTCAAATACGCTGGCCGGCGCCGCGACCGGCGCGGTTGTGGGCGCGATCATCTCGCCCCCGCGCGCTGCAGGCGGCGGCGCCCTGATTGGTGCGGTGGCCGGCGCGATACTTGGCGCCAGTGCCGACGCAGCCAATCAGCAGCGCACAGAGGCGATTCAGCAAAGTTATGATCAACGTGATCTGCAGGCCCAAGCGCGCTTCGAGCAGCGCTCACGCGATTACCGTCGCGCCATCAGTGCCTGCCTTGAGGGACGTGGGTACACGATTAAGTAAGGACACGCACATGAAGATGAGTTACCGGATCTCACTCACAGTGGCACTGGGCTTAGCGCTCGGCATGGCCCTGCCTGGCTATGCGCAGCAACAGGAGCGGCCGCGCTCCGAGCATGCACCGGCGGCACGCAGCAACGTTGCGCCCCGCACTGGTAACGTTGATACGCGCTTTAACCATAACCGCGCCTATCCGGCACGGGGCTTTGCCGTGGATCACGTACCCGAAGGCGCCGTGAGTGCGAGCTTCCACGGTGGCTCGTACTATTACCATGGTGGCGTTTGGTACCGGCCTGAGGGCGATCGCTTCTTCGTTGTGGCTCCGCCCATTGGCATCGTAGTGCCCATCCTGCCGCCGTTCTACACCACGGTCTGGTTTGGCGGCGCGCCCTACTACTACGCTAATGACACCTATTACGTGTGGAGTGCCGACCAGCAGGGCTACGTCGTCAGCGACCCGCCGCAGAATCCGGACACGGCTTCAACGCAACCACCGGGGAACGATGACTTGTTCGTCTACCCGAAGAATGGTCAGACGGATCAGCAACAGGCCACCGATCGCTATGAGTGCCATAGCTGGGCACGGCAGCAGACTGGATTCGATCCGACACAGCCACTCGGCGGTGTCGATCAGGGCCAGGTGGATGCTGCGCGCGCCCAGTACCAACGCGCTGAACAGGCCTGTCTCGAGGGTCGTGGTTACACGGTCCGCTGATCGCGAGCCGCCCTGCCCTTCGGATCCCGCGCGGCTACTAGCTACGTAGTGCCGCGCGCGTTTCCTCGGCCACCAGCTGCGATTCATCGACGGGGAGTGCCCACAGCTGTACCGTACTGCCGGTGGCGTCAAAGCGCGCAGGCGCGATCGCCCCAGCATTCTGCGCCGCGTGCAGGCGCACTCCGGCCCATTCCAATCCTGAGAGAATTCGCGCGCGGATCGCCGGGCCGTTTTCACCAACCCCGCCCCCGAACAGGATCGCATCCACCCCGCCCAGAACGCTCATGAAGGCGCCGAGGTATTTTCGGGCACGATAGCAATAGAGCTCCACAGCCGACTTTGCTGCCGGTTCACTTGAGTCGAGCAACTCGCGCATATCGGCGCTGATCCCAGACATCCCCAGCAGACCGCTCTGATCGTTCAGCAGAGCCTCGGTCTGCGCGGGCGATAAGCCCAATTGCCGCTGCAGGTAGAGCACTGCGCCTGGATCGACATCGCCCGAACGCGTGGCCATGACCAGCCCTTCGAGCGGCGTGAACCCCATTGAGATGTCCTGGGGAGCCCCATCCAGAATCGCCGCAATCGAGCAGCCGCTGCCCAATTGCAATGAGATCACGCGCTGGCCCACCGCATCCAGCCCAGCGCGTGCCTGCCATTGCCGCCACAGAGTCTGATGGGCGAGGCCGTGAAAGCCATAGCGGTGTAGCCCGTACTTGCTGACCAGCTGCCGAGGCAGCGCATAGGCCTGCGCAACCGGCGGCAGGGTGGTGAAGTATGCGGTATCGAAAACCGCGACCTGGGCAACGCCTGGGCCGAAATGCCGGGTACACGCCTTGACCCAGGCGAGCGCCGGCGGCATATGCAATGGAGCCAGTTCCGTAAGCTGCTCAAGTGCCGCGTAAACAGCAGCGTCGATGCGACAGGCGCTGCTAAAGCGCTTGCCGCCATGGACGATGCGATGGCCGACGGCGGCAATACGATCGATGCCGGCCTGCGAGAGGAGCGGTGAAATCCACTCCTCGATCTTCACCTCGCTTCCGGAATGGTGGGCCGAAGCCAGACAATGACTATCTTCCGCGTAGACGGACAGTCGCACCGAGGAACTGCCTACGTTGATGGTCAGCAGATGCATGCTTGCACTCCCTGGCGGCCAGCATAGCCTGAGCACGAGCCTCGGGGGCAATGGCTAGTCCCCTGCCGCTCCAGGTTGCAAACTTTGCGCTATCGCCCTGCGCGGCCAAGCAACTCGCGCTGCGCAGCGCTGCGGGCTGCCCGTTGTCCAGCGGCGCAGCGGGGATTGAGATCCCGGTCACGAGTCGCGGAACTATGCCCAAACGGCACGCTCCAAGCTGGAATCGTCGCGGTTTTCTGCTAGGGTTGGCATGGGTGAATGCAGGGATGCCGCCTGATACGGTACTTCCGCGCTCTGCCTCACCGCAATGCCCTGACGTTCTGAACGATCGGAGTAGTACATGAATAAGAGCGGCCGGAATTCTAACTTGCCTAAGCACTGCACCCGCTGGCTGGCCGGAGTGCTGCTCCTGGCAACGGGCGCCGCCCACGCCGAACTTGGCGGCAACTTTGCCTCAGTGCAGTCCGAGGTCCAGCGCCTTAATGGCACGCTGCGCACGATAGCCATGCCGAGCTATGACGTACATGAGATTCAGATGAACGGCCATGTCATCGAGCGCCAGTACATGAACCGCGCTGGACAGGTGTTCGGCATCAGCTGGAAATCCAAAGGCTCGAGCAACCTGCAGCCGATGCTGGGCGCCTACTTTTCCCAATACCAGGCGCTCGGCCCCCGGCGCATTGACCTGCATCATGCGGCACTGAGCACGCCTGATCTGGTGGTCGAGGTCGGGAGCTTTTTGCAGACATTTACGGGGCGGGCGTACGTCCCAAATCAGGTTCCGAGCGGCGTCGCCGTAAGTGAGATTCACTGAATATGAAAAACTTCATTGAGAATCTTCGCATGAACTTCGGCTGGCTGGCCGGGGCGCTGCTGGGTGCGACGCTGATTGCCGGCTGCGGCGGCGGGGGTGGCGGGAGTGGTGGCACCCAACCTCCGTCTCTTCATAACTTGGCCACTATCACCGTCGATGGCGACTTTAATACCCTCAATTCCCTGTTTATTTCAGTGCAGATCTGCCAGCACGGCAGCATCACCAATTGCGTCACGGTCGATCACGTGGCGATCGACACCGGTTCCATCGGCCTGCGCGTACTCGCCAATTCACTGAACTCGCTGAATGCGAACTTCCTGACCAACCTGCCGACGGTCTCCGTAACCGCGTCAACAAATGCGAACCTCACCGGTCCGCTGGCCGAGTGCGAGCAGTTTGGTGGCGGTTATACCTGGGGCTCAGTGCGCAACGTCGATATCACGATCACCGGCACCAATGAAAGCGCCTCGAACATCCCGATGCAGGTGATCGGTGATCTGGGCGACTCGCAGCCCACCTGCGCCAGCGAGAGTACCACCGGCTATCAGCTGACTGGCGGGAGCAACGGCACCGCCAATGCGCTGACCAACACCAACCTGGGCAGCAATGGGCTGCTGGGTGTCAGCCTGTTTCAGTGGGATTGCATTGCGTGCCTTACGACGGCACAGCCTCAAGAGGGTAACCCGGCCACGGCCAATCTGGCATACGTGGTATGCCCCGACATGACTGGCAACAACTGCCAGCCGACCACCGCGACCCTGGCCCAGCAGGTGGCTAACCCGATCCCCGGTTTTGCAACCGACAATAATGGCTACATCATTGCTATTAACGCCGTCACCGCCACGGCAGGCTCTTCCATGGCCGTGACTGGCACGATGACCTTTGGCATTGGCACTCAGAGCAATAACGCGCTCGGCTCGGCCACCAAGTACAACGCCGATCCGGAGAGTGAACCGGGCGTCGTTCAGACAACGTGGAATGGCACGGCCTACACCTCGGTGTTCGATACCGGATCGAGTGCCTACTATTTCGCGAATACCAGCAATCCGGCGATTGCCCTGTGTGCCGCGCCGTACAATCAGCTTTACTGCCCGGGCGGGGCCAACGCAGTCGCCAACAGCCCTGGCACCACCTTGAGCCTCAACGCAACGCTGCAGGATTATTCCAGCGACGCCAGCCCGACCCAATCGCTGGCCTTCAGCGTCACCAATCCGCTGACCAACTATACCGGCAGCACGATCGCTTCCGACAACATTGGCGGGACGGTGGTGTTTAACTACTTTATCTGGGGCATGCCGTACTTCTACGGCCACAAGACTTATTTCGGAATTGCGGATATCACTCCCAGCACTTTGGCGGTCGTCACGGGCCCGTACTACGCACTGTAAGGAAGGCTGGCACGTTGCGGGGCTTCCTCTGAAGCGCCCCTTTTCGTTAAAGGCTGTACTGTGTTTGAGGCCAGCAGGCAGCGCCGGGCTGTGCGGTGATGTGACCGGACGCCCAACAGCTTAATCGCTGCCTAAGGGGCTGGCCCGGTCGTGCTAGCGGGCCGAGGGTTCCGCCGCGGTCTGGCGGCGCACCAGCAGTGCGGCCACGAGCGCCAGCAACGCAAACACCAGGGCAATTAACCCCGCCGCCAGTATCCGGTGCGTGTCCCACAGCGCCAGCATCACCGCAAAAGCCGCGAACAGTGTCGCGGCAAAGGCAAATAACATTGCGGTCATCGACAGGGCGAAGGCAGAAACCATGCGTCGCAATTCCTGGCGCCAGCACGAGGCCACGCTGCTCACCCCGCGTCCCACAGCGGACCCGAGCACATCACTCAGGCCACGCGCCAGTCCCAGAAAAGCGCCAAAACGCTCACCGAGCGAAGGCTGTTCACTACTCATAGACCTCTCCCCACTGCATCCGTCAATCGCGCCGGCCGATCACTACTCCCAGCACAAACGCGGCTGCCGCCGCCAGGCCGATTGCAAGCCACGGCTGAGCGCGCACCAGCTGATCAGTGGCCTGCACGCCGTGTTCGAACTGATCCTGGGCATTCTCACGCAGATCATCCATACGGGCACGGGCCTGCTTGAGCCCCTCTTGCAGCTCATTGGCCGCTTCACTCCCCTGCTCGCGCACAGCCTCACTCCCAGCGTGTACCGCCGCCTCAAACTGGCTCAGAAGTTTATTTAACTCGCTCAACAGGTGTTTGGTATCGTGACTCATGCGTATTCTCCTAGGTTTTCGCCCGAGAATAGCGCGCTCCGGCCGCATGTGCTCCGATTTTGATTGGGGTGGAAAGCGCCGTTCGACCCCGGAGCAAACCAGCAGGCCCCTAATGCGTGAAGGGGCGACAGACTTTGCGCCTGCCGCCCCCTCACCTCAACCCGTTATCTAAAGATACTCAGGGCACCGTGATGTCCACGTTGGTGGCGCTGCCCGTGCGCAGATCAACCACCGCCGTGTCTTCAATCCGTCGCAGCGAGAGTAGCGGGTCCTGCCTGTTCCACAAAAATCCGTGCAGGTAGTACAGACCAGCCGCAAAGGTCTGGCCGCTGCTGCCACCCGGCACGTTGCCGATGGTGTAGGCACCGCCGGCGCCGCCATTCTGGCTCAGCACCCCGGCGAGCGGAATCGTCGTCACGATGTAGCCATCGTGGCTGACGATGAGGTAACCCGAGTCAAATTTTCCAGCTGTCGTCTGCGTCAGATTGCCACCGATGCTATCGGCACTGGCGCCACTCCATACGCTCAGGGCGCCTATCGTGAAGCCAGTGGGATTGTTGAGCGCCGGAGTCAAGGTCCCTGTGACGGCCTCGGTGCGCGTGAAATACGGGGCATCGCCGTAGGGCAGGAATCCACCGAGACCCTCATGTGGCGTGACCGCAATGAGGGTGGGATCGCCGCCAGCCATGTACGCCCCGAGCTGTAACGCACCGAGCGACAGCGGCTCATCGTTAGCGAAGATACCGGTGAACGGATTGACGCCCTGCGTGCGGATCTCGTAGGCCGCCGCAGTTCCCGGCACCGTCTGGTAGAAGCGCACATCAGCGCCCGTCGGGCTCACCGGCATGTTGGTTGGCATGTTCGCCGTGTACTCGGTGCCCGGCGTCAGCATCAGCGGGTCGGTGCTCAACTGGGTAGCCGTGGACGCATCCTCGCCGACCTGCACCGGCACGCCCTGGACGATGATCGAGGCCATATTGCGGCCGCGGATCATCACATCGTAGCTGGCGCTGCTGGCACCGGCAGGAATGTGCAGTGGAAAGAGGGTAAAGGTGCAGCTGTCGTTGGCCAGATCGATGTTCAATCCGGTCTCACGATCAACGGTTTCGTAGGTACCATCAGCGCTCGGTATTTCGGCCTTGACGACCACGCCGTAGGCAAAGCCCGCACCACCATTGGCGCGCAGGTCTCCGCATTCGACACTACCGGTGATCGCACCCACGTGCGAGAGATCAAAGTAGGACAAGCGCGGCTTGAGCACGAAGTCCTGCATGTTGCCGACGAACAGCGGCAGCACATCACGATTGACATTGAAGTCGAGCGCCAGGTTGATCGGAGCGGTCGAATTCACCTGGAGGGAACCATAGATCGCGATCCCCTTGCTCGGGCTCACGATCTCGAGCGGGGCCGTCTCGGCCATCCCACTGCTGTTGTCGTAAAACATTTCATCATTCTCAGAAAGATTCAAGGCGGCCGCAGAACTCGTCAGCGTGGCCTGGTTGTCGACGAGGAACACGCGGATCTGCTGGTATTTGCCGGCTGGCAGCGTCAGACCGCCAAAGGCCTGCAGCATTGCGCCGTTTTCGAGTGACAGCAGATCTACCGTGATGGGCGCAGTCAGCGGATACTTGAGCCAGCCCGCATCATCAGGGCCGGCCAGATCGCTGGTGTGGAACCACACTGCTGAGATCGTGACATACACGTGGTTGTAGTCGCCCGGGGCATCCATGATGCTCACGTTCGCACTGCCCTGGCTTGAAAGATTTGAACCGCCTGACCCACCGCCGCACGCGACCGCGAGCGCACTGAGCGTACCTGCGGCGATAAGTGTCCGTAGTTGGCTGTGTCTCATGATGATCTGCTCCCAATAATTGTTTCGATGCTTCGAAGAAATTCTGCTGGCTTCGTTGTCGGATTACCGGCGGCAATCACGCTCGCAGCATCCTGACCTGAGCGGACAACGGCGCAGCAAAGGATCGGTTGACGCTGAAGCGCAAAAGCAACGAAGCACTTGGAATGTGTTCAGTGGCGTGAATATCAGTGTCGCAGTCATGGCGATGCTGTCGTGAGACGGCGACAGCGGGCGGCGATTGTCGCAATTTCTGCGACGGTGTACGCAGGGTCTGCGGCCCTGAAGCGCGCGCTGCGCTTGTTTATGGATGCCATGCGGGCATAGCGGCAGGCGCATGTTACGTAGATGTAATACTTGTCAGCGCGACCCAAGGTGCGACGTTGTTACTCATGCAAACCGGAAATCTGGCCACAATGCCAGCCTAAGTCACTATCGCCAGGAGATTGTTATGTTCAGTTCGACCCGCAAGATTTTGGTGCTCGCTGCCGCCACCGTGAGCCTTGGCGCGCTGACGAGCAACGCGTTTGCCGAAACGCATTGGCAGAAAGATCACCCGCGACGCACCGAGGTGAATCATCGTCTGGCCAACCAGAACCGCCGCATCCACAACGATGTGAAAGACGGTACGCTGAGCAAGTCGCAGGCGGAAAACTTGCACCATGAGGATCATCAGGTCCGTCAGGAAGAGCGCGACATGGCCAGCCAGGATGGCAGTCACATCACCAAGACGGATCAGCGTGCGCTCAATCAGCAAGAAAACCGCATCAGCGGGCAGATCCCTCCGCGCTGATTTGACTGGCGCACGCATCGATTGCCAGATCTCCTCGCGGCCGGGACCCTCCGGGTCCCGGCCTGCGTTCTTTCTGACTAGCCAAGTCGCTGGCGCTCAGCTCAACCGGCAGCTGCGCGATTAACAATAGTCAGCCGCGCCTGCGGCGCAACTTCGCTTTAATAATGATCGGTCCCGGTAAGCGCCGCCAACACTCGCGCGTTCTAATCTGCATACCGCACGAATTGTGCACACCGGAGACTCGGGCATGAAGATCTCTAAGCAACTCGCCACTGGCATCCAGACCTTCGTTGCGATCGGCCTGGTCGGCGCGTTCGAGGTCACGCATGCGCAGGCGGTCACCGCAAATCCTGGCACTGAGCAGGGCCTGCCCCGTGCGCGCCCCGTCCGGCAGTTCTTCCGCGCGCTTAAGCAGTTGAATCTGAGCGATGAGCAGAAGCAGCAGATCAAGGCGCTCGTCAGCGCGGAACGGCAGGCAGCGAGGACGCAGGCCACCGCGGACTTGAGCGTGCTCGCCAATCCCGCCGATCCCAACTACGCCAGCGCACTGCAGGCTGTGAAGGATCGCGCCGCGGCCCGCATCCAGCACTGGAGTGATGTGCAGATGCAGATCTTCAATGTGTTGACCCCTGAGCAGCAGGCTCAGTTACCACAGGTGCTCAGCGCCATTCAGGCGCGACTTGCGCAGCGGCACGCAGTCGCGGTTTCCTGAGGATCACTTCACTCGGCTGATAACGATCCCGCGCTCTTGACCTTCCCCGTCAGTAGCGCGCGCAGTGGCCCGCGGGGACTTCTGGCAAAGCGCCTGAGTCCCCGCCTTTTCTCTACTTCATGCAGTGGCTCGGTTGCGGTGCGTCCGGGCATCGATGCCCACGATGTGCTGTAGCATTTTTCGGCGGACGCACGCTCCATCCGCGCTGTAGAGCGCCTACGATGCTAAAGTGCCGTCCCCGCGGCACGGCCACTAGAGCCAGGAGCACCGCTAATGGAATTGCTGCTGATCCGCCACGGGATCGCTGAGGCGCGTGATACCCGGCGTTGGCCGGATGATCGCGAGCGACCGCTGTCCCGGCTCGGACAGCAGCGTGCGATCCGCGCGGCGCGCGGACTGCGACGCCTTAAGGTTACGCCGGCTGTGGTGCTGACGAGTCCTCTCAAGCGCGCGCGCCAGACCGCAGCAATCCTGGCGCTCGCCGCGCACTGGCCACGTGCCCTAACCTGTGCCGAACTTGCTCCGGGTTGCTCGCCACAGCAGCTGCTGACCTATCTCGCAACGCTTCCGGCCACGCGACTGGCGCTGGTCGGCCACGAGCCGGATTTGAGCCACCTGCTCGAGCTGTGTCTGGGCGAAGCCGGCACCGGACTGAGGATGGAGTTGAAGAAGCTCGCCGTCGTCGGTCTGCGCTTTGCTCGCCGTCCCACAGCCGGTGCAGCGCAGCTGTTGTGGCTGCTGCCCCCGCGGCTGCTGCGGACGCTTCGCTAGCAGCCCGCCGCGCCGCCTCAGCGCTTCGGATGGGCCTTGTGCAGCAGCGGCAGGAGCACTGCGGCCGCCCGCAGGCGTGACTCGCCACTGCTGCCAAGGCCGGCGCCGTATTCGGCTGTGAATTTTGCCAGATCCATTTCGGCCAGGTGCTCGACATCGCGGCGCGGCACGCCGTCGGCGGCCGCCTTGTTGCCGGCAATTACGGCACGATCGCGTCCGCTTTCCTTGGCCTGATAGAGCGCGTCATCGGCCAGCCGCGCCAGCTGTTCCAACTGCTGCTCCATTGAAGAATCAGCGATGCCGTAACTGGCGGTGAAAGCCGGAGCGGTACCAGCCAGCAGCGCCGTGGCGAGTGCCGCGCGGATGCGCTCGACGGCCTCGCCCGCCTGGGCGGCATTGGCGCGTGCCAGTACCAGCGCAAACTCCTCGCCACCCCAACGTGCCGGCATGTCCTCGGAGCGCATGCAGGCGCGCAGCACTTCGGCAAATACCCGCAGCGCCTTGTCACCGGCATCGTGGCCATGGGTGTCGTTGAGTTTCTTGAAATGATCCAGATCACAAAGGACGAAGGCGTATTGCAGTCCGTTGTCCACGAGTCCGCACACATGCTCTTCGAGCGTGCGGCGGTTGCTCAGGCCGGTCAGGCTGTCGGTCGAGGCCTGCAGCTGCGTGCGATGGAACACCCGCAGCGTTCCTACGCGTGAAGCTGCGTGCTGGGCGATCGCACTAAGCTGCACCACCTGCTTGGGACTGGGCGGCGCCTCCACCGGGGCGGTCGTATGCAGCACGCCAAGGGAGTGGCCCATAAAGCTCAGCGGTACGCATACCGCCGAGACCGGGCCGCCCGGCCGATTACGCAGCTGCGGGCAGGTGTTGATCGTGGCGCTGTCCTGGAAGGTAGTCGGCGAGCCGCGCCGGACCGCGACGCAGGAGAAGGGGGATTCGACCGAGCAGCCCGGGGAGCCCGCACTCGGGTGGCGCGTGGCGCGCTCGAGGTGCGAGCGCGAGGAGTCGGCCACCAGCAACTCCATTGGCAACTGCGTTGAGACCACTTCCATGGCGCGCGCCACGACGCGGTAAGCCTCACCCTCAGTGTCGGCCATCTCGAGGGCCTCGACCAGCTGGGTACCGAAGGCATCACGGTCCGCATCGTTGCGCAGGCGATCCATCATGCCACTTAGATTGTCAGCCAGTTGATTCATCGCACCGGCGAGTGAGCCCACTTCATCCTGCGCGCTCGCATCGGCGCGCGCATTCAGATCACCCCCGGCAATCGCCCGGGCCACATCGCGCACCTGGCGCAGGGAGCGGCGGATCGAGGCGCTGAGCAGGGCCACGAGGCCGCACACCGTCAGGCTGATGGTAACCGCGGTGCTCAGCATCCAGTGCTTGGCGACCTGTGAGGCGTCTTCGGCCGCATCGTTGGCCGCTGCGATACGGCGCGCGAGCGCCGCCGTTTGCTTGCGCATCTCGATCTGCAGAGCGCTGAAGGCCCTGTCGAAGTCGGGCAGCAGCGCCATTCCCGCGCGAGGATTCTCGAACACCGCCTTGATTGTATCGTTGGCGTGCGTGCGGTAGCTCTCCTCGAGCTCGCGCTCGCGGCCAAAGCTCTCGGCAATGTCCGGCGGCAGGTCCACCCGATCAAGCTGGTGCATATCCAGACGCACCTGATTCATGGCATCGCTCAGTTCAGCCAGCACCGCCTCGCGCGTGATACTTGGAATCGAAATGCTGGCGAGCGCGGCGTTGACATCGCTCTTGAGATTGGTGTTCTGCGCATCCACGTCCTGGTGATAACGGGCCGCGCGGCTGATCAGGCTCAAATCCGCCACAGCGCGGCGCTGCGTATCAATGGCGCGCCAGGACATCGTTGCCACGATGATGACCGCCGCCAAAAGCAGTGCATTGATCAACAGCAGACGCTGGTTGACCGACAGACCCATCCCGGCGTTGCTCAGTAACTGGCGAGCCACCGTTCTAATTCCCGGGGACGCCGATGTGGCGCAGCACGCTCTCGTGGGACATCGGCTTTCTCCGTCGGCTCCAGTTTATGGCTCGTCCGTCGGTAGGGTTATCGTCTCGAGAGGAGCAAAATGAAGCCCTGCGTGTTGCACTGCGGATTTGGTCACAGCGCCGCAGGCGGGCCGACGAGACGCCGGCTTCTTATGTCAACTGGAAGCTTCAATGAGGCCGAAAAGGAGGCCCAGCCGCGCAGCCAGAGTGCACCACGCGGCCGGGACCTCAGGGGGAGACTTCAATGACCGAGCGTCGCCTTCGAGACCATGAGGCCGGTGTTCTGGCGCACATAGACCTCGTTCCACATCGCTTCGGCCCGTTTGTCGCGGAATAACAGCGAGCCCAGGATCACGGCCAGGAACCCGAGTGGGATTGAATACACGCCTGGCTGGGTCAGTGAGATCCACGGTTTCTCCAGGCCCATGAACGAGGCGGTCTCATCACCCCACAGGGCCAGATCCGCCTTGGACTTGGCCACGGCTTTGTCGAGCGCCGTCAGATCCTTCTTGGCCTTGGCGATTGCCGCCTCGTCGCCCGAGGCAATGGCGGTCTCATCGGCTATGCGCTTGGCCGCTTCCCCATCGAGCACCTTGTGGGCAGCCGCCTTAACCGCCAGCGGATAGGTCAGATTCGGGGAGACGAGGTACAGGCCCACTGCCGCGATGGTGCCCACCAGCATGCCGGCCACGATGCCCCCGGTATTGCAGCGCTTCCAGTACAGGGTCAGCAGCACGCACGGGAAATTCGCACTGGCGGCGACCGCAAAGGCCAGCGCGACAAGTGCTGCGACATTCTGGCCCTTGGCCGCAATACCGATGGCAATTGCAAGGCCCCCCACAATGACCGTCGCGACCCGCGCAGCTGCCACCTGGCTCTTGGGTGTGGTCTCCTTGCCCACGCGCACAACCCCGACGTACAGGTCATGCGCGATCGCCGACGCCGAGGCCAGCACTAGGCCCGAGACAACCGCTACGATAGTGGCGAAGGCGACCGCCGACACGAAGGCGAACAGAAAATTACCGAAGAAGGAGTCGGGGCCGCCGCCCACGAACTGCGCCAGCAGCGGACTGGCCATATTGCCACCGGCATCCACCGCCGCAATGGCCGCTGGCCCGACGTGCCTTGCGGCACCGAAGCCCAGGAACAGCGTCAGCACATAGAATCCGCCAATGATGACCATCGCCCACAGCACGGACTTGCGTGCCTGCTGCGCCGAGCGCACCGTGAAGAATCGCATCAGGATGTGTGGCAGCCCGGCAGTACCGAAGACCAATGCCATACCGAGGCTGATCTGATCGAGGGGCACTTTATAGCGCAGCCCCGGTTCAAGGAACCGTTGTCCCAGTTCGGTCGCCGACATGGCTTTGGCTGGATCACCCAGGAGTGAGGCTACTCGGGCCTGGACCTTGGGGTCGGACACCACATCGCCAAGGAACCCTGGCAGCGAGAAGCCGTACGGTGCCCACACCAGCACCACGATCACCAACGAGGCGCACACCAGTAGCACCGCCTTGATGATCTGCACCCAGGTCGTGGCCACCATGCCGCCAAAAAGTACGTACAACAGCATCAGCACGCCCACGCACACCACGCTGGTCTCGTAGTTGATGCCGATCAGTGTCTTGACCAGTACGCCGGCGCCGACCATCTGCGCGACCAGGTAGAAGGTGGACACGGTGATCGTCGAGAGTGCGCCCACGATGCGAGTTTTGCGCGGATCGTTCCGATAGCAGAGGATGTCGGATAGCGTGTAGCGACCGATATTCCGGCACGGTTCGGCAATCAGCAGCAGCACACTGATGTAGGCCACGAGCCAGCCCACTGAATACATGAAGCCGTCGTAGCCGAACAGCGAGATCAGACCGGCAATCCCGAGGAACGAAGCGGCGGACAGATAATCGCCCGCGATCGCCCAGCCGTTCTGAAAGCCACTGACTCCGCCGCCGGCGGTATAGAAGTCAGAGGCTGAGCGCACACGTTTGGCTGCCACATAGGTGACATACAACGTCACCGCAATCACCACGGCAAACACTGTGAAGGTGATGCCACGATGTGCGGTCGTGTCGACTGCTGCTTGCGAAAACGCCGGCGCACAAGGCAGAGCCAGCGCGGCCAGAGCGCTTGCCATGAACCATTTTTTGCTTTGGTTAGTCATGATTTGGGGCTCCCTATCAACCCTTGGCCGAGTAATCAGCGGCGATCTGCGCTGCAAGCTGGTCGAATTCCTTGCCAGCGCGCCGTGAGTAAATGTAGGCAATGGCCCAGGCCACTGCGAATTCGCTGAGCGCAAACAACAGACCCACGTTGATGACGCCCCAGACCTTGATCTTGAACAGATCCTGGAAATACCCCGCGCCCACAGGCAGCAGGAAGTAATACACCACGGACACAATCATCAGTCCCCAGAGAAACAGCATTTTTTTCCGATGCAGGCTCTGAAAACGCGGATCACGGATGATCGCGTCCCAGTCGATAGTCTCAGGTGTTGCCATGCTCGTGCCCTCTTTGCTGTCTTTGGATGTTCTTTTGACTCAGGGATCTGTGGACTGGATCGAGTCCGAGGCGCTCGGCTATTTGGGCCCACTGCGCGAAACCCTGCGACGCCTACAAGCGTCGTCGATTTCATCTCGTCCCCGTGTGCGCCTCGTGCCGAGGTTGCGCTTCCGCGCAAGCGCGCCGCAACCCAGCGACCCGCTCCTGGCTATCGGACCTCCCCCTGTTATCGTACAGGGTGGATCCTGTACCGGGGGCTCGCTGAGGTGATATTCGCCTTTGGTCTGAGACCGCGGCTGCCGAAGCGCCCCTGCGACCAAGGTCTAGGGGGGGGTATGGGACCGCAATGCTACAAAGCCGATAATAAGCACTTATGAGCACTGAACTCGAAGAACCGGGGAATACATTGATGAGCCAGACCACGCACCGCTATGAAATCCCGGCAGATTTTGCCGCTTCGGCGCGCGTCGATGCCAAGGGCTACGCGAGCGACTACGCCCGCAGCGTGAAGGACCCGGAGGGCTTCTGGGGGCAGGTGGGCAAGCGGCTCGACTGGATCCGTCCTTACACCCGCGTCAAGGATGTCTCCTACCAGCTCGATGATTTTCACATCCGCTGGTACGCGGATGGCACGCTCAATGCGGCCTACAACTGCCTCGATCGGCATCTGGCACAGCGCGGTGAGCAGACCGCAATCCTCTGGGAGGGCGATCAGCCCGGCGAGTCACGCCGTGTCAGTTACCGCGAGCTTTATACACAGGTCTGCAAGTTTGCCAACGTGCTGAAGGGCTTGGGAGTTCAGAAAGGTGACCGGGTCACCATCTACCTGCCGATGATTCCTGAGGCAGCGGTCGCGATTCTGGCCTGCGCGCGCATTGGCGCGATCCACTCGGTGGTGTTTGCGGGTTTCTCCGCCGAATCGATAGCCAGCCGCATTGCCGACTGCGGCTCACGCCTGGTCATTACCGCCGATGAGGGACTGCGCGGCGGTAAGAAAATCCCGCTCAAGGGCAATGTCGATACGGCTATTGCCCAGCACGCCGGCAGCACGGTCACAACGGTTGTGGTGGTACGGCGCACGGGCGCGAAAGTCGCCTGGCACGAAGGGCGCGATCAGGCCTATGAGCCCCTGATGGCGGCCGCCTCGGCCGACTGTCCCCCCGAGCCGATGGGTGCCGAGGATCCGCTGTTCATCCTTTATACTTCCGGCTCCACGGGCAAGCCCAAAGGCGTATTGCACACGACCGGCGGCTACCTGGTTTTCGCCTCATTCACCTTCGAGAACGTATTCGATTACCGGCCGGGCGAGGTCTACTGGTGTACGGCTGATGTGGGCTGGGTCACGGGCCACAGCTACGTGATCTATGGCCCGCTCTCGTGCGGGGCGACCACGCTGATGTTCGAGGGTGTTCCCAATTCCCCGGACCCCGGCCGCTTCTGGGAGGTGTGCGATCGCCACCAAGTCGCAATTTTCTATACCGCTCCGACCGCCATTCGCGCCCTGATGCGTGAGGGCGACAAGTGGGTGCAGCGGCACTCGCGCAAATCCCTGCGCCTGCTGGGGAGTGTCGGCGAGCCGATCAATCCCGAGGCCTGGGAGTGGTATCACCGCGTCATTGGCGACCACCGCTGCCCGATCGTGGACACTTGGTGGCAGACCGAGACCGGCGGCATCCTGATCACGCCATTGGCTGGGGCGATGAGCCTCAAGCCGGGTTCCGCGGCGCTGCCATTCTTTGGTGTCCAGCCTGCGCTGGTCAACGCCACAGGTAAACGCCTTGAGGGCCCCTGCTCCGGCAACCTGGTGCTGACCGACAGCTGGCCTGGCCAGATGCGCACGGTCTATGGGGACCACGAGCGCTTTATCGACACTTACTTTCGCACCTACCCCGGCAGCTATTTCACGGGCGATGGCGCGCGCCGTGACGAGGATGGCTATTACTGGATAACGGGCCGTGTAGATGATGTGATCAACGTTTCCGGGCACCGCATGGGCACCGCGGAAGTCGAGAGTGCCCTGGTGGCTCATCCCTCCGTGGCTGAAGCCGCTGTGGTGGGTTACCCGCATGACATCAAGGGCCAGGGCATTTACGCCTTCGTCACCCTCAAGGCCGGACAGGAGCCTTCCGATGAACTGCTCGCTGCACTGCGCCGCACGGTGCGGGATCAGATCGGAGCAATCGCAACGCCCGATGTCATTCAGTGGGCGCCCGGGCTGCCCAAGACCCGCAGCGGCAAGATCATGCGGCGGATTCTGCGCAAAATTGCCGCCAACGAAACTGAGCAGCTGGGCGATACCTCGACGCTGGCCGATCCAGGTGTGGTAACACAGCTGGTTGCCAACCGGCCGACGAGCGCCTGAGGCGCGATGCTCCATGAACTACGAATTGCTCATTGCAGACGATCACCCGCTCTATCGTGCCGCTCTCAAAGGTGCGGTGGCCGCGGCGCTCCCGCAGGTCAGCTTCCACGAAGCCGATAATGTAGGCGCATTGCTGCAGCTGATTGAAGCGCATGGCAACGCCGATCTGCTGCTGCTGGATCTGAACATGCCGGGTGCCCATGGTTTTAGCGCCCTGGCTCACCTGCGCGGGCTGCGCCCGGATCTGCCGGTGATTGTGATCTCCGCGATGGATGATGCCCACACGGTGCGCCAGGCCATGGCCTTCGGCGCCCAGGGCTTTGTCTCCAAGTCCGGCAGCGCCGAAGCCATTGGTGCGGGCGTGCGCGCGGTGCTCAATGGGGAGATTGTCACGCCGCCGCACTTGGGCAATGGCTCTGAGCACCATGCCGACCCCGGTGCATTGGAGGTTGCCAGTCGCCTGGCGGAGCTGACGCCGCAGCAGTTTCGGGTCTTCAGCATGCTCTGCTCAGGCAAACTCAACAAGCAGATTGCCTATGATCTTGAGATCTCCGAGGCCACCGTCAAGGCGCATATGACTTCGGTGCTGCGCAAACTGGGTGCGACCAACCGCACTCAGGCGGTGTTACTGGCCGGACGCCTCGCCGTCGACCCCAGTGAAATCAAGACCCCAGTCGAAGAACTCGACTGAATCGAATGCACTGACTTAGGCGGCGCTGGTGTGCCGAAGCTGGCGCTTGAACGCCGTCAGCAGCGCGCGCAAAGCCGCGGGCCTGAGCGGCTTGTGCAGCAAGGGAACCCCGCGTTCGCGCGCGGCCTGCGCGAGCTTCGGTCCGTGGTCTGCGGTGACCAGGGCCATCGTGAATTCACTCACGCCGCCCTCGCCCAGCTGCCGCAGCAACTCGAGCCCATCCATGTCATCGCCCAAATGATAGTCGGCAAGCACTGCCTCGGGGCGATGCGCGAGCGCGAGCTGCACGGCCTGCACTGAATTGCTGGCCTTTAACACCTGCACTCCCCACTGCCCGAGCAAGGCCTCCATGCCATCGAGGATCGACAGATCATTGTCCACGCACAGTACGCGCAGGTCGCGCAGGCTCGTCGGATCCACGGGTATCTTGATCGCCGGTGCTCGCACCAGCGTCGCACGGGCCTCGCGCGGCACGCACACGCCAAAGACTGAGCCGTGGCCACGGCGGCTGCGCAGCGTAAGCTCATGCTGCAGCAGCCCGGCAAAGCGATGGCAAATCGACAGGCCGAGGCCCAGGCCGCGCTCGCCCCATGGGGAGTCCTGCTGCGCGCGGCTGAATTCCGCATACAGCCCCTTGCGCTGCTCGCTGGTGATGCCGGGTCCGGTATCGTAGACACAGATCTCTACGCTCTGTCCCCGCCGGCGCGTGCCGATTAGCACGCCCCCTCGCTGTGTGTAGCGCAACGCATTGGAGATATAGTTTTGCACAATGCGCCGCAGCAGCGTGCGATCGCTGCGCACAATGGCATGTGTGGGCGCGACGATGAGCCGCAGCTGGCGCGAGGCGGCCAGCGGGGCATATTGGTGCTGCAGATCTTCCAGCAGCTCATGCAACGGAAAATTGCTGAGTTCCGGTTGCAGCACGCCGGTGTCGAGTCTTGCGATGTCGAGCAGATCCTTGAGTAACTCCTCGGCCACCCGCATTGAGCCATCGATGCGACTTGCAAGTTCCTGAAGCTCCGGATGACTGGCGGCACGGGCTTCAAGGGCTGAGGCAAACAGGCGCGCGGCATTGAGCGGCTGCAGCAGATCGTGGCTGGCAGCGGCCACGAAGCGGGTCTTGCTCGCATTAGCTGCCTCGGCCTGCTGTTTGGCTCCTCGCTGGGCTTCGAGTGCTTCGCTGAGCTCATGAGTGCGCCGCTCGACGCGCTCCTCCAGTCCCTGTTTGGCCTCGCGCAGTTCCTGCTCTGTGCGCTTGAACTCGGTGATATCCGAATAGGTGGTGACGAAGCCGCCGCCGCTCATCGGCTGGCCGTGAATACTGTAGACATGACCATCGAGGCGCTGACGCTGAAACGTGTAGGCACTGCCGGCACGCATCCGATCAAGTCGGCGCTGCACATGTTGCTCAGGGTCGCCCGGGCCAAGCTCACCGCGCAGTGCGCTCAGACGGATCAGATCGGCGACCGGCCGACCGACATACACCATGCCGTCGGCGTAGGCGAACATCTGCAGGTAGCGCTTGTTCCACGCGACCAGCCGCATCTCGGCATCCACCACACTGATGCCCTGCGTAACATTTTCCATGGTTGCCTGCAGTAGCTGGCGGCTGAAGCGCAGCTCCTGCGAGGCTTCATCCAGCAGTTCCGCGACCTCATCGACGCCCAGGCCTTTGCGCTTAAGCGCGTGCGTCAACACCACACGCGCCGAGGAGGCTCCGATCGAGCCAGCCAGCACGCGCTCGAAGTGCTGCAGCATGCCTCGGTCGGCCGCATCAGTCGGGCGCGACGGCGCACCCGGCGTATAACCCACGTACTCCTCTAATGCCTGGCGCGCGGCTGGCGCGCCAACGATTCGTGCCGCCACCGTCTCCAGGTCCCCGACCTGTGCCGTGATGGCCTGAAGTCCTATGACCGGTCGGCTGGGCGATACGAACATCCGGGCTGCAACCCGCTCTTGCAGCGTAACCCCACGGCGCGCCGAAACCACCACCAGCACGAATACATTGAGCAGCAGCGCACTCAAAGCACCGGGCCCCACCTGACCCACACTTACGGCATCCAGCAGCGTCCGCGGCCACAGCCAGGCCAGCGAGTGGGGTGCAGCAAAACTGTTTGCTGAGAGCACGCCACCGGCCACGAGATTGGGCACGAACAGCAGGTAACCCCACACCACAAAGCCGCTGAGCATGCCCCAGAAGACGCCCTCGCGCGTGGCCCCGCTCCAATACAGCGCCGCCAGAATGCCCGGCGCAAACTGTGCGACCGCGGCAAAGGCCAGGATACCGATCGATGCCAGATTCGGTGAGCCCGAGGTTGCGCGGTAATAGGCAAATGCCAGCAATGCCAACGCAACGATGACCACGCGTCGGACCCACAGCACACGTCGCCCAAGGCTCGCGCCGGCCTCCAGGCGCTCCTGCCACAGCAGCGGGACCGCGATGTCGTTGGAGATCATCGTCGATAGTGCGACGCTGGCGACCACCACCATTGCGGTAGCGGCGGAGAGTCCGCCCAGAAAAACCAGCACTGCCAGCCAAGAGGCACCCTGACTCATCGGCAGTGTCAGAATCAGAGAATCCGAGCCGCCAGGTAGCGCCAGCGAGGTCTTCGCACCGAGTGCCACGATCGGCACTGCAAAGGCCGAGAACAGCCCGAGATACGTGGGCAGCAGCCAGCGCGCCTGCTGCAGGTCCGATGGCGAAGCGCATTCCACGACACCGACCTGAAACTGGCGCGGCAGGCAAAAAATCGCGGTGGCCGCCAGCAGCGTCGTTTCGAATGCGTTGGCGTTGAAAAGGGAGCTGCTGTTGGACAAGCCAGCTGGCAGCACAAAACGGTGGCCGCGCAGCTGCAGCAGGGCAAAGACGCCGACGGCGACGAAGGCGAGTAGTTTGAGAAGTGATTCGAAGGCAATTGCCAGCATCAGACCTTCGTGATGTTCAGTCGCATCGACACGCCGCGCGCCAAAGAGCACAGCAAACAGCGACATCACCAGCGCGACGCCCAATGCCGTGTCGCGAAACCAGGGCGCGGGCCCGGCCGTCGAGGCTGTGACGGCCGCAACGCTGGCCGATACCGCTTTGTATTGCAGGGCCAGATAGGGAATTGCGGCGGTGAAAGCGATCACCGTAACCAGCGCCGCCAGCGCCCGGCTCTTGCCAAAGCGCGAGGCGATGAAATCAGCGATCGAGGTGACCTTGTGGGCGCGCCCAACACTCACCAGGCGCTTAAGGAACGGGAGCGCGAAGATAAATACCAGCGCGGGTCCGAGATAGATCGGCAGGTAACCCCACCCATCGCGCACGGCACTGCCCACGGCACCAAAGAACGTCCAGGAAGTGCAGTAGACGCCAAGGGCCAGGCCGTAGATATACGGTCGCAGGCGGCGCCGATCCGGGTAGATCGAATGGCGATCGCCATAGAAGGCGATCCCGAACAGGCATCCGAGATAGGCAACCGCCAGCCCCGAGAGCAGCCAACGCGATAACATCGATTCCCCCGACTCTTGGCAGGACTCTAAGCTGGGCGGTCGGCGTTGTACAAGCCTGCGGCTCAGCGGCCCGTGTGCGGATCATTCAACACCACGGCTCGCACCTTCACGGGCCACATAACCCCAAGGCGCTCTTCCCCTGCCGGCCAATGGGTCTGAAGCTGTGTTCGCAGCGGCAGGACAGGGTCGAGGCCGTGCGCCTTGATGTAGCGGCTGGTCGCTGACCAGCTGCCCAGATACCCAATCATCTGATCCAATGTCCAGTGCAGGTCTATGGAGAATTCCGGCACCGTGAGTTCAGGTTGCGGGAACGGCAGGCTCTGATAACCGCTCTCAACGTGCCGCCGCTCGGCTGGCCAGTAGGGACCCACCGTGTGGGCGTAGAAGTCTTGCAAGAGTGCGTTGGCGGCAGCCGATTCGAGCCTGCACATCGCGTAACTCCAGACCGCTAGCAAACCCTTGGGACGCAGGACGCGGCGCGCCTCGACGTAGAAACGCTCGCAGTCGAACCAGTGCAGCGCCTGCGCGACAGTAACCAAATCCTGTGAGGCGGTGGGTAAGTGGCTGTCTTCGGCGAGCGCTACGCGATACTCAATGCGCGGATTCGGGCGGCCTTCTCTCAACTGCTGCGCGCTTAGGTCCGTCGCCACGACCTGCGCGAAGTACTCGGCCAGATCAACTGAAGCCTGACCGCTGCCGCAGGCGCAGTCCCACACACTTGAGGTGCCAGGCGCGTTGGACACCTGCCATTGATACAGGGCCGCGGGATAGCGAGGCCGGAATTCGGCGTAATTGCTCGAAACGGATGAAAAGTGATCCTTGGGATGCACCGCAGTTCTCCCCATCATCGTGAGGTGTACAGGATCTCATAGATATCTTGTCAAACGGATTGTGGGGCTCGGCTCCGTACTGCGCCCGTTCCAGGCACGGCTGCGCCCAGCGCCGGGAGTGATACGCAGTTCACATCGGCGCAAGAACCAGCCCCCTCCCCGGTGACGCGGTCGCCTTTAGGCTACACAGGCGGCCCGGGAGTGCTTAAGTTGCACTAACAGGTGTCCGATAGCAGCCCGAAGAATCTTCGTATTAGACGAGTAGCTCGTGCCTCAATCCGTTGACTCGAAATCTCAAAACCTCGATCTGATACGCGAACTCGATGCGCAGGAGCGTCGTTGGCGCGGTATCGAATACGCGCTGCGACGTCTGGTCGGTCGCCTGTGCGCCTCCACGATGGGTTATGAGCCGCAGCTGGATCCGCAGCTGGCTCAGATCGCGGCGGCCAGTCGCAATGAAAGCAGCGAAACGGAGCTGCGGGCCCTCTTTGATGCCCTGACCTCTGCGGTCCTGGCGCTCCCGAAAGTCCCTTCGGCGCCCATGCCCACACCGGCGCCGCGAGCGGCCGCCGCTGCTCCCCCGTCAGCATCGGCACTTGCGGCAGTGCCGCAAGCCGCTGGGCCGGTCGCAATCTCCCCGGCCGCGCCAGCGCCAGGCCTAGGCGATTTGCAACGACCCGCAGCGCTGACACCCGCGGCGTTAACGGCGCCGGCGGCGACCGCGGCCCCCGCAAGCGACACTGCGAGCCTGCCGGCGCCGGTACCGGACGGTTCAGAGCCGATCGCCGTCGCCGACACCGCACTCACGCACAAACTGCGCACCTCGGTGGCTTCAGCGGAACCTACGCCACGCTGGAGTTTGAGTTGCGAGTCAGTTGATCGGCTGCTCCAACAACTCGGCAAGGTCTCGCTCATAGGGATAGAGATAGGTGCCCTGCGCACTAAGGCTGCCGCCGCTACCGACGACGCCGCGCTGGCGGCCGTCCTGAGCCGCGTGGCCGATCTGATCGAGAGCCACTGCGCGAGCTTTGCTTCCGAACGCGCCGAAGTTACCGCAACGCTCGCGCAGGTTACCGAACGGCTGCAGGACATCAGCGCCTATCTGTCGAACACCAGTGCGGTGCGGATACAACAGCACACCGATACCAACTCGCTCAACAGCGAAGTGCTCTCGCAAATGAGCCAGTTGGGCGATGAGGTACGGGCTAGCAATGAGCTAGCCACGCTTAAGATCCAGGTTGCCACCCGGCTGGAGGCCGTCGCCTCCAGTGTTCAGGAATTCCGCGCCCGTGAACAGCGACGCTTTGAAGATGATGCCCAGCAGCTCGATCGCATGCGTGGCCGTATCAGTGAGCTCGAGCAAAAGTCACTCCATCTGCATGCCAGCCTTGATCAGGCCAGACGGCTCGCCCTCAGAGACTCGCTGACCAACATACCCAATCGCGCGGCCTTTGATGAGCGCTTCACCGATGAGCTGGCACGCTGGCAGCGCGCCCGCAGCCCGGTGTCGATCCTGATCTGGGACATCGATCGCTTCAAAATGATTAACGATGCGTGTGGCCATCTGGGTGGCGATAAGGTGCTTCGCGAGACGGCGCGCTGCCTGGGCAGCGGCCTGCGCAAGACGGATTTCATTGCTCGCTTCGGCGGCGAGGAGTTTGTCGGCCTGCTGATTGGCACGCCACTCGCCGAAGCACTGCTGGTGGCCGATCAGCTGCGAGCTCAGGTCGAGGCACTGCGGTTTGTATTTCACGGCGAACCCGTGCCGGTCACGGTCTCATGCGGGCTCACGGAGCTGCGCGAGGGCGATACAATCGAATCCGTATTCGAGCGCGCTGATGCTGCGCTCTACAAGGCCAAGAACAGCGGCCGCAATGCCTGCGTCGCGGACTGACCGGTGCACACGGCGCTGCGGCTGCCCCAGTAACCTCGGCGCTCCTTAATGACCACCCTCGGTGATCAGGCCCGAATCACTGAGCGCCGCGGCAAGGCCCGCTTCGATACGCACGGCCTCTTCGCGCGCGATGTGCCGCAGGTGCAGCGTCGGTCCGGCCAGCAGTTCAAGCCCCCGCTTGAGCACGCTGCCGGCGGCCCGGATACCCGCCTTGTGCTGATCGAAGCGCTGTGCCGGCGAGTAGGCACTCATGCCGACATAGACACCGTAGGCATCGCCACGTCGGTCGGTGAAATCGAGCAGCACCAGGTAGATATTCATGCGCCCGCTCGCGCGGGGCTGAAAGCGCTGCGCAACCTGGTAGGCCTGCGGCAGCCAGCTGATGTAGCGCATCGGTAGCCACTCCGGAATCGTCGTCGCGCACCGATCCCACAGGCGATTGAGCGCCGCCTCAATGCGCGTTGGAAATTCTCCGCGCATCCACGCTTCGTGGATGCAATGCGCTCCGTCACCGCCATTGCCGGCGGCGAGTGCCGCCTCGAAGCGCTGCTGCAGTTGCTCCGCTGGTAGCGTGCGCAGCGGTCGCCGAGCCGGCCAGTCCCGCCCTGGGTCCTGGGCTCCCGCTCCAGCCGAATCCGGCGCCGGCGCTTGCAACCTGACCACCTCGGGTATCTATCGCACAACTATGGACGGGCAGATTGACTCGCTGCGCTGCCTGAGCTCGACGGTTTCATTGAGCTGCTCGCTGGGAGGCCGGTGAGTGACCAGGGCATCGATTGCGCGGCACAAACTGCTCGTATGCGAGGTCCTGCTCTTGCACTGCCGCGCACCAGCGCGGCTGGCCATGGGCGCCGTGGTCTTCATGGCTTGAATTCCCCTGACTTGCGATGGCGCATTCTGTCAGAACCGCGGGGTTGTTAAAGGCCCAAGTCCGACAGACCCGGATGTGCGGCGGGCCGCGGCCCGGGCGCCGCCCAGTAAAACTTGCGCTGCTCGGGGCTGATCGGCAGATCATTGATCGAAGCATGGCGAAAGCGCATGAGGCCCTGGGCATCGAACGCCCAGTTCTCGTTCCCGTAGGAGCGATACCAGTGACCCGAATCATCGTGCCACTCATAGGCAAAACGCGCCGCGATCCTATCCTCGCTCCACGCCCACAACTCCTTAATCAGCCGGTAGTCGAGCTCACGCGCCCATTTGCGCGTAAGGAACGCCGCGATGGCTTCGCGGCCTTGCAGAAATTCAGCGCGGTTGCGCCAGCGACTGTCGGCCGAATAGGCGAGCGCCACGCGCTCGGGGCTGCGACCGTTCCACCCATCCTCGGCCGCCCGCACTTTCTGCAAGGCGGTTTCACGCGTAAAGGGCGGAAGCGGGGGTCGCGTGGTGGGCGTAGTCGGGTCCATGCACAGTCCTCCGTTGCTAACGGGCCGCAGTGACCAGCGGCAATTACCGGTCGTACTGGGCACCTGATATACCACGGGCGCGCGTCACGGCACCATGTGTGGCGGGCTCCAGCAGCGCCAGCCAAGGGCCGGCGGCGGTTTGCTAGACTTCGGTGGGCATTATCGCTTGCCCCGCAGCGTCGCTGCGCCGTGCCAGGGGATCTGCCATGAATAGGACCGCTGTTGTCAGCCCCGCCGATATCGCAGCATTCCAACGCGACGGCGCTGTATGCCTGCGCCAGGTGCTGAGCACTGAACAGATCGAGTTATTGAAGGCCGGCATCGACTGGAATCTCGCGCATCCTAGCCCGCGCGCCAAGGTCGCCAGCCAACCCGATGATCCGGGCTGGTTCATCGAAGACTTCTGCAACTGGCAGGAGAACCGGCTGTACCGCCAGTTTCTCGCGAGCGTACCGCTGGGCGCCATCGGCGCGCTGTTGACCGGCAGCGCCGAGATACGCCTGTACCACGACCACATGCTCACGAAGGAGCCGGGGACGCGACAGCGCACGCCCTGGCATCAGGATCAGCCCTATTACAACATTGAAGGACAGCAGAATGTCAGCTGCTGGATACCGGTGGATCCGGTCAGCCGCAGTGCGACCCTTGAGTTCCTGGCCGGCTCTCATCGCGGCCCGTGGCTGATGCCCAGAACATTTCGCGATGCCCAGGCGCGCTGGTTTCCCGAAGGTTCACTAGCAGATTTGCCGGACATCGAGGGGCACCGCGAGCGCTTCCCGATCATTGGCTGGGAGCTCGAACCGGGCGACATGGTGTGTTTTCAAATGCTTACGCTGCATGCCGCCGGCGGCGCCGACCCAGGCCGCCGCCGCAGGGTCTACTCGGTGCGATTGCTCGGCGATGATATCCGCCACGCGCCTCGCACTTGGGCCACATCGCCTGACTTTCCTGGTCTGAGCGATGACCTTGCGCCTGGCGCACCGATGCAGCATCGGCTCTTCCCGCTACTGTGGCGCGACCATGCACCGGTCGCTTTATCAGAAAGCGGCTAACACTTGGGCGCAACCTAAACGTCCAACCGATACCCTGAAGGCGGTGCGGGCTTTGATTGCACCGCCAAATCAATTAGTTGTTCAGCAATGCTACGCAGGTCACTCACCTTAGCTCACAAGCATCGAGCGCACTCGATGCAAGGCGCGGCACTCACTGCGAGTCCAGCGCAGCGGGGCGCTGCGTTCGCCGTCAATATCGATTGCCTATTGCAGGTTGATGATCTTCGCATTAAATTCACTACCTGAGTGGCAATGGACTAACCCGTGCGCTGACACACGCGGCGCCGCTCACGCGAAGAAGGCCCGGCACTGCCGGGCCTTCTTTTTTCTTAGGCTTCAGCAGCCGCCCGCTTATGCGCTGCGGCGAAACTCCTCCAGTACCTGCGCCTCGAAGCTGAACAATTTACGGACGCTGGGGCGCTCGCTCATGCGATCGAAATGCGCCAAGCACTGATGGAACGCGCTAACGTCGACGCCAAACTGCCGGCCGCGGCGAAAGCACCAGAAGAAATACGCATCCCCCGCAGTGAAATGATCAAAGAACCAGCTGCGACCGGTGAGCAGTTGCTCCGCAAGCCGGTAGTTCTCGAGCAATTGTTTGCGCGCGCAGCCCACAGCTGAATAGCCAGTGTCTCAAGCAGAGGTTGATCATCAATGAGCAATACCGGCACCCGATGGCGGGGATTTATCCTCAGAAACTCTGGGTTGTAGTGCTCGCCGCGGCCAAAATTCAGCGGTCGCACGCTGAAGTTCGCGCCCGCCTCGGTCAGCGTGATGTAGGTGACCAAGGAGCAGGATACAGGGGCGTAGTAAAGAGTCAGATGCATGGACACTCCGCTTTCCCTGCGCTGCGACCGCCGATTGAATGGGCGGATCTTTGGCTTTGCGAGGCCGCCGCAATGAAGCGGCCGCTAGCCGCCGCCGGGTTCCTCATCATCGGGTATCTTTGTTGTTGGGAATATACCGGTCGCACCGGGCTGGCGAATGCCCGGACCGCCTACGCCCCAGACGCCGGTGTCTTCGGGCCGAAGCGGCGGCCAGTCGGCCTGCAGCGAGCGCCAATTGATCAGCCAGATTCGCAGCCACACCCCGAGCGCCAGCAATGCGCTGGCCGCAATCACGATCGCTCGCGGCCAGCGGTCGGCGCGCAGCGCGTGCACGATCATCACGACGCTGCTGCCCGCAACAAAGCCCACATACAAGAACCCGACCAGCAACCAGATCCAGCGGGCGCCGCTACGACCAAACCACTGCATCAGTCTTGGCGTGGTCTCCTCGAGCGAGCCGCGCGGCATCCCGGTGTTCATCGTGAGCTCCCAGGCTTTTGAGCGTAGGCCGAGACTTCGCTAACTTCAAGCCGCGCGGCGGCTAGCTGAGGGCGCGCAGTGGCAGGGCATCTACCCGATCGACCGTAGATATTGTCAGATAGCGGGCTACGCAGCGTCAGTGAATTAGAATTGCAACTTTCTTCAGCGTCATCCACACGCCCCACAGGATGGGTACCCCCACGATCAGCCAGGCGAGCAGAGCGCGCATATCAAGGCCACCGCGGCCAATGCCGAACGAACCTGCAGCGCTGTGCTCGGCAACATGGCGGACCCGTGCCTGATATTCGGCCAGTGCCTGCTCGGACATATGCCAGTGTGTGGCCACCGGGCGCACGAGCAGATTGCAGATCAATCCCACCAGCAGAAGCCCAGCCAGAATATAGAGCGAGTAGTCGTACACCCGATCGGAGGCCACGCCGGCATTAATCTGTGCATCGCGAAGGGTTGATACCAGTATGGGTCCAATGACGCCGGCCAGCGACCAGGCGGTCAGAAGCCGGCCGTGAATGGCGCCCACAAACTCGGTGCCGAACATATCGGCCAAGTAGGCCGGCACCGTGGCAAAGCCGCCACCATACATTGATAGGATCACCCCGAAGAACGCCACAAACAGCATCTGATTGCCGCTGCGTGCGGCCCACGGCGAGAGCGCATACAGGGCGATGCCAAGCGCGAAGAAGGTCGAGTAAGTCGTTTTGCGACCAATTCGGTCTGACAGGGAGGCCCAGAAAAAGCGTCCCACAATGTTAAAGAGCGAGAGCAGTGCCGCGAACCCGGCGCCAATTGTGGCGATCGCCTTTTTCTGTCCCTCATCCAGATCAGCCATATGCAGCCCTGGGTGGCCGATCAGGGTACCGCCAAAGATCTCCTGCAGCATCGGCGAAGCCATCGCCAGCACGCCGATGCCGGCCGATACATTCATGCACAGGACCACCCAGATAAGCCAGAACTGCGGTGTCTTGTGGGCATCATTCAATCGCACGACGCGCGGCGTAATCATCACAGTCGCCTTGGTCAAAGGCGGCTGCCACCCCTCGGGAATCCAGCGTGCACTCGGGGGCAGACGATAACCAAACGCGCCGCCCATCATGAACAGAAAGTAGATAATGCCGAGGGTGATGAAGGTCTGCCATACGCCCACTGATGCGGATGTCTTAAAGTGATTCATCAACAGGTCCGCCAGCGGCGCACCAATCAGTGCGCCGCCACCAAAACCCATGATGGCCATACCGGTGGCCATGCCACGACGATCTGGGAACCACTTGATGAGCGTCGAGACTGGCGAGATATAGCCGAGCCCGAGTCCGATGCCACCAATCAGACCGCAACCGAGCCACATGATCCACAGCTGGTGCAGGTAGATGCCCAACGCCGAAATCAGAAAACCGCCACCCCAGCAGCAGGCCGCCACAAATCCGGCCTTGCGCGGACCTTCCCGCTCAAGCCAGCCACCCCACAGCGCGGCAGACAGTCCGAGCACCACGATCGCCAGCGTGAAGATCAGCACCAGATCCTTCACCGGCCAGTTGCAGCTTGAGGTGACCAAAGCCTCAAGAACGCCGAGGTGGGCGCACTCGGACCCCCCGCTCCCCTGCAGCGCGTGCGACAACGGCAGCCAGAACACACTAAAGCCGTAGGCCATGCCGATACACAGGTGGATCGCTAATGCTGCCGGCGGTACCAGCCAACGGTTGAAGCCGGGTCCGGCGATTGTCCGTTCCCGATCTAGCCAGCCGTGCCCGCCGCCACCCGAAGTTACGGTGCTCACATCGCTCATGACTGTCCCCCCAAGCTGCCTGTTGTCTTGTCGGCTCCGGCGCCATTTCCAAGGATCTGGCGCGGATCCATCACATCGCTCTTGGCCGATGAGCGCCCGATCATAATGGGCTTCGGGGCAGCTGTCGCGCATCGGTCGCTATGCCATGGTCGAAAGGTTGCAGCGGCGCATCGCCCTGTCTCAAGCACCTCCCGTGGACGCTGGCCGCGTCGGGAGCGATGATGAAGTGAACAGCTCAGTGGCCGGATTCGCGGTTCTGGGCACCAGGCTGGTATGTTGAGAATGTCAGCTTGATAGGCCCACAGGGAGAGCCCGACTTGACGCATACAGGTCGCAATCAGCAGCAGTGCGCCCGCGGGATCACTAATCGGGCAGCTACTCGCTCGTGTCGGGATCGGCAATGTCGTGCCCGAATGAGGCAGGCGCAATCACTCACCGGCGCCGGCCTGGGCGCGGTGTAACTCCAAATGACCCTGGTGCACTGGCTGCGCACCCAAGTGGCACCGCCAGGTTTCAGCTTTTCGCTTAAACGCCTGAGCATCAGCGAGGGACTGCGCGCCGCCTTCTCATGTGCGGCTGTCGTAGCATTAGCCGAAGGGCTTCATGAGCCGACCCTGGTCTGGGCAGCGATCGGAGCGCTCTGGGTCAGCCTGGTCGATTCGGGTGGTCATCCGCTGGATCGCTTGCGCACCTTGGGCCTGTTTACGCTGCTCTCGACGCTCGCCTCGGTACTGACTACTGGAGCTGCGCTGCTCGGAGCGGGCTGGGCCGCCCTGGCGGTGCTGCTGCTGACCTTTTTTGGCTCTCTGGTGCGCTGCTATGGTGCCGTGCCCGAGCAGATCGGCCGACTCATCGTGATCGCCAGCGTCGTCGCGGTCGATCGGCCCGTGCACGGTCGGGCCGACTTACTGGCGTTTGCGCAGATTTATTTATCTGGCTGCCTGTGGGCGATGCTTCTGAGCTTTTCAATCTGGCGCATCCAGCGACTACGCCCCGCCTATGCCGCGCTCGCTTTGGTCTACACACAGCTGGGGCATTTGAGTACCGAGCTGGCCGGCGGCGCCGCTTCTTCGGCGCCGTCCGCAATCACGCACGCGCCCACGCGCCGTCACGCGGTTCGCGAAGCCATCGAACAGGCGCGTGCGGCACTGACTCAGGTCGGCGGTCGTCGCGGGTTGGGCGCCGCAGGCGAACGCCTGCTGCTGGCGCTCGAGTTGGCTGAGAATATCTTTTCGCAACTGATTGCACTCTCTGAGCGTTTTATCGTCGAACAGCCGGCAGACGAGCGCGCGCGCTGGCTACGTCGCCACGCCTTCCGGCGCCTGGCACTGCTGCTCTACTACGACGAGCGCTCTTTTGAAGCGGGTGCCGAGCGGCCCGCAGGCTGGCCGGGGCAACTGCAGCGGCTAAAGGCATCAGCAGCTGCGCTGCAAGGCACCGCTGCCTCGGCGATGAACTCCATCATCGAGCAGCTTGAGTCGCTAAGCAGTGCCTCAGCAGAGCGTGGCGAACTGACCAGCTCGCGCACACAACAGCCGGCCGCCTGGTTCGCGTTACTGCGTGCGAATCTCGATTGGCACTCGTTGATGTTCCGCCACGCATTACGCTGCGCGGTCTGCGCTGCCGGTGCGGTGTGGGTCAGTCACCGGCTGGGTATCCCGTATGCCTACTGGATGGCAGTCACCGTCGTGATCGTGCAGCAGCCCTACATTGCCACCACCTGGCAACGTGCACTTGAGCGGGTGGGCGGCAGCCTGGTCGGCGGCGCCTTGGCGGCACTGCTCGGCCTGCTGCTGCATACACCCTTCGCGCTGACTGCGGCCGTGTTTCCGCTCGCAGCCTTCACGATGGCATTCCGGCCCGTGAGCTACACACTCTTTGTAACGTTCCTGACGCCGCTGATTGTTCTGATTGTTGATGTCACGCATCCAGGATCCAGCGAATTGGCGCTGGCCGGCCTGCGCGCGCTCAACAGTCTACTTGGCGGCGTTATTGCCTTCGCAGGCAGCCTGCTGTTGTGGCCGAGCTGGGAACCGGACCGCATGCGGCGCCTGATGGCTGGGGCGCTGCGTGCTTGTGGAAGTTTTTGCAGTCTCGCACTGTCCGATTCGGCAACGCGGCAGGAGCTCCGGCAGGCGCGTCGCGCTGCAGGCTTGGCCATCAGCAATGCAGAGGCCTCGCGCGAACGCCAGTCCCTGGAGGCATGGCTGCGCCGCGGCCCGGTTGAGGCCGCGCTTTCAGTGATGGTTCTGATCCGGGGACTGCAGGGCATTGCCGTAGCGGCTTGGCTGCATCCACAGCTGCCACGTGAGAGTGATGCTGCCAGCGGTTACGTACGAGAAAAAGCTGCCTGGCTGGCTCAGCGACTTGAAACGGGGCGAAACGGGGAGCTTGCACTGGCACCCTTTCGCGCTTCCAACGCGGATGCGCACCGCGCTACCCAGCAGCTAGATCTACTGCGTAGCGCGGTGGATCGGTACCTGGCCGAATTAGGTGCGCCGCACTGAGTGGCGAAACCAGGCACACCAGAACGATTAATAAATGGAGCGGCAGCCCGAGAGGGGTGGCGGGTGGCGCCGACATGCCCACTTAACCCCGAGTCGGGCGATGCGTAGCAGGGTCGCCCTTTTTTGGCGAGCCGGCCTTCGGGTCTTGGCACTGAGCCGTGGCACGAGCAATTGGTTCCAGCATCGCGCGATCGTCGCCTCAGGGATCCGCTGTATCGGTTGATCGGCTGGCATTACCGAGCGAGCAGGCAGCTGTGTCGCAGCCGCGCAACGTCGGGGCGCACATTAAACCTCCTTCATCCATGCAGCCGGGGCCCTGCCTACGCTGTCACGCGGGAACTCACTCCAAATGCACCCGGTCCAAACTGCAGCTAGAGCGGTTTTCGTACCGCAGCGGGCTGGCTGTGCCCTTTTGGCAGAGCCAGAGGAGTAATCGCGACGATCTTTTTGTCGCGCCATGACAACAGTGAGGTTCGAGTGAGAAAGCAACTGATTGTGATTGCCGCAGCTGCCGGAGGCTTGGCCAGTGCCAGTGCCTTTGCGCAGATCGGTTACGGCTACGGTCAACCCAACGATTACAACCATGTCTACCTGGGAGTCGGCTTTGGCGAGCTGATCTACGACGAGGATGGGTTGAATACGATCAATCCGACGATCGGTTACTTCAAAGTAGGAGAGCAGTTCAATCCCTACTTAGCGGTCGAGGCCCGCGTGGGCACTGGTATTGGCCACTCTGAGTCCGACGGCAACTCGGTCGACGTCAACGCGCTCTACAGTGGTTATATTAAGGGGATCCTGCCGCTGGCACCGCAATTCTCGGTTTACGGACTGGCAGGCTTGAGCGGCGCTAATCTGCACCGCAATTATCCCGACTATAACAGCACGGATGGCACCTTCTCCCTAGGCGCCGGCGCAGAGTTCAAGCTGGGCGGTGGGGCTTCACTGGACGCCGAATTCACGCGTGCCGCCTCGGGCACCAACCTCGGGTATAACTACACCGCCGATCAGCTCACCATCGGTGTGAACTGGAGATTGTGAGTTCCCAGCCCCTCCGCAGCACGGCAATGTGCAACGTGTAATCTGATGCGTCATCGACTGCGCCACGCCTTCCCTGGCGTGGCGCAGTCGGCGCGCATCGATCAGTTATCTTAGGCTGGCGTTGCTTTTTTCCGGCCCGCGCGAACGAAACAAGGCGCGTCAGCCGAGGCTGAACAGATCCTGCACACAGTCGGCACGTTCGATTGAAAGCAGCGCGCGTTTAATCGCAAGGCCGCCGCCAAAGCCCGTCAGCGAGCCGTCGGCACCGATGACGCGGTGGCAAGGTATGAGCACCGGCAGAGGATTCGCGCCATTAGCCAGGCCAACTGCGCGCGACGCCTGCGCATTGCCGAGCTTGCGCGCCAGCGCTCCGTAGCCAATGGTGTGTCCATAGGGAATTGCCTGCAGCTCGCTGCCATACTGCGCGCTGAAAAGCAGTTCCTTCAGCAGCCAACGGCAACTCAAATTTTCGCCGGGCGCCGGCAAAATATTGTTGCAGCTGTTCGATAGCAGCGCTGAAGGGTTCTTCGGCCCGAATCCAATCCGCATTGATGACTTCCGGATGAGTGCCGCCCTGCAGGCCTATGCGTCGCAGATACCGTGCGTCACCCACTAACAGAAGCGGGCCAATCGGCGTCTCGAACCGCCACCAGTAGTTGTTATCATTCATCGCATCAGCGCTCGTTCATGGTCATGCTGCACGGCGCGCGCTCGATGCAAGAACGGAGGACTCGAGATGAATGCACCTGCGGATCTGGAGCTGACTGGCGGCTGCACCTGCCGGGATATTCGCTATCGACTGGCTAGCTGGCCATTGTTTGTGCATTGCTGCCATTGCCGTTGGTGCCAGCGTGAAACGGGCGCATCCTTTGCGCTCAATGCGCTGATCGAAGCCGAGCGAGTGCATTTGCTGCAGGGCACCCATCGTGATTCCTACGCCCTCGAATAGCGGCCGAGGCCAAAAGATTACGCGCTGCCCGAACTGCCACATCGCCCTGTGGAGCAACTATGCAGGCGCGGGCAACAAACTCCATTTTATCCGGGTTGGCACGCTCGATAATCCTGATCAGATGCCGCCCAACAGCCACATCTTCACCTCATAAAAGCAGCCCTGGGTTTTGCTTCCAGCCGGCATACCGCAGGTACCCGAATATTACGACAGCAAAAAATTCTGGCCAGCGGCCAGCCTCGAGCGGCGGCGACTGCTGTTTGGTTAGAACTAGCTAGTATCAGGCCTTACATCTTTCTGACGTCCAATCGCATCACTCGGAGCCCGCGCCGACAGCCACCCACGCCAGGTCAGCGTTGGAGACCGACTCAACCTTGAATCCTTTAGCCGCGGCCATCATGCGGGTCAACGCCTGACCGATCGGCATGAGCGGTGCGCGCTGACCGCGCTTGGCCACCAGGAAGCGCACGGGATTGATGCGCGCGACCACATAGTTGCGAAGGTACGGTGACTTGAAGCCGCGCGTCTGCAGCGCTGCAATGATGCGCTTAACCTCCGTATCGATTTGCGTGAGCCTCGCAGCGTAGCCCATCCGTTCTCTCAGGCTGGCTGCGATTGTACGTTCGCTAAACTGATCCACTTTCTTGAGCATGGGACTATAGGCGCCGCCGGCAAAGCGCGGATTACCCTCGTACATCAATCCCAAGGTCAGCAGCTCGGCAGATTCAAATTGATCGGTAAATCGTCCCTCGCGCGCGCCCGGTTGCGCAGTTGCAAGGTTGCGCGCCATGCGAATCACTTCCAGGCTCCGGTCCTTGAGGTTGTGGGCCTTCTCAGTATTCAAGGCCAGAATTCGGTAAGCCAGCGTTTCGTCGGGTGATATCAGTGTCGTGATCTGTTTGAGCCCGAGCACCTTCCCGGCCGCCAGGCGATGCCGCCCGTTGGGGGTCCAGAACAGTCCATCCTGTCCACGCACTACAATGAGTGGATCTAGAAACGCACCGGCTTGCTCGATCTTTTCCGCAAGACGTTTGGTGTGAGTGGGCGAGAGATCACGCTGAAAGGGCGTCGGTTGAATCGCGCGTAGTGGCAGCGTCGCAAGCAGCAGTGGCCGTCCGCCCAGTGGATCACGATAACCGCCGAGTACCGTGCCACCAGCGGTCTCCACCTGCGCCGCAAGCGGGGCCAGTTCAGCATCCGCACGTGACAGGGCAACTTCGCTACTGCTTAGCCCGCGCTCCTTCCTGGCCGGCTTGAGCTGCCGGCGCGACTGGCTGCGCTTGGCGCTAGCGGGCGTGCGCTTTGGACCTGCCTTTTTCTTGGCCATAACCTGCCCTGATATCAGTTGGGTTGAGTTGCTCTTATACGCGGCAGTTCGCGCCACGGCGAGTGCCGCCTCCATCCATTCACGCAGCGCCTCTTCATCGTCGAACAATCGGGCCGGCACCGAGTAGTAGCGCATCGGTCGGGCATGCGGCCCCATGGGCCTGAATGGCTTCATGCCTTCCCTGAGAAATCGCTGCTCCGATTGCGCATCGACGCGAAAGTAAAGTGTCTCGTCGTGTGCCAGCGCGAAGAATAGCCCGTTCGCGTAATAGCCCACGCCGCTGAACATTCGCCGGGCGTGCACCGGGCGCACCGCGCCAAGCAAATCCTGGACAAAGGCGTTGTACTGGACAGAGACCGCCATCATCCGACCGTAGTTAATCAGATGCCGTGGCGATTGCGAGGCCTAGCCCAGCCACCTGCAGCACCTGCTGGACAAATCGCTGTGGCTCATCGGGTGTCAGTAGCACGGTGTGATCAGCATATCTGAGCACCACCGCACGTGCCGGATCGGTTGCCCAAGCGCGAAAACGACCGTAACGTCCATTCGAGTATTGTCCCGTAATGGCAAAAAAACCACCGTTTCCCCAGCGGCGAATGGAGCCGGTTAGCGCAAGCGGGTCGGCCGTGACAACTTTCAGGCCCGATACTGAAAGTTGCGTCGACCAGCCGAATCGCTCGATCTCGATACTCCGCGGTGTCACCCGATAGCCTCGCACCATAAAAAGAATCCCCAGTGGCAGCGCGAGCAGCGGTATCAAGAGCATAAATATTCGCCACGCGAGAAATTGATGTGGGCCGAAGTTAGAGCCAAGCACCGGCGCGAGCGCCAGCACCACTGTTGAGGAGAGCGTGACCAATTTCACGCTTCTGCTCCATGGGGCCAAATACTCGTGATTCATGAACACTGGCTCAGGTAAATGGGTAGGCATAGCGAGCGCTGCCGCGCCCGTACGCGGGACGCCGTATTGCAGTGCACTTATAGCAAGCCGCGCGAAGTGTGTCAGCCACGTGCCCTGTCAACGAGCGAGCTCCGGGTCCGTTAGGATCTGTGGTGTGTGCCATTCGCCCGCGCCACTACACAGTGTTAAATGGTCCGGATGAAGGGAATGTCACGGGACAAGCACTGCGAATTCGCGCCATCTTAGGGCACCGGACCACGAGCCAAAGGACCATGAGTGCTATGCCAGAGAGTCGGCTGCCTCGCTACGCCAGACCGTGGCTGAGTGCGATCGTGAGTGCCAGCGCGTTGGTAATTGGCGCCTGCGCCCAGAAGCCGGCGCGCCCCGATCTTCGCCCTGAGGGCCCGGTCCTCACGCGCGAGGATGCGCTGTGGCTCAACCGCGTTACCTTTGGACTGGATGCGGCGACAGTGGCTCAATACCGCCTGCTCGGTCGCGAGGGCTTTCTGAGCGCCCAGCTTGAGGACCGCGGCACGATGCCCAATGCGATTGCTGCCCAGATCGCGGCGCTCCCAGTGAGCCACATCCAGGCTGACATCGTGCTCTACGAGGTGGAGCAGCGTCGCAAGGACATCAATGCTCTGCCCAAGCCGCCCGATAAGGAGCAGGCCAGAAAAGCACTCGATGAGGAAGGCAACCGTCTCGATTATCAGGCGGAGCGACGCGAAATGCTGCGCGCCATTTACTCCTCGGACCAACTGCGCGAGCAGCTGGAGTGGTTCTGGCTTAATCATTTCAATGTCTATGTCTACAAGGCGAATCTACGCTGGCTGGTTGGCGACTACGCTGAGGAGGCTATTCGTCCGCACGCATTTGGCCGCTTCCGGGACCTGGTCCTGGCAACGCTCAAGCACCCGGCGATGCTCGAATACTTGGACAATGCGCAAAATGCTGTGGGCCATGTCAATGAGAACTATGCGCGCGAGCTGATGGAGCTTCACACCCTGGGAGTTGATGCCGGATATACACAGCAGGACGTGCAGAATCTCGCGCGAATTCTCACCGGGGTAGGCGTGCGCAACAAACCGGAAGGGCCGAAGCTGCGCCGCGGGCTCGAGGGCTTCTACGTGCATGATGGGGCGTTCGAATTTAATCCGGCGCGCCATGATTTTGGGAGCAAGGTGCTGCTCGGTAAGCAAATTGCCGGCCGCGGCTTTGGCGAAGTGGAACAGGCGGTGGACCTGCTGGTCCGCCAGCCGGCCTGCGCGCGATTCATCTCGCGCAAGCTAGCTGCCTATTTTGTGTCGGACAATCCGCCGCCGGCGCTGATCGATCGGATGGCGCAGACCTTCCAGGCAACAGATGGCCAGATCTCCGCGGTGCTGCGCACGCTGTTTAACTCGCCCGAGTTCGCCGCGTCGCTCGGAACAAAGTTCAAGGATCCTGAACACTACGTAGTCTCCGCCCTGCGTCTGGCCTACGATAATCGTCCTATTACCAACACCAAGCCCGTGATCGGCTGGGTCAACGGCTTGGGCGAGCGCACCTTCAATCACCAGACGCCCGACGGCTACGCCCTAACCGAAACTGGCTGGGCGAGCTCCGGCCAGATGAGCAAGCGATTTGAGATAGCGCGTCAGATTGGCTCGGGTAACGCGGGGCTATTTAATCCCGAGGATGGCGGCGCGCCTGCTGCCGGCGGCTTCCCGCAGTTGTCCAACCGTCTTTATTTCGATGCCATCGAACCTTTGCTCTCGCCGACTACAGTCAGCACCTTGACACAGACTGCGTCACCGCAGGAATGGAATACGTTTCTTCTGGCTTCACCGGAGTTCAACTACCGATGAACGCGCTCATGCGACATCGCCGGCCGGAGTGCTGTCAAGGCTCAGATCCATACCAGATCGGGAGAAATGGTATGGACGCCTCCCACTTCGAAGTGAAGTGATAGGTGAGCTAAAGAAGGAAGTGGACCCTCCGGGCAGACGGCATCAAAGTGCCCAAGGTGGAAGGTGTTCAGTCTTCAC